>Ga0265316_10001125_pt1 | contig 28987 bp, 32 predicted proteins | sample 4522metaG_FD_202092 | JGI IMG/M metagenome (GOLD analysis project Ga0265316, IMG submission 202092) | Rhizosphere microbial communities from Carex aquatilis grown in University of Washington, Seatle, WA, United States - 4-5-22 metaG | ecosystem: Host-associated > Plants > Roots > Rhizosphere >...
GGACTCTTTCCACATTTGACCGCCGTCGAGAACGTGGCCTTCGCGCTCGCGTGCGGGCCGGGACGCATGAACAAGCGACAGCGGCGCGACCAAGCCATGGCCTGGCTCGATCGCTTCGGTCTCGGCGGCCTGGCCAAGCGCAATCCAACGCAACTTTCTGGGGGCGAACGCCAGCGCATCGCCCTTGCCCGCGCCCTGGCCTCGTCGCCGCGAGCACTCCTCCTCGACGAACCTACGGCCTCGCTCGACGCCGAGGCCCGCTCCAGTGTGCGCGCGTTTCTGGCCGAATCGATTCGCTCGCTCCGCTTGCCCACCATCGTCGTCACCCACGACATCATGGATGTGGAGGCGCTCGCCGGACCCGTGGCGGTTCTCGACAAAGGGCAAGTCGCGGCGTGGGGTCTGCTGGCCGACCTGCGCAAGACCCCGCCCACGCCCTTCGCCAGCAAACTCTTTTCCGTGCCCACGGCCGTGGGCACGGACGCAATTGCGGACTCCGCAACCGACGGACAGTTCCGTCACAACTGAAATAGGAGGCTTCTGCCATGTCATCGTGTCCCGCTCGCAACATTCGACTTACTCACGCCGCTTTAGGTCTGCTGACCGCTTGGTTCATGCTGCCAGGATGTGGCAGCGATTCGGGGAGCCCGGCGATCGATGCCGGGAAGGATGCGCAGATCGCGGTCGACTCGGCAAACACCGTCCTGGACGCCACGACGCCTGACGTGTTCAAGAACCAGGACACGCCGGTCGTGCCGCCGACCGACGCCGCGCAGGCCGACACGGCTCAGATCGATGTTGCCCAAAGCGACGCCCCCCAAGTCGACGTTGCCCAGCTCGATGCGCCCCCCGTCGATGTCGCCGCCGACTCCCGCGCCGTGGTGGATGTGGGATCGATCGTGGATAGCGGAGCCATCGATGGTGCGCCTCTGGCCGCCTGTTCGTCGCTGGTGAATCCCTTGTACGTGATGACCGGCGACACGCAGGTGCCCGTGCTGAAGACGCTTGGAAAGGCCCTGCGCCAGGGCCCGAATCCCGTGACGCTGGTGTGGTACGCGACGGGCTCCTGCACGATCATCGATGCTCTTTACAACGGAACGCCACTCAAGCAGGTGCCGTCCTACATTCCCGCCGACGCGACCTGGGATCCGAGCACGGGCGCGGTGCCGAGCTGCGCCCTGGAAAGCGCCGGCCACAGCGTGGACGTCGGCGTTCCCATCGTCTTTCCAGCGGCCTGCGCGCCGAGCACGACACCTCCTGCCGATCTGGTTGCATTCAAGGGCCCGGTACAGTCGATGCTCTTCGTGGTTCCGCACAGCGCCTCGCCCGAGGCCATCAGCTCGGCCCAAGCGAAGCTGGTATTCGGCCAAGGCGCCGCGGGCAACGTTGCCCCCTGGCTCGACCCGAACTTCTACTTCATCCGCCCGCCCACCAAGGGCGTGGAGGTCAGCCTGGGCGCACTGATCGGCCTGCCGGCGGCACAGTGGCTCGGACAACAGATCAACGCCTCGAACGATGTGGCGACCGATGTGGCCACGTCGACCTCGCCCGAGAAGACGATTGGAATCCTTGGCAGCGAAACCTACGACAGCACGACCAACCGGGCCAACCTGAAGTCGCTGGCGTTCCAGGCAGTCGGGCAAACCAATGGCTTCCTCCCCGATTCCACCGCCACGGCCTTCGACAAGCGAAGCCTCCGCGAAGGGCACTACGTGGCCTGGGCGCATGTGTTCTACTTGACCAAGGCCACGGCCGTCGACGGCGGCGCCGCTTTGCCGGTCAATGCCAACGCCAAGCTCCTCATCGACATTCTGACCAACACGGCAGACCCTGGAATTCCAGCGGGGCTCGATCCGGTCGCACTGGTGGCGAACAAGGGACTCGTTCCCCTGTGCGCGATGACGGTGACTCGATCCACCGAGGGCGGGCCGCTCTCGCTCTTTGCGCCACCCGATCCCTGCGGTTGCTACTACGAAAGCAAGGTCGGCACGGTGCCCGCATCCTGCGTGGCCTGCACGTCGGCGACTTCCTGCGCGGCGGCCGGAACGACCTGCCGTCACGGCTTCTGCGAGGCCGACGACGGACGCACGTCGCTCAGCGACTGTAGCGCGCTTCCCGCCAATGCCACGCACGCGCAGATCATCAACAACACCTGCACGGCAGGAGCGCGCTTCGAGAGCGATCCCATCCTGTGATCATGCGGCTCTGGGCTGTCACCCTGAGCGGACTCTTCCTGACCGGGGCAGTGCCGACCGCCCTGGCCGAGGCGGTGCCCACCGCCCTGACCAAGGAGGCCCCGGCCGCGGCGCAACCATCGCAGACCATCCCGTCGGCTGAGGCGCCGCAAGGCAAGCAGTGGCGTCTCGCCGCCGGTGGGTTTCTCCAAGCCGACGCCGTTGTCCTGGATCAGTCCGCGCAGGATCAGCTCACTCCCGCTGGCGGCGAGCCACTCAACACCGAGCGTTTTCTGGTTCGCCGCGCGCATGTTTTCGTCGAGGCCCATCGCAATGCCCTCGCCAGCGTCATCGAAATGGACGCGAACACGATCAAAGGCATGTCGGTGGGTTTGGCGCGGGCGGAACTCGCGCTTGGCAGAGTGCGTCCCGCATGGGACGCCGAAGCCGCCATCGGACTGCTGCGCATTCCGTTCGGATTGGAAGTTCAGGAGTGGGATCCGGATCGATTCTTCCTGGAACGCAGCAACGTCAGTCGGGCACTTTTCCCCGGCACCTTCGACCTGGGCGCGCGGGCAAAGGCTTCCTGGCGCTTTGTGCGCACGCAGTTCGCGGTGATGAATGGCAACCCGCTCGGCGATGCGTCCTTTCCCGCGCGCGACCCGAATGCCGCCAAGGATTTCGTCGGCAGGCTTGGCGTGGATGCCACGGTCGCGGGCAAGATTCGTCTCAGTGCAGGCTTTTCATCGTTGAAGGGCACCGGTTTTCACGCCGGCACGCCCGCGACCAAGGATGTGCTTTTCTGGCGCGACCAGAACGAAGACGGCATCGTCCAGTTGAGCGAGATTCAAGTCATTCCCGGTCGGGCAGCAACCCCCTCGCAGAACTTTTCACGTTTTGCGGTTGGGGCGGATAGCCGCATCGGAGTCGCGCTTCCGCGCTTGGGACGATTGATGCTTTTCGGCGAGGTGGTTTGGGCCGCCAATCTGGATCGGGCGCTCTTGCCCGCCGATCCCGTGGCTTCGGGCCGCGACCTGCGCGAATTCGGCTGGGTCGTGGGTGCCAGCCAGGAATTCTCGGCGCGGGCAGCGCTTGGCGTTCGCCACGATTTCTACAATCCCGATGTCGATGGCTTTCGCCAGACGCCCACGGCCATCGCGCCCAAGGACATGTCTTTTCGCACGTGGACCTTCACGCTCTCGTGGGGTGGTGTCGGCCGGGATCGCCTGCTTCTCGAATACCAGCACAACCACAATGCCCTGGCCGTGGCCGCGAATGGATCGCCGACGACGCTGGCCGCGGACACGCTGACTTTGCGCGGGCAAATGGTCTTCCAATGAAACGGCCGGTCTGGCTCGCCTTGCCACTGGTTCTGACGGCCTGCGGAGGCGTTGCCAACGACACAGGCCTGGAGGCTTTCGTGCGCGTGAGCGGCGGACAGTTCTATCGCGGCGCCATCGACAAGCTCGGTAGCGCGAGCGCGCCAGCCGTGGTCGACGTTCTCAATAGCCAAACCGTGATCAGCCCAGGACTAGAAAACAAGCAGATCTCCGGCCGCCTGGATCCCGGCAGCACCGCGGTAGCCATCGGATTTTCGGGCGATGTGGGCTACTGGATTCTTCCCGCGAACGTTCCCGACGCGGACAGCCCCACGCAACCGACCTTCCACGCCAGCCTGTCCTTTGCGCCCACGCTGCCCGCAAAGTCCTACGACTTGATCGTGCGTGCCGCGGCATCACCCATGACGTTCGGCCCGCCTGCGCATGTGGCCTTGGATGTGCAGCAAACCCTGCCGCCGACGGGTGCGCTGGTGATTTCGCTGTGGTGGGACACCGAATCCGATCTCGACCTGCACGTCGTCGATGCCTTTGGCGACGAGATCTGGGCTGGCAACATCAACTCGTACGATCCCTATGCCGCCACACCGACCACCGACGCCGGCGCCTGGAACGAAGGCGGCATTCTCGACTTCGACTCCAACGCGGGATGCGTAATTGACGGCCGCTGCAATGAAAACGTGGTCTGGTCGGTGGGACCGCCGCCCGGCAACTACGTGGCACGCGTCGACACCTTCTCGCTGTGTGGAAATTCCGCCGCGCGCTGGACCGTCGAAGCATTCCTGAACGGAACTTCCCTCGGTCGGGCCGAGGGAGAAGCCGTCCCGTCCAGTCAGCGCTTCACCAAGGGCAAGGGCGGTGGGCTTGCGGCCCTGTCGTTCGCCATTCCGCCGCCATGAAGCCACACGCGGGATCTCTTGCGCTCGCGATGCTGACGATTGCGCCTGTGTCCCGTGCAGAAGCGCAAGCAGTCTACGAGACGGTCGTCATCGCTCCGTCGACGAGAGAAGCGGGCGAGTCCGACCTGCCAGGCGAGGAACTTCGCCAAGCTCCGGGCGCGCAGGGCGATGCGGGCAAGGCGCTCGAGAACTTGCCCGGCGTGGCCAGGCCGGCGCTCGGCGGCGGCGAACTCGTGGTCTGGGGCGCAACGCCCGACGAGACGCGGATTGTGATCGACGGAATCGAAATTCCCGCGCTCTACCATCTCGGTGGGCTACGCTCCACGGTGAATACTGGGTTCGTGCGCTCGCTGTCCCTCGTGCCGGGTGGCTACGGCGCCGAGTTTGGCCGTGGCCTTGGTGGCCTGGTTCGCATCGCCAGCCGAGAGCCCCCTGTCGAGCACTATCAGGGAGAGGTGAATGCGGATGTTCTCGACACTTCGTTCGCGGCCGGCGCCGCCATTGGAAGCGGCGGCGGAATTCTTGCCGCCGGCCGTTTCGGCTATCTCGATCGCATCCTCGGCGGGGCGTTGTCGCCGGAGACACGCCGACTGTTTCCACTGCCGCGCTACCACGATTTTCAAGGCAAGGTTCTCTTCCCTCTACGCGACGACGAAAGGGCCGAGGTCATCGTTCTGACTTCCGCCGATTCCGGCGCGGTCACCGGCAGCAGCCCAAGTCCTTCTTTGGTCGCGACGCAGGATCGGGATCGGTCCTTCACGCGCCTAGGGATCCGCTATGTGCGCGCCCTGCCGGATGGCTCGGGCGTGACGCTGACGCCGTTCGTGGGTTGGGATCACACGGGCCAGAATGAAACCGCCGGGCTCGCGCTGGCGAGCGAATCGATTGATTCGACGGTACTTGGTCTGCGCGCGGCGTGTGTCGTTCCATTTTCGCCATGGTCGACTTGGACGCTTGGATTCGACGGCATGATGACTTGGTCGACGGTGCAGCGAGCTGGCTCGGCGACGTTGCCGGCGCGAGAAGGCGACATCGTTGCCTTCGGCCAACCGATTTCGGGCGGTGCCAGTGCAGACGCGTGGAACACGGCCATCGCCAATCTGGCGCCGTACGCCGCGCTGGAGCTCGCGCGCGGGCGCTGGCGCTTGCTTCCGTCGTTCCGCTTCGACGGCTATGCGATAGCCACCAATCGCAGCACGCCACCGACGGGTGTCACGCCGCAGGTGGGAACTGCGCATTTGTCGTGGTCGCCGGCACCGCGCCTTGCCGTCGCACACCAAACGCGCCGCTGGTTGCGCGAGGACGTGGCCCTTGGCCTCTATCATCAGGCGCCTTCGCCCGGCGACCTGAGCGCGGTTTTCGGCACGCCCACCCTGGGCGTCGCGCACGCCTTGCACGCGGTCGCCGGGGCGGCCGTGGACATCGGCCGAAAGTTCTCCGTGCAGCCGACCTTGTTCTATCGACGCATGTGGGGATTGGTCATGCGCAACCCGACGCCCAATCCCCCACTTGCGCAGGCTCTCGTACAAGATGGCGCGGGACGCGCCTACGGCGCGCAGATCCTGCTGCGATTCGTGTCCTCTCCAGTCTTCTCAGGCTGGCTGGCCTACACGCTCAGCCGCAGCGAACGCAAGCATAGCGGCGACGCTTCCTATCGATTGCTGGACGAGGATCAGACACACCTGCTGACCGCGGTTGCCAATGCGACGTTGCGCGGCCTGGTCGTCGGTTTGCGCTTTCGCCTGGCCACCGGGATGCCGCGAACGCCGGTCATTGGCAGTTACTTGGATACGACGACCGGTCAATACCAACCCATCTTTGGTGCTCAGAATTCGATTCGCTTGCCGGTTTTCTATGCACTCGACTTGCGGATGGAAAAGCGTTTTCACGTCCGCTCCGTGGATATCGCACCCTATCTGGAAGTCCTCAACCTCACCAACCACGCGAACGTCGAGGAATTTGCCTACGACGAACAATTCGCCACGCGATCGAACATCACCGGTTTGCCAATCCTGGCTGTGGCCGGACTCTCCATCAGGTTCTGATGCGGTTGTCGAAGATACTCCCGTTGCTATTGCTCGCGGCGTGCGCGCCGAAAATGGGCAATCCCGCCTCGCTGATTGCCGACGAGAGAATCCTTGGCGTACGCGCCGATCCCGCCGAAGCGGGTCCGAGCGACACCGTGACCTACACGAGTCTTGTGGCTTCGCCTTCGGGGACCGTCGACGAACAAGCCTTGGTCTGGAGCCTGTGCAAGCTGCGCAAGCCGGTCGCGGAGAACACGCCGGTCAGTCAGGACTGTCTGACCGAAGATTTGCCCCTGTCGGCGCAGGGTGCGCAAGTCTCGATTCGAACCCCCAGCGCGGCATGCGTGAACTTCGGGCCACTGGCGCCGCCGTCGAGCGGCGGAACTTTGCGCCCCACGGATCCGGATACCACAGGCGGCTACTACCAACCCATACGACTCGATCTCGGCGCGCAGCAGGCGATCTTCCGCGAACGCCTGCACTGCGATCTTGCCGGAGCGTCTCTGCTGCTGTCGCAAGAATTCCGCGCAAGCTACACGCTGAACCAGAATCCAGCCTTGGTGTCGCTGTCCGCGCTTGTCGGCGACCAGCCAGCATCGCTCGATGCACTTCCCGCCGACCAGCGCATCCGACTGGTTGCCACTTGGTCACCCGATTCGGCGGAGATCTTCCCGGTTTTCGATTCCGTGTCGCAGACGCTTGCCGAGCAGCGTGAAGCGCTTTGGCTTTCCTGGTTCGTCACCGCTGGCGTGTTCGATGATTCCACGACGGGACATTCCGCGGACAACGCAACGGATGGGTCTGAAAATGCGTGGCAATCGCCAATTGTGCCAGGGACAGTCTACTTGTGGCTTGTGCTGCACGACAGTCGGGGCGGAGCCGACTTCGCTGCCCACACGCTGACGGTTGTTCCATGAAAGCCATCGGACAAGGTCTCGAAACAAGGCGCGCCGCCCTTGAGACTCGCGTCGTGATGAGCATCAAATCGCAGCATCGCCGGAAGGATAGCGCCTTCAGCTGCCTTCAGGCTACGGTGGCGCTGGCTGTACGACGTGCAGGTTTCCAGATACAGAGCGCGCAGCCACACCGCCACCCCCTGTGTGAGGAAGCGACTCGCGGCAACAGCGGTGCGCTCATTGGCAACACCCCATCACGCCTTGAATCTTCCAGTCATCCCTTGCAGTTGGGCGGCAAGGCCCTTCAGCTCGGCGGCGCTGGCGCTGACCTTGGTGCTGGCCGACGATAGATCTTGCGCCGTCGCGTTCACGCTGGCGATATCCGAGGCGATGGTCCTAGCGGTCGAGGCCGTTTCGCTGGCGGCATCGCTGGCCTGCTTCACCCCGCTCATGGCGCGCGCGATGTTGCCCGAGACGTCGCGGGTCACGGTTGATTGTTGCTCGATGGCCGCAGCGATCGAGCCCACGATCTCGCCCACGTCTTGAATGACCACATCGATCTTCTGGATATCCGCGATGGCGCTGGCCGCCGATGTTTGGATGCCGTCGATCTTCTCCTGGATGTCCATGGTGGCGTGCGCGGTTTGCTCGGCCAGCGCCTTGATCTCGCCGGCCACCACCGCGAACCCCTTGCCCGCGCTGCCGGCACGCGCCGCTTCGATCGTCGCATTGAGCGCGAGCAAGTTGGTCTGTGCCGAGATACGCATGATGGTTTCCGTGACCGTGCCAATCTCCCGCGCCGCCTGACCCAGAACCTGCATGGTCTTCGCCACCGCCTTGCTCTGCTGCGTGGCCTCGCTGCTGACCCCGCGGGCCCTCTCCGTATTCGCCGCGATCTCGCCCACCGTGGCGCTCATCTGCTCGGTCGCCGCAGCAACCGACGAAAGCTCGTCGGTCGCGCTGGCCATATTCGAGGCCACCGACGTCGCACCCACGCTCAGCGCCTCGGCGGCCGTCGTCACCGCGGTCGACTTCTCTTTCATTCGGCCCGCGGTATCGCTGAGGTGGCCCGAGACCTCGGCCGCGCCCTGCGCGCTCTTGTTCAGCATGACCGTCTTGCCCGAGATCTCTCCCACCAGCGTGCGCGTGTTCTCGCGCATGCTGCTGAACGAGTTCGCCAACCGGCCGAGCTCGTCATTGCCCCGTAACTGAATGTCCGCCCGCAGGTCTCCCTCGGCCACCAGCAGCATGACCCGGTCCAAGCTCAGCAGGCCCCGGATCACCTTGCGGTCAATCAGCACCCGGATGAGACCGAAGATGACCAAGATGGTGACAAGCGCCGCGACCATCGAAATCGTGCGCTGTTGCTCTGCCGCCGCCACGGTTCCCGCCAGCGAATAGCGGACACTCAGGACGCCAAGAGGCGCGCCGGTCCTGGATACGTGGCAACCCTGGCAGCTCTCTTCCGAAAGAATGGGACGAATGGCGCGGATAACCGGCTCGCCTTCAAAGACCTCGCGCTGGGATGACGGCTGCCGGGACACGAACGCCGCCTTCTCGAAAGCGTCCAGCTCGCGCTCGCCCCCCGCGCGAACCACATCGGCCGGCGCGAGGCGGATCTGCTTGAGTGTGTGGATGCTCCTCAACGAATCGACCAGGGGGCCGATATCCTGGGCGCCTTGCCCCATGGAAAACGTGATGGCTGATGAAATCAGACTGTTGGTCTCGACCGCGTGCTGTGCCGCCGTGGCGAAGACCCGCTGCCGGTTCTGAACGTAAAGCAGGCCAAAAACCGAGCCCAGGATGATCAGCAAGACCAGCCCAATGGCCACACTGATCGACGTCGAGATCGAACGTTGGACGTTCACCGCTGGGTGTTTCATGGCGCGAGTTCTTTCAGGGCCTGGATGAACGAGGCAAATCCCTACGGTGTCGCCCTCACCGACTTGTATCGCGGCTAACATCGGCCGCCGACCGGTCAAACTTTAGGACGTCGGAGCCAGGGCATTGCGCCCCCCACGTCAAGGCGTCGCTGGCTGTACGACCTTTTCGAGTTCCGCCGGAAGGCCCGCGCAGGGCTTGCAGCGAGCGGGATTGACCGGACGGAACCCTCGCCGCGCGAGCAAGCGCTGCCCTTGTTCGCCCAGCAGAAACGTCGCGAAAGCCTCGGCCTCGACCGGATGGCGGGCATTGAGTGGAATGGTGAGGCCGTAGGTTATGGGCGCGCCCACCAAACGCGCGGGCCCCTGCGCCCGCTTCATGCGCACGAAGACGCTGGCGGCGGCGTAGCGAGCGGCCATGTCCTGGCGGGAAAGGTTGATCTCCGGGGGCAGCGCAAGAACCTTCAGGTGATGGTCCTCGGCGGTGGAACGAAAGAGGAAGGCGTAGTCGATGGCCCGCGATTCGAGCAGGCCGAGCAATTCGGCCTCGTCGTGGGTCACGTGATCAGGCGAGCATTGGCCCTGAAGTTTGGCGCTTAGGCCAATGGCTGGGTCTCCGTAGCGGGCGAAAGATTCGGCGAGCTGCCACACCATGAGTGTGTTGTACCCAACCGGGGCTGTGTCGGGATCCGCACGCCCGAGCCTCACCCCTGCGCGGACCAAGATCTCCGGCCAATTCTCACCGTTGATCTGGTCCGTCCACCTGCTGTGATCCAAGTGGGCAATGACAATCTCGTTGGTCGCAAACACGGCATTCCAGCTGGCGTGCGAAGGAATGAGGATGTTGTCGATCAGGGCGGCGTCGGCGACCGCGACGATGTCGGCGCGCATGCCGAGTTCGGTGAGCTTGCGCGCAGCCACCTGCGAGCCCGAGGGTTCGAGCCGAACGCGCACGCGAGGGTGCTCTTGCTCGAACGCCTTCGCCGCATCTCCCAAGACCGCCGAAAGGCTGGTGGCGTAGAAGACCGCGATTTCGATCCGGCTGGACTTACAACCAGTCGTCGCCAGCAACGCCAGGACGACAAGCTTATCCAGCCGTGAAAGAAGGCGAAGCACGAATTCTCCTAACACGGCCGCGCCATTCGGGCCATGCCCTCGCAGTCCAGCAGCCGGAAACTATTCGCACTGCGAGAGCAGCACGTGCACGGTTACGGGATAGGGCGAGAACCTGCCGGTGGTTGCCACCGCGATGTCGGCGACTCCGTCGCCGTTGAAGTCGCCCGCCGCGATCGCATTGGTCAGAAGCTCGCTCGCGCCGCTCAGGTAATAGATCGTCGGCGTGGCGAAGGTGCCGTCGCCCTGGTTCGCGTACACCGCCACCGGCACCGGCGGCGCCTGGCCGCCACGTCCAGGGGGCTGGAGCGCCAACGCGATGTCGGGCTTGCCATCGCCATTGAAGTCGCCGGTTGCGACCTGGTAAACGTCGGGGACAGCCGTGATTTCCGTGGTCACCGTACCGAAGCTGCGATCGCGTGCGCCAGTCCACACCTCGATGACTATTGCCTCGTCGCTGGCGTTGGGGCGCAGGTAGGTCGGGGTGGCGAGGTCGTCGATGCCATCCCCGTTGAAATCGGCGGCGCCCAGGCCAAAGCCGCCCCACTCGGGGTTGGGCCCGACCGTCGCCCCGTCGCCGAAGGTGCCGTCGCCCGCGTTGTAGAACACGCCGAGCAGCCCGGCACTCGTCGAAGACATCCCGGCGATGTCGAGGTGGCCGTCACCGTCGAAGTCGCCCACCACCAGGTCCGAATGAACCGTCGGATTGTCGTAGCTCACGGGCGCCGCAAAGTTACCCTGGCCCAAGTTGCGATACACATTCATGGCGAAATTCGTCGGCTCGGGCCCGGGCAGGGCAATACCGCCGGCATCGGTCACGAAGCCGCCCATCATCTGATAGTCGTATCCGGCGAAGGCGAGATCGGGGCGGCCGTCGCCGTCGAAATCCCCGACGACCAGAGAGCCATTGGTTTGCGGCGAGGCCAGCGTAAGCGGCTGACTGGCGAGCTTGCCCGACCCCGTCCCGAAGTCGAACGCGAGCACGCCATCGCCGGTGTTGAGGTCGATGCCGTCCGCGCTGTTGCTCTGGCTGGCAAGATCCATGATGCCGTCGCCATTGAAGTCGGCGACAACCAGATTGCCGGAGTTGGGCTTGATCGCGACCGGCAACACTGCCTGTGCGAACGTGCCCTTGCCCGTGTTGGTGAAGAGCTCGATCGACTGCACGTTGTTCGATCCTTCGGTGACCAGGATGTCGAGGTGCCCGTCGCCCGTCAGATCCGCGACGCGCAGGGAATACGGCGCAGCCGCGGGCGTGTAGGCCACGGGATTGGCGAACCCCTGGAAGTTGCACCTGGGCTTCGGGGCGCGGACGTCGCCACTTCCGCCGCTCGCGTCGGTTGCCCCGTGCATGAGGCCGCCTCGACTACAAGCCGAGAGGGGAAGCATCAAGATGGCGGCACAGGCAGCACGCATGCGACAACAGCACAGCAAGACTTGCGCCAAACCGCAACTCGTCGATCCCGCGGACTTAGGCGCGCTGACCCTCAGTTTCCTGAGAACCAAGGGGACGATGAACTTGCCGAACAGAAGCGGCGAGAAGGGTCCGGATATCTCCGTGCCCGCTCCTACGCCGCCTTCACGTCGACCGTCAAGTGCAGGCCCGCCGAGCGGACCTGATCTTGCAGCGCCAGCCTGACGAACTGGGATTGGCTCTGGGCAAGCGCCTTGGCGAAGCGTGCCGCCCTTTCCGGGCTGACCGCTCGTCGTCCCTGCTCGATATCGCACAGGTGCGACCGCGACACGCCCAGCAGCTTGGCAAACTCCGCCAGACTTTGCGTCTCAGCCTCCCGCAATCCCGAAAGCGCGGCACCGAGAGTCAGCGGGCCTCCCATCAGGGATTCGAGATACTTCGACGCCTCTCGGCCAGCCGTTCGCTTGGCTTTTCTAGTAGTCATGCTTGTTGACCTCCTCGACGTAGACCGCGTGAACCGTGCCGGTCTGCTGTTCTTGATAGATGGCTCGGTAGGCATCGCTCAGGCGAATGGCCCGATACCCTTTCCATTCGCCCTTGAGCCCATGGTCCCGGTATCCAGGAATGGTCCGCGCGGCGGCAAGCCCCTCCACGGTCACGAGATCAACCCAGAGTGCGAACTTCTTGACGATGTGTCCCGGTGCCTTGGCAAGTTGTTTCTCGGCCGTGTTCGACAATTCGACGCGCACCTGCGAGACTGTACCCCTTACCGGGGAACATTCAAGTCCCTTTCGGCCAGCGCCGGGCTCGTCGGGCACCTACCGCGACGATGGCATCCAAATTTGGCGCAGGAGCTACAGACCAAGGCGCTTCTTGACCTTGGAAAGCGGGATCGGCTTTTCGCCCTTGGCTTTCATCTTGGCCAGAGCCTTGCGCGCATCATCGGCATCGATTCGATCCTCCATGGCTTCGAGCAACGCCAGATCCTCCGCCGGCACAATGGCGGCCAAGGTGTGGCCGTAGCGGGTCAGCGCCACGCGCTCCTTGCCGTAGGACGCCCGGTTCACCACATCGGAGAACCGCTTGCGCGCGACGGCGGTTGAAACCTTGGTCATGCCTATGTTGTACACCATGAACCAGTCGACGTCGATGCTTGCATCGCGGTCACGAATCACCGTCCGTCAGATGTTGAACTTGAAGTCACTGCCGTCTCTCGATCTCCCTGCGTGTCTTCTCCAGTTCGGCGGATAGGAGCTTCTCATTCGGCAAGGCGGTGAGGTATTCGCGGACGAGCAGCTTGTTAGGCAAGGCGCCGGTGGCGTAGCGAACGAGGGCTTCGCTTTTTCCGCTGCATAGGATGATGCCGACAGGCGGGTTTTCGCCGGGCGCGACCCAGTGTTCGCGAGCGTAGTTGAGGTACAGGTGCATTTGTCCGGAATCGGCGTGGGTGAAGCGGCCTAGTTTCAGGTCGAAGATGACCAGGCACCGCAGCCGGCGGTGGAAGAAGAGCAGATCCACGCGATACCATTCGTCGTCGATGCGCAGGCGGCGCTGGCGGCCGACAAAGGCGAAGTCGTTGCCCAGTTCGAGGAGGAAGGTTTCGAGGTGGCGGATGAGCGCGTCTTCAAGGTCGCTCTCGGAATACTCGTCGCGCAGGCCGAGGAATTCGAGGACAAGGGGATGTCGGATTTCTTCGTCGGCGCTGACGGCATCGCCTGGCTGCGGCTTTCCGCCTTTGCGGAGCATGGCTGCCTTGTCGCGTGACAGGGCGGTTCGTTCGTAGAACTGGCTGTCCATTTGGCGCTGGAGCTGGCGCACCGACCAGCCGCCGCGCAGGGCCTCGGTCTGGTAGAAGGCGAAGGCTTCGGGCGAGCGGCTGCGCCGGACCAATAGAACGTAGTGCGACCAGGGCAGTGGAAATGCTCGGGCAACATCGGCGAGGTTGAATGGAATCGCTGGCAATTTGCCGCGTGGCTTTCGAGAAATCCCAGACGGTGTCTGGGATTTCTTGGTGAAGGAGGCGGCAGTGAGAGATAAGGCCGATTTCCTAGACAGCGTCTGGGAAATCTCTTTCGTGCCACAAACGCCATAGAACAACCGCATATTCTCAATGTTTTGGACGGAAAATCCTCGTCCAAGACGTGCGGTGAGATCGGAGGCCAGACGTTTCAACAACTGCTCGCCGTACTCGGCACGCCTCTCGCCACCTTGCTCGAACTCCACGATCCGCCGTCCGACTTCCCAATATGTCGCCGTCATGAAGGCGTTTACGGCGCGAGCGCTGGCTCGACGCGCGGATTCCAGTAGCTCACTGACACCGCCGAGCAATGCAGAATAGCCGCGCACTGCCACTGGAGCAGAGGCTCTTTTCTTCGTGATGATCTTCTTCATGCCGGGAGTCCCTCGGTAAGTTCGCCAAGCAGCGGCCGCGGGTAGACGGCCAGGTCCTGAAATCTGAGCGACAGTGTCGCTCGAACTACCAGAACCAGCAAGCGGCCGTCGTCGATGGTGTACAGGACGCGGTAGTCGCCCACGCGAATGCGCCAGGCGTTCGCTTCGCCTTGCAACTTGGCAACACCCGCCAGCCGCAGGTCTCCGCGAGAGCCTCGATCCTGGTGGACGCGGTCGCGGTCTTGGGCTGCGCCGCTCACCTGTACACCTCTCGCCGGTGGCCGATTTTGACCACCAGAACCACCAGGCGGCCATCCTCGATGGTGTACAGAACGCGGTAGTCGCCCACGCGGATGCGCCAAGCATTGGCTACGCCTCGCAGCTTTGTGACACCCGCCGGCCGCGGATTCTCCGCGAGAGCCTCGATCCTGGCCACCACACGACGCTGGCCGGGCTTGTCCAGCGCGCCTAGATCGCGCTCCGCACTCGGGGAAAGCAGAACGGAATAGCGTGGTGTCCGTGATGTGCTGAAAGCGTCCATGGTTGTCAGACCATGACGGACCAGATCGCCCTTGGCGAAATGTACGGACTGGCCGCGCTTTCTCGGACGGCTCGTATATTTCTAGGTCTTCTTGCGGCGATTTCTTGCAGTTGGGCTGACCGGCTGCTTGAAACCTCTCGCCCGAAGGCGGAACAGCCGAGCGTTGACCGCCTTCTCGCTTAGCGATTCGGCGGAAATCTCGGCATCATCAACACCTTCCAGCTTCCCAAAACGGGATTCGTATTCGCGCGTGGCGGCGTCAGCGCCCACTGCGTGCGCGCGGTATCCGAACATTTCTCGTAGGGAGAGGCTGATCTCTCCGGGTGTGAGACCTCGCTTAGCCATCCCGCGAACCACGTCATCGAGAATCGAAAATTTGTCACGCTCTTGCTCTGCACGCCTGGCGCCATCGTCAAGCAATGGGCGGATCTCTCGAAGCTGTGCCTCGACGCCTTGGAGCTTCTTTTCCAGGAGCTCACGACGTTTCGTCAGTTCGCTAAAGCGCCCCTTGTCGGAGCGGGTCGGTCCCTTCTTGAAGCGCTCCAACTCGGCGATCTGCTGTGTACTTGGCGGCTGGAAATGCTCCATCGCTGCCCTCGATTGCTCCTCCGACGGTGGCTTTGGGGCGTTCTCGACAGTGAACAATCCGGCGCGAATGGCTTTCACTCGCCTCAAGGCCACACCTATGAGGCATTCCAGATCCTCAAACTCCTGACCTTCGAGCGCCATATTCGGCGGAATGAGCGCCAGCAGTTCCTTTGCGTGCCGGAGAACAACGGTGGCCGGATTGTTCGTCTTCATCAAGCTCGCCCTCTTGTCTGAGACGGGGCTGCCTCAGATTGGCGTGCCTTGGCCATAGGTATTCTGACCCCAGCAGGTGATCGTGCCGTCGGTTTTCAGTCCGCATGCGAATTCAACGCCCGCGCTGACAGACGTGAACGTTCCTGCGGGCGGTGTGGCTGCGCCGAACGTGTTGTAGCCCCAGCAGGCGATGGTCCCGTCGATCTTCACTCCACAGGTGAAGAAATCGCCCGCGCTAACCGATGTGAAGGTATCTGCGGGCGGCGTGGCTTGGCCGAAAATATTCGAGCCCCAGCAGTCGAGCGTGCCGCTGGTACTCAGCCCGCAAGCGTGCTCGCCGCCCACGCTGACAGACGCGAAGATACCTGCGGGCGGCGTGGCTTGGCCGAATTCGTTAGCCCCCCAGCAGGCGATGGTCTCGTTGGTCTTCACTCCACAGGCGAAGTAGTCATTCCCACCAATACTCACGCTGACGGAGACGAAGGCCCCTGCTGGCGGCGTGCCGGTGTCGTAGCAATTGCCGCCCCAGCAGGTGATGGCGCCATCTGACTCGACTCCGTAGACATAGCAGTCACCGTCCGCGCTGACGGAAACGAATTTTCCTGCCGGCACCGGCACCTGCGGGCAGTTCTGGTTACCCCAGCAGGCTACGGTTCCGTCGGTTCTCACTCCACAGAAGTAGCCATCGCCAGCACTGACAGATGTGAAGGTGCCTGTGGGCGGTGTGTCTTGGACAAACGTATTGCCGCCCCAGCAGGCAACGGTGCCGTCATTCCTCACACCGCAGGCGTTGATATGGCCAGCGCTCACCGATGAATAGCGAGTGACAAATGTCGCGGTGACAGATTGGGCCGCATCCAAGGTTACGCTACATGTTCCGTTGCCGGTGCATGCGCCCGACCAGCCGACGAAAGTCGCTGTATCGTTGGCAGTAGCGGTCAAGGTAACTAGAGTACCCATGGTGAATTCCGCCGAACAGGTCAAGCCGCAATTGATGCCAAGGGGCGAGGAAACGATGCTCCCACTCCCTGTAGCGGAATTACTGATAGTGAGAACGTAGTGGGGCAAACTCGGGCCGGCATCCAACTCCCCATCAATTGCGCCGGTCCCCGCGTCCGGCGGCTCTGGCCCTATTTCCGTCCCTAGCTCCGCCGTGGGTTCGGGGCTCGGCTCCGGTCTCGGTTCGATGCCTGACTCAGCACCAAGTTCTGGCCTTGGTTCCATTGTCGGGTAGGCATCCGAGGAGTTGGGGAAGCCTGGTTCGACCGCTGATTCTGGTCCCGGTTCGGCACCAATTGAAGGGGTCGGTTCGACCGTCGGTTCGACCGCCGGCGCTGGTGCTGGTTCCGCGACGGGTACGATGTCAGCTCCAAGATCGCTGAGGCTACTACCACGAACGTCGAGACCCGCATCTATTCCAGGCGCGGCACACGTGCACGCCCCGAACGTCCCTACCAAGTTGCAGATCTGCGCGCCCGGCTGGCCGGTGGGGCACGCACACGCAGCGCTCGCACCGGGAATACACTTAGGGGCCTGACTGCCGCTGCTACAACCACCCAAGAACGCCAAAGAAAGACACGAGAGCGCGATACAAAGTCTGGGAGCCATGCCGACCATGATCGCCCTATTCGGATTTCGCCGCAAACGGTTCCTTGGCACCGTCGTTATCCCGTGGAACTGGCGGCTTCAATAGGATCATTCCAAGCGAACTCCAATCAGCGACCGGCAAGGCCTGGCATGGGCTCGGGCGAGGTCCGCGCGCCACCATGCGGTCACGGACTAGGGCTCTGTCGCTCGCAACAGCAGCAGGATCCACAAGCAGTCCTGTCCTTCAAGCTCGAAGGACCTCGCGCGCTGTACAACTTCGTCAATGTCACGCTCGGTAATTCCCGCGCTTAGCTTCGGGTCATAGCTCGCATTGATGCATTCCTGCACCTGATCGATCTTCGGGTCATTTCGGCCTATCACCTTCACCTTGTTCTCCTTCGCCGTCTCCCGCTGGCGCTCGATGATCTCGTCCGCACTGCGGATCCTTTGCTGGGCCTCATAGACAGCCGATTTGTTGAGCACGCCCACGATGCGGGAATACTTTTTCTCTTTCGCGATCTCCACCTTCGCGTCATCACGCTTGTCCTCGGCCAAGGCCGTTCGGTAGCCAAGGAGTGCCCCTAACCACTTTTGGATTGCCTCGGGCTGGTGCTCCGCTATCGCCAGCTGGCGCTGCTCCGCCGCTGCTTCGGACGCCTTCCTCGCCTGTTCCCGACGGGCATTGTCAACAGCCCTCCGCTCTTCCCGCAAAGCGGCTGCCCGTTTGTCGTTTGCGTCCATCGAGCATGTTGTGACAAGTCCCATTACGTTCTCTCCGAAGTACCCAGCACGTCTATCCACGCACTCACGGAAGGTGCCGTCGTACCAGACCCAGTTCACCACCCCGTCCGGCCTCGTGTACTGCCGGCGGTATTCCTGCATCACGCTTGGATGGAGGCGGGCCCATTGGGTGGCGGGGTCCTCGGTTCCCTGCGTAACCGGAGCTGCAATCTGCCTCGGTCCCGCAAGAGGCTCCTGCGCGCGCGTTCCGTGGCTCAAGAGCACCGCCACCGCGAAGGCGAGAATTATTACCCGAATTCTCCACATCATCGTCATTTCAGCCTTGCCGTCACCACAGAATCACTGTGCCTGGCCGGTGCACAGGGCGCAATCGGAGTCGTGTGCCACGCAAACGCGCGTGAAAGGCGTAGTGGTGATGTTCTCAACAGAAACACACGCAGTCCATGAACCCGCGTCGGTCAAAACGCCGCCGTTAACTTGGCATCCGTAGTAGCACTGATTCGATGGACCGCCAACGGCCAGAGGTCCAGGCCAGAACATGTTGGTGGCAGGGGACGCGCTCCCATTCACCGATCCGCAGGCCTCAGCGTAGGCGACATAGACGTGCTGGTAGTCGGCACACGGCTGCAGCGGCGCCAGCGGTTCGACGTCCACCACGGCTCTGGTATCCGGCGGGGTACTCGCCCCATCGGTGGCCTGCGCCGCATCCGGTTGCGTCTCCTGGCCGTTTCCGGCGTCGCGCGAGACCTGCACCACATCCTGACCAAGATCTAGCCCCGCAGTGGAGGGCGCATCTGACGCCATCGCGTCGGGCATTCCCGCCGGCCGCGTATCTGCTTGCACTTCCGGCCCTGACGCGGCCAGTACATCTGCCGCAGTTTGCGTGTCCGGTTCCGCCACCGCGGCCACCTCCGCACCCCAAGCGGCGTCGGGCATGTTTGCCGAGCACTGGCACGCCCCGAACGTGCCCGCCGGGTTGCATACCTGCGCGCCCTGCTGGCCGGTGGGGCACGCACATGCAGCGCTCGCACCGGGAATACACTTGGGGGCCTGACTTCCGCTGCTACAACCACCGAGCAACGCCAAAGGAAGGCACGAGAGCACGATACAAAGTCTGGCCACCATGTGGACCATGATCGTTCCATTCCAGCTTCGCCGCAAACGGTTCCTTGGCACCGTCGCTATCCCGTAGGGTTGGCGGCCTTCGGGCAAAGCGGGATCACGTTCTCCGCCTCGGCCATGGCCAGGTAGTCGCCCCATGCCTGCATAATCTTGCGGCGCTCGTCCACCAGCAGCGCCTTGTTGTACGTCGCGCGCACCTTGTTGGATTCGACGTGAGCGAGCTGCTTCTCGATGGCATCGGGACGGTGGCCGTTCTCGTTTGCCCATGTGCTGAAGGTCGTGCGCCAGCAGTGCGGGCCTGCCCCTTTGGCAATGTTTGCACGGGTCGCGAACGGGTCGGGCTTGTCCCGGTGGGGAAAGAGCCAGCGACTGGCACCAGTGATCACTCGCGAGGAAGCCGCGCTGGGAGCGCAAATTCACGAACTGGGCGCGAAGCTGAGGCGGCGGTTTGCGTCACGGACTTTCGTGATGCTTCATCCCATCCGAAACCGAACTGGCCTGCTCGTCGGCCATGTGGACGAAGAAACCGGCGACACCAATACTGACGACAATTGCGCAAACTCCGATGATGATGCCCGTTCTCTTCTTCGGACTATTGCTCATCAGGCCAATCTGGAATATCTCGACCCCTTTGAAGACAAGATATGCCCCGAGCAGGTAGATCATTATCTGAATCATACCCAGCATGCCACTCTCCCATTTGCCACAAATGGCAGGCCCGATGCTCTCACCATCGGGGGGCATGTGCAAGGCGCCAGCGTCCGAGCGCGAGAGCCGCGCCGCAAACGGTTCCTTGGCAGCGTCGCTATCCCGCGGGACTGGTGGCCTTCGGGCGCAACGGAATTACGTTCTCCGCTTCGGCCATGGCTAACCTTCACACGTCTGGCCTGGTGATCCCAGCTTCGCGGAACTGCTCGTCGAACTCGCCGCGGCGGATGCGGCGGACAATCTCGACGTATGCGTCGTTGCGATCTCCTTCTTTGCGAAATCCGAGCATGAGGACGATAGCCAGTTGCTTTTCCCGAGACGCGAGGAAGAAGACCCTTTGCCGTCCGAGCTTCGCTCGCCTCACGCCCGCGAGATTGACCGGTCCGCGGCGTCCGAGCGCGGTGGCGGCGGCAAAGGCAAGGTCTTCGTTGGTGACGACTTCGTGCAAGAGCTTCTTGAGCGCACGCCAGGCAGCATCGGCCGCCGAGTTGGGCCTTGCCTCGGCGTTGACACGGGCTTGCTTGATCTGCTCCGTGGCGTACTGCGAGGCTTTGAGTTGCAGGGCCACGTCAGTCGAGGTCCAGGGGAACACTTGGAGCAGGCGCGCGGACAGCCTCGTCGGTGGGCACAAGGCTGCGCTGAAGGTCGATTTCATCGTCTTCGCCGAGCATGAAGGCAAGCCACGCGATCATCTGCCGGTAGTGGGCGATCGATCGGTCCTGAAGTTGGATGAAAGCTGCGGCCCGCTCGGGCAGCCCGATCGCGACCCAACGGCGAAACACACGGGCCTTGGTCCCGCCAAGCAGCTCGAAGGTCTGGCGGCAGGTCTCCAGCGTGGCCTGCCATTCTTCGCGATCTCCCTCCAGCTTGACTTCGTCGGCCGCGGTTTCGAGCAGCGGGTGGTCAAGCTCCAACGAGAGTGCGGCACGCGTGGTACGTTCGAGGCCGTCGACGACTTTGGCAAGGGCTTCCCTGTCGAGCGTCTCCGCCGGGTTGATCGGCCCCAGCACGGACATCGGTCCGTAAAGGGTCGCGATGTCGATGTGCGGAACCGGCTTAACTTTTGCGGCCAGGGACATGACCCTATCTTACCCGAGGAGGTGGCCGATCGCACGCAGCCTGGCTTGCCTATACTCCCTCCGCCCACCGAAGCGGCAGCACCTTCACGTCGGCCTTGAGCTTGCCCAGGGCATGCGTAGACAGGGGACTCACATGTTCTCGTCGAGCCTTCATCTTCCCGGCGGAGCGGCGCCAGCGGCGCGCCTCGAAATCGAACTCGGGCCACTCGGCGTTGGCGGCCTCGCCCGGACAGCACGCGGTCAAGGCAATGAGGCGAAGGCACATGATGGTTTCGGGGAAGCCCCGATAGGCACGCAGTTTCGCGAACAGGGCTCGAAGCTGGGGCAGCGTCAGCGCGGCCTTGCTTTCGGATTGTGGGATACGCGCCAGCGCGCGCAGTCCGGGTATCGGGCTGGCATCCACCAGCCCGCTGTTTAGACATTGAAGTTGAAGTGGATCACGTCGCCGTCGCGCACGACGTATTCCTTGCCTTCGATGGCCAGCTTGGCGTTCTGGCGGCAGGCGGATTCGGAGCGGAGCCGAATCAAGTCTTCCCACCAGATGACATCAGCCTTGATAAAGCCGCGCTCGAAGTCGGTGTGAATGGCGCCGGCTGCTTGCGGAGCCTTGGCCCCGCGAGGGACGGTCCACGCCCGGCACTCGTCTTCGCCCGCGGTCAGAAAGGTGATGAGATCCAGAACCACATAGGCCGTGCGAGCGACGCTGTGCAGGCCGGGCTCTTTGAGTCCCAGGCTCTCCAAAAAGGCCGGCCGATCCGCGGCGTCTAGTCCGGCGATCTCGGCCTCGGCAGCGGCGCAGATGGCCACCAATTTGGCGCCTTCCCTGGCCGCATGGGCACGCAAAGCCGACACGGCGGGATCGCTGTCGACGGTGGCAAGCTGCTTTTCGGCCACGTTGGCCACGTAGAAAACCTTCTTGTGCGTGAGCAGAAACAGCTCGCGCATAAGGTCGCTTTCCTCGCTGGACAGACCTTGCGCGCGTACCGGCACGCCCTCGGCCAGACCCTTCTGTGTCTTCAGGCAAACCTCCAGCCGCGCCTTTTCTTCCTTGGTCGCGCCGCCCTTCATGGCGGTCTTGGCGCGCTCGATGCGCTTCTCGACGGTTTCCAGATCCTTGAGGCACAGCTCGGTGTCGATGGTCAGGACATCCGACACCGGATCGATGCGGCCATCGACGTGGACGATATTCGCGTCCTCGAAGCAGCGCACCACGTGCGCGATGGCGTCGGCCTCGCGGATGTTGGCGAGAAACTGGTTGCCCAGCCCCTCGCCCTTCGATGCCCCGCGAACCAGCCCGGCGATGTCGACAAAATTGACCGTCGCGGGCACGACCGATTTCGGATGGTACAGCTCGACCAAGGCGTCGAGCCGTGGATCCGGCACCTGCACCACGCCGACGTTGGGCTCGATGGTGCAGAACGGATAGTTGGCGACGGCCGCTCCGGCCGCCGACAAGGCATTGAAAAGCGTGGACTTGCCCACGTTGGGCAAGCCCACGATACCGCATGAAATTCCCATCAGGCAGCGCAGTTCCCGCCGCGCGGGCGAACTGCGTACTACTTTCCGACTACAGCTTGCCTGTCAGGATGATGGCGATGATCAAGCCGTAGATGACGAGCGACTCGATGAGCGCGAGCCCGACGATCATGGGCACGAAGATCTTGCCCGAGGCTTGTGGGTTGCGGGCAATGCCATCGAGAGCCGACGCTGCCGCGCGGCCCTGACCGAGACCGCCGCCGAGGGCGGCGAGGCCGATGGCAAGAGCGGCGCCGATGCCGATCAGGCCCTTGGAATTGTCGGCGGCTGGGGCGGCCCCTTGTGCGAACGCGGCGGCGCTGGAAAGGGCCGTGAGCACAAAGGCGGCCATCGGAACGAACAACTTGGCTACTCGGCGCATCTCAGATCCTCCTGTACGGGACGTGGTGGGTGGGCGAACCATAAGGCTAGTGCTCCTCGTGAGCAATAGCGGTCGATATGTAAATGGTGGAGAGCAACGAAAACACGACGGCCTGTACGACCGCGACGAACACTCCTAGGCCGAGAAAAATCACGGGGATCAGGATCGGAACGAGCGCGAAGAACACCGCACCGACCTTGTGATCCGCGGAAATGTTGCCAAGCAGACGTATGGACAGCGACACCGGCCGCGCGATGTGGCTGACGAGTTCGATGGGGATCATGAGCGGCGCCAACCACCACAGCGGCCCCATGAAGTGCTTGAAGTACTTGGGCCCATGCGTTGCCACGCCAAAAATATGGGTCAAAACGAAGACCAAAACCGCCAGCGCCACGTTGGTCTTGAGCGTGGCCGTCGGCGGCAGGAACCCCGGGATGAGCGACAGCAGGTTGCAAAACAGGATGAACAAGAACAGCGTCCCGATGAGCGGTAGGTACTTGCGCGCATTCTTGGCGCCCATGGGCCCTTCCATGAGGCCGAAGACCAGGTCGCCGAAGGTTTCGAGCAGGTTGCGCAGACAGAAGCGCGGCGGTGGCACGGCCCCGCCATCGCCTGAGAACCGAACACTTATGGCGTAGCGGAAGGCAAACAGCGTGAGCAGCAGAAAGACCAAGAGCCCGCCCAGAATATGGTCGATTTCGAAGTGCGTGGCCTGGAACGCCTGCCACGTCCACTCGCGTCCGAGGCGGACTTCGAGGTTTTCGCGCAGGGGTTCGTACCACGGAAAGAAGCTGAACCAAGTTGCGTGTGGACCCATGCTCTACGCTTTCCCCTGCTCGCCGGCCGTAGATCCTATCCACAGACCGGTGAAAACCAGCGAGATTGGCAAAACCGATATTCCGATGGCGAATGGCACGAGGGCCAGATTGTAGACGCGGAGGCAGATCCATACCAGCCCGAAGAGGATCAACATCTTCACGCCAAGGGCCGCTACTAGCCAAGACGCCTGGGCCTTGTCGCCCGCCGAGGCCCGCGCCACGGCACGGGCCGCCAGCCGCCTGATGACCCACAGGTTGATGCACGCGAGAAGCGCGCCCACGCCGCCCGCCAGTACGCCCTCCCTGCCCCAGCCAAGCCCGACCAGCGCCGTCACGGCGATCGCCAAGATCAGGTTGACGAGATCCATGGTGCCGAAGTTTTTTCTGTTCATTTCGGGTCCGGTCGATTTTCTTCCGCTTCTTCTGCGAGGCTCTTCTTGTAGCTGCGAACGACCCGAACCAGCGCCTTGATGCCAGCCCCCACCCCGGCCGCGAACCCCACCCACATGAACCAGGGAGCCACACCGAGTTTGCGATCCAAGTACTGTCCGCCGAAGTACCCTATGCTAATGGCCACCGCGATTTCAATACCAACCGCACCGGTCGAACCCGCGACGGCCCACATCTTCTTGGCATCGGAATCCATGGGGCGAGGGTACCTGCCAAGAGGCGGTGCTAGAACCGGCTGCTGACCGCCAGAAACGTCATCTTGTCGTTGGTCTCGCGCAGGCGGGCGGACAGGGTGCGCACGAAGCTCCACAAAAGGTCGTAGGCCAGGTCGCGGTCGACGAAGAGCAGGTCGGCAACTCTCTCTTTGGTCAGCACTAGCAGCTTGCAACTTTCGTGGGCGATGGCGTCGGCGCTGCGCGGGAAATCGTCGATGAGCGCCATTTCGCCAAAATAGTCGCCGGCCTTCAGGATGGCCAGGGCCTCCTCGCCCATGCCGGGAACCTGGCGGCTGATGCGCACCGAGCCCGACAGGATGACGTACAGCTTGTCGCCCGCGGTGCCCTCGACGAAGACCGGCGCGCCGCGCGCGTAGGACTCCTCGACGCCCAGGCTGGCGATGCGCCGCAGGTAGACCGCGGGCAAGTCCGCGAACAGGCTGACCTTGGTCAGGCAGGCGGCGATTTGATCGGTGTTGCCCGCGGTCGCGCTTATCTCGATCGCGGGCGTCACGTCCACGATGATCTCCGGCTCGTTGGTCGGCTCCGCTGGCGGGCTCTCGCTCATCGCTGGCAATTATGCTACCGCGACGACGAGACTACCAGACCGGAAACTGGCGCTACTGCGCCATGAAGCGCTCGGCGTCGATGGCGGCCATGCACCCGGTTCCCGCCGCGGTGACGGCCTGGCGATAGACGTGGTCGGCGACGTCGCCGCAGGCGAATACGCCGGGCACGTTGGTGGCCGTCGAGCCCGGCCGGGTCTCGATGTAGCCGGTTTCATCCATGTCGAGCTTGCCCTTGAAGAGGCCGCTGTTGGGCGTGTGGCCGATGGCCACGAACACGCCCTGGCACGCGAGCTCACGCGTACTGCCGTCGCGCGGGTCGCGCAGGCGCACGCCGGTGACGCCCGGCTTGGGCAGGTCGCCCAGAATCTCGTCGACCACGGCATTGGTGACGAACGCGATCTTGGGATTCTTGCGTGCGCGTTCCAGCATGGTCTGCGAGGCGCGGAAACCGTCGCGGCGGTGCACGATGCTGACCTGGGTTGCCAGGTTGCTGAGGTAGGTCGCCTCTTCCATGGCCGTGTCGCCACCGCCCACAACGACCAATTCCAGACCCTTGAAGAACGCGCCATCACAGGTCGCGCACGCGGACAGCCCGTGGTTACGAAATTTCTCCTCGCTGGGAATGTCAAGCCACTTGGCCGACGCGCCCGTGGCAACGATGATGGTTTCGGCGACAAACTCGCCCTCGCCCGTCGCGATCTTGAACGGTCGCGCCGACAGGTCGACCTCCGTCACGTCGGTGGTGACCACGCACGCACCGCTGCGCTCGGCCTGCGCGCGCATCAGCTCCATCAGCTTCGGCCCCGGAATGCCGTGGGGAAAACCTGGATAGTTTTCCACCTCCGTGGTGATGGTGAGCTGGCCGCCAGGCGTGGTCAGCGGCTCGACCACGAGGCCGCCGCCCTCGAACATCACGGGCGCCAGGTTGGCGCGAGCAGCGTAGATGGCGGCGGTGCAGCCAGCCGGGCCACCGCCGACGATGGCGACTTTCACATGTTGCGATTCGGACATTCCGTTCTCCTAGGTCGAACTATCTAGCGCATGTGGCGGGCCGAACAAAGGACCGACGCGCACAAGTCCCGGGCACGCTCACCAGAGCATCGCGCCAGCGCGACTCGCACTTGACGGCCGCGGGCTGCTCGTATCTTCTACCCGCCGAATAGACTTGGCTTCACCGTGAACGCATCCCCGCAACAGCGCAGCCCGCGCCTACTGGCCGCTTTGGCCGTGCTGGCCGTGGCCTTTACCTTTCTGGCCGCCCAGATCGATTTCGTTCGCCGCAACCGCATCGGCATCACCCCTGAACGCTACTGGCAACCGCAGCTTTTGCGGATCTGGCTGCCCGGCATTGGGCTCGCGCTCTTGCTCCTTGTGCTCGCCTTCGTGCTTCACAGGCGAGGCCGGCGCGCATAGCATGCCGGGCTTCGAGCGACGATTTTCCAGCGAATTCCGAATGACCTCCACGACTGACGAAAGCAATTCCATCCCGGAGCCAGCCGCTCCGCCTGCAGCTACCGCCGCGCCCGTCGCGGCAGGCGCAGGCTTCCTCGATCGCTTCACCGAGCGGCAGATGGTGATCTTCGTGCTGCTCATCGGCGCCCTGCTCTACCTGCCCTTCGCGGGCAGCTACGGCCTGTTCGACCCGTGGGAAACCCACTATGGCGAGGTGGGCCGCCAGATGGCGCGGCGGAACGACTTCATCAGCCTGTACTGGCCGGGCTCGCCGCTCGACACCGAGAATTTCTGGTCCAAGCCTGTGCTCACCTTCTGGCTCATGAGCCTGTCCATGAAGGTGTTCGGTATCGGCAGCAGCGGGCTGTCGGCTGGCACCTTCGCGCTCTCGACCCGGCCGGAGTGGGCCCTGCGTCTGCCCTTCTGCCTGATGGCGCTGCTGGCACTCCTCGGCGTGTATCTGCCAGTTTCTCGCTTCGTCAGCCGCCGCGCCGGCCTGCTGTCCGTGCTTGCGTTGGCCACATTTCCACTCTTTAGCCTGGTGGCCCGCCAGGCCATGACCGACATGGCCTTCATCGGCCCCATGACCCTCGGGCTCGGTCTGTGCGCGCTGGCGCTGTTCGACGACAAGGACGATGAACTTCCGCGCCGACGGTGGCGAGGGCTGTCCTGGCCTCACCATCCCATCTATTACACGACGGTCGGGCTGCTCGCTCTCACCGTGCTGCCCCAGCTCGTCGTCAATTCGATCCAGCTGACCTGGACGCTGAACTTCAAGCACCGAATCACGATTCCTGGTCTGGTGGCCATGCTGCCCTACTTCGCCGGGTTCTTCGCCTTCGTGTGGTACACGGCGCGGACCCGCTACAAGGCGCCCTTCTACCTGCACATCGCCTCGATCCTGTGCGGCCTCGCCATGCTGGCCAAGGGTCTGGCCGGGCTGGGCCTGCCCGTGATCGTGTTTCTGGCCTACCTACTGTTTACGTGGAACTGGCGGCGCCTGGCCCGCGCACAGATCCTCGGCGCCCTGCCCTTCGCCATCCTCGCCTGCGCTCTCGTGGCGGTGCCTTGGCACCACGCCATGTTGGTTCGCCACGGCTTCCCGTTCTGGAACGAGCTTTACGGCGACAACCACTGGCGCCGCCTGGTGACCGGACGGCACGGGGATCGCGGCAGCTTCGAATACTTCGTTCGCGAGCTGGGCTACGGCCTGTTCCCGTGGATCGCATTGGCGCCCTCGGCGCTGGCGTGGGTTGCCATGCGTTCGTTTGGCCAGCGCGGCGAAGGTACTACGACATTGGCAGCGAAGAACAAACGCCGCGACATCCTGTGGTTCGGCGCCATCTGGTTCGTGGCGGGATACGCCCTGGTCTCCTTCTCCATGACCAAGTTCCACCACTATATCCTGCCCGCGTTGCCAGGGCTGGCCATGGCGATGGGCTGCTTTCTCGACGACGTTCTCACCGAGAAGCGCGGCAGGCTGATCCTGCTCGCGGTGCTCGCCGGGACGCCGCTGCTCGCCCTGACCACCTTCGATCTGACCTCGGCGCAGAAGAGCGCGCAGCACTTCATCTGGCTGTTCTCCTACGACTACGTGAACACGCCGCAGGGCCGCCCCTGGCCACCTGACATGAACTACATCCGCACGCTGTGGGTGTTCGCCGGCCTCTTCAACGTCGCCTCAGCGCTCATGGCCTGGCGGCGCGTGCGCGCCATCGCGACCATCGCCACCCTTGGAGTGGCCGTGGTCTTCACCTATTTCCTTCTCGACGTCTATATTCGCGCCGCGGCCTCGCACTGGTCGCAAAAGCCGCTCGTCGCCCAGTTCTATCGCGAGCGCCGCTCGCCCGACGAACACCTGCTGGCCTGGCAGATGTACTGGCGCGGTGAGAATTTCTACACCCAGAACCAGATCTACGAAGGACCGATGAACGAGCGCACGGTCTTCCTGGGCGACCGCAACGCCGAAAACCTGAAGGAATATGTCGGCAGCCACAAGGGCAAGCGCATGTTCTTCATCATCGAACGCACCCGCCTGGACGGCCTGCGCGGCCTGCTGCCCGAGAACGTCAAGCCCAGCTTGAAGATCGTGAACGACGACAACAACAAGTTCTATCTGTTGACCGCGGATCTCTGACTCGCGTCATCCGTTGACAGGGGTGGGGGCGGGTGGCAATATTCGCGCCCTCTTGACGGGCAAGCACTTCCGTCAGGCAGGAACTTCACGTGACCAAACCATTCGCCATCTTCAGCGGCAACGCCCATCCCGCCCTCGCCCAGTCCCTGTGCCAACACCTCGGCCAGCCCTTGGGCAGCGCCAAGGTCGAGCGATTCGCCGACGGCGAGGTGTACGTCGAGATCAACCAGAACGTGCGTGGCGTGAACTGCTTCGTGGTCCAGCCGACGTGCACGCCGGTCAACGACAACCTCATGGAACTCTTGGTCATGACCGACGCGCTCAAGCGGTCATCGGCCAACCCCATCGTGGCGGTCATTCCGTACTTCGGGTACGCACGCCAAGATCGCAAGACCCGGCCGCGCACGCCGATTTCGGCCAGGCTCGCGGCAGATCTCCTGACTGCGGCTGGCGTTCATCGCGTGCTGGCCATGGATCTCCATGCCGGCCAGATTCAGGGCTTCTTCAACATCCCGGTCGACCACATCTACGCCATGCCGGTGATGATGGAATACCTCAAGACCAAGTTCGGCAACGAGACGGTCATCGTCTCGCCCGACGCTGGCGGCGTCGAGCGCGCCCGCGCCTTTTCCAAGCGCCTGGATGCTGGTTTGGCCATCATCGACAAACGCCGTCCCGCCCCCAACGTGGCCGAACTGGTGAACATCATCGGCGACGTGAAGGGCCGCGACGCCATCAT
>Ga0265316_10001126_pt1 | contig 28984 bp, 72 predicted proteins | sample 4522metaG_FD_202092 | JGI IMG/M metagenome (GOLD analysis project Ga0265316, IMG submission 202092) | Rhizosphere microbial communities from Carex aquatilis grown in University of Washington, Seatle, WA, United States - 4-5-22 metaG | ecosystem: Host-associated > Plants > Roots > Rhizosphere >...
GCAGGACCATCTTCCCGATGACGTTTGCCATTGAGATACCAACATTTGCTTCCATCAGCAAACTCAACAGCAGGTAGCGAAACTCCTGTTTCGCTTCTATCTTCTCGATGACATTTGCCATTGAGATACCAAGATTTGTATCCATTAGTAAACTCAACAGCAGGTCCATCTTCTCGATGATATTTGCCATTCAGATGCCATTCACGAGTCCCGTTAGAGTAAACCTTTACAGTGTATTCAATCATTAACATTATCCTATACCGAGTATTTCAGTTGAACGATATTCTCTTTGCCATTAGTGTCAATGAGAATTAGCCTTGGCGTTTCCGTATGAAGAATTGCGGTCGGGCAAGTAAAACCTTTCTTGAACTCACCGATATCAATTAGGAGTTTCACATTTGAAAACACCCAGTGAGTTTCGCTAATGTCAGTAGGAGAACCAGAATTGTATGAGATGATATTGTTGATTGCTTTCATTGCTTTGTTCCTTGTATTTAGATTGCCGTTAGTTTATACTTCTTACCATCAATCTCAACTTCTTTACCATCGCAAGGATCGGGTCGCTTGTGTAGTTTTGCAACTTCAAGTTTCCAATTGGCTTCGGAATAATTCATATTATTGAGATACCAGTATTTGTCTCCATTAGCATACTCAATAGCAGGTCCGTCTTCCCGATGACGATTGCCATTGAGAAACCAATGTTTGGTTCCATTAGCATACTCAATAGCAGGACATGTCAATCCCGTTTCGGGATTGATGTCTTCCCGATGACGTTTGCCATTGAGATACCAACATTTGTCTCCATTAGCAAACTCAACAGCAGGACCATCTTCCCGATGATGTTTGCCATTGAGATACCATTCACGAGTTCCGTTGTCGTGGACTTTTACCTTATATTCAATCATTTTTGAGTGTCCTTCTTAGTTCCAAACTTTTCTTTGAGTTCATGAACAGCCCAACGAGCAAGTTCATTTCCAATTGTTGTTAGAATTGCAGTTGCAGTCATAACAATGATGTAAGGGCGCCAACTATCTTTCCAGTCTTCTTGTGGATTGAACATCACTTATGTGATTCCATTGTCTCTTTTGCCAATTCAATCAATCTAACTGGAACGCTTCCGTCCTCGGCATATAACCCGAGAAAATCACAAACTGCATCGGCAAGCAACTCTACATTACCGTCAAAATTGTTGCAGTTAGCACGCAACCAACCCTTTGCTTTTCGTTCCTCAACTGGCTTCATTGATTACCTTTCTCAATTCTAAACTCAACATCCTTATCATAACTGGCTTTTATGATTTCTTCAAGAGTCTTCTCTGCTTGTTCAAGCACGAAGCGTTCGACTTCAAAAGTGGATTGAAACCGAGCCCGGCTGACGTCGATGGCGCGGTCGCTGCGCAAAATGTTTGCATCAAAATCAAACCAACCATGAGTAGTGAGAACTTCTTTTGCACCACCTAATGGGTTTTTCGTGATGATGTAATTTTTTGAAGATTCAGTCTTATCGCATGGACAATTTACATGCCAGACCTTCTTATCACAGACAGGAATGTCCTTTACCTTCTTTGCTGGCTTTGCTTTCTTCGTTCGCTTTGCGATATGAACTCGCCCATCGCTTGGAGGATTACGAAGACTCTTTACTACTTCGATTGCCTCATCACGATAGAACAATGTTGCATCACTCTTCTTGAATTGCCAACCACCAAGATACTCGTTCCAGTATTCGAGTTGCATTACATTCTTGTCGTCCATAATCTCTTGACGGACAACATAATCGCAACCACCTGTATTAGTATACAGATCAGCCAGAGAATACTCATATCCATAATCAACGATTGAATTACGCAAGTCTTTAATGATCTCCCTGCGTTCAGTTTCGTTAGTCTCATTATACCATAGATCACACAGAACATAAATGCCAGCATCCCTAAGCGCGAGTTCAATTACATCATCAATGAAGCCTTCACTTAGACCATTTTCTCGCATAGCACGTTCAATATCATATAGCATTCCATGCTGATGTTTGTTAGTCTTGAATGTAAGAACATCATCAACCTTCTTGTATATACTACCATTCCACATGATCATATCATCAGTGGAATGAACCACTGGCGGTGGCAATAATGTGATTTGTGGCATAGCATTCTCAGGGATCACTAACTTGTATTCTAATTGAGCCATATCCTTTACCCTCTTTTCAGACTGCTACCAACATAAGCACGCGCGCACGCACGCGCAAGTGCCCTGCGTAGGATACCTTACTACATTACGGGCTTGTTCTTCTTACTCATTGTCATTCTTCATCTGCTGATTGTGGCTCATCATGGTAAGTGCCATCATCCCATCGATATACACCAGTGTATATAACGAGCTGTCCTTTGTTGTCTGTATCCAACTCGCATGGGGCTACACCACTAACCAGATCGATGATGCCGTCTTGAACTTCTGCTATGGTATATGTAGCCATGTTAATTCAACTCTCCAACCATCACAACAACAGAAGTAATCGTAGTCGGAACAACTACATCACCAGCATCATATTGACCAAGCAACTGAGCATCGTTCGTCCATACAATCAACACTGGTTGTCCGACAACAATCGGATTGCTGATCTCACGATACGTTTTCCAATTACCATCATTGCCAAGTCGTTCCGTGCCAGCACACAAACCTGACACTCGACGAACTTGCTTATTCGTTTCATCAACTTCGTAGATACTACCTGACTTTGTTTCGAAACGCATTGTATTATTCCTGTGGATATGGGGTATTCTTGATTGGAACAACTTCGTGATGACCTACATCCTTCGAAGGAAAGATATACGTCTTTGGGTATGATTCTGTGTGTCCACACGTAGGACATGGGTGATGGGCGCCAATCAGAACATACGTAGCAGGCTTTTCTTCCAACTCTACATAGCCATCAATACGATTACCATCGTCATCATGACTGCCATTCGTTTCATCTACTTGATTCCACCATACTGCACCATTGGAACACACGTGGCAGATGATGTCAGAGTAGTCGTATGCATCTCTGGTGAAGTAATGACCTTTGGCACATAGGTATTGCGTATATCCTTCATAACTCATTTGGCACCTCCATCAATACTGCAAGACATATTATTGCATTCGACATCAAGCTCGCACTTGCTATTGCAAGCAGAGCACAGCAGGAATAGCAGAACAATTTTCAATTGCTTAGACATAGTCTGGATACAACCCCAGCTTATGAATGGCAAACGAATATGAATCAAGAGCATGTCTTGCAGACTTAGCCGTCTCACGGTTGCCACCAACAAGGCTCTCTTTGAGATACGTATCCCAATGACGCGAACACAGAATCTTGATTGTCTGACCAAGAATAGCTTTGGATTTGATCGAAGCGTCAATGTCTTTGGGCTTGTTTTCAACACTCATTATGCAATTCCTTAGTTGATGTGATTGACAATCGCGAATACACTCATGAGAATGAGAATAAGAATCTCAATTGAGATGATCACCTGTATGATTCTGTATGCCATTGTTGCCTTTTTATTACTCCACGAGAATGACGCCAACGCTTTCCGCATCTCGCACATTGCGAAACGCGAGGGTTGAGTTTCAACCAAGAATGATCAAGAGCTATACATACAGCACGCATTAGAGTGCGATAGTATGAGTTCATGGAATGCACTTAATGATTGCATCGCCCAAGTGCCACTCTGTCTTATTGACAACGGTATATCCTTTTGGGCATAGCTCTGGAACACAGGAAGTCCAATAACCAGCGCCACAATATCCCAGTGTTTTTGAACCATCAGAGGACAAGATAGTGGCACCTTCACCACAAGCACATACTGCCAGAGCGAACACAATAACAATAGACTTCATGGCGATACAACCTTTGCTCGTCTAATAGACCCTCGTGCCTTCTTCGGCAACTTGATTGCTGGATGACGTAGACGTGGACGACACGGATTGAATTCGTTCTTGATGATGAGTTTTGATTGTGCGATGATTGCTTTGGCAACTTTGACGACGCGATAGATTGTGTATATGTTTTGGAGCATTGTAGTATTCCTTATTAGTTGAGATCAGGATCAACAGTGGATGGTGTTCGATTCGAACGAACGCGGTTTTAGACAAGTGTTTCTCGTAGAGCTCTACGATTGATATGTAATCTCACATAGAGCGTGCCGCCTATTATCCCGGGCGGCAGCGGGTTCTTATTGTATCTCGTCGTTTTTCAAAGTGTAGCTCAGTGGTAGCGCAACCGGTCGGTAGCCGGAAGGTCGCGGGTTCGATTAGAGAGAAACAACGTTCTTGCTTGCCTTGGGCTCATTGAGACCACGGAAGAACCAATACTGGCTTCCGTCGGCATTCGTGCGCAGAACCGGGGTAAGAATCTTACCACCAATCTGCACCTTCTTGCCCTCGCCAACTTCGCGGGCAATCTGCCCGATAAGCGCGCTCTTCTTAGCAGCAACTTCTGCAAGCTTGGCAGCAGTTTCCGCCTCGATCTGAGCGACCTCGGCAACGGTGGATTCAAAAGACGCGAAGAGATTCAAAACAGTTTGCTTGTTCATTGTTGTTTTCCTTTGTGAATCTGTATGCTTTCGGCATACAGTGTGTTGTTGTTTTTCGTTTCGTTGTTGTTTGCTTCGGAGCATCATTGCCCGTCAGCGATGGGTTCAATATAGCAACGGCTTGGGAACCGTCAAGGGACTAAGCAAGAAAAAAGACAGCATCGAAAAAATCAGACTGCTTTCGCTACCTTATGGACGCCCGACTTGTTGGAGCGGTAGCAGCAAGGGCACAAGGCATACGGGAACCACGTTGCCAGAGCGACGTCGCATCGGGCGCAAGCGTTCGTCTCTCCTCTATTGTCTGCCCGGACGCCATCGCCAACATCGCACACAGGGCAGTATAGTTCCTCACCAATTTCTAGTATAGGTGAACTACACGTGTCGCACAAACCACAGCGCTTATGATTGCGTGTGTGAATATATGATACAGTATTCATAGCACTTACTCTTTACAATGTCGCAGACAGGTATTGTATTGCTGCTGGACATATTCAACACACTGCTCAACCTCTTTACAGGCTTGCAGTTTCGGACTCCAAACAGTCTGACACTTCTCTTGACACGTCTGCTTACCTGCTTCAACAGGGGTCGAAGCACAAGCAAACGTTAGCACACAACCAATCAATGCGAACGATGCGATATTGTTTTGAGTATTAGTCATAGGTAATTCCTTTGCAGTGCCGTTAGTTTATACTTCTTGCCATCAATCTCAACCTCTTTACCATCACAAGAGACTGGTTGCTTGTTGAGTTTTGCCACTTCAAGTTTCCAATCGGCTTCGGAATAATATATGCCATTGAGATACCAAGATTTATTTCCATTAGCATCAATTTTACATTCAGGCTTATTCATATCAGGAGTAAAAACTTTTGCAAGTTTTCTTTTCCATAGATTCGTTTGTTATCAAGTTGTGGAATGTGTTTATCATTGATATAGTATCGAGTTTCTCCATCAGCACACTCAATAGCAGGTCCATCTTTCCGATGAAGTTCGCCATTGAGATACCAATATTTGTCTCCATTAGCATACTCAATAGCAGGTAGCGAAACTCCTGTTTCGCTTCTATCTTCCCGATGATATTTGCCATTGAGATACCAATATTTGGTTCCATCAGCATGCTCAATAGCAGGACATGTCAATCCCGTTTCGGGATTGATGTCTTCTCGATGAAGTTTGCCATCGAGATACCAGTATTTGTCTCCATTAGCATTCTCAACAGCAGGTCCATCTTCTCGATGACGATTGCCATTGAGATACCAATAACGAGTTCCGTTGTCATGGACTTTTACAGTGTATTCAATCATTGAAGTTCCTTTCGATTATGCCAGCAACCAGCGGGACATCTTAGATATGTAGACTTTGTTGTTAGTATTGTATTTGGGTTGAGTATGAGAACATATTCGCCACAGTTAGATATGTGTTGAAGAAGTTCGCTATAACCCATCAGACATCAAACTCCAACAAACAATCCAATGCAGCAGATGTCAACCGCTCCATCATCGGAACGGTAGGACGCTGATGAACCTCTTCAAGAATGCTATTATCAACAATCAGATCAAACGGAATGTTGTCATCATCAAACGAAACATCAGCACAGTCTTCGTCAAGAATGATAGTTGGTTCGCTATCAACCTTGGCAGCAATAGCAATCTCTTGCGTCATTCGGGGGCGAGGGGGCGTTTTGACATTCAGTAGCGTGCTCATTGTGCTTCCTTTGCAATTTTCAACAGGCGCATATTTTCTTCCGCAGTGGTAATCTTACGTCTCTCATCCACAATCTCTTGCTCAATCTGCAAGACTTTGTGTTTTGCATATTCAAGTTCTTTTAGGAGAGAATTTTCGATATAGCGTTCCGCATCTTTCTTCACGTCAGACTGTTCTGCAATATACTTGTCTAGTAATTGACTGAGTGTCATTGTAAATCCTTTATTGAGGTTGTTTCATGATCTTATCACAAGGATATCTTCACGTCCGTCAATAACAATCGGCGCATCATACCAACCAGCGACGGACGTATCCTTTTGCAACTGATCGATCTTCTCTAAGAGCGTTTTCAATTGCTTCTCCATTTCCAAGTTGGCAATGCGTGCCAACAGGCACGATCAATCAGTGCCTGCCGTTGTTTCGTGTTCATTAGCATTGAATCATTGATCTTCGTGTCCGAATGTGGATGGCTCATCGTTCCAAGCACCCGAACACAATCATCGAGGATTGTTGCAGTCTTATACGCGTTCAGATGTATGTGAACGAATGTCTTGATTGCGTTGATGATGGCTTTCATATGTCGTCTCCCGTTCTCATTATATGCTATTTCTTATCGTCAAATGTTCGCATGATGTTTGTATACGAACACGTATTACATTTGAAGTGGAAGTGCTCTTTGTGGTATTCTTCGCACGAGCATATTGTCGGTTGTTTCTTGTTAGAATTAACATTTGAGCATTTAGGACAGTAAAAACCTTGATGGCAAAATTGATTATACCAAGCCCAGTTCATTGTGCCATCATCCTTCTTGACTGATGATAGTTTCTTGCGTGCCAGCGTCATTCCATGCAATACACCAGCACCAACAAGCGCGCCTTCAATTAATTGCATCAACATATGATTTATCCATTCAGCATCTTACTATTGCCAGCAGACAGACTGCTACCAAGATGCACACTTTTACCTTGTTCCTGACCCATAACAAACGCATTACCATTCAGTCTGGAATGCGAATTACTCTTCACAACACGAAGATTAGTATGCATCCGAAACAATGCATCCGTTGCTTCTTGCTCTCGCGCATTGATCTTCACGATAGCAGTGCTACTCGCTTGTTGCTGAACCTCTGCACGGCTTGCATTCAATTGCATATCAACACCGTACACGAAGCCAATGCAGTATGATTGCATGAACACACGTCCCTTACCCTTGGCTTCGATGGCAGAAAGACGAGCGCATTCGGCAGACAGGTATGCGAACATATAGCGAGTGATGCCAATGTCCGAACGGCGTCCAACAAGACGATAGCGAGACACCTTTCGTCCGCCATTAGTTTCTGATACACGATCATCACCGTTGTCAAGATCAAAAACAACCTTAGTCTTATGCTTGGAAACAGCCCAATCATTCCACACTGCACACCCATAGAAAGACGCAAGCGCGTTCATAAGAGAAAACTTCCAAGGAGTAATCTTACCACTCTCGTAGATATACCCTTCGTCTTCTTCAATGGGCTCGGATGTATTACCAGCAGTGCCTTCCAACTCTGCGGTTGAAAGACGATATTGATCCATCAACTTGTTCGCCATAGCCGCAGCCGTTGCTGCTTCATTGGCATTAGAACTCTGGCTCAACGCAAGTAGTTTTTTGACCTTCTCAATCACATTTTGGATATCAGACATTATCATTCTCCATATTGTTGTTTCGCTCTATGCAACACCGTAGTTGCCTACGATGTTGGAAGAACACTACAACCGGGTGCTCATTTTACTTCTTCCCTTTGATTGCACCGTGAAGCACAACGAACATTCCGCCGAGACCAATACCTACGATGAAAAAGATTGCGAATACCATTTTGATTACTCCCAAACAACGAGCACACTCGTGCCCGGATAGTAGAACTTAGAACGCGAATGAATGACACGAGCACGATCGATTTCGTCTTCCTTTGCAATGCTACGATCAATTGCATTGATCAGATTAGCATTATGAATTGGTGCAAGTTCAGGATAGACCTTAGTGGTCGCACAGCCACCTGACAAGAACGCAAAAACGATTAGATATCTCATAGCGTTTCGCTCCTGTAATAGACTTTCTGTGTATCAGGGTGAAACGACACCCTATTACATCGAACACCTCGACGAGTAATATGTGTCGGAAGGAACGCATACCGCTCAGCGTTCGCACACGGCATAGAGACAATCATACATCCGTAGTCGTGTGTGATTAGTTCATCAAGAATGATGATTCGTTGTGGAATGATTGGGTTCATGTTATTTGACCGATCGGAATGCCTTAGCATCATCCGCAATTTTAGTCAAGCCTCTCGCACGCATAACAGAGCGAAGAGTCTTAGCCGTCTCGGCAACATCCTTCGCATACTGAATGAGCGCTTCCATATCTTCAATGAGAGATGGGGTTGCTTCCAGCGTAGGCGAACCAAGGATACCATGGACATCCTTGATGCGCTCATAAGCTTTGGCAAGCTTGCAACGCTCACCTTGACAGAACGAAACGAACTCTTGCTTTTCAACACGATTAATTGCAGGCATGGGATTTTCCTTTACAGTGCAGTCAGTTTATACTTCTTGCCATCAATCTCAACCTCTTTACCATCGCAAGGATCGGGTCGCTTGTTGAGTTTTGCGACTTCAAGTTTCCAATCGGCTTCGGAATATTGCTTGCCATTGAGATACCACCATTTGTTTTCATTAGCATACTCAACAGCAGGACCGTCTTCTCGATGAAGATTGCCATGAAGATACCAAGATTTGTTTCCATTAGCATGCTCAACAGCAGGTAGCGAAACTCCTGTTTCGCTTCTATCTTCTCGATGACATTTGCCATTGAGATACCAACATTTGTTTCCCTTAGTATCCTCAATAGCAGGTCCATCTTTCCGATGGAGTTTGTCATTGAGATACCATTCTTTGTTTCCATTAGCATACTCAACAGCAGGTCCATCTTCCCGATGACGATTGCCATTGAGAAACCATTCGCGAGTTCCGTTGTCGTTGACTTTTACAGTGTATTCAATCATTGAAGTTCCCTTTTGTATAGAATTGTTTTTACTGACTTGATACCCGTCATCGTTATAGCCGTTGCGGGCGCGGCTGTCAAGGGGATAGGAGCAGGACGGTGGCATCTTGTGGTAGAGTCGGGTCGGAGTACGAGTGAATCAACTATTTGCTGAATTAGAATTGATTGTGTAGATTATCTTTCCACCATGAGGCTTGTTCGTATCGAACCAGCACAGAACAATTCGTATAATTAGGATTAGAATATCAACCTACCCTATTATAATTATGATTTTATAGATGGGGTTGCGTTATATTATTCCTATCAATATGATCATATCAGAATAGGATTGGGGGAAAAGAACCTTTTTAGGAGATATGGGGAAATAGATATATACGTTAATTAACGTTAACAGTTAACGTTTAAGGATTTTTTGAGATACAAGAAACCATTACAGGTAAAAGAAGCATTAGTAGTTTTCGAACTATGTTATCTACTGCGTAAGAACAACATTCAATTCGATTTAGAATACAATGAAACAGTTGTTCATTGGAACTTGGGGCAACGTAAGGTTCGCTTTGACATTGTGATCATAAATCATCTGAATGATATTGTTGCGATCATTGAATGTAAGCGAACCTTTTCATTAGGAAAGAACAACAAACAGATCAGTAAGTATTCAACCTTTGGAGTTCCAGTTTTACTTTGTCGTGGAATGAATGACATTCAATCTACGGTTGTCAAGGTTCAATCTTTATTACATTAGCCACTTGACAAACTGAAACGTAGTGTTATATTGTAAGTATAATGGTTGCTCAACACCCTAAAGATTGAGACGAGTTCGGGTATTGTTATGGAATGAATAACATTCCTGATACCGTTGCTAAGGTTCACGCCTTGCTTCGTTCCGATCCTAAGTGATCATATCCTTTCAAGTCTTCCTTCAACGTTTCATCCTGACCAAGAAAGATTGGTTCATACACCCAATCGTAGACATTATCACCTTGAATGTCTTCGAAGGCAATCTGTGCAACCATTCGCACTTGCTCACCATTAGGAAGACTGAAAGAGATCTTCCATACAGTCTTATCTGATAGCGCGTGCTGGATTGCATCTTTCAATGTTGGAAAGTATCGAAGACCATTCTCTTCCGACCTCGTTTGAACTTCGAAGAGTTTTTCTGCCATCGGCGCTCCAACATTGAACGGATTCTTACTGTCATCATTCCAATGACTAATATCTTCAAGCGAATCGTTAACGATCTGTTCCATATCCCTATCAAACTCGGCAGTATCCGAAACATCAAGATACCCATCAACATCATCTTTGATCGTCATTGTCATTACTCCTTATTCGCTCCACGCTCGTGTGCAATCTGCTCATCTAATGGCATGTCGTCCGTTGAATCATATTCATCGTCCGTGTTAGGCACGGGTGAAAGATGATCGGCATTCGCCAATGCAATATCCTCTTCATCCATAGGCAACGGCTCATTAGACTCTTGGTTCAAGTGCCTTGATTGTATCCTCCATCGAACATCCCGACAACCGACTTGATAGTGCTCCTTCGCCAAGATAGTTTTCCATCCCAGCAATCCAGTATGCTCTTGCGCGTTCAAGTTCGAACTTCTGTCCTGATTTATGCACAAGATATTCTGCCTGTTCAAGCAGATCATTCATCTCATTACGGATTTCTTCCAGTCGTTCCCATTCTTCTCTATTGAGTTTACTCATAGTCTTTCTCCATGGCTTGGACTCAGTCGCACATATGCAATCATCATCAGCCTTGGTAGCATTCTCTTCTTTAAGAAAGAATAGGATATCACCATTGATATCCTCACTGAATGCTACTACTAATTCAGTCAGTTCTGCTTTGGTTAGTTTGCTCGCAAGACCTTTTGCAAGGAACTTGAAGTTTAGATTCCGTTCACTCATGATCACCCTCATTCATCTCACGGTATGTATCAACACAAAGAGGCAGAAGGATTTCTTTATCAAGCGCACGAACATCTTCCGGCGTTCGAACCTCATAACAGTTTGGATCACCACAATACAGACAGATAGAATACATCTCATACATCTCCTCATTCATCTTCGCACTTGCAAGATCAGACTGCTCAGTCTTCTCACAGGCAATCGGATCATTGCAGTTCTCTGCACCACACTTCTTGCAGATAGTGTCTGGCATCTTGAAGATGTATCGTCCGCTATCAATGGCTACCAACTCCCAGCCGTATTCACCATAATTATTCAACGTATCTTCTTGCTGGTAATCTGCAAGACCAACCGGCATAGTCTCAATCTTATATACCCACTTCATTGTCAAAACTCCTCTCTCGGAAGCGTATTGAATACATCAATCACTTCCTTGTGAAACTTGCCATTCATACATAAGTATGTGTCTATGTGTTTGAGTATGAGCTTGTTTGGATTGATGAATCCTCTTTGCATATACACGAGTTGAACTGCGTTGAATATGCTAACGCCGGACATATGCATCAACCCGATCCCAATTGCCGTGCTTCTACTCACCCCCGCTATACAGTGTACAAGAACACTCTCACCCAACTTTGCGAATGTCATAATTGATTTGATATCTTGCAGAGATGGTGCGAACTTGTCATTGGGGTCATCCGTATCATCCGCCCGCACAATCAAGTGATGATACTTACCGTTATGAGGATCAATGCTAAAATCTGGAACGATTGTATCCTGATCAACGATCGATATCACACAGTCAGTATTACCGAATAACACTTGTGCTTGTGCGAGGGATGATACGAAGACATTCATTTGGCGCCCCAAGCATCAATCAAGTCTTCAAGGGTTTGAACCACTTTCTCGTATTGATTGTACCTAATGCCACCGGTGTTGTCAAGGCATTCTAAAAGAGTGAGACACTCTTCGATTTCTCTTGAAGCGCTGTATAGATTACGTGCTAACTGCCGAGCCTTTGTAATAAGGCTCCTTGTCTTTTTCTTTTTGGACATTACTCTACTTCCTCTCCCTCCGGCACAAGATCAATAAACCCCATAATCAATGCATTCTCCGCACCGACAACGGTATCTCCTTCGCACTCCTCGCAATGGTATTCTTCGGCATCTGGTTCAACGCCAGACATCGTAAACTCACAACACTCGGTGCAGAACCCCATATAGTTCTCAGTCGCGTCAACGTAATCAACTTCACTAATCTGCGTAGCCATTAGATCTTCTCCTGAATCTCATAATGCCATTGATTGGCAAGACTCATTGCAGCCGCATGCGCGCTCGTTAGATCATTACAAGTCTTAACCGTCAATCGCGTAGGGTTCAATCCAATACCAATAACCTTCGCATCATGAAAGATTGACACGTAGTAAGTGTGCTTCGTCTGCTCTTCCGGCAACCAATCAACACCAATCATTCCACCAGTCCGAAGACTAATGAATGTATCTTTCGGCATCGTTGATCCAAGTCGGATGATGCCTTCGTTCTGTCTGCTATTCGTAATCTTCATTTGATTCCTCGTCGTCCTCATCAACATATTCAACACCAGGGAAGTAAACAATCGTTCCACGACCAAGACTATCAGTCTTCATAGAAGCGAATGGCTCTGGTAATTGGTAAATCACTATATCATGTGCGTCAGCATCCATCAACTCTACCACAGTGATTAGAACATCTCTAATTAGATGTCCGACCGATTGGTCTTGTTCAAGAACAATCCCAAGGCAGTATTGATTACCCATTCCCCGCCCACTATACGATCGACACTCATAACCAGCGTCTTCAAGAATCTCTTGAATAATATGCTTATCCATTTGATTTACCTTTCTGCAAAAACATCGAACTCATACCAACCGGTCTGAAAAAACATCGAACTCGTATCCATCAGCATCAATGAACTCACCGTTGTTATTGACACTGGCTTTCACGTCAGTAGCAACAATCGAATGACATGCGTTGTCAACGAATTGATTTGCCACAGCTCGGTTTTCTCTACGAACAAGTTCACGATAGGTAAGTAGAACTTCAATGAGTGTCATTTTTTACCAGCCATTCTAACAACAACGAACGCGAACACAATCGAGATGATTCCAAGCACAATATACTCTGCTCCAATGAGATTCCATATTCTCGTATGTGGCGATGGAATCATCAACATTCCACCAAACAACAAGGCTGATACCCCAAGCATCATCAACAGACTGAATGTAATCCAATCAATCTTCTTCATTAGAATGTCCTATGGTATTCGTGATATGTTCCAACCCGACTATCGGATAGCGTATACTCGTGCGGTAGCACGACTGTATCACAACCCTGTCCGCCTGCAACAAGAATCGCGTCCTCTTCTCTGTCGAACACAACAGCATGTTTGATATTGTCAACGCGCAACCCCTGCCCATTCACGTATTCGTTTGTATCTTTGAACTGAACAATGAAGCCTTTCATGATACCGTCCTTTTCAAGTCGTGCGTTAGAATTAGGAACAATTGAGTATAGCAGAATGCTAATACTGCTATCAAGATAGTTGAGATGCCGTTGTATGTTGTTGAGTATAGAACCGCTGAAACGGCAAGCAGTTTAGCGTATCGGTGCATTTGCACATACCGTTTCAGATCAGACATTAGAGCTTGCCCTCGCAGTTCCAACATTTGTGGACGCCAACATCATTCATCTTACCACAAGTACGATTAGGACAGGGTGCTTCCCTAATAGCAGGATATCCCATCACATCATCGCCTGACAACTTTACTGCTACCTTGATTTGCGGAAGAGTAGCAGGCATTGTAATATTCGTTAGATTAGCAGGTGCAGTTCCTTTCATCGGCGTCGTGGTATGAATGCCTGCAATCTCAATGTTGCCTGTCACCCAACAATACCAATGATACTGATCGACGTCTTTCGAGAACGAACTATGATTCAATTGAACAATACCAACATAGGTGTAGCCAACAGACGAATAGCTGGCTGATGGCGTACTCGTAGTATCCCACGCAAGCAACCAATCCGCTTGACCAACTCCGAATGCGTAAATACCAACAACCTTTGATCGAAGGGTATTGTTCTGAACCGTCATGCTGATATCTCTGTTCGAATACAAGTAGATATCAATCTCGGAACCAAGCATCGGGCAATATGAGTTTAGGCTTGACATTGTTTGTTCCTCAGTTGATGTAATTGATGATCTGTTCAATCATATATCCGAATGGCTTCATTGGCAACTGTTCGCAAACGGCGTCATACATAGTGAGCGCCTCTTGAAACGATTGCGCAGTGAGGACATACTCTTTTCCTTGGCAGACGCGAACGGTTAGTTTGTGAGTGTCTTTCTTATTGCTCATTGTAATCTCCTTAGTTGTAAATTGCTTTGCAGGTTTTGATATCATCATTGCCCGCTACAACATTAGCAAGGCAATTACGATATCGCTCTCTCAATGTTGACTTCTTTGTAGGTCGGCAGAACGATGCTTTACTACCACACTGACCTAAATAACACGAACCGTATTCACTCATCGTCGGCTTACGTCCAAGATGCTTCTCGCACATTGAAACGACTCCCTTGATTACATGCGCGCCCGCTTGGATATTCACAACGGGATTGAATAGCCACTCTGCTTTCCCTTTGAAGTATCGAGCGCGCACTTGCATCAGCCCAAAATCCTCACGATCAAAAGACTTGACATAAGGTCTAAATCTGCTTTCGTGTTCGATGATTGCAACGAAGTCAAGAGGATTGACTCCGGCAACTACCGCTTGTTGATCAATGCTCTGAGCATATTGTTGCAGGGTTCCTGCCGACATATTTGGATGTGATAGCTGAATAGCAATCAATATCTCTTGAAGCATTGTCTTTCTCCTATTGGTTTATGTAATGGTATCTAATACCTTAGACCGACTTCTATCAGAGACCAGCAGGGTTATACGGCTTCACAAGAATCGAAGTGCCAGGTTTGTAATACGGACTCCAATTGTAGTGCGTCCGTCCCACGCGCAACTTATCATTGATCTCCTGCTTGTCAAGAGACTTACTGATCTCCGCGTCAAGTGCAGTGTTATGAACGGTGCTTGCACGCGGAAGCGTGGACGATGCACAGCCAGTGGCGGACACAAGAATACACGCAACAATGATGGTCTTCATTTGATTTTGGTCTTTCGTTGAGAGTTTATCGTTTAGAGTGTTTGTGATGTTTTTTATCACTGTAAGGTGCGGGCGGTAATGGTTTATCACCAGCGAATAGGTACCCAATTACTGCGAAGATACCGAAGAAAAATCCAAGAACTCCTGCGAGTAGCGCGTTGCGTCTTTCGGTGTTAGCAATATGAACACAAGTGCAGATGCAGAATAAGGTGTATAGTAAGCCGATGACATGAAAAAGATGCATTGTTTATCTCCGATACAATATCGGATTGGGCATATCAGTCAATGAATACCACTTCCACGTCCATCAAACATCAGAGTGAAAATCTTCACGATAGTTATCCCCGCCATCTTCAACTGCTTCGAATGGTTCGTTGCAGTTCGGGCAGTCATCAGGATAGTCGCACAACTCATCCTCGTCTAATGTAGCATAGACTTCGTGATCGCATTCAATACATGTCAGTGTGATTGTCTTCATTGTAATCCTTTATACAGCAATGCTATCTTGCTGATGCAGAGTTGTTTCCATCCAATTCCTAATGTAATCCAATCGAATAACCCACTCATGTCGAATGCGGTCAAGGTTCCAGTTGACATAGGCGTTCACATAGATATGATCCCACCAGTCAATAACCTCTTCGATAGATTTGAATTTCCCGAATGGCAGTGCTTTGACCACTGCATCTTTCCATACTGGATTATATTTGACCATATTGAAGTGATTGTCGCTAACGCCACGATTGGCGTGAACGCCATCCATGATATCTTGGATCCCTCGCACCCGTGCTTCTCTTGCGAGCGCTTGGAATGTTCCTTTGTGGTTTGCGCCACCACGCATTGCTTTCGAGTATGTTTTGATGTCTTGGAAGCCCCAATCCAACTTCACAAGACGATTGCCATATGACATTTCCACCATGTGCGCAATCTCGTGTTCGATTCCTGGGAATCCGTATGGCAGATAGAGAGCAGACTTCGTCGGGATATATCCACGATCTTCAACGAAGTCGCCAATCATATCATACAATCGAAAACGCGGTTCCATTGACAAGAGAGAATGGGCGAATGGTGATAGGTCTTTGACTGTATCAACCGTATATAGTTTGGTTTTTGACATTGACATATCCATTGTTGAATAACTCTTGTGTTCGTTCTTCATTCCAGCGATGCCCGCATGCACAACGCTTTACCAATCTGTCTTTGAGCACGAGTGTGAGTGTGATTGATTGTGTTGAGTTGCAGTTAGGACAGCCTTCGGGATTGTTCATCGGAGTGCAAGCCCATTCAATAGATTGGTTTCATACCAAGCAATCAATAGACACCCGTATATTAGATTGAATGACACGATGAAAGTGAGAATTGATTGAAGAATCATTTGATTTGTTTCTTTTGAGACGCACAACGATCTGCCCAGGCTTTTCCATAAGCACCGACGTCCCAATGATATTGACATTTTCCGCTTAGTGGAAGCAAGCCAGGAATAGATGGCTTTCCACATATCGTGCAAGCCTTTGTCTTTTTCTTTTGTGCCATATGTATTGCTCCGTTATTGGGTTTTTGATTTGCCCCGACCTTACACCCGTGTGTTTGAATGCACGGATGTAAGAGCAGAGAGAATCAATCATCCAAGTTAATGATGGTCTTGACTTTCTTTGTCTTTGGTTGCTTGGATTTGAGTAGGGCATTATGAACTTCTCCCTGAAGAGAATCAATGTAGCCCGTCAATTCCTTCGTTGCGTGAAACCATTCTCCACTATCACGAAGATGATTGAATCTCTTGTGTAGCGACTGCTCTACGGGAACGATCTACTTTGATGACTTTGAGTATCTTGGTATGATAGGTTCCTTGTTCCGCATCTTCACGGGCAAGCTTTCTTACACAAGCAGTAGCACAAGATACTCGAGTATTACATGGTTGTGTGGACATGAATGACGACATAAAATATCTCCTTAGTTATATTCGATTGAACTTATTGATGAATCCGAATAGACGTTTCGGTATAACTCATGTTGCAGGTTCCACCACTACCATCACTTCCGGTATAGGAGACCGCAACGGAATACTGGTATACCAATCTGCTACCATCGGTGTTATTATCACCAGTTCCAATGATATTGGATGTAAACGTATATCGAACATTATTGATTGTGTTGTACGTAGTACACACTTCCTGAATATCGGCAGTGCAATTACTGGCACTGTTAGTTGCCCCGATCAAACTACAATTGGCTGGAATTGGATTATTGTTATCGCCAAGAACAAGGCTAAAACTTGCAGTGGGCGGAACACACCAATTAGCATCATTAGTCCATTGTTCCGAAGGAGTGGCAGTATACGTACCGAGCACTTGCCCACACGTATCTGCATTAGAACCCCCTGAACTACAAGCATTCAATGCCAACATTCCAATCGCCCCAATAATTGCCAATCTCATTTTGAATCCTTTGTTTGATTGTTTTCGTTATGTTGCCCGCATCTGAACATGATTACTTCGGTATTGGTAGTTGATTGTCTCCAAGCGCCATTATACCCACGACCTTCTGATTGAGAGTTTTTGTCATAATCGAATACCTGGTATCCCTCTGACCCACAAAACTCACCCATTACTCTTATGCAACCAGCATGATCGTCATAGCAAGTAGCAACGTGAACTTGCTTACCGTCTGGACCAATGATAGGTCGAGTATCAGTGTATTGGTCAGCATAACAGCCAGCAAGCATACCCAAAATACCAACCATCATTAGCATCTTCATTATCATTACCTCTCAGTTGCAGCACCAAGTGTCCCATTCCACACCCTTCACGACAACCGTCGGACTCGGATGCACACATCCCGATTGAGGAGCAGCACCACCATCAACAGGACTACTGCATAGATACAATCCCTTCGCACACACATAGATCTGATCACTCGTCGGCTGACCTTGATCCAATGTGCAACTGATATGAGAACTACCAGCGTCGGGAGTTTTTGCTTCTTGCACAACCATATCAACCGATTCACCAACAGTATCAACCGGGCTCGAACAAGCAACAACCGAACCAAACAACACACTCATCACAATGAACTTCATATTCGCTCTCCTTCAATTCACAAAACAGTAAATCCCAATCAACATAAGCCCAAACAAAAACGATACAATCATATCCTCCTTCAACGCAGGAGGAATTAGTGTATCATGCTCAGACTCATCTATCAGTCTCTCAAACACAGCCGTATCCGTATTGGCTGGAATGCTAACCGCTTCCGTCAATGTCGCTGGGGGTAGAATTAGATTGCTCATTTACATTGTCCTTTCATGTGTGTGTATAATTGAATTACATGCCATGACACCCAGTGAAGGATGCCATAGCATATACGTCAATCAATCTTGCTAAGATCAATAATCTCAGTCGAGAACCCAACCATCTCATAATCGTCGGCTTGACTTTGTGCCAATTCAAGATAGTGCCATACGTAAGCCTGCTTGATGTCAGCAGTCCAAGTTATTTCACAACTGTCATTTCTTTCGTACTTATCACCGTGCTTGATGACAAAACCCTTCATGAGTATCTCCTAATCAGTTGTCATCCAAGTTGATTACAACCGCGTCCGTCTTCTCTTTCTTCGTTCGCTTACCTTTGACAGTAGCAGGCTTGTTATATTCCTCTTCCGTCATGCTCTTGCACCGCGTCAATACCGTTTGCTTGACGCCAGTCTTCTCATATACCTTGTGCTCTTTCACGGTTCCCATAAGATACACAACTTCATTCACCTTGAAGACTTCACCAGACGACTTCCAAACGAATGAGTTATTTAGATCGTCTTTCATGATATGAATGCTAACAGTTCCATATGCACCGTCAATAGCAATCACCTTATTCACATTCAACTTGAACTTACTTCTCTCACCGACAACACCAACATACTCGCTGGGATTGCTCTTCTGATACTCCCGTCGCTTCAAGTCTCCAAGCATCTTCTGATACGTAGAAACAATCGAAGCACTATATCCGAACTGCTTGCTTCCAATGATACCACGCTTTGCAATCACACGAATGTTATGCATGTAATCGTTGTCCGCTTGCTCGTCCGTCAATGCCTCGCACCAAGCGATTGCGTCCTTTGCAACTTGCACGCTCTCTGCACTTGGATACTTGAACATAAGGTTCTTGTCAAACGGACTTGGATCCATATGTAGCATTGCAACGTTTGCCGTGCTATCTCCTCCGTGCTCACGTGCAGTTGTAGCAGACCGCCATCCCTCTAACTTGATGCACTCTGCTACGTAGCCAAGGAAGCGATCAAGATACTCAAATTTTGATCCTCCACCCCAACCTTCACCACCAGACTCTTCACTTGCCGAAGACAAGTCATAGAATTCAGAATACAATTCAGCAATCTTGGCATACGTTTCGCCATTGCGTCCGCCAATAAAATCGCTTAGACATTGGCGACCGACTTGCTTGTATTCATTACTATCAATATGGCGAAGGATGAATGTCTCCTTACGCCTACGATCCAAGTTGCAATGATCACAATTCGGATCAGCATCACGATACTTCTTTGGAACAGACTTGTCTTTGAGAGTGTGAAGAACATTACCCTCGGCGAAATGTTCCATGCTTGCAGAAAATTCATATCCTGCAATCTCAACGGTCGGTGCATTCACAACAACACTATACACAACAATCAACCGCTTGACATAATCCGATTCACCGTTGCCGTCCTCATCGACAACCGTCCGACTTACAGCAATCTCTTTCGGCTCTTCCTTGATGATCGTGTATGTTGGAACAACACAACCAAGTTTGACTGCACGTCGAGTAAGTTTCTCGAATCGCTCAACGAAGGTATTCCAATTGGGCGAAGGGATTTTGAAGAGACGAACAACATTCTCTCCAACCTTATCCGTGCAATCCTCACACACAGCCACTTCGGTATTGCCACATAGGTATGGGTTAGTCCGAACATTCTCCGCTGAACATACACTGCAATTCATTTGATTTACTCCCTCGCTTTATCATGTCTCGGATGATGCGGATTGGCAAGTTCAAGCATATCTTGAATGCTCGCCTTCGCTTCAATCAATGCCTCTTGCTTGCCATACACCAAGCCAGCGTAATAGGCTTGTGCGTATGCAGGAATAAGCACCATTGCGATATTGACTTCGGCATTGGTCAATCGCTTCTTGCCATTGTATTCAGCGTGAATGGCATGCTCGTCATATGTGCTGTCTTGAAAATCAGCGGAAAACATACGAACCGCGTAGTCAGTGAATCGTTTACATACCGCATGTGCAACCGCACTCGCGTCTTTCTTATTGCGAATTGTAATTAGGTGCATTATCTTTACTCCTATTTAGAAAGCAACTCAATCGCCTCATCCAACTTCATCCCATCAATCATAGCAGGATGAGGCTCATTCTCACCATTCATCCAGCGCTCCACAGTTTTCTTACTGACACCGAACTTATGTGTGATGTACGTAATACCACATAGGTCAACAAGCAGATTGATCTTGTCTTTGAAACTCATTGTCTTATCCCTCTTGTCGAGCTTGAATACGACCTTCAATCAATCCCGTATAGAACGCATATGCGAACTCGGCGAATACAACCGTGTTCAAGTTCACTTGCGAATTGGTCTCACGCTTCCGTGCAGTCGTATCAACAAGACGATCATGATTCGTGTTATGAATGACAGGCGGGCTAATATATTCAGCAGTAAGTTTGTATCCTTTTACGAAGGACATCTCTTCGAGCTGACTAATATGAACAGTGTAGTTCCTGAACCTATTGACGAAGGCATTCGCAATTGCATCCGCATCAGACTTGTTTTCAACTGTGATTAGAAAATATGCCATGTTGCAATCTCCTATACTAAATTGTTATCCCATACAAGCACACGCTTACACGCATGCTTGTCATCGAACATCAATTCATTTAGCTAGCGCGAATATAATACGTGTTCCCTTCGTATTCGACTTCATTATAATCGCACTCGCACTCTTCACTGATATTTGCCCAGTCAATGTTATTCTTGATGACTTCGGGTAGATGAGAAAGATCAGGATACAGTTCCTCCATCTCGTTCTGAATATGCTCTTCAAAATCGCTTTCATCAATCAAGCAGTCATTAATGTTGCGACTATACAAGTGAAGATCGCCAAGAGCATTCTCCATGGCAATCAACTCGTTATACTTATCTTGCTCGTCATTATCAAGAGGTGGTTCGCTCTCATCTTTCTCATAACAACCACTGCGTTCCCTAAGGTCGTCCAATTCATTCGCCAAGTCTTTGAGTGATAGATAGTTCATTGTCTTTCTCCATTATCGTCTAACGAATGCGTGTTTGTCTTTCGGATTGAGCCATTGTGCTTCGTGCGAATAATGAAACTTCCCACACTTGGCACACTCTTCGTATGGATCGGGAACTTCCGTGTCTGATTTTCTCTTAGGCTTATCCACTGTGTTTCAAGCCTTCGGCATATCGATCAATGCCAGCAACTTTCCTTCGTTCAACTTCTTAATCTCATCCACAATGTGTCCAGCGAACTTATCTACCAACTGCTCTTCTCTGCCAGACTGAGAATGGAAGTATGCAACCTCGTTCGCACGCTTACGTAGATACCAGTATAGACTATCAACTTGCATGTTAGAATTCCTTTCGAGCATAGTGTGCAATCAACTTGCCATTGTTCGTTAGCATACAAGTAGTATCGCTACCAACATATGCTTCGTATGTCTTACGAGCATCATTCTCATCATCATAACTTTCTACGAAACCTTCATGTCGTGATGATACGAACACTTCCCACTTATCCATGTCATTATCCTTTGTTGTATTGACTTTCCCACCATCCCGCCCAACAATGAAGTCAGACGGGATAGCAGAACTTTCAATCAACCACAATCATCTCTTCAACAACGTATCCACCGAAATGCCCGTAGTTATGCATGCTGTTAACATCCTCGCGGGTGCCAACGTAAGTGTAGTTATTCCTCTTGTTCATGTTTTTATGAACAAGCCGCTGAACCGATGAAAGCGGGTTATGCGTTGCATCCAAAATTTTGCTTGAATAACCAACCTTGTCTTCAAGGTTAGCAATCATCTTCTTAGCACCAGCCAAACTAAAACTCAGACCTTCCAAGCCAAACCTGGAATAGCTGTCGCCATCACCAAAAACACTAAACACTGCATAAGCTTTATTCATTGTATGATCTCCTTAGATCGGACTGAATTGTCCGCCATCACACCCAACAATCAAGTCAGATGTGATAGCAGAAACTTCAACCTACTTACATCACCCACTCCACTTTACAATCCTCACACCGATATGTCTTACATGGAATACTCGTACCGTCTAAGTATGCTTCATCCGGTATGCTATGACACTCCGGGCAACGATGAGGCTTGTCAGTATTAGAATCTACCTTCTTGTATTCCACTGCATGGAATAGTCTGTTGCTCCACTGGAAGTCAAGTGATCCGTCTTCCAGCATATCATCCCACAAAACCATTACACTAAGCCCGTTGTCTTCCACAACTTTGATGGTGCCATATCGGAATGGCTCCTTATCGTGCGCTACTCTGTCGTTTACCTTCCAGCCTTCAAGCCCCGTTGCTACATTACCACGCATTGTTATCTCCTACATAGGTAGAAACACACGCCCAGCCATGCACTCCAAACCACAATAAGCGCTGTAAGGAATGCAATCGTCTTTCCTGCTATGCTATCACACATAGTGTGATAGTTCCTTACCAACAATTGCTTTGATTAGTTGCAAGCGCTCAACCTCGTAGATATTCTCATAGTCTGGTTCAAATATACCTTCACCATTGCAGTTATCGCACTTGATCTCGTCGCCTTCGTCATTGACAATCATGCCAGACTTATCGCACACCGGGCACTCTTCATAATGTGGCTCATAATCAGAATAGTTTTCACACATAATGTCAATATACAACTTATGCGGGACATCTTCAAGTGCTTCTTTGATCAACTTGCAGGCTTTCTCAAAACTAAACCCGCTCCACTCATTCTCATTGCCATACTCATCGGTCGCAGGCTCATTGCAATCACTCGCAAGCGCCGGTCCGAAGTGCAAGTCATAGTTCGCAAGTCTAATAAGTTTGAGTGTTGGTTGATCAATGTGCTCTTTGATGTACTCGTTTGCATACGCTTCGAGCACGCGATCATATGCTGACTTGTTCTGCTTCATTGTTATTCTCCACGCTTTATAGTAATGGCTGCTCTTTCCACTTCATAGTTAATAGAAGGGGATTCATTAGTGGTACATTCCAACTCAGCAATGCCATCATTGGCATCATTCATCAAGTGAATATGTCGCTTCATACAAGCAAGCGCGCTCTCAACAATCTTCTCGTCTTTGCTTGTCATTGCAACTGCATTATGATACAATGCGAATGATTGAAAAACTTGGAATTGTCGTTTGGCAAATTCAATCTGTTGTTCTCGTGTCATTGTCTAAAACCTCCAATCCAGCACACACGTGTGTATGTGCTGGCGCAGAGACGTTAGACTTCCGTATTCAATGCAATATCAAAACTCTCGTAGATGTAATCCTTGATGTCGTTCTTATTACTTCCATTAATCGTCATTCGTATACCATCGAATGTCGGATACACTCGAACACAATGATACATCCAACCATCGTATGATCCGTTCTCATCCATATGATGATATGCCGTACAAAAGACAAGCCTGTTATTATTACTAACCTCTAAATCAATTTTAGTACCACTATCAAAACCCGACCCCGAGGGAAGATGATTACGAACAAGTTCTTCAATCTTTTCCTCGTGCTTCAACTTCCACTCGGAATTGAACCCATCAATGCAATTCAATCTCGCCTGAACCAACATTGCAAGTTTAGCGTATAGTTTCATCATTACTTCCTTTCCGGCTTGCATGCTTTGCGGAAACGATCCTCATCGAAGTTAGGATTGTCCGATTGAAAGAATAGAACGAATGCATTCTCAACGGCAATGGGCGCTCGACAATCATACACCGTTTCACCATCCTGATGCCTTATCGCGAATACATCAGTCATGTAGAGATCTTGCACCATCTTCGCTGCCTTATTGTAATTCTTCTTCGTCATCATGATACTTTCTCCTTTGCCAACATAACGCTGCCACTAATAATGCTGATTATAACAATACCAACCCAGAACCCAGCGAATCCATATGAATGTTCACTAATATCCAAGCCGGTACTGATGCAGCCAATTAGAATCAATGCCATATTGACCGTGGCGAATAGATGTTTCATTGTTTGTTCCTATTGATGATTGTAATACTATACGCCGCTGGTCTCTTTGCCTTCTTGTATCTTACATTCAAGTAAAATGCAACTGATGCAACCTTGTCTCTACACATGTAGAGTGCGAACTTGCTTCTGTATTCTGGAAGAATCGTATATGTGTTCATAGCTCTTTCCTCGTTTTAGAATGCTCATTACCGCCCATGCATATACACGGGCGGTGTATGAACACACTACGTCCATTCGGCAGATACTTCTGCAATCTTCTCTTCCACTTCGACCATGTATTCTCGTAGAAGCTCACGCAATCCAAGCAAGTATTCTTCCGTAGGATTGGCAAGACTACCAATTCTCAAATTCATTACACGATCATATGCATCACCACGAGTTTTATTACTCATTGTCATTCCTTTTGTTATTCACAATAGATCAACCCGTTATCCCCAACACAAGGATAGACTTCACCATACGCTTGTGCGTTAGTATGTAGGCGATCCCTAACATCTTCATCAATGAAGATTCTATCTTGGAAGCCTACTCCGTGCCTGTTTCTCGTCAAAAACAAGTCGTGCCCACACTGCTCTTCCCCAGACCAATCACCATCATTCGTATATCTATGCGGAATCGTTGCAATATCAGACGCATTCTCCTCTTGGAACTTCTTGCAGTCCGCAACGATCTTTTCCATTGCGCTCTCTGCAATGTCATCAATCGAATAGTTCTTATCAAGAGGTTCGCCCCCTTGATCATTGCTATTATCGGAAGTCGCCCATAGCATCGCGTCCACGTATGCTTGCGTGAACGCATCAATCTCATTCCAGACACTCATTGAAATCTCCTTACGTTGTTAGAATGCTTATTCCTGCACACATAGATATGCATGCAGGGTATAAGAATGCTAACGGGTATTACTTCCCCATCCATAGTCTTTATCAAGACCAAACGAACACTCGGCTTCGCTAACTGCACCATGCGCGATGCCAGCAATCTCCCTATAACTATATCCAAGTGCAGAATACTTCTTGATGACAGCGAGAACGGCATTGAATACTTCGCCAGAAACATTCAATGCGTCTTGTTCATACTTGTCATTCTTATTAAATAATGACTTACGTTCACTCATCTTCGTTCTCCTCATATTCATCTACGTTAACACCGCATTCAATACAGCATGTACCGTTCGGCGTATCCTGTAAGTCTTTCGATCCGCAGTGAGGACAACTGCTACTATCTTCCTCTTGTTCGCCATTGAAAATTGGCATCTCCTCTTTCGCAATGAAGACACTCCACGTAGAATAGAACTGGCTATTCTCATCGAGATTGAATAGGAATCTCGTGATACCTTTCTTCTCCAATTCCGCTGCAATCTTCTTTGGATCCGCAGTCATTCCTTCGTGCCAGCCGCTTTCCAACTTCTCTTGCACGCACACATAACCGTGGTCAGTGGGATCGATATCAGCAATCGTATTACAACGATTCGGATCCCCTTCAAGACTTTCCAAGTGTGCAACTGGATCATTCTCTACGCATTCATGACATAGAATCTCACCATCACCCATAACGAATGACGGTTGCCAATGGTATGAATCTCCCGAAGTCCTAAACAACTTACCACATTCCGAACAATTAGACCATTCATCCGACCACTCAATATCTACACCCATCTTCTCGAAGATCTCACACAAACGTTTAGGTAGATTGCTAATCGTTTGCGAACCCATGACTCGGTCATACTTGGTAATAGTATTCCAATTACCAAGAATGATTACACCATTCGCACTGTCATAGCCCGGTTCGCAGTATTCATGATACATTCTCATATCGTCAATACTATCGCTAACTTGGTATGTGCCAAGTTCCTTGTCCTTCTTCTCTGCCATCACACGGGCAATCTCCAAGATACGTTCCACACGTGCAAACAACTTCTTGGTATCAGTCATTGTAGATCTCCTTCTTTCGTCTTGCGTCTTTCATACGTCGCTCGCGCCTATCACGAAAGACTTGCTTCTTGCCGGTATTAGCAAGAATCATTCCACGTGCTACATTCGATTGCTTTTTCATGATTGTTTCCTTATTCCTGCACACACTTGCATGTATGCAGGGTAGAAAGAATCAATCCTTATTAGTCTTCCAGTCCAAGTGCATCGCGCATCTTCCATTGCGCTTCTTGCTTCCCAGCAGCATATCCTTTGCTATGTGCATCATCCACAATACGACTGATGAACTTCGTTGCAGACATATGGGAAAACGCAGTGCTGAATACCATCGCTGCAATCTCACTATCCACTCTGCGCTCCAATACATCAAACAACTTATCTCCTTCATAAGTCGTTATCGTGAATAGATCCAGCGTCATATACCGCACATGTACGTTATATGCTCTTACGTGCATAGCGCCAATTCCTTTATTCAACCAAAACTCAACTCCGTTATTCGCAAACTCATAAACATTCACACCCGAATAACTCTTGTTTTTTTGCTCACTCGTGTATACCTTTTGATTGACGTCAGACATCTTCCTTACCTTCCCTCTCTTCAATCATTCCAGCAATGTTGAATTGAATGCACGCTTGCTCCAATGCATTGATTGCAAGCAAGTAATGTTGCATTGCAATTGGCGTCAATCCTTTTTGACCCATTGCTCTATTACCATGTAGAGCATCCGACTCTTCACCGAATAGAGTATCCGTGCGAAGTTTCTCAATCTGCTTGTATAGCGAAGTAAGAATCTTAACCTTCTTGGACATTGTCATCATTCTCCTTATCCCATTCGCCAGGCGGCAAACTCTTCGCTAACTCTTGACACTGAGCCAAGAATGAATACATGCGCCTCAATTGCGCTCTTGGATCATCATCGCCAATACCGTCTTGCATATCGTGTATAGCACCCATAACAGAGCTAAGAATTGCGCACAATTCATCACGAGGATTCTCTAGTGCCCAATTAAACATTCGTTTCATTGTCATTCTCCTTATTGTTCCCTCATTATTGCCCACACGCATATACGTGTGAGCAAGGTATGAAAAATCAATCCTAATTAGCTCACTCGCTCCAAGCATAAATCAAGTCAATCAACTTATCGCCAATATCTCTTGTTTTTTTGCTTACTCGTGTATAGTTGCATTGTATTCCATTACTTCCTTATTGTATTCCATCACTTCCTTGTGAATGATCTCCAAGCTTTCCGCATCCCATCCAATTAGAGTGTAGATGATATCCCAACGATTACCATCATCACCACTATCACCTCTACACTTGTACACGTTCATGTCATCGCACGGTTGACTACCAATAAGCTCGAAGATAGCATCTGCGATATGATCGTACTCAAACGTTTCATTAGGAAACGACTTGATCTTTGCAATGAATGCTGTATCCTTATTAGGTGATACCGCAACGTTTCTCACTTTGATTGTTTTCATTCAATTCCCATATAGTGGAGGACTTACAGTTGCATCAATTCGTTTCTCTCGCACCGGCACCATACTATCTGCCCATACAAGAAACCGAAAGAACAATGCAAGTACCATTAGCATACCAATGAACACCTGTATCTTCTCATCCCAATGGCGCATATAGAAACCCGTTCTGTCGTGTATTCCACTTGCATAGGAGATCGTAAAACTCCTTAGTAGTAAGTTTCGATTGCACCGTTCGCATATCACTCTTGCCAGTAGCAATATGCAACCACTTGTATGTGTATGAGTTCATTGTAGTTTTCCTTCTCTTGATTGTTTAGATTGTCTCATTGTTGCACCCAACCCATATGAGTTAGATGCAATATATGAAACTACCTATTCGGGGAAAAACTCCCACGATCCAATCTGAATTGTGAGCTTCGTTGGCGCGAGGGTGAGCGGATCGGAACCAATACGAGTCTTTTCGATTAGACCACAAGATACACCGCTATCTTGAGGAAGGGTTTGCGGAAGCACGTTTACGCCTGCCATGTTCGTCCCACCGAACACACTATCACCAGTTTCAATCGCTGTAATTACAGACTTCAATACTTTGATCGCCTGTTCACGAGTAAGGTGATATGCTTGCAACTTGATCTCAATCTTCATTGTCTTTCTCCTTGTGTTGAATGCTTATTGCTGCACACGAATTACCATGTGCAGACATAAGAACCCAATGCTTACTTGCCGTGAAAAACCTTCAACATATACGCGAAGACAATCATGCACAATAGCATACTGCCATTCACATACATGAATGAAGTTTGGAAGCCAATCCTATTGATGATTGGAAAGAACATTCCAACGAAACATGTCAGTCCAATTGCAATCACACATGCAAGAA
>Ga0265316_10001130_pt1 | contig 28937 bp, 24 predicted proteins | sample 4522metaG_FD_202092 | JGI IMG/M metagenome (GOLD analysis project Ga0265316, IMG submission 202092) | Rhizosphere microbial communities from Carex aquatilis grown in University of Washington, Seatle, WA, United States - 4-5-22 metaG | ecosystem: Host-associated > Plants > Roots > Rhizosphere >...
AATGGCGAAGCCAAGGTAAATAGCAGGCGGGGATCCATTGAGGTCGATGCGGAATTTGCCGACCTGCGGGAACCGACGACTTTCGGCAATGAGTATCTAACCTACGTTTTGTGGGCGATCTCTCCCGAAGGACGGGCCGTGAACCTGGGCGAAGTATTAGTCGGCGACAACCATCGCAGCAAGCTGCGCGTGACCACCGACCTTCAGGCCTTCGCTCTGATCGTTACCGCGGAGCCTTATTATGCCGTGCGTCAGCCCAGCAACGCGGTTGTGCTTGAGAATGTAGTTCGCGAAAGCACGAAAGGAACTACCGAGGCGGTGAATGCAAAGTACGAACTCATGGAGCGCGGAGGCTACATTCCGACCGGCTACAAGTTCGACCCGGTGGTTTTGAACGCCAGATTGCCTTTGGAATTCTTTGAAGCGCGGAATGCCCTGCGCATCGCCCAATCCGAGGGAGCCGAGCAGTACGCCAGCGACAGCTATCAGCATGCTGTGCAGTTGATGAACAACGCCGATGAATATGCCACCAGAAAACACATCGACAGCAAACCGTTAATCGCGGTATCTCGCGAGGCAGTGCAGACTTCCGAAGATGCCCGCGCAATCGCCGTCAAGAAACTGGACGAAATAGGTCTGGCAAACGAACGTCAGGCTTCCAGCGACGCTCAGGCACGATCGCAGGCGCAAGCCGATCACGCGATCCGGCAGAAAGATCAAGCCCAGTCTGATGCGGCGGTAGCTCAAGCGGCAAGGGCTCAGGCCGAATTCGATGCCCAAAATGCCCGAACCGCCAGGACTCAAGCAGAATCTGATGCAGCGAAGGCCCGCGCCGACGCTGCGGATGCACAGTCCGCGACCGCGCAGGCTCAGTCCGATATGGCGAGCAATCAGGCTTCGTCGGCAACCGCGCTCTCCGCAGCCCAGGCTGATGCGAATCAATCCCGCTTGGATGCACTAGCGGCACAGCAGACCGCGCAGCAAGCGGAAACCGACAAAGCAGCCATGCGCACGCGATTGTCGGCGCAGTTGAATCTCATTCTTGAGACTCGCGATAGCGCGCGCGGGCTCATCGTCAGCATGTCCGATGTCTTGTTTGACACCGGAAAATATTCGTTGAAGCCGGGGGCACGTGAGAAACTGGCGAAAGTCGCCGGTATTCTGCTCGCCTATCCTGGACTTGACATTGCAGTCGGCGGCTACACGGACAATGTGGGCGGCGATTCAATGAATCAAACATTGTCTGAGAATCGTGCTGGATCGGTTCGCGATTACCTGGTGCAAGAAGGAGTTGCGACGAATTCGGTTTCAGCCCAAGGTTTCGGCAACACCTTGCCGGTAGCCTCAAACGACAACGCCTCCGGACGCCAGCAAAATCGGAGAGTTGAACTTCTCGTGTCCGGCGACGCCATCGGCACCCCGGTCAACGCGACCACAGGAAGCTTGCGGTAGCGCAAGCGTACACAACGATTCGATAATGGAGGCAACACACATGAAGCTCGCAGGAGTGATCAGCACGGCAGTTCTGTCTTTGGCCCTCGGAGTCGCGGCTCCGGCGTTCGCACAAGAGCAGCGCGACCAGCAGGATGAACAGAAAGCCCAGCCTGCCCAGGAACAGAAAAACGCCCAGCAGGAGAACAAGAATACTCAGCAGGAAAAGAAAAACTCCCAGCAACAGGACAAGAACACCCAACAGGAACAAAAAAGCGCTCAGCAGCAAGACAAGAACACGCAACAGGAACAGAAAAGCGCCCAGCAGCAAGACAAGAATGCTCAGCAGGAACAGAGAAACGCCCAGCAGCAAGACAAGAATAACCAACAGGAACAGAAAAACGCCCAACAACAGCAGCGCGCCGGTGGTAACGGTAGCGGCCGCATTCCCGATGACAAATTCAAGGCAAATTTTGGACGGGAACACTCGTTCCGTGTCAGCCAGACCGACTACAGCAATCGCCGCTTCCAATACGGTGGCTATTCGTTCGGATTCGTTGACCCGTGGCCCGGCAACTGGCTCTACACGCAAGACGTTTATGTTATCGAAATTGACGGCGTGTATTACCTGTGCAACGCATCCTACCCTGGGGTTAGCCTTGTACTCAGCTTTGCACTATAACGGCCCGTTCTAAAGGGCGCAACCAGCTTAACTACTTATCGGCGCGAGTCCAGTGTCTGGGCTCGCGCCGCTTTTTTTCAGCGCCAGCAAGATGTCATTTCAAAAAAGAGATCACTTCCCAAAATGGGAAATTCGCGAAAAGTGAGCAGTACTGCACAGATTTGGCGGTGCCTCCAGTGGAATTCTTGTAGCGACGTGTCGCCGTTCGATCCACGCAGCCCGAAGCAGCAAGGTAGGACCGGGCAACCGAAGGATGATCTGGCAAGGTGATTCAAAATGCGCATAATCCGTATGGTATTGCTAACTTTTCTCATACTCGCCGTACCGGTCGCCTCGTTCGCGCAGTTCGGCGTGTCGATCACGATCGCTCCGCCCGCGCTGCCTGTGTACACGCAACCCATGGCCCCCGGAGAAGGTTATTTGTGGACCCCCGGTTACTGGGCTTATGGCGATGAAGGTTATTACTGGGTGCCGGGCACGTGGGTGATGGCTCCCGAAGCTGGCTTCCTCTGGACTCCCGGCTATTGGGGCTGGAGCGGTGACCGCTACGCTTGGAATGACGGCTACTGGGGTCCGCACGTTGGTTTCTACGGTGGCGTCAATTACGGCTTCGGCTATGGTGGCGTCGGCTACGAAGGTGGATATTGGAATCACGGGTCCTTCTACTACAACCGTTCGGTGAACAACGTGGACGTCAGGAACATTCACAATGTTTACCGTAGGACCGTAATCAACCACACGGGGATGAACCATGTCAGCTATAACGGCGGCTCCGGTGGAATCAACGCCCGCCCGAGCCGGGCAGAAGAGACAGCGGCACACGAGCAACACAGGCCGCCAGCGGAACTGCAAACCCAGCATATGCACGCTGCCAGCACCAACCATGCGCTCCTGGCGTCTGTGAACCACGGGCGGCCGGCAATCGCCGCAACTGCCAAGCCCGCGGAGTTTAGCGGTCACGGGGTGGTAGCGGCCAGGCAGGCGGGAGCACCTTACAGGGCATCCGCGAATAAGGCCACGGAGAATAAAGCAGTGGCTACTCGCGCGAATGAGAACAAGGCAGCCGGGAATAGGGCAGCGGCTACTCGTTCAAATGAAAACAGGGCGGCCGAGAACAAGGCAGCGGCTACTCGGACGAATGAGAACAGGGCAGCCGAGAACAAGGCAGCGGCTACTCGCACGAATGAAAACAGGGCGGCCGAGAACAAGGCAGCGGCTACTCGGACGAATGAGAACAGGGCAGCCGAGAACAAGGCAGCGGCTACTCGCACGAATGAAAACAGGGCAGCCGAGAACAAGGCAGCGGCTACTCGGACGAATGAGAACAGGGCAGCCGAGAATAAGGCGGCCCGTGCGCAGCCTGCCCCTCGTCAACAAGCTGCCCCTCGTGCCCAAGCCACACCCCGTGCCGAGGCTGCACCACGTGCCCAAGCTGCCCCTCGAGCGCAGGCTGCTCCTCGAGCGCAGGCTGCCCCTCGAGCCCAGGCTGCTCCTCGTGCGCAGGCTGCACCGCGTGCCCAGCCTGCTCCTCAGAAAGCAGCGCCGGCTGAGAAAGCAAGCCGGCCCCCTGCAGGTAAACAAGAACCTCGTAAGTAGCGGATTGACTGCATTGCGCCATGCCGCTCGATTCGTAAGAAAGAGGTACAAGAAAGTCGATGACCTTTACTTTGGTGCGGGCTCACTCCTTGGGCTCGCGCCATTTTTTTGGCGGTACGCAGCGATTCGAAGGGATGTTCCGCCGGTGTGGGCGTGAGATCCGCTCGCTATTGTCGCCCCGCATTTCCACGAGGGCACAAAATCCGATTTCTCGACCCTCATCTTTACAATGAGCAGTTTTGACCAGTAAGAAAACAGGGAATCGCTTATAAAAAAGTTGTCCCCTCGACCTTGGGTTTCCAGTTGAGAAACCTGTGGAGCGGGGACGCCGCGCTGGAATAGGACGAACTCAAAGCCGCTCGTTCGGGAGCGGTGTTGGAACGTTATCTCAATACGGGGAATAAGGAGTGAAACATGCTTGGAACAATATTGATCGTGATTTTGATCTTAGCTCTCCTTGGTGCGCTGCCAAGATGGTCGCATAGCAGAAGTTGGGGTTATGCTCCGTCCGGAGGACTGGGGTTGGTCCTATTGATCGTTGTCATTCTCCTGGTGCTCGGCCGGATTTGAGCCATGCCCCAACCGGCAAGCTCGCCGGGCGCCATCGCCAGGGGTTGGCGCCTTCTTCCTGTCCGCGCGTTGATACTTCTCCTGGTCGTGGCGATGTGCAGCGGCGCCTCGTTCGCTTACTCTGTTCTGACCCACGAGGAAATCGTGGACTTGCTCTGGTCCGACGAGATCCGCCCCCTTTTGCTCAAGCGATACCCCGGGCTCTCGGAAGATCAGATCAAGCAGGCGCATGCCTATGCCTACGGAGGCGCCGTCATTCAGGACCTCGGTTATTACCCATTCGGCAGTAAGGACTTCAGCAACCTCGTGCACTATGTTCGCAGCGGAGATTTTGTCCGCGAGCTGTTGCTCGAAAGCACAGATGTAAACGAGTACGCCTTCGCTCTGGGCGCGCTGGCGCACTACACGTCGGACATTACCGGGCACCCGGCAGTGAACCAGTCGGTGGCCGTGGAGTATCCGAAGTTGCGAGCGAAGTTCGGCAAGTCGGTTACCTATGCTCAAGACAAGACGGCGCATTTGAAAACCGAGTTTGGCTTCGACATGCTGCAAGTGGCCAAGAACCGTTACGCTTCGCAGCAATACCACGATTTCGTTGGCTTTCAAGTATCAAAGCCCCTGCTGGAGCGAGCCTTCCCGGTCGTCTACGGATTGGAGTTGAAAGATGCTCTTGCCCATGAGGATCTAGCCATCGGCTCCTATCGCTTCTCCGTCAGTCAGGTGATCCCGGAGATGACCCAGGTCGCACTCCAGACCCACAAGAAAGACCTGATGCGCGAGCGTCCCGACTTTGCGAAGAAGGAGTTCCTGTACCGGCTCTCGCGCTCTGACTATGAAAAAGAGTGGGGGAAGGACTATACGAAGCCGGGATTCGGAACCCGGCTGCTCTCAACACTCTTGCGCTACATGCCGAGAATCGGCCCGTTCAAGGGGCTGGGTTTCAAGAACCCGACTCCGCAGACCGAGGACCTGTATTTCAAGAGCATCAATTTGACCGTCGATCAATATCGGACCTTTCTGCACGCCGTGGGCGCCAAATCGCTCCTGCTTCCGAACTGTGACCTTGATAGTGGCCAGGTGACCAAGGCAGCGGAATACTCGCTCACGGACGACACCTACGCAAAGTTGCTGGCCCAGTTGTCGAGCCGGAAATTCGACCGGATGTCACCGGAACTGCGCGATAACATCCTGCAGTTCTATTCCGACCAGTCGCTACCGATCGAAACGAAGAAGGACCCGGTTCGCTGGCAAGCGGTGCTGACTGAGTTGGACGAGTTGAAGTCTGCGGCACCGGTGCCGGCCACGGCCACCAGCCCTGCGCCGTGATCTCCCGCGCGCATACTCCGGTCCAAGAATGCAAAGTGCAATTAATTTGGATCCAGTAATCCGGATCCAGATACGAATCCCGCTCAATTCCTTCCCAGGTGAACAACTTGTATTCGCGGGGCGGGAGGGCTTATAGCCCCCAATTCAGGACGGCTGCCGCGCGATTTCTACTGGCAATACCAGGCCCGTCCCGATGGAAGCCGCCGATTCAGCGCCGAAGTTCCTCACGAAGTCGACTAGAACGGGCAGAATTTTCGCCACGCTAGACGAAAGCTCCTCTCCGAGGTCGAAACATTCGCCGCACACGGAAATTTCAAACGCCTGCGGCCGTATGCCATAGAGCTCCCAGCACAGGGACAGGAGAATCTCGGGCGTCAGTTGGTGGGTAAAGGGGGCTTCGGAGCGGTGGGAGCTGACCGGCGTACAGCGAAGTTCTCCCGGCCGGCCCTGCCGTCCAGCGTCGATGAGCAACACCAGTTCCGCGTGGCTTATGGTTTCCGCTAGTTCAGGAGTGAGTTGGTGGAGCGCGAGAACGTCAGCGTCGCCCGCAGGCAGCACGCGAGACAATTCTTCCGCCGCATGAATCCCCAGCCCATCGTCGGAACGAAATCGATTGCCGTAGCCGATGATGAGAGTCCTTGCCATCAGGCCGGTCTCACGGGGTCGCAATCTCGTCCAGCAACTCGCCGTTCGCGCCCATCAATTGAACCCGCAGAGCAATTTCGCCTAAGGCGTGCGTGGAGCAACTTAAACAGGGATCGTAAGCCCTCACCACCGCCGAGACCCGGTTCAACATGCCTTCCTGCAGCTTGTTGCCGTCGATGAAATGCTCACTGACCTGCTGGATGCCGCGGCCCATGGCGAGATTGTTGTGTCCGGTCGCTACTATGAGGTTCGCCCAAATGATGCCGCCTTGCTCATTCACTTTGTAGTGGTGGATCAAAGTGCCCCGCGGCGCCTCGATCATTCCCACGCCCTCCAGGGAATTGACGCCTCCAGTTGCGCGCACGTGCTTATCGAGAATCTGCGGATCGGCCAGCAAGAGCTCGATCTTCTCCAGCGCGTGCACGATCTCAATCAACCGCGCATAGTGGTAGAGAAACGCACTGTGCGCCGGTGACCCAAAGCGCTGGTGGAATTCCACGAATTCAGCGTCAGCCTTGGCCGTACCGCACCGGTCGGCCGCATTGATTCTCCCTAGCGGACCAACCCGATACGCGCCTGCGGGAAATCCCTGCGGTTTGAAATATGGAGCCTTCAAGTAAGACTCGCGAAGGCTTGCCTCGCCGATCCAATCGGCGTAGTCCTCGGGAGCGATTTGATCCTCGACGATTTCTCCGCTCGCGGCGCGGAACCGCAACCCACCATCGTAAAACTGCAGATTTCCTTTTCGGTCGACGAGTCCGGCGTACATGGTCGGCGCCGAACCGAAGAATTCGATTTCATCCTTATAGTTATCGATCGCTTTCTTGAAGAATTGAATGGTGCGGTCCGCAATCACCTTGGCCGACGGCAGGTCGGACAGAATGCGATCGCGCACCGGGCCGGACAGCGGACTATTCACGCCTCCGGGCACGATCCACGAGGGATGCACTCTTTCCTGGGCCAGACCCTCAATAATCTGCAGTCCGAACTTGCGCAACTCGATGCCATCACGCGCCAGCTCGGGATGCGTCGCAATTACGCCGAGCACGTTTCTCGTCGCCATGTCGGAGTCCATACCCAGAAGCAAATCCGGCGACGACAAATAGAAGAAACTCAAGGCGTGGGATTGCACCATCTGGGCGCAGTGCACGAGCTCGCGCAGCTTCTTCGCGGCGGGCGGGATGCGCACCGCCATGATCGCGTCACAAGCCTTGGACGAAGCCAGCAGGTGGCTGATGGGACAGATCCCGCATATGCGCGCAGTGATGCCGGGCATCTCGTAAAACGGACGCCCCTCGGTGAACTTCTCGAACCCACGCACCTGCGTCACATGGAATTCGGTGCCGGCGACTCGGCCGTTGTCGTCCAACTGAATGACGATCTTCGCGTGTCCTTCGATACGTGTCACCGGATCGATTGTGATGCGTTTCATCGGACGCTCCTTATCCGAACTTCACCGCGAGGCCGGTCTCGCGCTTTCTCCCGTCCACCAGATCGGAAATCACGGTGGCGATTGTCTTCGCGGGTGGTGGACATCCGGGCAGGCATATATCCACTTTCACAAACTCCCGCAGCGGCCGCGCCTGCTTCAACAGCGCAGGCACGCCCTCCGTCGGGACAATTTTGCCCTCCTGCGCGCCCTCTACATAAATCCGCTGCAGCAGTTTGTTCACGGGGATGGAATTCCGCATGGCGGGTACATTCCCGGTGACCGCGCAATCGCCGAGCGAGATGAGCAGGTGCGTCCGCTGCCGGATCTTCTGCAGCTTGTTGAGGTCGTCCTGTGAACTCACCGCGCCCTCGACCAGGGTCACATCCACGCCTTCGGGGAACTCCTGCGTATCGACCAGCGGCCCGTAGACCAAGTCGATCTTTTGTGCCAGGGAGATGATTGCGGCATCCATGTCGAGCAGCGACATGTGGCAACCGGAGCAACCGTCCAGCCAAACCGTCGCCACCTTCACCTTCTTCATACCTGCACCTCTCTGCGGTGTACGAGCGCGCTGATCTTGTCGTTCTTTTTGACCATCTCCTCCACCGCCCAGCCTTTCTCGGCAAGCGCCCCCGTGGGGCAAGCCTGTACGCACTTTCCGCAACTGGTGCAACCACGGGATTCGCCCCACTTCTGATTCAGGTCACTCACAATCCTGGAGTGGATCCCGCGCGAGGTGACTTCCCACACGTGCGCCCCCTCCAGTTCCGCGCATACGCGTACGCAGCGTGTGCACAGGATGCAGCGGTTATGATCGAGCACAAAGCGCGGATGGGAGAGATCCACTCCCAGCTTGGGATAGTTGTACACGAAGCGCACCGTGCTGATTCCCATCGTGCTCGCCATCGACTGCAACTCGCAATGTCCATTGGAGACGCAGACCGCGCAGACGTGGTTCCGCTCCACCAGCAACAATTCGAGAGAAATGCGGCGGTCCTGCGTTAGTCTTTTGGAAGTCGTGGTGACCGACATGCCGTCTTGAATGGGCGTCGTGCACGCGGGGAAGAGCCGGTCGGTTCCCGAGACCTCGACAATACAAAGGCGGCACGCTCCGACCGGCGTCAGTCCTTCCAGATCGCAAAGCGTCGGAATGTACTTGCCATTCGCCTTCGCGGCCTGAAGGATGGTCTGACCCTCCACGGCGCTGATCAGTTCGCCATCGATTCGGATTGACAGTTTCTTTTGCGGCAAGGGCTCGCTCCTTCCTAGCTGACGTCCCTAACTCACGTTCGCGACGGTTACATCGCAGCGCAAACAACGGCAAGACTCATCCAGCGCTTCCTCATGCGTGAATCCGGTAAATACCTCGGCATTCGACCGTACTCGCGCACTTGGGGCCAGGATGTGGCCGTCATGACGATGATTTGGGCTCGGTTCTTCGGGCACTTCCTTCCCATACTCGATCTCGGGAAAGATCTTGGCCCAGCGGTTCGTTTCCATCAGTTGCAGATCGATGTTGCGGGCCGCCTGTTTGCCGTAAGCCATCGCGTTCGATACGTTCGACGCGCCCGTAATGACGTCCCCGCCGGCGTAGAACCGCGGACGGCTGGTTTCCAGCGTGAAACGATTGACTTCAATCGTCCCACTTTCCTTCAGACTCAATCCCGACGCGCGGGCAAAATCCAAGTCCACGCTCTCGCCCACCGCGAAGATGACCGCATCGCACTCGTAGCGCCGGATGTCGTCGGTCGAAATCGGTTTTCTTCGTCCCGACGCATCGTATTCGCCCAGCCGTGTCTTCACGATCTCAATCGACTTCACCTTGCCGGTGGCGTCGCCAATCACCCGGTGAGGCGCAGCTAGAAACACGAACTTCGCGCCCTCGTCCTTGGCCGCTTTGGTTTCTTCTTCGATCGCCGGCATGTCTTTGCGTTCGCGGCGGTAAAACACGGTGACCTCGGCTCCTTTGCGCAGCGCCGTGCGAGCCGAATCGATGGCCGCGTTTCCTCCGCCGACGACTGCAACCTTGTTACCGATCGGCACATCTTCTCCCCGTGCAATCCCTTCCAGAAAAATCAGCGCGGGATACACTCCCTTCAGTTCGGTGCCCGGCTGATAGACCCAGGATTCCTTCCACGTTCCGATGGAAAGGAAAACAGCATCGAATCGATCGTCGAGATCGTTCAGAGGAATGTCGAAGCCGATCCGCGTGTTGAAAATAAACTTCACGCCCAGCCGCTCGATCAAATCGATTTCACGGTGGAGCGCGCTCTTGGGCAGCCGATATTCTGGCAGCGCGAAGCGCAACATGCCTCCGGCTTCAGCCTTGGCGTCATATACCGTAACGTCGTGGCCGAGCATGGCCAAATAGAATGCGGCTGTCAGACCGGCCGGACCCGCGCCAGCAATCGCAATCTTCCGCCCCGTATGTTCCAGTCGGCGCGCCAGAATACGCTGCACCATGCCTTCATAACCATCGGAGAGCAGGATCGCGTCCGCGATGAAGCGATGCACTTCCCGCATGTTCACCGGCTCGTCCATCGTCTGACGGCGGCAGCGCGTATCGCACGGATGCTGGCACACGCGCCCGGTCGATGACGGCAGCGGGTTGTCCATGATGACCGCTTCAAACGCATCCTCCAGCCGATGCTCTTTGTACAACTGCAGGAAGCGCGGAATGTTCATATGCAGCGGGCAACTGTTCTCGCAGGGCGAAAGCGCAAGCTCTTCGCACACGCCAGCCTGGCATCGCCGCGACACAATGTGGTCCTCAAACTCGGTGCGGAAGTGGCGCAATGTCGTCAGCACCGGATTCGGCGCCGTCTGTCCCAAGCCGCACAGCGAGCACTCGCGTATGTAGCGGCTCAGCTCATCCAGCAGTTCCAGGTGATGCATCGTGCCCGCGCCTTCGGTTACGCGATTCAGAATCCGCAGGGACTTGTTCAATCCCACCCGGCAAGGAATGCATTTGCCGCACGACTCGGAATGCGTGAACTCGACGAAATACCGCGCCACGTCCACCATGCAGTTGTCTTCGTCCATCACTACCATGCCGCCCGATCCCATGATCGAGCCCAACTGCGTCAGGCTTTCGTAGTCTACCGGGGTATCAAACATCTCGTGCGGAATGCATCCGCCCGAGGGGCCGCCGGTTTGCACCGCCTTGATCTGGCGCCCGCCAATGCCGCCTTCGCCGATGTCATAAATAAACGTCTTGAGCGGCGTGCCCAGCGGCATCTCGACCAGGCCGGTGCTCGCGACTTTGCCCACCAGCGAAAATACTTTTGTGCCCGAGCTCTTCGGACTCCCAGTTTCGCTGAACCAAGCCGGGCCTTTGGTCACAATGGGCGCGACGTTATACCAGGTCTCTACATTGTTGATGTTGGTCGGATATCCCCACAGGCCCTTTTGCGCGGGGAACGGAGGACGCGGGCGTGGCCGTCCCGCCTGGCCTTCGAGCGATGCGATCAGCGCCGTCTCTTCACCACAGACAAACGCTCCCGCGCCTTCCACCAGTTCGATGTCGAACTTGAATCCCCGGCCAAGAATGTTCTCTCCGAGCAATCCATATTCACGGGCCTGTTCGATGGCGCGGCTCAGGCGGTGCACGGCCAGCGGATACTCGGCGCGTATGTACACGATCCCTTCACTCGCGCCCATCACGTAGCCGCCGATGATCATGCCCTCCAGCAGCGAATGTGGATCGCTCTCGATCTCGTTGCGGTTCATGTAGGCGCCGGGGTCGCCTTCGTCCGCGTTGCAGATGATGTATTTGTGATCGGCCTTGGCCTTGGCCATGAACTCCCACTTGTTGCCGGTCAAATAGCCGGCTCCACCGCGTCCGCGCAGCTTTGACGCTTTCATCTGCTCGATGACGTTCTCAGGTCGGCCGTCGATCAGCACCTTGTACAGTGCCTGATACCCGCCGATCGCGATGTATTCCTCAATATCGTCAGGATTGATGAAGCCGCAATTTCGCAGGACGATCTTTTTCTGGCCTTTGAAGAATGGAACGTCGCTCCACAGCGGAATCTCCGGATAGCCGCGTCCGTACTTTACGGACGCCGTAATGTGATCCCACTCTTCGACCTTGCAGTAAATGAGATCGGGTGGAAGATTCCCAGTGGAAACATCGTGCAGAATGCGCCCGGCATCGTTCGCCTGAACTCGATGCAAGAGCACCAGCGGAAGGCCCGGCAGCCGCAGGTTCGCCAGCGGCTCCTGGAAACACGCGCCAAAGCATCCCACGCCGGCCAGCACAACATTGATGCCGCTGCGGTCAATGGCTTCCGCGAACGCGTGATAGAGGCCTTCCGCGCCATTGCCTCTGCCGCATGTGCCCATCCCAATCGCAATTCGGGGCACGGCTGGAACCAGTTTCGCCAGGCCCGCTTCTCGCACGGCACTGAAAGCGCCAATGTCCTGAATTCGAGGCATCAGTAACTCTCCCGCTCAACGGTGCGAATCTCTCGTTGCAGAGTACGTTCGTTCACATGTCCGCAAATGCGGTGGTTCACCTCGACCACCGGCGCCAAGGCGCATTGCCCGAAGCAAGCCACGGTGCGAACCGTGAATTTGTGGTCGGGCGTTGTCATCAGAGTCTTGTCCTCTTCACTGGTTTCGCTGGCATCCTCCAGCCCCAATCCGAGTTCCAGACGAACGCTCTGTAACAGGTTGCGCGAACCCCGCGTGTGGCAGGCCGTTCCACGGCAAATGCAGATGGTGTTGTCTCCCTGCGGCTGCAGATTGAACAGCGCATAGAACGTGACTACGCTGTAAATGCGCGAGAGAGGAATCTTCGTCTGCGCCGCAATGTACTCCAGCGTTTCGAGAGGAAGATACTTGTTGGGGTGGTGTTCCTGAACGGATTCGAGGATGCCGAGCAGGGCCCCCGGGCGTCCCGTCCGGCTGACGACGACCTGATCGATGTAAGCCCGCTCACCCGCGTTGAGATGTTCCTGAGACGGTGCGTGCATGGCGCTCCTTTCGCAGAACCAGCACTCTTGCCAAAAGCAACTGCCACGTGCGCATCAGAGACGCACACTTTCAGTTTGGATACTAAAGGAGACGTCCGGAAACTCGCCGTGATTCGGGTCACCTGGGAGGGTGACGTGCAGACAGGGGAGATGCTGCACGATTTTATTGGGAAACGCGGCGAAACCCGGGAGAAAGCGCGCTTTTTCGCGGTCGGGCGGCCTACCACCACTTCCCGCTCATTGCCCCGCTCCACGGATTGTGTTAATTTCGCCCCTCATGAGAGCGCTTCTTTCAAAACTCGGGTTCGGTTCAGCCACGGAAGAAGTTCCCGAGATCGTTCAGGGCGAAATCCCCGCGCTCCAGGGCGCTGACCTGGCGGTCGCCTATTTTTCTTCGCGTGTTGGAGGCGATTTCCACGACTTTCTTCGCGTCAGCCCGCACCGTTTCCTTTTCGGATTGCTCGATGTGGCTGGCAAACGCGAGACCAGCGGCCCCGTGCTGCAAGCCGCGCAGGCTTGTTTCCGCGCGTCGGGCGAGCAGCTCTTCGCCGCTTCCGAACTGAACGAATCGGACGCCATGATCGAACTGTCGCGCCGTCTGAATCTCGAGATCATGCGCGCGGCCGGAGGCGTACGCAGTTGCCCCGCTTTTGCCGGTTGCTACAACGAAGAACTGGGCACGGTGTGCTACGTGAATGCAGGCCACACCCCCGGCCTGCTGCGCGATGACTCCAGCCTCGTCGAATTGCCCGCCACCGGCCTGCCGCTCGGGCTGTTCTCGCTTGCCCCAACCGATGCCCGCATCGTCGGCCTCGGACCACAGGCTTCGCTGGCGGTGGTCTCCCGCGGAGTGGTGGAGGCCGAGTCGAAGCACTCGGAATTTGGCCTCGAGGGAGTCAAGAGCGTCTTGCAGGCCGGACCTTCCTCGGCCAAAGACCTCTCCCAGAACATCCTGCAACGCGTACAGGATTTCATGCACATGGTTCCGAAGCACAACGACGTGACCGCGCTCACGCTCACACGAGGAAATTAGCCCGCCAACCAGCCCGCTCAATTGGCCTCCGCGCTGTTCGCGGCGTAAAATAGAAAAACAATTTTCGCCCGGGATCTACCCCAGGTTTCTAGAGAGCCCTTAATGAAGAAGACCAGATTTCCCTTGCTATTGGCTGTTGGATACGCGCTGCTGCTCCCCTCTGTTTGGGCGGCCGATACTGTGGTCGAAGAGATTATCGCCCGCGTAAACAATGAGATCATCACGCGCACGGAATACGTTCGCAGCCGCGATCAAGTCAAGCAAGATGTGCAGCAGCAGGATGCGGCCAATGCCGACCGCATTTTTAACGAGAAGCAACGCGACGTTCTGCGCGATTTAATTGACCAGCAACTCCTGCTGCAAAAGGGCAAAGACCTCGGCATCACGGGCGACACAGAACTCATCAAGCGCCTCGACGAGATGCGCAAGCAGATGAACCTCGAAACCATGGAGGATCTGGAGAAGGCGGCGGAGGCGCAGGGAGCTTCGTATGAAGACTTCAAGCAGAACCTGCGCAACCAGATCGTCACGCAGCGCGTGATTGGACAGGAAGTGGGTCAGCACTTGTCCCTGGGCAAAGACGAGGTGAAGAAGTTCTATGACGAGCATCGCGCGGAGATGGAGCAGCCCGAGCAGGTGCGCTTGAGTGAGATTCTGATCGCGCCCAAAACGCCCGCCAAACCGGCTCCCAGTGCGGACGCGAAACCCGAGCCGCCGTCAGAGGCCGATACCGAGGCAGCGCTGGCCGCCGCCCAGGCCAAGGCACAGGATCTGCTTGATCAGATTCACAAGGGCGCGAAGTTTGCGGACTTGGCGAAAAAATACTCCGAAGGGCCGTCGGCGAAAGACGGCGGCGACCTCAGTTATTTCAAACGCGGCACACTCTCGAAAGAACTCGAGGACAAAGTCTTCGCGATGAAGGCCGGTGGAGTCACGGATGTGATTCGCACCAAGCAGGGTTACGTCATCCTGCAGGCGACCGAGCATCAAACGGCGGGCATTCCCCCGCTGAAGGAAGTTGAGCCGCGCATTCAGGATGCGCTGTACATGGAGAAACTGCAGCCGGCGCTGCGCGCATATCTGACCACGCTGCGCGAAGAGGCCTTCATTGACATCAAGGGCGGTTACATCGACTCGGGCGCGAGCACAAAACAGACCAAGCCCGTCGAGACCACGGACAAAGAGGCCAACGCCAAGAAACTGAAAAAGAAGAAAAAGCTTGGCGTGTTTTAAATCTGCGTGGTGTGGATGAGATGGGTATCTGGGCATGCCTTCTGGTATGCCGCAAGTGCAGCAGCAAATAATGCGCCTTCAGGCGCTACATACGGAAAGCCGATTTCGCGGAGGCTCATGAAAGAGTTTTTTATCTCCGAGTGTCCCCAGCAGGAAAACAAGATCGTCACCTCCAGCTTCGTGGTGGCGTCGAAGCAGGTGAAGGCCAAGAAAAATGGCGAGCCTTACCTCGCCTTGACCCTGGCGGACCGTACCGGCCAGATCGAGGCCAAGATGTGGGACAACGTCGACGATTTCATTCTCGCCTTCGAGCAGGACGACTTTCTCAAGATCAAGGGCCTCATCAACAAGTACAAGAATCGTTTTCAGCTCACCATTCACAAGCTGCGGCGCATGGAAGAAGCTGAGATCGACTTCACCGATTACCTGCCCAAGACCACGAAGGATATCGGCGAACTCTGGCGAACACTCACGGAGTATGTGGCCACCTTCCAGAACGCACACCTGAAGGCGCTGGTCGAACTGTTCATGGCGGACCCGGAGATCGCCGAGCGCTACCGCAATGCTCCCGCGGCCAAGACTCTTCATCATGCCTACATCGGCGGGCTGCTCGATCACGTCGTGTCGCTGTTCCGCTCCTGCGACTTGATCTGCCCTAACTATCCTCAGGTGAATCGCGACCTGCTGTTGACGGGAGCGTTCCTGCACGACATCGGCAAGATTCAGGAACTGACCTACAACCGCGCGTTTTCCTACACCACGCGCGGCCAGTTGCTCGGGCACATGATCATCGAACTGGAAATGCTGCAGGCCAAGCTCGCAAAACTGCCCGGCTTTCCCGAGGAGCTGAAAACCTTGCTCGAACATATGATCATCAGCCATCACGGGCAGTACGACTTCGGATCGCCCAAGCTCCCGATGTTTCCCGAGGCGCTCATGCTGCACTATCTCGACGATCTGGATTCCAAAATGGAGGCCATGCGGGCCCACTTCGAGCGCGAGTCCGAACTCGAGGGACCGTGGACCAGCTATAACGCGTCGCTGGGGCGCCCGCTGCTCGATTCGAATAAATTCGTCCGAGGAGATAAAGCGCCGGCCGCAAAAACCGCGGAAAATTCCAGCGCGCCGCCGACCACGTCCGCGCCGGAGCGCCCGACTTCCACGCCGCCAGTGCTTGACCTGTTCAGCGAACAGAAAGCATAAGAAAGTTTCTCAGTTCCCAGTTCTCAGTGGAAATCCAATTGCCGCTGGGTTTTTTCTGAGAACTGATGGCTGAGAACTGAGAACTGTTCTCCGCGCCTATGGATTTCTCGCCTTTCACCACCATCAGCTTTGACTGTTACGGCACTCTGATTGATTGGGAGTCGGGAATTCTGCCTGTCCTGCGCGCCGTGCTCACAAACTATGGTCAAAGTCTGCCCGACGCGGCCATCCTTGAACTCTACGGCGAATTTGAGGCGGAAGCGGAGAGCGGTCCGTATCAAAGCTACCGAAAAGTGCTCGAATCGGTGGTGCGGGCTTTCGCCGATCGCTTCCATTTCCAAGCCAGTTCCTCCGAAATCCACTCGCTGCACGAATCCGTCCACGCGTGGCTGCCTTTTCCGGATACGGTGCCTGCATTGCGCGAACTTCAGAGGCGCTACAAGCTCGCCGTGATTTCAAACATCGACGACGATCTATTTGCGGAAACGCGGAAGCATCTGGGCGTGGAATTCGATGGCGTGATCACGGCCGAACAGGCGAGAAGCTACAAACCTTCCCTCAATAATTTTCGGTTGGTTTTACGCAAGCTCGCACTTTCTCCGGATCGGCTGCTGCACGCCGCACAGAGCGTCTATCACGATGTGGTACCGGCGCGGTCGCTGGGGATCTCGACCGTGTGGGTGAACCGGAAATCGGCTCGCCCCGGAATCGGCGCTGTTCGAGCCTCCGTGGCGCTCGCCTCCGAGAAGCAAGCGGACCTGGAGGTTCCCGACCTTGCTAGCCTTGCCAAAGCCGCTATGACAGGTGCGGAAGGCTGACGGTATTACATCGGGACCGGCATCGCAAGAATCTTCTTCTGTATGGCAACCGTGACCAGCTGGGCCTTGTTGTGAATATCGAGTTTGCGCATCAAGTTGAACTTGTGCGCTTCCACTGTCTTAACGCTGACTCCGAGAACTGCCGCCGCTTTCTTCACGGTATTGCCCTCGGCGAGCAACTTCATCACTTCGCGTTCGCGCAGAGTCAGAGTACTTCTCCGCAGCGGCACCCGCACCGCCTGCTTGCGCAGGATCGCGTCGTCTCTCAATTTCGTCTGGATCTGCGGACTTAATGACCGTTCGCCGCGATGTACTTCGCGCAGCGCGCTCAACAGAAGCGGCGCGGGAGTATCTTTCAGCAGGTATCCGCTGGCGCCCGAGCGCAAGGCTTGCTGCACATACTCCTGATCCTCATGCATGGTCAGATACACGATGCGCGTGCCCGTGCAGTGTTCCTCGATCAAGCGTCCGGCTTCGAACGACGACATGCCGGGCATGCTGATATCGAGCAGCACCAGATCGGGCCGGTGCTGCAGAACCAACTTTAGCGCCTCGGCGGCATCGCCCGCTTCGCCAACTACGGCAAAGTCAGGAGCGTCTTCCAGCAGGCGGCGCACGCCATAGCGCAGCATTTCGTGATCGTCGGCGATCACGCAACGAATGGGCGCAGCAGCGTCCGTGCGAAACGGAGCAGCCTTCGCAGTTAACATGAAAAATTCCTCGCGTCCCGTGACGAAGTCGCGATGAGTCCAAAGCCCCAAGTCGTCCGGCAGCTGCCGGTTCGAAGCAATAGCTAATTGTACCTGCACCGGCCACGCCTTTCGGCGCAAAAATCAGGGAAAAGAGCGCGCTGAACTTTTCTTCATTTACAATGCCTCTTCCACATGTTGCGCTATTTCACTTCCGGAGAATCCCACGGGGAAGCGCTGGTTGCGTTCCTTTCCGGGCTGCCCGCCGGGCTGACAGTGGATCAGGCATTCGTGGATCGCGAGCTCTGGCGACGCCAGCAGGGCTTTGGACGCGGCGGGCGCATGAAGATCGAAACCGACAAGGCGCACTTTCTCTCAGGCGTGCATCACGGCAAGACGATTGGCTCGCCCATTGCCGTAATGCTCGAAAATCGCGACTGGCAGAATTGGAAAGAGTCGCTGCCGGTGGAGACGGGCGATCCGGAAAAACACAAGCGTGTGGCGTCACCGCGCCCGGGCCATGCCGACCTTGCGGGAGCTTTGAAATACGATTTCACGGAAGCGCGCTATGTTCTGGAGCGCGCCTCGGCCCGGGAATCGGCGGCGCGGGTTGCCATTGGCGCCCTCGCCAAGCTGCTGTTGCGCGAGTTGGGTGTGGGAGTCCTGAGCCATGTGATCGCGGTGGGCGCGGTGTCGATTGCGGATCGGGAAATCGCGTGGGAGCAAATCGAACCCCTAGCGCGGAAGAACGAGGTGCTGCTCTCCTGTGCCGACGCCGATGCCGAGCAGCGCATGAAGGAAGAAGTCGATAAAGTTCTGCGCACTGGCGACTCGGTGGGCGGGGTTTTCGAGGTGGTGGCCCACAACGTACCGCCTGGTCTCGGCAGCTACGTGCAATGGGACGAGCGGCTGGATGCGCTGTTGGCCGCAGCGGTCATGTCGCTGCAGGCGGTGAAGGCGGTCGAAATTGGAAGCGGAATTCAGGCGGCGCATTCGCCGGGATCGGCCGTGCACGACGAAATCGGCTACAAGAGCGACGAAGGATTTGCGGGCTTCACGCGCACGCGCAACCATGCGGGAGGTCTGGAGGGCGGCGTCTCCAACGGGCAGGAGATCCGGGTTCGCGGTTATCTGAAGCCGATTTCCACGCTCCGCCGTCCATTGCAGTCGGTCGATTTTGCAACGCGGGAGCCCGTGAAGGCGGCATACGAGCGCTCGGATGTGTGCGTTGTGCCTGCCGCCGGTGTTGCCGCCGAGGCCATGGTCGCGCTCACCCTCGCGCGCTGTGCGCTCGAAAAATTCGGCGGGGACTCGATGAAAGAAATGAAACGAAATTTTCAAGGCTATCTGGAACAACTGAAGAATTACTGACCCGAAACTAGAATCCGAAAATGATTTATCCAATTGTGAAATTCGGCGATCCGGTCCTGGAAACACCCGCAACCGTGGTGACCAGCTTTGACGATAATCTCAAGAAGCTCGTGGAAGACATGTTCGAGTCCATGTATGCGGCTCGCGGCGTCGGCCTGGCGGCTCCGCAGATCGGCATTGCACAACGCATCGCCGTCGTGGATGTGACCTTTAAGGAAGACCCCGGCGCCACGCTGGTGCTGATCAACCCGGTCATTATTAGCAAAGATGGGCGCCAGCGCAGCAGCGAAGGCTGCCTGAGCATTCCCGAATTTCGCGAGGACGTGACCCGCGCCAAAACCGTGACCGTACGCGCGCAAGACCTGACCGGCAAATTTTTCGAGCACACCGGAGAAGACCTGCTGGCGCGGGCCTTGCAGCATGAGACCGATCACTTGAACGGCAAACTCTATATCTCGCACGTCAGCGCGCTGAAGCGCGACCTCATCAAGCGCAAGATCAAGAAACTGGTGAAGGCGGGGGAGTGGTAGCGACGTAGCAACTCCTTTTCATGGATTGTCATCCCGAGCGAAGCGAGGGATCTGCAGTTCGCCGCAAGATGCGGATCCCTCGCTTCGCTCGGGATGACAAAGTCTGGTGAGAATTGATTTCCGTCCACACACTATGATTCTGGTTTTTTGCGGCACGCCTCGATTCGCTGTCCCGACCCTGGAGAGATTGGTCGAGGCCGGTCATTCCGTGCCGCTGGTGGTGACGCAACCCGACCGGCCTCGTGGACGGGGGATGGAAGTGGCGGTTTCCCCGGTGAAAGCTGCGGCAATCCACATGGGCATTGCCGTTCTGCAACCCGTCACCATTAAGAACAACCCCGAATTCCGCGAACAGCTTGCGGCGATCCGCCCTGACGCCACCATCGTCGTCGGTTACGGCCGCATCATTCCGCAGTGGATGATTGATCTTCCGCGACTTGGGAATCTGAACCTGCATGCGTCGCTTCTGCCAAAGTACCGCGGCGCGGCGCCAATCCAGTGGGCAATTGCCAACGGGGAATCCGTCACCGGCGTTACCACCATGCGCATTGACGCAGGCCTCGACACCGGCGACATTCTGATGCAGCGCGAAACTCCGATTGGTCCGGAAGATACCGCTGAGACGTTGGGCCCGAAGCTGGCCGCCATTGGGGCGGATCTGATGGTCGAAACTCTGCGCGGACTTGAGAGTGAGCAAGTTCGTCCGGCTCCGCAGGATCATTCGCAAGCTACACTCGCGCCGATTCTGAAGAAAGAAGATGGCCGCATGGACTTCGCTCGCAGCGCAGAAGACCTGTTCAACCGTCTGCGTGGTTTTCAGCCGTGGCCGGGCGCGTTCACGATCTTCAAAGGCAAAGCCCTGCGAGTTCACCACGCTCAACCCTTGCAACATGCGGTCACGTTGACGTCCGCACAAATCGCAGTCGAGGGAACGCGCCTGTTCGTGGGTTGCGGCAAAAACGAAGCCAAAGCCAAAGACACCAACGCGGTGCTGGAGTTACTCGAAGTTCAACTCGAGGGCAAGCGCCGCATGACCACGCAAGAATTTATCAACGGCTATCGGCCAAAATCCGGCGACCATCTGGGACAATAGACGGAGATGCCCGTTTCTCCCGCTCGATCGATGGCTTTCGAAATTCTTCTGCGGGTCGAGCGCGAAGACTCCTACGCTGCCGAACTGCTCCATTCCGTCCGCCTCACCAAGCTTTCCGCGCGTGATCATGGGCTCGCCACCGAACTGGTAATGGGAGTTCTGCGCTGGCAGTCTCTGCTTGATCAGCGGCTAGCCGACGCATCGTCGCAAAAGCTCGAGCGGTTGGATGCCGAGGTGCTGGCCGCTTTGCGCCTCGGCGTGTATCAATTGCAATTTCTCTCCCGAGTGCCGGCGCGCGCGGCGATCTTCGAAAGTGTGGAACTGGTCAAAGCGGCGCGCAAGCGCTCGGCGGCATCGTTCGTGAATGCGGTTCTCCGGAAACTTGCCGCAGCCGGCGCGGAGGACATCTTCGCGGAAATCGGTAAGTCGCCCGACGCAATCACGCTGGCCCGGAACGCGGCTCATCCTCTGTGGCTAGTGGCACGCTGGACCGAGCACTACGGACTTGAGACAACGCGGCAGATCTGCATCCATGATCAGACGGTGCCGGCCACGGCGATTCATATTCACGACGACCGATCTAATGACGATCTCTCTGACACCGAACTTGCCGAGGCAGGCGTAAAGCTCGCACCGGGACGACTGTTATCGCCGGCCCGACGCATTGTTTCGGGCGACATAACCGGAACGCGCGCCTATCAGGAAGGCCGCATCTCCATTCAGGATGAAGGTTCTCAACTGATCGCGCTGCTGGCCGGTCGTAGCAAGATGATCGCTGAAACGATCCTTGATTGCTGTGCCGCTCCTGGCAGCAAGACAGCATTGCTCGCCCGGCGCAACCCGCGCGCCAAGGTGTTTGCGACGGAGTTGCATCCTCACCGTGCGCGTTTGCTACAGAACCTCAGCCGCTTGCCGAATGTCTATGTGGTCGCTGCGGACGCGCGTCAGTTGCCTTTCACGTTTGCCTTCGATCGCATTCTCGCCGACGTTCCTTGTTCCGGCACCGGCACTCTGGCCCGCAATCCCGAGATCAAGTGGCGGCTCAAAGCCGAAGACTTGCGCGATCTCCAGTCGCGGCAGGTAGCCATTCTGAAGTCCGCGCTTGGCCAACTTGCGACTGGTGGGCGGCTCGTTTATTCCACGTGTTCGTTGGAGCGCGAGGAAAATGAGACGGTGGTAGAAACTGCCCTCGAGGTCGCACCGGAATTCAAAGTCGTCGATTGCAGAGTAGAACTGGAACAACTGCGCCAGTCTGGCGAATTGTCCTGTGAGGATATCTCGTCGCTTCTCGCCGGACCCTATCTGAGAACAATTCCCGGAGTGCATCCTGGCGACGGTTTTTTCGCCGCCATGATCGAACGAAGATGAATCGTGGAGGGACGGACGTCTCGTCCGGTTCCCCACTGGTTATTGAGCAGTCAAGGCGCTAGCGCACTTCGAAATTCACCGCGCTGCCCGCCACAATTTTCTGTCCTGGCGCCGGAGTCTGGGTGACGACCATGCTCGCTGCACTGGGCTCGGATACCGCAGACGACGCAACCGGCGCGGCTTGCGGCTCACCAGGCAAAGGCGGCGCCGGCACCGGCGGGAGGACGCTGACTTTGCCGACCTTGATTCCGGCATCCTGCAGTGCCAGCATCGCGCTGCCGAGTGGCTGTCCGGTGAGGTTCGGCATCACATAGGTTAGCGGCTCGGAACCGTCGCTGATCAGCAGACTGATCTTCGGCGCCGACACTCCGCTGGCATTCGCCGGCGGGCTTTGCGAGATCACTTGCTGCAGCGGCACGTCCGGCAAATTGACGTGCGCGATCGAACCGAGACTGAGCCCGCGGCGCCGTATGTTCAACTCTGCGACCCGCTCGCTCCCTCCCGTCACGTTGGGAATCGTCACCCGCTGCGGCCCCAGACTTTGCGCCACGCGGATCGACCAGCCTCGCCGCACCTTCGCACCCGGCGGCGGAATCTGGGTCATGATTTTTCCTTCGGGAATGTCGGAGCTATAGAACTGGCGCTCAATCACCACCTGCAGGCCCGAAACCGCGCCCGCGCGCTCGGCTTCCGCCGGGCCCATGCCCACCACCTTCGGGATGGCCACCTCGCGCCCGTGGATGGCGAGCCGCATCGCGGTAAGCGCCGAAATCAGCGCCACCGTCATCAGCACCAGTGCCAACAGCAGCATGCGAAAAAATTGCCGCATTGCTGCCGATTATAGCGTCCCCGCAGAGACGCGGCTTGCCGCGCCTGCTGTCGCGCCCAGAAAAGACGGGGCAAGCCCCGTCGCTACAAGCGGAAGAGCTTATGGCTCCGGCCTACCCTGCTCCTCCCACTCATTGCCGCACGCATGGCAGCTCCACCCTTTTTTGTACACCGGGATGGGAACGCCCGCGTACGCCGTCAAGTAGGAGATCCCCTTATTCAATTCATCGCAGCGAACGTCGAGCGACCGGCAGCTCGGACACTTCGGCTGCTCGAAATTCCCTACGCCTTGAACATCCACCGTTTCGGGGATGGGCTGGTTCAGGATTTCGCGGGCTGCTTCCGCATCTTCGGCGCGAACTCTCAGTTTGATTCCGCCGAAAATATTGGAGATACCCCCATATATGCGGACCATGTTGTCGTCGACGAGGTATGCCTGAATCCCCGCTGACTCCAGACTTCCCTTCGCCAGCAACGCTTCGGGAAGATCGAGAAACTGGCGCAGCGTAATGGTTTCGTTGAGTTCGACGACGTCTTCGCCGCGAGGTGGCGCGGTCTCGATCTTGAGTCCACGCTTCGCCACCTCCGCTTGGAACGCTTCACGGGCAGCATCGCTCAATTCATCGCCGCTGGCAGCGATTTGACCAAGTTCTTCGTCGCTCATCGCGGAGTACACGCCGGCCATGCGCACGCGCTCCTGTTCGGGCGTCGGCATCGTCATAGCCGGACATGATACTCCGAAAATGGGCGCGCTACTGGTTTTGACTCGGGCTCGGTGCCGATAGCGCTGCTTGTGTCTTCTGCTGTCCTACCCACTCGTGAATGCGCGTGCTCAGCACGTCCATCGGAAGCGCTCCGCCCGCAAGCACTTCGTCGTGGAAGGCGCGTAAGTCGAACTTGTCGCCCAATTGGTCTTTCGAGTACTGGCGCAGCTTCAGAATTTCGAGCTGTCCGATTTTATAGCCAAGCGCCTGCGCCGGCCACGCCATGTAGCGGTCGGTCTCGCTCTGTACCGAGACTTCGTCAATGGTGGAGTGCTCGTGGAAATAGTCGACCACCTGCTGTCGTGTCCAATGCTTGTAGTGGAAGCCAGTGTCAACGACCAGGCGAATCGCCCGCAGCATGTCATCCTGCAGGTGGCCATAGTAGCTGTAAGGGTCCTGGTAGAACCCGACTTCTTTCCCCAGCCTCTCCGAGTAGAGAGCCCATCCTTCGGTGTAGGCCGTATATTCCCCGTGCTGGCGGAACGGGGGCAGTTCGGGCAATTCTTGCGCAATGGAAATCTGCATGTGATGCCCCGGCACGCCTTCGTGATACGCGGTCGTCTCGATATCCAGCACCGTGCGCTTGGCGAAGTCGCCCGTGTTGACCATGATGTGGCCCGGTCGCGAACCGTCGGGAGTGCCGTCCATGTAAGAGGCGTCGGCCGCTTCCTTCTCGCGGAATTCTTCGACCGGCAGCACCTCGAGCTTGGACTTGGGCAGCCGTCCAAACATTTGCGGCAGCCGAGCATACATCTGATCTTCATACTTGCGATACAAGCCGAGGATTTCCTCTCGTGAATGGGCATGCAGCTTCGGATCCGCATCCACGGCTGCTTTGAAGCTCTTCATGTCCTTGTAGCCAAGTTGACTCACTACCGCCAGCATTCGGCCTTCGATCTCTTTCACCTGCTCCAGCCCGAGCTGATGAATCTCCTCGGGTGACAGGTTCGTCGTCGTGCTTTCTTTTACGCGGAACGCATACCACGCGGCCCCGTCCGGCAGAGCCCAGGCTCCGGGTTCCGTTCTGCCTTTCGGCGCATACTCGTCGCGGACGAACGCCGTGAACTTGACGTAGGCCGGAATCACGGATTCCTTGACGGCAGCCAGGCCCGCTTCGCGCAGGCGCTTGCGATCCGCTTCGGGGACGGCATCGGGAAACTTATCGAAGGGATGAGTGAATGGACTTTGATCCGCGGCCGTCGTGGCGATTCCGTCCGCTTGCGTCACCACCTTGTCCAGCAGAATCTTCGGTGGCATCAAACCCGCAGCCAGGCCTTTGCGCATCTGCTCGATGGTTTGGTCAAACAGCCGCGGAAGCAGCCTCAGCCGCGCGATGTAGTCCTCGTAATCCTTGACGTTCTCGAACGAAAGAATGCTGACCAGTTGCGGCGCGTCGATGTGAATTCCGCCGAACTGGCTTACCGGCATCTCCCACGGCTTGAAGCGCGCGCCTTCCAGCCCCATTTTCAGGTCTCGGACCATAAGCTGTTTGTTCAACGCCTCCTGCTCTGGAAAGCCGCTAGTATCGATCGCTTCGAAGCGGTCGAGGAAGCGGCGCGTCTGTTCCAGATTGTCGTCGATGGCCTGCTGCGAGAAGTCGTCGAGTTTGTCGTTATAGCGCTTATCGCCGAGGATGGAAGCGTAGATCGGGCTGGTGCGCATCGTGTATTCCCACTGCTCGTGCAGCAGGTCATTCAGCGCTTTGCGCCGTGCTTCGAGGTCGGGAGGATTCGCTGCGGCCGCAAGGGCCGGAATCAGCATGGCAAAACCGAGCAGGCAGATTAAGAGTCGCATCGGAGCTCCAAGAGAAAGTTGTTGGCGCTGAGTCAGACTTTCCACACACCAGTCCGTCTTGTTAGACGAGTACGCAAACGGATGGTAATCAGTTCCCGGAAAATCATTTAAAGGGAGATTGGAAAATATTGGAGCTCGGTATAAAGCTGCCTCTCTGGATGCTCTGCGACCTCCGCGGTTACCGGGGCGACCACGCGCCGGAAACTACGTCAGCTAACCTGCCACACCGTATCCAGGACCGTCCCATCGACCCACTTCACCACCGCGCATGGACGATCGCCCAACTTCGGCCGCGTCGGCTTGCCGCAAATTTTCTCGACTTCCGCCTTGATGTCCTGGATCGGACGAATGGGCAGCTTCGATCCCTGCGCTGTCACTGCATCGAGCAGATCCGTGCGCCGCGGGTTGATCGCAATCCCTCGCTCTGTCACGACCACGTCAATCATCTCGCCGGGCCCCGTCATCGTCGTAACCTCGTCCACAATCACGGGGATGCGATCGCGGAACGACGGCAGCGCGAGAATGGTGCAACCCGCAAACAGGCAGTTCTGCCATCCGCCAATGCCGTGCAGCAAGCGCCCATCAGAGTGCGTTACCACATTGGCGTTGAAGTTCACGTCTACTTCCGTCGCACCCAATACCACCGCATCGACCAGCGAAGCGAAATTTCCTTTGCCGTGATAGTTGTACGAAGTAAAGGGAGAGGTGGCCACGTGCCGCGGATCGTTCGCGATCGATTTCACCCCGTCCAAATCGAACGTCTGCCCATCCAGGATGTAATCCGTCAGCCCTTCATGCAGCAACTCAACCAGGAATTTCGTCGATCCGCCGCGAACGAAGCGCGCTTTGACTCCATCCTGCTTCATCATCTGTTTCAGATACTCGACGAACGCCAGCGCGATCCCGCCCGACCCTGCCTGGAACGAAAATCCGTTCTTCATGATTCCCGCTGCCCGCAGAAATTGCGCCACCAGTTCCGCAATCCGCAGCCGGTCTGGCGAGCGCGTGATCTGCGTCGTGCCAGAAACAATTTTCGCCGGATCGCCGATCGATTCCACTTCCACCACAAAGTCCACGTTGTTGCCCTGAATCTGCCAGGGCACACAAGGGAAGGGCACAAGATTATCGGTCACCACGATTACGCGATCGGCGTAGATGGAATCCGCCAGCGCAAAACCCAGCGAGCCACAGGCCGACTTGCCATGCGAGCCATCCGCATTGCCAAAAAAATCGGCGGTCGGCGCCGCAATCACCGCGATGTCAACGTGAACTTCTCCATCTTGAATCGCCTGGTAGCGGCCGCCATGCGAACGGAGCACACCCATGCCGCGCATTTTTCCCTGCGTGCAGTAATCGCCCAGCGGCCCGTTCATCGAGCCTTCGATGTGGTGAATCACGCCTTTTTCCATCAACTCGATTGCGCTCTTCTGAGAAGGGAAGGACGCGCTCGGGAACCACATCAGATCCTTGACGCCGACCCTGGCCGCCGCCTCCAGCGCCATCAGCGCAACTTTATCTCCGTCGCGCAGATGATGATGGTTCGAGATCACCATCCCGTCGCGCAGCCCGCACTTACGCAGCGCCGTTTCCAGATCGGCCACGCGCTTATCGCCACTATCCGGATAATCTTTATTCGAGCAGATTGCCGGCGCCGCCTTCCGCCCGCGCGGCTGATATTTTCCCGCTCCCAGAAACGGAATCTGCGGCTTGCCGTTGACCATCGTCGGCACTTTGCGCCCCACGGCGTTGTGGGCCAGTTCCACTCTTTCTTTTACACTCACACTCACGAAATCGCTCCCATCGCCTTCGCCCGCTCTACCAGTTTCAGCGCCCGCTGCACCACCGGCGGATCGATCATCTTCGATCCCAGACTCACCACCGCCAATCCTTTGCTCTGCGCTTCCTCAAAAGCGGCAACCACTCTCCGTGCCTTTTCAATCTCGACGGCGCTCGGTTGAAACGCTTCGTGGATCACGCGAATCTGCCCGGGATGAATGCAGCCCATGCCTTCAAATCCCGCCGCCCGCGAGGCTTCTCCCCATCGTCGCAGGCCATCCATGTCGGCGACATCGCTGAAGACCGAGTCAATCGCTTGCACTCCCGCGGCGCGCGCTGCATTCACCACGCGCGAGCGCGCATATTGCGACTCGCGCCCTTCGGCCGTCTTCACCACGCCCAAGTCGGCCGTGTAGTCTTCGAGCCCAATTGTCAGCGCCGCCACATTTTCGTTCGCCGTCGCCACGGCAAATGCGTTCTCGATTCCCAGCGCCGACTCCAAAATCGGCATGATCCAGATCGGCCGTATAATTCCGTTGCGCTCCTTGATCTCAGCGATCATGCGATCCACTTCCCGCACCTGTTCGGGCTGCTCGGCCTTCGGAATCAAAATCAGATCGGGTGTCTCGCCCACCACTTCCGCCAGATCTTCGAGTCCGAGCGGCAGCTGGTTAATCCGCACCATGCGCTCGCAAGAGCCGAAATCGACTGCCCGCAAAGTATTTCGAACCAGGATGCGAGCGGCATCTTTCTCTCCGCGATGCACCGAATCTTCCAAATCGAGAATCACGGCATCCGGCGCATGCAGCGAGGCGTTGATGTAGTACTTCGGTTCCGACCCCGGCAGATACAGACGCGAGCGGCGCAGCCGGTCTTTTTGCGACGGCGGCGGCAGCGGATGCTGCTCCGGAAGGGAGCGTTTGCCGAGTGCAATCCCTGTGCGCCGTGCCGCGGCCTCAATGCGAGCCGCAATAACAAAGGGCAGCGCGCCTTCATCATGAATCGCAACCCGAGCGTGCTTTACTCCAAGTTCGCTCAGAACCTCTCTCGTCTGCTCGAGGATCGCGCTACCGTAATAGGGCGCAACCCGCGACTCCAATGAGATCTCGACCCCGCCGCCATCACGCGCCTCAAAGGCAACGTGTGCGTCCGACCGAACTTCCTTGCCCCAATGGCCTGCCTCGGCAGAACGCGTGGACGTAGTCTCGACAGTGCTGCTCATAAGATCCTCAACTAGCGTTTTATTTCAATTTCTCCAAAATCGCGTCCGTCATCTGTACTGTCGAAGCCGCACCCTGACTGATCGCTTTCGGCCCACCCGTAAAACGCATCATATCGTAAGTCCGCACCTTCCCCTCACGCACGACATCGGCAATCGCGTGGCGGATGCGATTCGCCTTCGCGTCTTCGCCCACGTGATCGAGCATCATCGCCGCCGAAAGAATCATCGCAATCGGATTCACGATGGGCGGATTCAGCTCGGCGTACTTCGGCGCGGAACCATGTGTCGGCTCGAAAACCGCCACTTCATCCCCAATGTTGCCGGACGCCGCGAATCCCAGCCCGCCCACCAGCCCCGCGAACGCGTCGGAAAGAATGTCGCCGAACAGATTCGAGGCCACGATTACGTTGTACTCCTCTGGATTCTTGTTCAGCCACATCAGTTGCGCGTCGATGTTCGTCGACCAAAGCGCGATCCCCGGATAATTCTTCGCCACCTCTTTCGCCACTTCTTCCATCATCCCCGAAGTCTCGCGCACCACGTTCGGCTTCTCGCAA
>Ga0265316_10001132_pt1 | contig 28928 bp, 24 predicted proteins | sample 4522metaG_FD_202092 | JGI IMG/M metagenome (GOLD analysis project Ga0265316, IMG submission 202092) | Rhizosphere microbial communities from Carex aquatilis grown in University of Washington, Seatle, WA, United States - 4-5-22 metaG | ecosystem: Host-associated > Plants > Roots > Rhizosphere >...
CTATCTTGTGTGGGGCGAGAAGAATTTCCAGACCGTGTTCTTCGGCTTCAATATGCCGATCACCTGGATCGTGTCGATCGACGCTTTCGTCAGCGCCGCGACGATGATCGGAGTCATCGCTTTCTGGCGCTGGTACGGCAAGCGCTGGACGGAACCGGACGAAATCACCAAGATCATCATCGGCGTCGCGATCAGCGCGCTGGGGCCCCTGGTGCTGGCCGGGTGCGCCATGGTGGCGACCGCCACGCACCATCCCGTGCCGCTCTATTGGGCGCTGGGCTTCCACATCCTGAACGATATCGGCTTTGCCAACGTGCTGCCAGTAGGCCTGGCGCTCTATTCGCGCACGGCGCCGAAGGGCTGGGGCGGAACGATGATCGCCGTCTATTATCTCCACTTGTTCTTCGGCAACACGCTGCTGGTCGGACCGCTCGGTGGTCTGCTCGGCTCCATGCCGGACACGACCTTCTGGCTGCTGCATGTCGGACTGATGGCGGTTTCCGCGGTGGTGCTGTTCGCGGCGAGCCTTCTATTCGGGCACCTGCTGGCGCCGACCCGCGCGGATGTCGCGAAGGCGTAAAGGCGCGCCCTGGCCGAGGTGAACCTCGGCCAGGGTTAGTCGATCTGCGAATTACCGGCCCTGATTGATGAGGATGTTCGGGCGCTGAATCGCGGCCAGCGGCTGGATGCGGGTGAAGATGTCCTCCGCGGCCTCCTCGTGGCCTGCTCCGATCTTCAGGTTCGGTTCGTCGAACAGCGGGGTAAGCCTGATCTTGTCGCCGACGCGCCGTCCCGCGAAGGCGAGTTCGAGCCCGTCGATCTCGACCAGGAACTGTCCGCCATTCGCGCGGGCGCGTTCCCAGGCGCGGCCGAGCGCGGGACCGCCGAATGTCGCGACGCTCCAACGGCCGCCTTCCTGCATCATACGGAAGGTGGCGGCGACCCGCCCATTGACTTCGACCGGGATCATCGCGCCCGGCGATTTGGCGAGGATATCGGAGGCCCGCCCGTCGTGCCGCCATTCGCGCAGGTTTGCGATTTTGATGTTGTACTCGTCCACCGGAGCATCGAGCGTCGCGCGCAGGAGTTCCGCGCCGGAGCGGATGCCAACGCGGCCGGTCTCGTCGGCATCGATCGTCTGGCTGAAGAGCGGTAAGGAGGCTCTCGCCGCGCTCAGCGGATCGGGGGCTTCGACCAGCGCTTCGTTGGGCTTTACGTCAATCGCTCTGGTTATCGGGGGCGGCAGGTGGAGAATGGGAAACAGGGGCGGCACGATGGCGTAAAGATCGTAGCCTTCGGTGTGGCAAACGCCGCTCCAGAAACCGCATTTGTAATGCGCGTAACTTTCCCAATAGAAGTCGCCGGAATTGGGCGGCCAGGGATCGTTGATCGCGACCAGCGTGAGGTTGCCGAACACCGTCGTGTAACCGACGCCGACGATGACGTGGCCGAAGCCGGGTCCGTGCGGATTGATGATCCACGGCATGTGGCGCCCATAGACGTCGTTTTCGATCTGCGCGCGGCTAAGCGCACTATTATCGCCGAGTTGCTGATAGGTGTATCCGTAGTGCCCGATTTCGACCTGGCCGCCGCTCACGCAGACGCCGGGGGTGGGCGAGTTGCAGCAATTCTGTCCCGCCGCCGCGCCGAACTGATAGGTGGCCTGCTGGCATTGCTGAATCGGATGGCCGGTATAGGTCATCACCATTTGGCCGCTTGCGGCCCAACACCAGCAGCAGGTTTTCTGTGGAATGAGCGGCACATTGAGAAGCACCGACTTCGTCGGGATGTTGACCGGCACGTTGTTCTGATTGGCGGGGTTGTCGTTGGGAGGCAGATGTGTCCCGCCGTTGGGGCGCAGCGGCATCGCGCCATGCGCGGCCACGGTCGACGACAAAAGAAGGACGACAAGAGCGGGAAGGTTTTTGCGCATTCGAACTCTCCATCGTTTGCGAGATACAGGACGATTCCTCTCCGCTCCGCGCCATGTCCCTCTCCGCGGATGGATTACATCCAGTTTAATATCGCGCGCGGCGATTGTCGTTTGTGATCTTTTTGGGCCGCCGCCGTTTCTAAGGTCTTGAAACGGCTGAGGGCGGTTTGCTCACGCGCTGAGAATCCTGCCCTAGCGGAATCTTCGGCAACGGCTCGAATCGCGGCCGGCAATCGGTCGCACCCGGGCCTCGTACGCGTAATCGAATATTACCCGTCTGCCGCTCAGTCGCGACGCGTAATGTCGGCGAAATCGCCCTTGGCGGAATTTAGCAGCGCCATGCATTCGGCGCGCGGCGGCTGAACGTATTACCGCATATCCCGGCCGCGCGGGAAGCGCATTAGCATTCTTCGACTCGTCGTTGCGGTCGGGGAGGCCGCATTCGCATGCGCGGCGTTTCAATGCGCAGCGATCATCAGGAGAAGCACCCATGATGCACATCGACACCGGCAATACCGGCTTCATGCTGCTGTGTTGCAGCTTGGTGATGTTGATGACGCCCGGCCTGGCCTTCTTTTACGGAGGCTTGGTGAGCCGGCGCAATGTGCTCACCATCATGATGCAGTCATTCGTGTCGATGGGCTGGACGACCGTGATCTGGTTCGTGGTCGGCTACTCGCTGTGTTTCTCCGGCGATGTGGGAGGAGTTATCGGCAATCTCGATCTGGCGTTCCTCAAAGGCGTAACGCTCGCGACGCCGTCGCCCAATCCGGGAATTCCGCTCCTGGTGCATGTCGCCTATCAGATGATGTTCGCGATCATCACTCCGGCGCTCATCACCGGCGCGTTCGCAAACCGGATCACGTTCAAGGCCTATTTGCTGTTCCTGACGCTGTGGCTGCTGTTCGTCTATTTCCCCTTCGTGCACATGGTGTGGGGCGGCGGCTTCCTGGCGCGGTGGGGCGTGCTCGATTTCGCCGGCGGCGTTGTGGTTCACAACATCGCGGGCATGGCGGCGCTCGCATCCGTCCTCTATGTCGGACGGCGCAAGATCCCCGACGGCGGCGCCCATAGCGTCCCGCTGATGGCGCTAGGCACGGGGCTCTTGTGGTTCGGCTGGTACGGCTTCAACGCGGGCAGCGAGTTCGGCGTCGATTCCGTCACCGCCGTGGCCTTCATCAATACCGACCTGGCCGCTTCGTTCGGCGGCATCGCCTGGATGGCGGTCGGCTGGTTCGAGGAAAAGCGGCCGTCGTTCGTCGGCCTGATGACCGGCGCCGTGGCGGCGCTCGCGACCATCACCCCGGCCGCGGGCTATGTTTCGCCGCTGAGCGCGGTGGTCATCGGCATCGCCGCGGGCGTGGTGTGCTACTACGCGGTGGCGCTCAAGAACCGGCTGCATTGGGACGATGCGCTCGATGTCTGGGGCGTGCACGGCGTCGGCGGCGCGCTGGGCGTGGTCCTGCTCGGCGTGTTCGCCACGACGGCGTTCAACGCCCACGGCGCCGACGGCCTGCTCGCCGGCAATGTCGCGTTCTTCGGCAAGCAAGTGGCGGCGATCATCTTCTCGTCGGTCTGGGCGTTCACTTTCACATACGCGATGCTGTGGCTGATCGACCGCATCACGCCGGTGAGAGTCGACCAGCACGCTGAGGAAACCGGCCTCGACGAGGCCCTGCACCACGAACAGGCCTATCTGACGTGACGTGCTAGACCGCGCGGCGTACGCCGCTTCGATCCGATCCATGCCGGCGAGGGCAGGGTTGTCTCAATCAGGCACAACAGGGCGCGGCAGGACGTGTCGGTGCCCGCGTGTTGCGTCCTGGCACAACTCACGAACGGCGCGCACACCCAAGCATGACGCCAGCCGCAATCCGTTCCGGTGGGTTTTAACGCGTATGAAACGCTTTAGGTTGCCTTCTATGCACGGGCGGGTAGTGGTTGGGAGCACGTATGTTGCTGTCGCGCACTTTGCTTGCCGCGAACCGGGGGGATTCGCCGCCACAGCGGAATTCTCCTTCAAATTCCGATCCCGTCGCGCCTGGCGCCGCGCACTTGCCGCATCCGCGCACGCTTGGCTGGCTCGGCACCGCTTCGCTCGCGATGGGCGGCAGCAACCAGAGCCTTTTTCTCCTGTCGGCATTATTCATCGGCCAGGCCTCAATTTCCGGCCAAGGCAGCGCCGCGATTCCGCTGCTGGCCTTCGGGCTGCTGCTCAGTCTGGCTGCCGCGCCGGGCTGGACGGAACTTGTGCTGCTCTACCCTAACCGCGTCGGCGGAATTGCGGCGGCGTGTTCGGAGGCCTTCGGCCGCTACAGTCCAATTCTCGCGAACTTGGCGGGCGTCGGATACTGGTGGGGTTGGGTGCCGACGTGCGGGCTGACCGCCATCCTCTCGGCCTCGGCGATCCATCAATGGTATTTGCCCGGCGTGCCGATCCCGCTCCTGGCGAGCGGGCTGGTGTTGTTCTTCGCCGCAGTGAATCTGACCGGCATTCGGAATGTCACGCGGCTCGTCATTCCGATTGCGACCGCCTCATCGGCGCTCGCCTTTCTTTCCGCCCTCTCGCCGGCGGTCTTCGGCCATGTCGATTGGCACCAGGCGTTCGATTATCATCTGACGACGCCGTTCGCCGGCTGGTTTGGATCCCTCACCAGTTTGATGGCGGGCCTTTATCTGATCGGCTTCGCGGCGCCCGCGTTCGAAGCGGCAACCTGCCATGTCGGCGAGACGGTCGATCAGGCGCGCGCGGTGCCGCGCGCGATGTTCGTCAGCGCGGCCATGGCGGTGCTCTATTTCGTTGTTCTGCCGGTGGTATGGCTGGGCGCACTGGGGCCCAAGCCGCTCGGCGGCGATTTGGCGCTTGTGCTGGGCCCGACCTTCGCGCCGCTGTTCGGCAGCTTGGGAAAATCCGCGGCCATCTGGTTCATGATGTTCACGATGTTCCACGGCACGGTGCAGCCTTTGGCGGGCGCCTCGCGCACCCTGTCCCAGCTCTCCGACGACGGACTGGTTCCGGAATTCCTGGGACGGCGAAATGCGAACGACGCGCCGTGGATCGCCACGCTGCTGACGGCGACAATGGCGATTGCGTTTCTGTGGCTGGGCGATCCGGTGTGGCTGATCGCGTCGGCGAATTTCACCTATCTGATCGCGATCGGCCTGCCGTCGGTGGCGGTGTGGCTGTTGCGCCGCGACCAGCCGCAGCTGGCACGTCCATACCGGGCGCCGCGCGGGACAATTTTGCTCGGACTGCTGGCCGCGATGATCTGGGGACTTTCGGCCATTCTGGGGTTCCAGCAATTCGGTCTGCCGACGGTGCTGGTGGGCCTCGCCTTCGCCTATTCCGGCGCGGCACTTTATGCTTGGCGCAAATTCGTCGATCGCCGCCACTTGGGCCTGCCGGGGGTCGCGCACACGCTGCATCTGAAATTGACCGGGGCGATGCTGCTGGTGCTGGGATTGGACGCGGCGGGCTATTTCCTGGCCGTGATGAATGTCGCGCCGGGCCAGCTCGCCTTGAAGGCCGCGCTCGAGGACATTTTCGTCGCCGTCGCCATGCTGACGATCGCGGTCGGCCTGCTGCTGCCGGGAATGATCGCCCATTCCGTCGTAGAGGTGGCGCGCGCCGCCGACCGGCTGGTGCACGGCACGCTCGCCGATTTCGCGCGCGCGATGCGTTCGCTGGCCGAAGGCGATCTGGGCGGCGCCCATGCCTGCGGCGATTTCGTTCCGGTCACGGTCAATTCACGCGACGAAGTCGGGCAAATGGCCGAGAGCTTCAACGAGCTGCAGCAGGAGATCGCCGATGCCGCGGAGAGCCTCAATGCCGCGCGCGAAGGATTGCAAGGCGCCCGCAACGAGCTGATCGAGGCCAATGTCCAACTGGAAGACCGGAACTTCGAGCTGGTCTGCGCCAAGGATGCGGCGGAAGCGGCGAACAAGGCCAAAAGCGCGTTCCTCGCCAGCATGAGCCATGAATTGCGCACGCCGCTGAACGCTATCCTGGGGTTCTCCGAGATTATCGGCACGGAATTTCTGGGTCCGGTGGGGACCGCGGCTTACGGAGATTATGCCAGGGATATCCATACCTCAGGTCGGCATCTGCTCGCGATCATCAACGAGGTGCTCGACATGGCGAAGATCAGCGCGGGCACCTTCGTCATCAACGAAAGCGTGGTCGATCTCGCCGATGTGGTGAACACCTCGGTGACCATCGTGCGCCAGCTGGCCGAGGCCAAAGGCATCGCGGTCGAGGTCGAGATCGCCGCCGGCTTGCCGTTGCTGCGCGCCGACGAGACGCGGGTGCGTCAAGTGGCGATCAACCTGCTTTCCAATGCGGTAAAATTCACCGAGGGGCCGGGGCGCGTGTCGATCAAGGCGTGGCGGCGCGGCGATGGGTCCATCGCCCTCGCGGTCGCCGATACGGGCATCGGCATGACGGCGGAGCAAATTGTCATTGCCCGCCAGCCTTTCCGGCAGATCGACTCGCGGCTCGCGCGCACGCACGAAGGCACCGGGCTGGGTTTGCCGCTGGCCGAAGGCTTCATCCGGCTGCATGGTGGACAACTGGAGCTGACCAGCGAGGCCGGCGTCGGCACGACGGCCACGGCGGTATTTCCGGCCGAGAGGGTGCTGCCAGACCGCTCTTCGCCCGAAGAAGTTCCGGCGTATGGCGCAAGCGATGCCGAAGCGCTCAGATCGCGCGCTTGAATCCCGCCGCCGCGTAGATCGCCTCGATGCAGGCCATGTTCGCGATGGCGTCTTGGCCGCCGGTGAGCGGCTCCGCGCCGCGCAGCAGCACGTCGCCGACATGGGCGAGCTGGGCGTCATAGGTCGAGGGCCCGTCCACCGGCTCCTCGCGCGTCTTGCCACTGGTCTCCACCGTGAAGCGGCATCCCATCTGCGGCGCCAGGAAATTGGAGATGGCAAGTGAGCTTTTCTCGCCCTTGAGCCGCAGCGTCGCCGAGAATTTTGCATTCATCGCGGTGCTCAGTTTCGCGGTCATCCCGTTCGGGAACGAAAGCTCGGCCTCGGTCGCCGAATCGACGCCACGCTCGATAGCGCAGCGCGCGCTCGTCACCTTGGGCTCGCCCCCGGCCAGCGTGCGCAGCACATGGACGCAATAGCAGCCGAGGTCCATCAGCGCGCCGCCGCCTTGGGTCACGATCCAGCGGAGCTCCTCGGGCCGGTAGGGGATGGGCGCGTCGAAGATCGCCTCGGCCTCCACCAGCCGCCCCAGCTCTCCCGACGCGACGATTTCGACCGCGCGCCGCATAACCCGGTGGAAGCGGTAATGGAACGCCTCGATCAAAGGCTGCTTGGACCCGGCCGCGACCTCGACCATGGCGCGCGCCTGGTCCGCCGTGAGCGCGAAGGGTTTTTCGCAGAACACCGCTTTGCCGATCTCGACCGCCGCAAGCGTCCATTCCAGGTGGCCGGCCGGAGGTAACGCCACGTAAACAAGGTCAACATCGTCGCGCGCGACCAGCGCCGAATAACCGTCGGCAACATGGGGAATATTGTATTCGGCGGCATAGGCCTTGGCGCGGTCCTTGTCGCGCGCGCCCACCGCCACGATCTGGAATTCGCGATTGCCCCGTGCCGGGACGATCACCACCTTGGGGGCGATGCGGGCCGCCCCGAGAATTCCGACGCGAATTATTTTCATGGCCGTTTCCAAATGCCGCGCTGCCATGATACAGCGTGCCGCCCATGACTCCAGCCCTTTCGATTTCCCACCTGACCAAACGCTACCGCCGCGGCACGCTCGCGGTGGACGATCTTTCCATGTCGATCGCGCCGGGCGATTTCTTCGGTTTTCTCGGTCCCAACGGCGCGGGCAAATCGACCACCATCCATTGCGTCACCGGCATCGCCACGCCGACCTTGGGCACGATCGAGGTCTTCGGCATCGACGCGGTCAAGGATTACCGCGAGGCGCGCCGGCTTATCGGCCTGAGCCCGCAGGAGTTCAACGTCGATCCCTTCGCCAGCGCGCGGCAGATCGTGGACTGGATGGGCGGCTATTTCGGCATGCGCGCGGCGCAGCGCAAGAAGCGCACCGACGAGTTGATGGAACGCTTCGATTTCGTCGAGCACCAGAACAAGCCGTTTCGCGAATTGTCGGGCGGCCTTAAGCGCCGCGTGATCCTGGCGCGCGCCCTGATTCACGATCCCAAGCTGCTCATCCTCGACGAGCCGACCGCGGGCGTCGATGTCGAGCTGCGCCGCGACCTGTGGCGCTACCTCGGCGAACTCAACCGCGACGGCACCACAATTCTGCTCACCTCGCATTATCTGGAGGAGGTCGAGCGGCTGTGCCGCACCATCACCATCGTCGCCAAGGGCAAGATTTCGCGCCAGGGACCCAAAGAGGAATTCCTCGAAGGAGGTCTGGAAAACGCCTATCTCGCCGCCACGGGCGCCGAACCTGACCACATCGCGGGGGCAGCATGAGCGATATTGCAGAAGCACCCCGGCCGCGCATGGGAATCAACTGGATTGGGCTCGGCACTATTATCCGGCGCGAATGGGCGCGGGTGTGGCGCGTGCCGATCCAGGCGTTCCTGGCGCCATGGATTTCGGCGCTGCTGTTCATCTTCATCTTCGGTTTTGTCGTGGGCGGCCGCATCCGGCTGATCGGCGGCTATCACTACATCACCTTCGTGCTGCCGGGCGTGGTGATGCTGAACGTCGTCAACGCCGCCTTCCTGCAATCGACCTCGCAGATCTATTTCCAGCGCTTCCTGCGTAACATCGAGGAGGTTCTGGTGGCGCCGCTCTCCTATGTGGAGATGATCATCGGTTCGCTCTCGATGGTGGTGCTGCGTTCGATGGTCACCGCGCTCGGTATTCTCGCCATCGGCGCCGCGTTCGGAGCAGTGGGGTTGCAGAGCCTTCCCGAATTCCTGTTCTGGATCGTCGTAGTCTCCGTGATCTTCGGCCTGCTTGGCATCATCGTCGGATTGTGGGCCAAGAATTTCGAGCAGCTGACCGTGCTCAACGTCTTCTTCATCACGCCGTTCGCGATGCTGGGCGGCGCGTTCTTCACGGTGTCGATGTTGCCGCCCTGGCTGCACTGGTTGCTCTACGGCAATCCTTTCTTCTATTTCATAAACGGGCTTCGCCACTCCATGATCGGCTTCAGCGAGGCTTCCGAGGCCTTCGGGATGGGCTTTTCGCTGGTGCTCTGCTCGATTGTGGGCGTCGTCGTCTGGCGGCTGTTCGCGATCGGCTACGGTTTGCGCGAGTAATCGCCCGGAAGGCCGCGATTTTTGCGCCCTCGGCATGGACGCGCCCGCCCCGCGACTCTATTCTGCGCGTCGATCGCCGCCGCTATATCGTTCGGGAGACGAAGTCTCATGCACATGGGTCCGCGCTTTATGCCGCTTCTCGCGCTGGGGCTCGGCTGCGTTGCGGCCTCGGCGGCCGATGACCGGCCCACTTTGTTGGGGGTGGCGAGGGACTGGTCCGCCTATCAGGCGCAGACCGACAATGGCCAGGTCTGCTACGCGCTGTCCAAGCCCAAGACGACGGAGCCGAAAAAGGCCACGCGCGATCCGGTTTATGTCTTGATCAGCGACTGGCCGGGCCGCCATGTCAGGGGCGAATTTGAGATCGTTCCCGGCTATCAATACAAGGACGGCGAGCCGGCGGTCGCCCAGGCGGGCGCCGCGAAGGTGCAATTCTTCACGCGTAACGATGGCGGCGCGGGTTCGGCCTGGGTCAGCGATCCGGGCGACGAGGTCAAGCTGCTGGAGGCGATGCGCGGCAGCGGGTCGCTCGTGGTGAGCGGCGTTTCCCAGCGCGGCACGCACACCAGGGACACCTATTCGCTGAACGGCATCTCGGCCATGCTCGACAAGGTCCACGCCGCCTGCGGGTCGTGATCGCGGTTGTCATCCCCGGCGAGCGTGCGAAGCACGCGAGGGAAGGGGACCCAGGTATCGACACCGCGCAGATTTCGAGACCTGGGTTCCCTTCCCCTCGCTTCGCTCGGCCGGGAATGACAATATGGATGCGATGACGACGCAAGCCAACATCATCGGATTGAGCACTGACGCGCTGAAAGAGGCGCTCCTCGCCGCCGGCGTGCCGGAGAAGGCCGCGCCCATGCGCGTGCGCCAGCTGTGGAACTGGATCTACGTCCACGGCGCGCGCGATTTCGCCGCGATGACCAATCTGGCGAAAGATTTCCGCGTCCAGATGGACGAGGGCCTGTCGCTGGCCCGCCCCGAAATCGTCACCGAACAGGTTTCCTCCGACGGCACGCGCAAATGGCTGCTGCGCTCGGGCGGCCAGGAATTCGAGACCGTCTTCATTCCCGAGCCGGGGCGCGGCACGTTGTGCGTCTCCTCGCAGGTCGGCTGCACGCTGAACTGCCGCTTCTGCCACACCGGCACGCAGAAGCTGGTGCGCAACCTGACGCCGGGCGAGATCGTCGGCCAAGTGATGGTGGCCCGCGACGCGCTGGGCGATTGGCCATCCACCAAGGAAGACCGCCGCGTTACGAACGTGGTGATGATGGGCATGGGCGAGCCGCTCTACAATTTCGAGAACGTCAAGGCGGCGCTCGCCATCGTGGCCGACGGCGACGCGCTGGCGCTGTCCAAGCGGCGCGTGACGCTGTCCACCGCGGGCGTCGTGCCGATGATCAAGCGGGCGGGCGAGGAGATCGGTTCGGCGCTGGCGATTTCGCTGCACGCGGTGCGCGACGACATCCGCGACGTGCTGGTGCCGCTCAACAAGAAATATCCGCTGAAGGAATTGCTTGACGCCTGCCGCCATTATCCCGGCGTGTCGAACGCGCGGCGCATCACGTTTGAATATGTCATGCTGAAAGGCGTCAACGATTCACTGGCGGAAGCGAAGGAACTGGTCCGCGTCATTCGCGGCATTCCGGCCAAAATCAACCTGATCCCGTTCAATCCCTGGCCCGGCGCGCCTTATGAATGTTCCGACTGGGAGCAGATCGAGAAGTTCGCCGAGATCGTCAACCGCGCGGGCTATGCCTCGCCGGTGCGCACGCCGCGCGGCCGCGACATCATGGCCGCCTGCGGCCAGCTCAAGAGCGAAAGCGTCAAGCAGCGCGCCAGCGAACGGATGGCGCAGATGAGCAGCGCCGAATTGGCAAGGATGGCAGAGTAATTCTGCGCATGGAATACCGCTTTGCAATTGGATCGAAGTCGAGCCCCGTTTCTTGTACGTGGAAGCTCTGGAATTGGAAGAACGAAATTTACTTGCTTCAAAGAAATAGACGCAACTCTGCGAAATTTAGCTTCCACTCAAGTGGCCGGTGTCGTTGGGCGACAAACGAGAATCTCCGGTCCGGCGAGGATCGAGCATTCTTGAAGTGGGTCCGAGAAGACGTTGGATCACTGCGGGCAGGCTACGGGAGTGTTCTCCTCCACATTGCATTTCCGACAAATCACCTCTCAACTAACTTTCCCTTGATGCCGGGCGCCGTTGCGTTCATCCCCCCAGCAGCAGACGGCAAAGCGACAGGTCTGGACATATTCGCCACGCGAGAGAGCAAGCAAGAAGTCTTGAGGCATTTCAAGGATAGTCCACGTATTCTGAGGTTTTACGGGAAGTTACTAAACGGGTCAGCAATTGCAGTAGCGTCTTGCGAATTTGAGTGTGGCCCGGTTGACTTGCGTAAGTCCCGTGAGCCAGTAATTCGAGGGCAAGTATTTGGCGAACTGGTATTCCCCGACTTCGACTCGACTAATTCGGGTCGTCCTGTTCGAATGATAATGACGAAAGGAGAGCCGACACCACCAACTGTTTGGGAATTGGGCGGCTACGAGGCGAAGCCTCTAATGCGGACCACAGTCTAAAGCCTCTGCACCACTCAGCTCTTATAGCGCGTTATGAGGGCCTGGAACACCGGCAGCGTGCTGCGATAGGCGTCTTCGCTGTCGGCGGAGAGGACGAACAGCAAATAGTATCCGTCTTCTTCGCCATAGGCGACGCACTCCGACGTTTTGCCTGATGGCAGCAGGTAAGCAAACGTCTTCAGTGTCTGACCATCGGCAGTCGTGATCGGCGCAAGTTCGTCGATTTCGATATCCTTGTGCCGCTTGCGGAATGTCGCCTTGTCGTCCTCGATGAAGGAGGCGAGCGTCGACGGCTTGTGCTTCCAGTCATACCGTTCCTTGTAGACGGCGTTCGCGTAGATGATCGCGGGCGCGCCCTTGAAGGTCTTTCCGTCCGGAATGAGCACATTGGCGCCGTTCTCGCCCATGGAGAGATTCTCGTCCTGGTCGCTGTGCCAACCACTGAGATCGGGAAGCTTCGGCCACCAATAGAAGCAGATTTCATTTTTTTGGCAGCCGGGCGTAGCAACCTTGACGATTTCCGCCCGGATCGGAAACGAGGATACGATTGCCAGAATGCCGAGAAGCGCCAAAGCGCCAATCTTGCTCATGACTAATCCCCCGACCGTGCACAGCTATCCTAGCACCTTTGAATCGGCTGCGCCTGAGACACTTTCGACCGGGGTGAAAGCATTCATTGGTAATGCACGCCGCCCTAAGCATCACGTCCACGCGAATTGCGTCGAAGGGGAAGGCAATCCCGCTATCGGTCTTGCGCAGGATGTCCAGGCAGCGGATTGGGTGTAAGCTCCCGCCTAGACCTTGCCGAGGGGGGAGCCATGGGCCGGGCAATACTCGCATACATAATGACACTGTTGATGGCGACAGGAGCCGCGGTTGCGGGAGCAAGCGCCGTGGATGCGGCCAAGGCCGCGCTTGCGGCAAAGGACGATGCATCCGCCATCAAGCTGACCACCAACGCCTTGGGCGAAGCGGGCACGTCCAAGGCGGATGCGACGGCGCTGCATGTCATCCGCGGCCAAGCGTATCTCGCGGAAGAGCAGTTCGACGACGCCGTCGCTGATTTCAATGCGGTCATCGACCCGTCAGCTGCGCCGACGGACGTTTGCGCCGCGTCGGGAGATGTCTTCGTTTTTCGCGGCGATGCCTATGTGGGGCTGCGCCGGTTTCGCGATGGCTCGGAGGATTTCAAGCGAGCTCTTCTTTGCGAGCCAGAGAATGCCATCGTTCGTTTGAAACTTGGCGGTGCCTATTTTTATTTCGACAAAACGAGCGCGGTCGGCGCATTCAACGAAGCTATCAGACTCAAACCGGACTACAAAGAAGCGTTCGTCTCGCGCGGTCAAAACTTCGAGAACATGCAAGAGTTCGATAAGGCTCTTGCCGATTACGGCGAGGTGTTGCGTCTCGATCCGGACGATGCACGGACGTACAATAATCGCGCCACAATCTACTCGGCTCTGGGCCGCCTCGACGAGGCGCTGGCCGATTACAACAAATCCATCAAGTTGAAACCAACGGACTTCATGTCGTTCTTGAACCGCGCGTACCTTTATTACTGGAAAAAGGACTACAAGGCGGCACGAGCTGATGTGGAAAAAGCCAAGCAGCTCCGTGCCGATCCGAAGGCGAAGCCTGATCTAATCAAACTCTCCAACTCACCATTCTTGAAGAGAGTAGATGCGGATATGGCTCAGCTTGACGAAGATCTGGCAAACGCGCCGCCCTAAGGCTCCACTCATCGCCAACGGTGGCGTTCGGAGCAAGAGGCGTACTATTCTCCGCGGCGATTCCGCTCAGAGGACAGAGATGGCCAGGAAGACGAAGAAAGCCCCGCCCCGCAAAGCCAAGCGCGAGGCGGCGAAGCCGGTCAAACGCGTGACGCGAAAGAAGGCCGTTCGCCGCAAGAAGACGAAGAAGCCCGAGACCAGATTGGAAAAATTCGAGAATGCCCTGCTGGTCGGGGCGGCGGAGATGGACGATCTCGCCCTGGCCATGGGGCTGCTGGCGGCCTCGCGGCTGCCCCGCGGCAAGAAGACCGCGAAGAAGCGCCGTAAGAAGCGCTAGCGCTTACGGTAACCGGCGAAGAAACTGGCCGCAGCCAGGCCCGTGGTGACGAGTTGCGCCACCGTCTCGACGGAATCCGGCAGCATCCACGTCGATACGCCGAACCCGACCGATGCGGCGATGCAGACCGAGCGCCAAGGTTCACGGAAGGAGCGCTTGCGGATCTTGCGCGCCGCTTTCCATTCCTCCACCTCGCGGTCGACCTCGGCGTCGGGGTCGGGCGCCGCAAGTGCCACGGGCGCGGGGCGGACGTCGTCGGCCGGCTCGGGCCTAGGCGCCGGCTTTGGAGCTTCGCGTTGCGTCGGCGCACGGCGGCCGAAGGATTGTTGGCGCTGCATGAAACGCTCCTGACGCCCCAAATTGCCACGCTTGTGTTTAGCGGGCTGTTAATGGGCCGCGCCGCTGGCTTTTCAAGCGCTAGTTCGTATATTCCCGCCTTCCTTAGGGGCATGAGACCGTGGCTGCGAAGAGCGTGAAGAAGGTGGTGCTGGCCTATTCGGGCGGGCTCGACACCTCCGTGATCCTGAAATGGCTGCAGACCGAGTACGGCGCGGAGGTCGTCACCTTTACCGCCGATCTCGGCCAGGGCGAGGAGCTGGCGCCCGCGCGCGCCAAGGCGGAACTCCTCGGCATCAAGCCGGCGAACATCTTCGTCGAGGATTTGCGCGAGGAATTCGTGCGCGATTACGTCTTTCCGATGTTCCGCGCCAATGCGCTGTACGAGGGCGTCTATCTGCTTGGCACCTCCATCGCGCGGCCGTTGATCGCCAAGAAGCAGATCGAGATCGCGGAAAAGGTCGGCGCCGACGCGGTGTGTCACGGCGCCACCGGCAAGGGCAATGATCAGGTGCGTTTCGAGCTGACCTATTACGCGCTCAAGCCCGACATCAAGGTGATCGCGCCGTGGCGCGAATGGGCGCTGACCAGCCGCACCAAGCTGATCGAGTTCGCGGAGAAGCACCAAATCCCCATCGCCAAGGACAAACGCGGCGAGGCGCCGTTCTCGGTGGACGCCAATCTTTTACATTCGTCCTCAGAGGGCAAGGTGCTGGAGGACCCGGCAGTCGAGCCGCACGCCGACGTCTTTCAGCGCACGCTGTCGCCCGAGGACGCGCCGGACAAGGCGACGGTGATCGAGGTGGGGTTCGAAAAGGGCGATGCGGTGTCGATCGACGGCGTGAAGCTTACGCCCGCCGCTCTGCTGACAAAGCTGAACGAGCTTGGCCGGGCCAACGGCATCGGGCGGATCGATCTGGTGGAGAACCGTTTCGTCGGGATGAAATCGCGCGGCGTGTACGAGACGCCGGGCGGCACGATCCTGCTGGCCGCTCACCGCGCGATGGAATCTATCACGCTCGACCGCGGCGCCGCGCATCTGAAAGACGAACTGATGCCGCGCTATGCCGAGATGATCTATTACGGCTTCTGGTTCGCGCCGGAACGTGAAATGCTTCAGGCCGCCATCGACAAGAGCCAGGAATTCGTCGGCGGCACGGTGCGGCTGAAGCTCTACAAAGGCAACGTCATCGTGATCGGGCGGTCCTCGCCTTATTCGCTCTATGCGAAAGACCTTGTGACCTTCGAGGACGACCAGGGCGCTTACGATCAGAAGGACGCGCAAGGCTTCATCAAACTCAACGCCCTTCGCCTGCGCACGCTGGCGATGCGCAAGCGCAAGCTCGGCAAATGAACGGCAACGCGATGCAAAGCGAGTTCTGGAACGGCCCGGTGGGCGAGCTTTGGGCCGGCCGCCAGGACGTCGTCGACAACACGCTGCGGAAGATCGGCGAGGCGCTGATGGAATTCGCCGCGCCCGCGCCCGGCATGCGCATCCTCGATATCGGCTGCGGCGCGGGCACCTCCACGCTCGCGCTCGCCGCCGCCGCAGCGCCGGGCAGCGCGGTGGGGCTCGATGTTTCCGCGCCGATGATCGCGGCGGCGAAGGCGCGCACGGCGCCGGCCAATGCCTCCTTTATCCTCGCCGATGCGGCCAGCCATCGGTTCGAGTCGGAGTTCGATCTCGTCTATTCGCGGTTCGGCGTGATGTTCTTCAGCGATCCCGCCGCCGCCTTCGCCAACATCCGCGCGGCGCTCAAGCCTGGCGGGCGGCTGGCCTTCGTCTGCTGGCGTGCCTACGAGGAGAACCAGTGGGCGAGGTCGGTGTTCGATGCAGCGCTCGACCTGCTTCCGCCTCAGGAGCCCACCGATCCGCTGGCGCCGGGCCCCTTCGCGCTCGCCGACCGCCGGCGGTTGAAGACCATTCTCGCACGGGCCGGCTTCCAAGATGTGCGTGTCACCGCCCTCGATACCGTCATGATGCTGGGCAAGACGGCGCAGGATGCCGCCCACGAAGTGCTGCAACTAGGTCCGCTGTCGCGCGCGGCGCGCGAGCTTGACGACGCGGTGCGCGCGAAGATCCGCGAACGTGTCCGCCCGGTGCTCGAGTCGTTCAAGACGCAAGCCGGCATCACCCCCGCGGCCGCCTGCTGGCTGGTGGGGGCAAGAGGGTGACGATCCAAAGGATCTGGACCCAGTTCTACGACGTCAACACCATCGTGCTCGACAGCCGCAAGCGGCTGGGTCTCGTGGGCCTTTTGAACATCCTCCAAGACACGGCTTGGCTTCACGCCTCGCATCTGGGTTGGGGTTATGAGGATTTGATTAGCCACGGCACGATCTGGGTGCTGGCGCGTCAGAAACTGGCGATGGTCGATTGGCCGCATTGGCGCGATGTCGTGACCATCCGCACCTGGGCGCGGCCCTCCAGCGGGGCGCTCGCGGTGCGTGAATTTGAAATCCTCGTGGGCGAGAAAAAGCTCGGCGAGTGCACCACGAGCTGGCTGATCCTCAATTATGAGACGCGCCGTCCGCAAAAGCTCGACCGCGCCTTCCACGATACGCTGTGCCGCAAGGAAGGGTTCCTTGGCATCGAAGCGCGGAAGCTTGCCGCGCGGACGGGGCCCAAGCCGGCGGCCGAGTTCCGGGTGCACGACAGCGACCTCGACGTCAACGGCCACGTCAACAACACGCGCTATGCCCAATGGATTTTGGATTCGATGACGGCGGAGGAACTAGCGGCGCTCAGGCTCGCGGATTACGAAGTCAATTTCCTCTCCGAAACCCGCGTCGGCGATACGGTCGTGATCGAGCGGGGCGAAATGGAACCGTCCGGCGATGGCACATTGCGCTGCCAATTCCAGGGCCGGCGCACGGGCGATGACAAACCGGCCTTCGTCGCCAGCCTGGGCGTTGCTGGGCGGGAGTGACCAAGGAATAGAGCAGCAATCCGATTTTCGTCATGGCCGGGCTTGACCCGGCCATCCAGTCTTCAAGACTCGGCGAATGCGGTGGGGATTCGTCTACATAATGGCGAGCAAGCGCAATGGCACGCTGTACATTGGCGTGACGAGCGATCTTGTCGAACGCGTCACGCAGCACAAGGAAGGCCGCGGTTCGGAGTTTGTGAAGAAGTACGACGTGACGATGTTGGTCTGGTACGAGGAATGGCCGCTCATTACGGACGCCATCCAGCGTGAGACAAGCCTGAAACGCTGGCCGCGCAAGTGGAAGTTGGAATTGATCGAGAAGGTGAATCCCGATTGGCAGGATTTATACGGTGGATTGATCTGACGCTTTCACTAACACGTCATGGCCGCCCCTGAGGCGGCCATCCAAGAGGCGCGCGTCCGTCCATCAGATAATTCGCACGATGAAATAGACAATTGAAAGAATGCCGAGCGCCATCAAAAGTAGGGCGGAGTTGCGGACCAGACTCGAGAAGACCTGCATCGGAGCGATGTTGACGCGCTTGGCATCGCCAAGCGGATTGCGCACTCGAAGCGTTTCCGGTGTCTGCGCATTAAGGCTCAATAATTCAATTGTCGTCCACTCCCGGCGACCAAGATTATGGATCTTGATGATAAAATGGTGTTCAGGATTTTCGGTGGTTTCATAATCCAGTGAAGGCCATACTTGGAAGTGCTGCGGCCGGAAGTTCAGAACGACCTCGACGTCTTCTGCTGTTCCTCGTCCTAGATTTTGAAGAAAAACCGTTCCTGTATAATAAAGGTTCTGGTGTGCACCTTGGACATTAGCTGGTGCGGGCACGGTGAACACGAACCCGTGACTCGTCCCCCAGACAAATTTGGCTTGCGGGCGCAGAAGATGTGCAATTACGCCCAGAGCGGCCGTTAGCAGAACTGAGATAACTTCAGGCGACGTTACGATCCGTACAAGCGTGCTGGTCATCGTCGCCCTCACACATCCAGCGCGGCGTTCATCGCGTTGTCCTGGATGAATTCGCGGCGCGGTTCGACGATCTCACCCATCAGCTTGGCGAACAGATCGTCGGCTTCGTCGGCGTGCTCCACCTTCACCTTCAGCAGCGTGCGGGCGTTCTCGTCGAGCGTGGTTTCCCAAAGCTGCTGCGGGTTCATTTCGCCCAGGCCCTTGTAACGCTGCAGCGTCAGCCCTTTGCGGCCCCACTCGAAGATCGCTTCCAGAAGTTCGCTCGGCGAACGCACCTCGCGGGTCTCGTCCTTGCGCGTCAGCACACCGAATTTGAGATAAGTCGCCTGCAGCTGGCCGGCCATGCGGTCGAGCTTGCGCGCATCGGTCGAGGCGATCAGCGCGCCATCGATGGCGACGGCCTCGCGCACGCCGCGCACTTCGCGCCAGAATTTGAGCCCGCCGTCGGGCGTCGGCTCGCCGTGCCAGCCGCGCTCGGTTTCGTCGGACAGCAGATCGAGGCGGCGCGCGATATATTCTGCCGCGGCATTCGCCTTGGCCGTGTCGCCCAGGACGTCCGGGTTGAGCGCGGCGGCGATCGCCGCCTGTTCCAGCACGAAACGCGGATAATGGCGCGGGAAGCCGTCCAGCGCCGACGCCGCCGCACGCGCCCGCTCCACCAGCGCCGTAAGATCGGCACCCGTCACCACCTCGCCGGTATGCAGCACGATGGAGGCGCCCGCCGTGCCTTCGGCGATGAGATGATCCTGCAGCTCGCGCTCATCCTTGAGATAGCGCTCGGACTTGCCGCGCGCGGCTTTATAAAGAGGCGGCTGAGCGATGTAGAGGTGGCCGCGCTCGATCAGCGCCGGCATCTGGCGGTAGAAGAACGTGAGCAGCAGCGTGCGGATGTGCGCGCCGTCCACGTCGGCGTCGGTCATGATGATGATCTTGTGATAACGCAGCTTGTCGGGATTGAACTCCTCGCTGCCGATGCCGGTGCCGAGCGCGGTGATGAGCGTGGCGATTTCCGCGCTTCCCAGCATCTTGTCGAAGCGGGCGCGCTCGACGTTGAGGATTTTTCCGCGCAGCGGCAGCACCGCCTGATGGGCGCGGTCGCGCGCCTGCTTGGCACTGCCGCCGGCGCTATCGCCCTCGACGATGAAGATTTCGCACTTGGCCGGATCGCGCTCCTGGCAATCGGCGAGCTTGCCGGGCAGTGAGGCGCCGTCGAGCGCGCCTTTGCGCCGCGTCAGTTCGCGCGCCTTGCGTGCCGCTTCACGCGCGGCGGCGGCCTCAATGACCTTGCCGACCACGGCCTTGGCCTCGGCGGGATGCTCCTCGAACCAATGGCCGAGCTTGTCGATCACCACGCCTTCGACCACCGGGCGCACTTCTGAGGAAACCAGCTTGTCCTTGGTCTGCGAGGAGAATTTCGGGTCGGGCACCTTGACCGATAAGACGCAGGTGAGCCCCTCGCGGCAATCGTCGCCGGTCAGCGCCACCTTGTCCTTCTTGGCGCCGAGGAAACTGTCGGCGTATTTCGTCACCACGCGGGTCAGCGCGGCACGGAAGCCGGCCAGATGCGTGCCGCCGTCGCGCTGCGGGATGTTGTTGGTGAAGCACAGCATGCTTTCGTGGTAGCCGTCGTTCCAGGTCAGCGCGACCTCCACGACGATGCTCTCGCGTTCGGCGATCACCAGGATGGGCGCGGGGATCAGCGAATTCTTGGCGCGGTCGAGATAGCGCACGAACTGCTCCAGCCCGCCTTCGTAATGCAGCTTGGATTCCTTGGGCTCGACGCCACGTTTGTCGGAGAGATAGATGGTCACGCCGGAATTGAGGAAGGCGAGTTCGCGCAGCCGGTGTTCCAGCGTCGCGTAATCGAACTCGGTCATGGTGAAGGTCTGGGTGGAGGGCAGGAAGGTCACTTCCGTACCGCGCTTGTCCACGACCTCGCCGACGGCCTTCAGCGGCGCCACGGGTTCGCCGTGGCGGAACTGCATGTAGTGTTCCTTGCCGTCGCGCCAGATGCGCATATCGAGGCGCTCCGACAGCGCGTTGACCACCGAAACGCCGACGCCGTGCAGCCCGCCGGAAACCTTGTAGACGCTCTGCTCGAATTTTCCGCCGGCGTGGAGCTGGGTCATGATGACCTCGGCCGCCGAAACGCCTTCGGTCGGATGAATCTCGGTCGGCACGCCGCGGCCATTGTCGCGCACGGTGCAGGAGCCGTCGGGGTTCAGGATTACGTCGATGCGGTCGGCGAAGCCGCCCAGCGCCTCGTCGATGGCGTTGTCGACCACCTCATAGACCATATGGTGCAGGCCCGAGCCGTCGTCGGTATCGCCGATATACATGCCCGGCCGTTTGCGCACGGCGTCGAGCCCCTTCAGCACCTTGATGCTGTCGGCGCCGTAATCGTCGGAAGCCTGTTGCGCGGCCTGTTGTGCCGCCGTCTGTTTTGCCGGTTCGCTCATACGCTCACCCTAACTCACTGCGACGCCGACGCCGGCGCCCACCATCACCACTGCCGCCGTCCGATTGATGCCTTTGCGCGCCCGATGACTGGTCAGCCATGACCGTACGTGGTGCGCCAGCGCCGCGTAACTCAGCATAATCGTCGGGATCAGCACCGCCGTCGCCAAAGAAAGCTGCAAGTAGCCGACGGCGTTCAGGTGCTTCAGGTCGACGACCGCGGGCAGAGCCGCCAGGAAGAATGCCATGGCCTTGGGATTGCCGAGCGTCAGCGAGAACTGCGACAGGAAGCTCTGGCGTGCGCTCGCCGGAATCACGGTCTGCATTTCGCCGACCGGCGCCGTCCAATATTTGTAGCCGAGATAGACGAGATAGGCGGCGCCCGCGAGTTTCACGATAAAGAACAGGTCGCCCATGGCCTGCGCCACGGCGGCCAGCCCGAAGGCGGAGAATGTCATCCAGACCCAGTCACCGGTGGCCGTGCCGACGGCGGCCGGGACTGTGGAGCGGAAGCCGCTGCCCAGCGCGCGCGCCACGATCGCCACGACGCCGGGGCCCGGCATCACGATGACGACGGTGTAAAGCCCGCAATAGAGAAGGTACGAATGCCAGGACAGCATGCTTACTCCTGAGCCGCAAAGCGGCCGTTGTCGACCGCGAAGATGTCGGCGCGCGACATGAGGGGTTCGAACAGCGCGAGATCGGTGCCCGTTAACCAGGCCTGGGCGCCGAGCGCGAGGATTTCCTCGAACAAGGCGGCACGGCGGCGGGCATCGAGATGGGCGGCAATCTCGTCCAGCAACAGTAGAGGCGCAAAGCCGTTACTCGCCATCTCCCAGGCGTCGGCCAGCACGATGGAGATCAGCAGCGCCTTCTGCTCGCCCGTCGAGCATTCGCGCGCGTCGGCGCGCTTCTCGGTGTGGCGCACCAGAAGATCGGCGAGATGCGGCCCGAACGTCGTGCGCCCGGCCTCGGCGTCGCGGATGCGCGCGCGCGCGAATTGCTCGCGCATTCCGGCTTCGTCCGCGGTTTCGCCGTCGAGCGAGAGGTGAGCACAGGGAAACGCTCCAGCCTCGCCGCGCTGAGTCAGCATTGCGTTCAGCCGCAGGACGGCCGCCTCGCGCGCCTCAACGATGGCCGCACCGGCCTCGGCCATTTCGGCTTCGAGGCCGTCGAGCCACAAGGGATCGCGCGGGCCGAATTTCAACAGGCGTGCGCGTTCGCGCATCGCGGTCTCGTAGCGCGCCGAGCGCCGCGCATGGGCGGGATCGAAGCCGAGCACCAACCGATCGAGGAAGCGCCGCCGCCCGCTGGCGCCTTCGCTGAAGAGGCGGTCCATTGCCGGCGTCAGCCAGGTCATCTGCACGATTTCGCCGAGGTCCGCCGAGCTTTGCGCCGCGACACCGTTGAGCCGCACCGCGCGCCGCTCGCCCGCCATCAAGCCGGTGCCGATGTCGTAGGACTCCGCCCCGCGCGAAACCGTCGCCGCGACCGCCCACAGCGCCTCGCTGGGCGCCGACGGGCCCCTGCGAATATGCTCCGACAGTTTGGCGCCGCGCAGGCCGCGCCCGGGCGTCAGCAGCGAAATGGCATCGAGGATGTTGGTTTTGCCCGCGCCGTTCGCCCCGGCCAGCACCACCGGCCGCGTGCCCACCTCAAGCTGCGCGCTCGCATAGGAACGGAAGTTGGTGAGCTGCACGCGGGTCACGGCAAGACGCGCCGCGGAAAGCGGCGACGCTTCGGGACTCTGGTCGACCGCGCGGATCAAACTCAGACCCGCATAGGCATGAGGACATACAACGTGCGCGGGTCGTCGGTGTCCTCGATCAGTGTGGGCGAGCCGGCGTCGGAGAGCAGCAAGCGCACCGACTTGCCCTCGATCTGGCCGGTGATGTCGAGCAGATAGCGCGCGTTGAAGCCGATCTCGATCGCCGCTGCGCTGTAGGTGGCGCCGAGTTCTTCGGTCGCCGTGCCGCTTTCGGGGTTCACCACGGTCAGGGTCACCTTGTCCTTGGCGAGCGCCATTTTCACCGCGCGCGTCTTGTCGGCGGAGATGGTGGAGACGCGGTCGACCGCCTGGCCGAACTCCTTGGACTCGATCGACAGCACCTTGTCGTTGCCCGACGGGATCACGCGCTGGTAATCGGGGAAGGTGCCGTCGATCAGCTTGGAGGTGAGGTCCACGCCGTTGAAGGCGAACTGGATCTTGGTGTCCGACAGCGAAACCTCAATCCCGCCGTCGGCATCGTCGAGCAGCCGGCGCAGTTCCTGAACCGTCTTTCTCGGCACGATCACGCCGGGCATTTCGGAAGCGCCCTCGGGCAGCTCAAGCTCATAGCGCGCCAGGCGGTGGCCATCGGTCGCCACCGCGCGCAAGGTCTTCGCCTTGGCCTCCTTCGCCGCGTGGACGTAGATGCCGTTCAGATAGAACCGCGTCTCCTCGGTGGAGATGGCGAATTTCGTCTTGTCGATGAGGCGCTTCAGATCGTCTGCGGCCAGCCGGAATTTATGGGGCAGGGCGCCCGCCGCCATTTGCGGGAAATCCTCTTTCGGCAGGCACGCCAGCTCGAAGCGCACCGAGCCCGCGCTGACCGCCAGCCGCCCACCCTCGCTGGTCAGCAACTCGGCTTGGACCTGCGAGCCGTCCGGCAGCTTGCGCACGATGTCGTAGAGCATGTGCGCGGGCGCGGTCGCCGCGCCGTTGCGCAGCACGTCGGCGGGGATGGCTTCCACGATCTCGATGTCGAGATCGGTGGCGGTGAGTTTGAGCGTGCCCTTGGCCGCCTCGATCATCACGTTGGAGAGGATCGGGATGGTGTTGCGCCGTTCGACGACGCTTTGCACATGGCTCAGCGCCTTCAAGAAGGCGCCGCGTTCGACGTTGATTTTCATGGCTCTGTCGACTGCCGTTTGGTTCCTGGAAAAGCCCCTCCCGGAGGCCCGTTGGGGCGCCCGGAAGCCCTTGAAATCCTTAAGCTTATTTAAGCCCCAGACTCAAGTGAGAGATTATATCAGGCCCCCGCGACAGGCGCTAGCGCGGGCGGGGGGTCGTCTTAGGCCGCGTAGCCCGGACCGGCGGCGCGTTTTAGGGTTGCAAATTGTGATTCTTCCGCCTGCCGGCATTGGAGCACCCAAGTGAAGGGTAAGACCTTTGAAGGTTCGGTCTCGGCCTTCGGTGCTGCGGCGAAGGCGAAGCTGTCTAACGCGGCCATCACGGGGGCGCCGGAAGATCAGCTTCGAAATCCGCTGGAGACATTTCTACGCGACCTTGCCGATATTGATGGCATGCCACCGACGGCCGTTTCGCTTGTCGGAGAAACGACGGTTAAGCATCTCAAGTCTCGTCCCGACTTCGCCGTCACCGTGCATAAGGCCCTGGTCGGCTTCATCGAGGTGAAGGCGCCGGGCAAGGGGGCCGATCCCCGAAAATTCGTGAAGGACACGCATGACGCAGAGCAATGGGAGAAGCTCAAATCGCTCCCCAACCTGCTCTACACCGACGGCAACGCGTTCAGCCTGTGGCATGACGGCGAGTTGGACGGGAAGATCATCCAGCTCGACGGCGATATCGAAAGCTCCGGTGCCAAGCTCAAAGCGCCGGAGACACTGCGCGCACTGATTTCCAGTTTCCTGCAATGGACACCGACCCCGCCGAAAACGGCCCCGCAACTCGCACAATTGAGCGCGCGGCTCTGCCGCCTCTTGCGCGAGGAAGTGATCGAGCAGATGGCGCTCGGCAACGAGGGCCTCACCAGCCTTGCGAAGGACTGGCGCCATCTTCTGTTTCCGACAGCCGATGACGCACAATTTGCAGACGGTTACGCGCAGGCCGTTACCTTCGGCCTTCTCGTCGCGCGGGCGCGTGACATTGACCTGACACACGGCCTTGAAGCTGCGGCCAGCGATCTGCGCAAATCCAATTCGCTGATCGGCACGGCGTTGCGCATCCTCACCGAGAGCGACGACACGCGCAAAGAGCTGGAAACCTCGATCAAAACGCTGACGCGCGTGCTGAACGTGGTGAACTGGCACACGATCAGCAAGGACAAGCCGGAAGCTTGGCTCTATTTCTACGAAGAATTCCTGGCGGTTTACGACAACACGCTGCGCAAGCGCACTGGCTCTTATTACACGCCGCCGGAAGTCGTGCGCGCGATGGTGAACCTCGTGGACGAAGCTCTGCGCGGCCCGCTGTTCGAGCGATCGGGCGGTTTCGCCGCCGCCGACGTGACCGTGGCCGATCCCGCGGTGGGAACAGGCACGTTCCTGCTCGGCGTACTGCGACGGATCGCGGATACGGTTTCGAATGATCAGGGCGAAGGCGCAGTGCGCGGCGCTATCGAGGCAGCAGCGAAGCGCATCATCGGCTTCGAATTGCAGTTCGGCCCCTTCGCTGTGGCGCAGCTTCGCATCATGGCGGAAATGCAGTCGCTGATCGGCGGCAAGAAGCCTCTTCCCGATCCTCGACTGTACATCACCGACACACTCGGCAATCCGTTTGTCGAGGATGAAACGCTGGGCCACATGTACGAGCCCGTCGCCAAATCGCGGCGTGAAGCGAACAAGATCAAGAGGGAAGAACGTATCACCGTTGTCATCGGCAATCCGCCGTATAAGAATCAAGCTGGCGGCACGGGCGGATGGATCGAGAGCGGGAGTAATGGTCGCGCCGCCCCAATGGACTGGTGGCTACCGCCGCCCGCGTGGGGTGTCAGTGCGCACGCGCACCACCTCAAAAATCTCTACGTCTATTTTTGGCGATGGGCGACGCTGAAGGTTTTTGGAGCAGGATGGCAAGAAGCTACCAGCCTGCCGGTCGACAAGAGACATGGAATTGTGTGTTTCATCACAGCAGCGGGATTCCTGAATGGCCCCGGATTTCAAAAGATGCGCGAAGACCTGCGCCGTGATTGCGATGAACTTTGGGTGATCGATTGCTCGCCGGAGCGACACCAACCTGACGTCTCCACACGAATCTTCCCGACCGTTCAGCACGCAATTTGTATCGTTCTCGGCGCGCGTTCTACGCACAAGAATCGTGAGATCGCGGCACGATTGCGATTTATTGCGCTGCCCAAAGGAAAGCGAGCGGAGAAACTTCAAGCTCTCGCAAAGATTTTGCTGGCCTCCGGCGATTGGCAAAATGGTGCAGATGATTGGCGTGCACCTTTTCTTCCCGCGGCATCGGGCCTTTGGTCCGAATTTCCGAAGCTTGAGGAGATTTTTTTGGATGGCAGCCCCGGTGTAAAAACCCACCGAACTTGGGTTATCGCCCCTGACGAAGACTCACTAAAGCAGAGATGGGGTCGACTGCAGCATGAGAAAGACCCGGTAAAGAAGGATATTCTATTTCATTCAGACCCTGGCGAAGGACAAGCTCGTGCGCGCTACGTAACCAAACTTGTTAATGACGAGCTTGGATCATTTCCAACGCGCCTCATAAGCGTCGCGCAAGATAAAGGAGAACTCATTAAACCTATCCGATTTGGCTTCCGATCATTTGATCGCCAATGGATTCCGCCAGATATTCGACTCATGAGCCGACCAAGACCACAACTGTGGAATTGGCTGGGCGACGGTCAGGTATTCTTGACTGCCCCAGAGGATGTTTCCCCGACAAGCGGGCCGCCGCTAACGCTCACGGGCCTCATTCCCGATCAGCACCATTACAACGGTCGCGGTGGCCGCGTGTATCCGCTCTGGCGCGATGCGGCGGCGAAAGTGCCGAATGTGCGTCCCGAGCTGCTTGCGCTGCTGGCGAAGACGTATGCAGGGGTCACCGCCGAGGATGTGTTCGCCTATATCGCCGCCGTCATGGCGCATCCTGCTTTCACCGCGCGCTTCAAGGACGATCTGATCCAGCCGGGCTTGCGGCTTCCGCTCACCGCCGATGCGAAACTGTTTGCCGAGGCCGTCGCGCTCGGCCGCGAAGTGATCTGGCTGCACACCTATGGCGAGCGTTTCTTCGACAAGGACGCCGGCCGTCCCAAGGGACCGCCACGTATGCCAGTGAACATCGAGCCGACTATTCCCGAAGACGGCGAAATTTCCGGTGCGCCGGAGCCGCTGCCCGATACGATGGAATACGACGCCGCGAAACACCGTCTTAGGATTGGCAAGGGCTATGTCGCAAACGTCACGCAAGCGATGTGGGACTATGAAGTCTCCGGCAAGCAAGTGGTCTGGCAGTGGTTCAGTTATCGCAAGCGCGACCGCAGTCGCCCGATCATCGGCGACCGCCGGCCACCTTCGCCGCTTGACAAAATCCAGCCCGATCATTGGCTGGCCGAATATACTACGGACCTCGTCAACTTGTTGCGGGTGCTAGGCCGGTTGATCGCGCTGGAACCAAGGCAGACCGATCTGCTCGCGCGCATCTGCGATGGGCCGCTGATCCATGCGGCGGACATTCATGAGTTGCTGGCCATGGCCGATCCGGCGGAAGAAACGGCTCAGCCCAAGGGCAAGAAGAAAAAGAAAGCCTGAGCGAACATGGGGATAAGGCCTTAGACCGCCTCGCACACTTAATGCGTCTGGCGCATAATCCGCCCGATTCGGGGGATATCATGGCGCTCAATCGGCAACCCGATCTGTTCCATTCCGATCCCCAGCCCGACCTGCTGGAGGACCGGCCCGAGCATGTCTATCGCGCCGATCCCGACGAAGTGCGCCGCGATTTGATGCGGCTTCTAGCGCAGGCGCGCGCAGCCGAGACGATGCCGTGGGAGCCGCGGAAAGTCCGCCTCTATCGCACCATCTTCCCGCAGATGTCGCTGTGGCTCCCCGAAGAGGAAGCCGCGCAATTGCGCCTCGAATTCGATGCGGAATTGGCGCGGCTGGAAGCGGCCTGAGCCTTTCGCCGCACCCGCTTGACGCGGCGGCTTTCTTTCCTATGTCAGGTCGTTGGCCAAGTTGGCTGCGAAACGATTGGAGGTCTCCGCAATGTACGCCGGTGTCGCTCTCATGCACTTTCAGGCGTGTCGAGGCGCAAGGCGATCCTCGTTTGGCGTCAAGGCGTTAGAGCGAAAAACGCCTATTTGAATTGCAGTTTGCAGAATCCAGGGGGGAGGGGGGCCGCGCAAAAACGAGGAACAATTATCTTGCCGAAGGAGGTGTCGCGAAGGAGTGAGATGAAGCAGGGCCGGCCGGGCTTCACCCGATCTTGGCAATTTGGCGCGAGCATGGGGTCAGGGAGGCGGCGCGAGCCGCGGCAGGCCATGACCAAACGCAACAAGCTGATGCTTCTGAAAGTCCACAACGAGGTGCGCAGCGACGCCCGCGAGAAGGCCCGCGTCGAGAAGCGCTGGCACGTGCTGGGCGACGCCACGCCGCCCAAGCCGCCCGGCAAGCACTATTCCTACGTCGACGAACTCGCCCGCCTGCAGTTCGAGCTGCTCAAGCTCCAGGAATGGGTGCGGCTCGAAGGCCTCAAGGTGGTGGTGATCTTCGAGGGCCGCGACGCGGCGGGCAAGGGCGGCGTCATCAAGCGCATCGCCGAGAGCCTGAACCCGCGCTCCTGCCGCATCGTGGCGCTGCCCGCGCCCACCGAGCGCGAGCACGGCCAATGGTATTTCCAGCGCTATGTCGAGCAGCTTCCGGCGCGCGGCGAGATCGTGCTGTTCGACCGCTCCTGGTACAACCGCGCCGGCGTCGAGCATGTGATGGGCTTTTGCACCGATGCCGAATACCGCGAATTCCTGCGCTCGTGCCCGCTGTTCGAGGAGATGCTGGTGCGTTCCGGCATCATCCTCATCAAGTACTGGTTCTCGGTGAACGACGAGGAGCAGGAGCGCCGCTTCCGCGACCGCATGAACAACCCGATCAAGCGCTGGAAGCTCTCGCCCATGGACATCGAGAGCCGCGAGCGCTGGGTGGAGTATTCGCGCGCCAAGGACGTGATGCTGGAATACACCGACAAGAAGCTGACGCCGTGGTTCGTGGTCAATGCCGACAACAAGAAGAGGGCGCGGCTCAACTGCATCGCCCACCTGCTGCACCAGATTCCCTACAAGCAGCTGAAGCCGGTGCAGCTCGACCTGCCGCCGCGCCAGCCCGAGGACGGCTATGTCCGCCCGAATAAGAGCAGCCAGAGGTGGGTGAAGGAGAGGTATTGAGCCTCGCCCGCCTGCGTGCCGAACCGCTCCAATCCGCGCGCCGTGAGTAGTTTCCGACGCTGCCCTAGGCGATCCGCCGCCCGCTAAGGTGCGCCTCGGTTTGCGAGCGCCGCATTGCTCGATCAAAGAGGACGCAACCATGGATAAGGATCGCATCAAGGGATCAGCGGACCAGGCAAAGGGCGCCATCAAGGACGCCACCGGCAAGCTCATCGGAGACGACAAGCTTCGCGCGGAAGGCAAGGCCGACAAGCTGAAGGGCAAGTT
>Ga0265316_10001133_pt1 | contig 28918 bp, 23 predicted proteins | sample 4522metaG_FD_202092 | JGI IMG/M metagenome (GOLD analysis project Ga0265316, IMG submission 202092) | Rhizosphere microbial communities from Carex aquatilis grown in University of Washington, Seatle, WA, United States - 4-5-22 metaG | ecosystem: Host-associated > Plants > Roots > Rhizosphere >...
TTGAAGTGACGGCTACCGTCGGCCTGAATACCAAGACCGCATTTGAAACCATCACGGATGCGAGCTACCCCGGCAAGTGGAAGGTCTACTTCTTCTGGCCCAAGGATTTCACCTTCGTTTGTCCCACGGAAATTGCCGCCTTCGGAAAACTGAATAAGGAGTTTGCCGACCGTGATGCGCAGGTTCTGGGCGGCAGCACCGATTCTGAGTTCGTCCACCTGGCCTGGCGCAACCACCACCCCGACCTGAAGGAGCTACCCTTCCCCATGCTTGCCGACATCAAGCGTGAACTCAGCGGGGCGCTGGGCGTTCTGGACTCCCGCGCCGGCGTCGCGCAGCGCGCCACCTTCATCGTCGATCCGGATAATATCATCCGCTTTGTCTACGTTACCGACCTCTCCGTGGGCCGCAACCCGCAGGAGGTTTTGCGCATTCTGGACGCCTTGCAAACCGACGAGCTTTGCCCCTGCAATTGGCACAAGGGCGAAAAGACGATCCAGGTCTAGAGTCTGTTGGGAATAGAATACTCACTTGCCGGAATCAACAACTTGCGGACAGTAAATACCTGTAAGTTATTGATTCATAGTTATATATAGTACATTTCTGGTACTCTCTTTATCCTCCTCGTAACGGGTTCCATTCTCCTCGTTCCGTCCCCTGGGAGCGCTATGCTTCGAGCGAAGGGGCGTGAAGAATCGAAATAATATATGTATTGACAGTGGCATTAAAAAAGAATAACAATGTGCTGCCCGAAAAAGTCTCCTTTGGACGAGTTTCTTTAATGAAATCCGAGGAGACAACCGTCCTATAGGGCGGCTTCTGAGGCCAGAATAAAAGGAGGACCACTGGGAATGTCAAAGCTACGTCGCTTCACCACAGTAGCATCGCTGTTGTTCCTGGCGATATTTACTCTAAGCACTGCGCTTCATGCGCAGCTATCTACCAGAGCAACCATCACAGGAACAGTGACGGACGCCACCGGAGCGGTGGTGGCGGGCGCAACCGTAACCATCACTGACGTGGATACCAAGGTCGCCATCAAGACACAAACCAACGTCGATGGCGTTTTTGTCGCGCCTGGCCTGACCGTGGACACCTATACGGTGGCCATTTCCAAGACAGGCTTCAAGAGTTACGCCGTGACTGGCATTGAACTGCACCCCGCGCAGACGGCCACAGTGAACGGCGTGCTTGCGGTAGGCGCTGCCACACAGACCGTGACGGTCGAGGCAACCGCTGCCCAGGTACAAACCTCCACTCCTGAGGTCTCGGCCTCGATTGATGCTGAACAGGTGAGTTCGCTGCCGATGAATGGCCGCAACTACATGGGCCTGGCGACTCTGATGCCGGGCGTGCAGAACACCTCATCCGGCTCGGCGCTGACCACCGGCGGCCGCTCCACACAGAGCTCTCTCTCTATCAACGGAATGGCGGTGGCCAGAAGCTTATATGTGGTGGACGGCGTCTGGAACGAGAACACCGGCAACATGACGCAGACTTCGGTGGTCCCGAACCCCGACTCCCTGGAAGAGGTGCGCGTTCTCCAGAACAACTTCTCCGCGCAGTATTCACTCATGGGCTCGTCGGTTATTCTGGCGCAAACCAAGAGCGGCACGGCGAACTGGCACGGAACGGCGTGGAACTTTTTCCGCAACGACTACCTGAACACGCGCAACTACTTTACATCATCCACCAAGCCACTGCCCTACAAGCAGAACATCTTCGGCTATAACGTGAGCGGCCCGGTCTACATTCCGCATCACTACAACAGCAACCGGCAGAAGACCTTCTTCTTCTGGGACGAGCAGTGGGTGGTTCTGCACCAGGCCAGCACGAACCTGAGCATCGTGCCCACGGCGAATCAGAAAGCAGGACTCTTTGTCTCGCCGATTAAGGATCCAGTGGCGGGCACCAACTTCACGACGAACTCCAGTGGCCTTTACCAGATTCCGGCCGGGAGAATCAACGCGAGTTCGACGGCGTACCTGAACACGCTCTATCCGCTGCCCAACTACTCGGTGACCGGCGTCGCCCAAAATTACAGCAATACGAAGCCTCAGATCACCGATCAGCGCGACGACGAGATCAAGATCGATCACAACATTACCTCCAAGTACCACCTGCTCGCCGAGTATTTTGACGAATACCAGATGTGGGCGCAGAGCAGCGTGAGCAACGGCTCAACTCCGATCGATTGGGAGACCGACTATACGCACAACAAGCTGGCGCAGGTCGCGCTGACGCAGACCCTGACGCCGAACCTGGTGAACAACACCAGCGTCTCCATGAATATCTTTCTTCTGAACCTGACCCTGCAAGGAATCGCGTACGTCAACCAGGTACCGGGTTTCACAGAGACTCTCTTCTACCCCACCGCCTTCCTTGCCAATCGCACACCGCAGGTATCGATTTCCGGCGGCACTTCGGGGCAGGGCATCACAGCGGCGCGGCCGCTCCCCCATGCATCCGATCTGGACGATACGCTCAGCGACAACATGAGCTGGCTCCATGGGAAGCACTATCTGACAGCGGGCGTGCAGTTCCTGTGGAACACTAAGCGGCAGGATTCGGGCCAACAGACCAATGGGGCATTCACTTTCAATGGCAACTCCACCAAGCCCGCTACCGGCTCGGTGCAACAAGATGACGCAATTGCGGATATGCTGCTCGGCTATATCGGCAGCTTCAGCGAGGTCAGCAATATGCCTCACGGCGAGATTCATGCCTTCACGATTTCGCCGTACATTGAAGACCAGTACAAGCTGACCAAGAATCTGACCTTTACCCTCGGCCTGCGTTTTTCTCATATGCCATTGCCCCACGGCAGAGCGAACTCTCAGACCATCTTTTTGCCGTCAGCCTTCGTGCCCACAAATGCACCGACCGTGAACCACAGCAGCGGCGCCACCAACCTTGCGTACGGCACCGTCTATAGCAATGGCATGGTCTTCAACAACGGGCTGTCGACTGGTTTGCCGATCAACTTCTCGAACGCGCACAACTGGTACTTCGGACCCGATGCGGGCTTTGCATGGGATGTCCGCGGCGATGGAAAGACGAGCGTACGCGGCGGCTACGGCATGACCTACACGCGTATCTTCACCAACCAGGATTGCTCATTTAACTGCATTGCAAATCCGCCGGTGCTAACGAACCAGAGCCTGACTAACCTGGTATTCCCATCCACCACGACTTGGGACGCAACACATGCGGGCGGCACAGGGAATGTGGTATCCGTCCAAACGCTCACCTCGCAGGACCAGAATATTCAGGCCTCGCCGGTGGCTAGCTACTCGCTCGGAGTTCAGCATGAATTCCGCGGCAACCTCATCGCCTCGGTGGCCGGAGCCGGAAGCCGCATTCAGCATCTGGTAGGTACGTGGGATTACAACCGAGCGCCGTATTACACTTCGGGCGGCGTGACCTACGACTTCAATCCGTTAATCAACACCAACCCCGCAAACAGCGGCGCCGCTGGAGACAACTCTGCTTTTTATGCGCCGTATCAGGGGTATGGCGCGATCAACACCTTAAGCACCCGGCAGTGGCAGGTGTGGAACGGGTTGGAGGCGCAACTGAAGCATCCGGTAACAAAATCGCTGTATGCCTCGGTGGCTTACACCTGGTCACACAACACGTACAACGGCAGCGTGGTCGATCCGTACAACACCAAGCGCTACCACGGCAATACAGATGGACTGAACTACCCGCAGTCGATGTCCATCACGCTCATGTACACCTTGCCGTTGTTCCAGCACAGCCATGGAGTCGGAAACGCACTTCTGGGCGGCTGGCGCATCTCCGACATCTCGACCTTCCGCGCTGGATCGTCGATTACGCCGGGCCTGAGCAAATCGTTCCAGGGTTTAGCGGCAAGGCCGGACATCGTGCCGGGAACAACGACGACCAACGGACCGAAGACATGGAAGATCGGCTCAACTCAACAGTGGTTTAACACGGCCGCCTTCCAGAATCCTGCGAATGGCTACTATGGCAACGCCCAGACCGGCATTATTCGCGGGCCTGGCCAGCAGATTTCAAACCTCAGCCTCTTCAAGCAGTTCACCATCCGGGAGAAGCACCTGGTTGAGTTCCGTGCTGAGTCCTTCAACACCTTTAACCACACCAACCCCGGCAGCCCGAATGCGACCCTGGGCAACGCGAACTACGGCAAGGTAACAAGTGCGCTTGATCCCCGCATTCTGGAGTTTGCGCTGCGCTACAAGTTCTAACCTCAGCGCGATACAACAACTGGCGCCACCCGCAACCGCGGGTGGCGCTATTATTTTGCAAGGCCTGCGATGCTCGAAGCCCGGCCTTTCACTAGGAGTACAACCCCATGACCCTCGATGCGCTCATCGACGCTCTTCCCCCGTCCGCCAGGGACCTCAAGCTGAATTACTCCTCATTGGTGCGCAACAACACCGAGCTGACCGCGCAGCAGTTGTGGGGAACCGTTGCCGCCACCGCCATTGCCACGCGCTGTGCTACCCTCACAGGTCCGGCGCTTGCCGCCGCGGCTGAGCAGCTCTCTGCACCGGCGCTGGAGGCGGCCAAGACTGTTGCCGCGGTCATGGGCATGAACAACATCTTTTACCGCTTCCAGCATCTCAGCTCGAATCCTAACTACGACACCATGCCTGCCCGCCTGCGCATGAACGGCCTGCGCGGTCACGGCGTGGATGAGGTGGACTTCGAGCTGTGGGCGCTGGCCGTCTCGGCCGTTAACGGCTGCGGCAAGTGCGTGGACGCCCACGAGAAAGTGGTGCGCGAAAAGGGCGCCACCGAGGAATTGGTGATGGCCGTGGTGCGCGTTGCATCGGTTATTCACGCCATTGGCGCGGCGCTGGACCAGGCTGCCGCAGAGGCTGCTTCCCCGGCCGCAACCGCCTGACTCCCATTCCGGCGAGCGCAATCACGCCGGGGCGCGTCTTTCCTTGCATCGGGCAGGTCATTCATACGCTTACCCCTGCGGCGGCGAGACGCGGCTCGCGCAGAAGCGGTACCCTCATAACGAGGGCGCTGTATTGAATTGGAACGGAGCGGCAATGAGAATCAGGAGATGGGCGCGGCTGTTGCTGGTGGGGATACCGCTTCTGGCCGGCTGCAAAGGCTTCTGGAATCCAGTAAGCAGCAGTAGCAGCGGCACGGGCGCAACCGGCAGCGTTTTCTACGTGCTGAACCAACTGACCAGCCAGTTGGCCGCCTATTCCATCGTCAAAGGAACACTGACCCCGCTTACCGGCAGCCCCTTCACATTGGCCTCGGGGCCCTACGCCATCGCTGTGGCTCCCAACAATGCTTTTCTCTACGTGAGCACGGCAACCGGCATCTATCTCTACACCATCGGCACGGGGGGCGTGCCTACATTGCAGAGTTCGACGGCCATCTCCAACGATAATGCTGCCAATGCCATCGCGGTGGATTCAACCGATTCCTGGCTGCTGGATGCCTCGGGAGCAGGGTATCTCTACGCCATTCCCATCAACTCGGCCAACGGCACGCTATCGAATAACGCCACGGTGCCACCGGTGGCGCTCTCCGGTACGGCACCGCAGAAGATGGCGATCTCGCCGGACAACAAGTATGTTTTTGTCGCAATGGGCAACGCCGGCACGGCAGTTGTGCCCTTTACCGCGTCAAATGCCGACCCGCTGCCTGCGACCGTGACCACAGTCATTGCGGTGAAGGGCACAGGTGGCGCTGCCGTATCGGTTGCCGTTGATCCAACGGCTACTCCTCGGCTCTTCTACATTGGCGAAGTCGCGGTCACTTCGGGATCGAGCAACACCGGCGGATTGCGCGCCTTCAGTTACAGTTCGTTGAGCAGCACGCTCACTGAAATCTCCGGCTCGCCGTATGCCAGCGGCGGTTTGGCGCCCTATTCCATCCTGCCCACCCCATACAGCACCAGCCCCGGCGCCTATATCTATGTCGCCAACCGGACCGTCAGCGGCAGCACCACCGGCAGTATCAACGGCTTCGCATTGACCAGCACAGGAACTACATACACATTGACCGCTCTCACAACGACCGCCTCGACCGGAATCTACCCGGTCAGCCTGGCGCAGGATGCGACCGGCAATTACCTGCTGGCGGTCGACTCGGGCGGCAGCCCCGACCTGGAGGCCTACACTTTCGACTCGACAACCGCCGGCAAGCTGGACTCCGCCTTCACATCCACAACTGGAACCGATCCCGTTGGCGCAATCGCCATCGCCGCCGCGCCGTAGAACAGAGATCATGGGTCAGAGATCAGGGATCAGAAGCGACCAGTAAAGAAGATTTGACTTTTACCCAGCTACCGCCGATACTTTTCTTAATGCCTAACTCAAGGAAACTCGGAATCGCGGACCTGTGCATGTGTATGTGTATGGGATGCGGACCCATCCGTGCTGCTCTTGAGAGGCGAATGCGCTAAGCGCAACCGATCTTGAAGCCAGGCGGCCCGGGTCCAAACAGGATTCGGGCCGCCTTCTTTTTATGGAGTGGCCCAATTCCCTCACCGGCCGCACTCATCAGCCGAACGTCAGCCAAAGGAGCCCATCATGCCTGAACCGAAACAACACCAGTTCGCTACACTCGCCGTCCACGCCGGCCAATCGCCCGACCCGGCGACTGGCGCGAGAGCCGTGCCAATCTATCAAACTACTTCGTACGAGTTCCAGGATGCTGACCATGCCGGGCGTCTCTTTGCCCTGAAGGAGTTTGGCAACATCTATACCCGCATCATGAACCCCACTACGGATGTATTAGAAAAGCGGGTTGCGGCGCTCGAAGGCGGGGCTGCGGCTCTGGCAACGGCTTCTGGCCAGGCGGCGGAGACGCTTACCCTGACCACGCTGGCTTCGGCAGGGGAGGAGATCGTTTCGACGACCTCTCTCTACGGCGGCACCTACAACTTATTCCACTACACGTTTCCGCGGCTGGGCATTACGGTCCGATTTGTGGACGCCGACGACTTTGACGGACTGCGCAAGGCCATCAACGGCAAGACGCGGGCCATCTATACCGAAACTCTCGGCAACCCCAAGCTGGATGTGGTGGATATCGAGAAGTTGGCCGCGATAGCGCATGAACACAAACTGCCGCTGGTGATTGACAATACCTCGGCCTCGCCGGCGCTGGTGCGTCCCATCGAGTGGGGCGCGGATATTGTGATCAACTCTGCCACCAAGTTCTTGGGCGGCCATGGCACCACTATTGGCGGCGTGATTGTGGACGCCGGGAAATTCGATTGGGCCGCATTGGGGTGCTTCAAGGGCTTCACCGATCCGGACCCGTCGTACCATGGCATTTCCTATACGGAGGCCTTCGGGCCGCTGGCCTTCATCCTGAAGGCGCGCGTGCAGGGATTGCGTGACACCGGCGCGGCGCTCTCTCCCTTCAATGCATTTCTGCTGCTGCAGGGGATTGAGACGCTGCACCTGCGTCTGGAACGCCACTCGCAGAACGCCCTGGCCGTGGCCCGGCATCTTGAGCAGCATCCCGGTGTGGAGTGGGTTAACTATCCTGGGTTGGAGTCGAGTCCCTATTACAAGCGGGCGTTGAAGTATCTACCCGATGGCCGGGGAGGGCTGGTCACCTTCGGAATCAAGGGCGGCTATGAGGCAGGGAAGAAGCTGATCGACTCGCTGGAGCTGTTTTCGCTGGTGGCCAACATCGGCGACGCCAAGTCGCTGGTGATCCACCCGGCCTCGACCACTCACCAGCAGCTTTCGGTGGAGGAGCAGGCCACGACTGGGGTCACGCCCGAGTTGGTGCGGCTCTCGGTAGGCATCGAAGATATCCGAGACATTCTGGCCGATCTGGATCAGGCAATCGAGGTCGCCAACGGACATTCCTTCGCGGGGGCAACCAAAACCAAGGCCGGTGTTGCAAAATGATTACTATGACTGAATCCATCAGCCGAGCAGGGACCGGAAGTTCACCACCCGCAACGCCAGTTCCCGTCCCGACCTACGAGGGCGACTTTGTGCTCGACGAGCACCTGTTGCTGGAGTGCGGACGCACGTTGGCCGGCGTTACGCTGCACTACGCGGTTTATGGCCGATTGAATGCTGCCCGCGACAACGCCGTCCTGGTCTGTCACGCGCTCTCCGGTTCGGCGCTGGTAGGCTCCTGGTGGCCTGAGATCTTCGCGCCCGGCGCGGTCTTGTCTTTGCAACACGACTTCGTGATCTGCATCAATATGCTGGGCTCCTGTTACGGCACGACCGGGCCCGGCTCAGTGGACCCCGAGACGGGAAAGGTATATGGCTCGGACTTTCCGCTGGTATCGATCCGGGATAACATACAGGCCCAGGCGCGGCTGCTGGATTCGTTAGGCATTCGGAAGCTCAGGCTGGTCCTGGGGGGCTCCATAGGGGGTATGCAGGCCCTGGATTGGGCTATGCATGATCCGGAGCGCGTGGAACGGTCATTGATTATTGGTGTGGCTCCGCTCTCGGCCATGGGGCTGGCGCTCAACCACCTGCAACGCCAGGCCATCCAAAACGATCCCGACTGGGCAGGCGGCCACTATCTGCCGCAACGTCCTCCTCTGCGGGGGCTGGCGCTGGCCCGCCAGATCGCCATGATTAGCTACAAGTCCGCGGAGCTCTTCGACGAGCGATTCGGCCGAAATCTCAATCGCAATGGCGAAGATCCGTGGGGGCTTGACGACCTGGGCGGAGGGCTCATTGGCGGGCGCTTCGATGTCGCCGGCTACCTGGACCACCAGGGAGCAAGGTTTATGGACCGCTTCGACGCCAACTCCTATCTGGCCATCCTGCGGACCATGGACACCTGGGATCCGCTGCGCGGCCAGGCCTCGGCGGCGGAGGTCTTTGGCCGGATACGCGCCCGGCTCAGCTTTGTCGGCATCAGCTCGGATTGGCTTTTTCCGCCCCATGCGGTGCGCGACTTTGCGTATACCATCCGTGCCGCCGGCGTTCAGGCCGACTACCGGGAGATGACCAGCGCCCATGGACACGATGCGTTTCTGGCCGAACAGGCCGAACTGGTCAGGCTGCTCCAATAGGGCGCCGGTTGACCTATAAACGCCCAGGAGCAGTTTTTCCAGGCCGGTGTCTAAGCTGGCATAGGTCGATGAGACCGGCAATATGGAGGGCCTGTCAGGCAGATGGACGGCAATGCCGTATTTCGAGACATTGGAAAACGGTATTCGCTTTAAAACCGCCCTTTGGACGGGTTCCGGTCACAGCCGGGGCCCCCCGGGATCGTGATACCGGCAGGGATTTTGCATTTCCCTAGCAACTTTGCTTGTCACGGGGGGCAGGCCTTTCTATAATCCATCCAAGACCGCATGGAAACCGTGGTATCGTTTATCCGCCGCCCCGGTGCTCAGCCGCCAAAGTGATCGGTTGTGTTTATCTCCAGCGAGTGCTTGAATATTGATCTCCATCTCGGCAGTTTCCAGGAGCATTGAATGAAGAAGTTTGTCTTTGCATTCGCGTTGGCGTTGGCGTGCGTTTGCCTCGCTTCCGCACCCACGCTGAAAGCCCAGGATTCGGACACGATCTCTATCAAAGATGCGACCGAGTTTAACGCCTATCAAATGGCCATCACCCAGATCGACCCCAAAGCCAAAGCATCAGCCCTTGAGGGTTTTCTGCAAACCTATCCCCAGAGCGTCGTCAAAAAGGCCGTTCTCGACCTTCTGATTGACACCTATCAGGGGATCGGTGACGCCGACAAGGCGCTTAGTTCCGCCAGCCGCCTGCTGCAGGTGGACCCCAACAACATGAAGGCCATCTTTATCTCGGTGGTCATCAAGAAGAGCCAGTGCGGCAGGACCAGCGACGCCCAGACCTGCGATGATGCGGCGGCGCTAAGCCGGAAGGGCCTTGTAACGCCCAAGCCGGCGGGCACATCCGACGCCGACTGGAAGAAGCTGACCACTGGTACCAATCCGATCTTTCACTCGGCCATCGCCCTGGACCAGATCGTTTCCAAGAAGGACGTTGCGGCCGGCATCGAGGAGTATCGCCAGGAACTGATGCTCTTTTCGCCCGAAGCGACCAGGAGCGGACCGGGGTTGGTAGACACCCTTCAGATTGCCGAAGCCTATGCCAAGCTGACTCCTCCGGACGCAGTCAACGCCGTATGGTTCTATGCCCGCGCGCTCAACTTTGCGCCGGACAGCTACAAGGCCGTGATCGAGAAGAAGCTTGATTATTGGTACAAGAAGTACCACGGCGCCATGGATGGGCTGGACGAGATCAAGACCCAGGCGGCGGCCACTGTGTTTCCTTCGGGATTTGTGATCAAGCCTGCGCCAACGCCCGCGGAGAAGATCCACGCAATCCTGGTAGCCACGCCGGACCCGAGCAAACTGGCTCTGGCCGATAAGGAGCTGGTTCTGGCCTACGGCAGCAAGGAAGACGCCGATAGAGTCTGGGCAGTCATGAAGGATCAGGCAACCCCGGTTCCCGGCATAGTGCTGGAAGCCAGCGCTTCGGTCATCAAGGTGGCCGTGACCCAGGACGCCAAGGACGCCAAAGTCCCCGACTTTATCGTGAATTTGAAGACGCCCCTGGCTGACAAGGACGTGCCCGCGGTCGGCTTCGAATACGGACTCCAGTCCAAGGGGCAAGCCGAGCTGGATGGAAGCTACGACAACTACACTCAGGTTCCGGCTACCGCAACCACGGCGCAGTCTGCCCAGATCGTGCTCCGTGAGGGAACCGTACAGGCGGAGAAAAAGAAGTCCGTCCCGGCACGTAAGCCAGCGCCTGGGCATCGTCCGGCGGCGCACTGATTTACTAACCGTTTGATTGGCTCGGATTCAATTCAAGTCCGGCGCAATCTCATGCTCCTGGAAACAAAGAGGGCAGCCCCAATTGGGCTGCCCTCTTCTTCTGACGAAGCTCTTGGCCAAAAGCCAGCCCCGCGCAATGGTAGTCAATCGAAGCATGGAACGACTGAGATTCCTCCCCATCGTCCTGGCCATAGCTTCCATTGACCTCTGCTGTCTCCCTGTAGGGGCTCAGACAGTTGACGATCTATCCGCCGCCGGATTTAAGGTCAGGCCGGTCGCCGAGGTTCCTCGCCCCATGCCGTTTCCTCCTAACACCGAGGATTCCGGGCGGGTGCACTCCATCGAGTTCCTCGCCCCTGACCGGATGGCCCAGCGGGACAGCAATCTAGCGGCGGGCGCGGAGGCCGCGATCGCAGAACGCGCCGGATTTGCCGGTCTGGAGTTCAATCAGGGCAAATGGAGTTACCAGCAGATCATCTGTCCCGCGCTGCCGAATCACCTCTACCTCCGCTTCACACGTAACGACGGTGCGGGCGATGTAAGCCTGTTTTCAGCGTCGATTTCACGCGGCGAGGACCGGGTGCGCATCATCCCCATTCAGCGCCGCGGTTACTCGCTCTTCTCGCCGGCGCCCATCAATGCGCTGACCATCGCAGCCTTCAATCACATCCGGGCCGAAGAGCATTCTGACTCGGCTCCGGAGTGGCTGGGGACAGGCCTCTGCTACGCCGCGCTGGCCGGGGCTAATCCCCAGGTTGCGCCGCTGGCCGGGAATGCGGAGTTTCCCGCGGCCATGCAGGCCGTTCTGGAGATTCCAAGCCGTGGCGGCGCAATCATACGATTCAAGGATATGGCAGCGGCCCGGCAGCCGATGGAGTGGACGATGATCTTCGACGGCAAGGGCAAACTGCTAAAGGCCACGCATCTGCCCGCCCCGCTGGTCAGGGAGAAGGAAATTCATCCGGCGCCGGTGGATGAACAGGGCAGGCCCAGACAGTGAGGGACTAGGGAGTAGGAATCACTAGTCAACGAAAATAACAATCCACGACTGACACGAACTACCGATAACTGACAACTGACCCGCTACTCACCTAGCAGGATGCGCTGAATGGCCGAGGCGCGCCCGGTGGCAGGATCGCAGGTGACCAGGGCCGCGCACATCTTTGGGTTTCCCTTGGCGGCCTCGAACTTGCCCGGCATTCCGGTCAGGAACTTGCGCAGAACCAGCTCTTTTTCGACCCCGATGATGCTATCGTAGGGGCCGCTCATGCCCACATCGGTCTGGAAAGCGGTTCCTCCCGGCAGAATGCGCTCGTCGGCGGTTTGAACGTGGGTATGCGTGCCCAGCACGGCGGTGACGCGGCCGTCCAGATACCAGCCCATCGCTACCTTCTCACTAGTCGCCTCGGCGTGGAAGTCCACCATGATGACCTTGGCCTTGATGCCGGCGAGCAGGCCGTTGACGGTGTGGAAGGGATCGTTGGTGGTGTTCATGAAGACGCAGCCCAGTAATTGAATGACCGCGTACTCCACGCCACCCTGCGTGGTTCCCTCATAGACGCCATAGCCGGGCAGATCGGGCTGTAGATTCGCCGGGCGCAGCACGCGGCGGGCGCGCTCATGGCTGTCGATGGGAACCGAGTTCAAATAGTCGATCAGCTCGCGCTTGTCCCAGACGTGGTTGCCGGTGGTCAGCACATCCGCGCCCAGATCGAAGAACTCCTCGGCGAGCTGCGGTGTCAGTCCGAAACCACCGGCGGCGTTCTCGGCGTTGATGATGATCAGGTCAACGGCGTTAGCCGCGCGCACGTGGCCGATGTGTTCGCGCACGATCTTGCGTCCCGCGCTACCGAAGATATCGCCGACGAAGAGAATGTTCACGGTTGGCCTGTTTCCTGATCTCTGATCTCTGATTTCTGATCCCTGTTTCGCATCAAGGGGAACAAAATCACATCGCGGATGGACTTGGAGCCGGTCAGCAGCATCACCAGGCGGTCAACGCCCAGGCCTTCGCCGCCGGTGGGTGGCAGCCCATAGGCCAGCGCGCGTACGTAGTCCTCGTCCATCTGGTGGGCCTCGTCGTCGCCGTGGGCGCGTTCCTCAAGCTGTTGGGCGAAGCGCTTGTGCTGCTCGACGGGATCGTTTAGCTCGCTGAAGGCGTTGCCCAGTTCAAAGCCGCCGGCAAAGAACTCGAAGCGCTCGACGTGGGCCGGATCGTCGGGCTTGGCTTTGGAGAGCGGCGAGACCTCGACCGGGTAGTCGTAGATGATGGTGGGCTGGATGAGGTGGGGTTCGACCACTGTCTCGAAAATTGCATAGACAGCCTTACCGAGAATTTGGGACAGGTTCGCATTTTGCCCTTGGCTCGACGTAGCAGAAAGGAACTGATCGATGATGTCCCGAAGAGTTTTGTACAACGGGGAAGATATATCCGGACTATCTGCTTGTATTAACTGCCCCGTTGACGAAACGTGGCCACCTTTGACGATTGTGATCACGTAGGACATATATTTTTGCAGTTCCCAAGGATCGGAGAGATGACGCAATTCGGGAGCAGGGCCGGCGTCTTTCGGCCAAAACTCGATAATCGCTTCGACCATAGTCAGCCGCGTCCACTTTGCCAGGTCGATCTCCACGCCATTGAAAGTTGTCAGCATCGTCCCATTCACCTCTTGCGCCACAAACGCGATCATCTCCTCGGTGATCTGCATCAGGTCGTGGTAGTTGGCGTAGGCCTGGTAGAACTCGAGCATGGTGAACTCGGGATTGTGCTGAGTGCTCACGCCCTCATTGCGGAAGTTGCGGTTGATCTCATAAACCCGGTCCAGTCCGCCGACCACCAGCCGCTTCAGATAAAGCTCCGGCGCGATGCGCAGGAAGAGGTCCATGTCGAGCGCGTTGTGGTGTGTTGTGAAAGGCCTCGCAGCCGCTCCGCCGGCGATCTGCTGCATCATCGGTGTCTCAACTTCGAGGTACCCGCGCTCGTCGAAGAAGCGGCGCAGCGCCTTCAGCGTCTTGGCGCGCTTGACGAAGACCTCGCGAGCTTCGAGGTTTGTAAAGAGGTCCACATAGCGCTGGCGATAGCGCAGCTCCACGTCGGCCAGACCGTGAAACTTTTCTGGCAAGGCCAACATGGCCTTGGAGAGGAAGGTCAGCCGCTCGACGTGAACGGTCAGCTCGCCGGTCCGGGTGCGGAAGAGGTAGCCCGCGGCCCCGATGTGGTCGCCCATGTCGAGCAGCTTGTAGAGCGCAAAGCCCTGCTCGCCCACGGCGTCCAGCCGGACGTAGATTTGCAGCCGTTGGCCTTCTTGTTGGAGGGTCGCAAAGCCGGCCTTGCCTTGCGCGCGGATGGCCATGATGCGCCCGGCGACGGCCACTGTGACGCGGTTGGCTTCCAGAGCCTCGGCTGTCGCTTCGCCCCACTTTGCGCGCACGTCCGGGATCGTATGCGAGGCAGGGAACTGGTTGGGATAGGCGGCCTGGCCGAGCTTCTCGATCTCTTTCAGCTTTTCCTTGCGCTGTTCAAATAAATTGCGCTCAAACTCCGAATCGAACACGATAATACCTTCCATCCTGTGTGCTGTGGCCTAAAAGGGAAGTATACCCGCTCTACGGTTGGCGCTGTATGCTGATCAAGAGCCTCCATGCCCTTTAATCGCCCCATTCCGGAGTCAAAACAGCCGCGCAAATATCCTAGCGCCCTGGCCACCCTGATGGAAGCCGAGAAGATGATGCAGATCGCCATTCTGCTGCCCTCGGCGGCCTTTATCGGCTGGCTCATCGGGGCTTGGGCAGACAGCCGCCTCCACCAGAGCTGGATAGCCGTGGCGGGAATCCTCTTCGGCGGCGTCTCCGGGCTGGTCTATGTCATTCGCCTGGCGTTAACCGCCGGAGCCAGGGCTGAGGCGCAGACGGACAAAGAAAGCGCCGACGGCAAGCCATGACAGAAGAAGCACCCCCGATTGCCAACCTGACGGAAGAGGCTCTGGACGCCTTGCTGAAGCGTGCAGTGCGCAACACCGCGATTCTGGGGCTGCTGCCGGCCCTGGTGTTGTGGATTGCCTCCGGCTGGCGCAATGCGGCCATGCTGCTGACCGGCGCGCTGATCTCGGTGGCCAGCATTCTGGAGTGGCAGCGGCTGACGCACCTCATCAACGCCCGAATGAAGCGTAAAAAAGCTCCACGCGGGGCCATTCTGGTCATCGGCTTCTTTCTTGTACGCCTGCTTATCTTTGGGGCGGTCATTTATGGTAGCCTGATATGTTTCCGAGGTTCTTTTTACGCGCTTCTCTGTGGCCTGAGTCTTGCGGTCGCAACACTGATGTGGGAGGCGCTCCGGATGCTGCGGAACTGAGGCTTTTCAGCGGTTTCGCGGATAACTCCACCCCGGTAACAGAAAGATATTTGCCTTCATGCAGGAATCGCTGGCCATTACCCAGTTGCTGAACCATCTCTTTGCCGGCCCCGTAGACAAACTGCTCCTGGCCCTGGGAGTTCACCCCGCCAACCCCTCCGCGCCCATCGACAACACCTTTGCGCTGGAGCTACTGGTGGTTGTGGGCTTTATCGCCTTTTTCAGCGTGGTGCGGACGAGCCTATCGGTGGAGAAGCCGGGCACGGCCCAGCAGTTTGCCGAGGTTGTTCATGAGGCTATTGGCGGGCTGGCGGAGCAGAGCATCGGCCACGGCTATCGGCCCTTCCAGGCATTTGTGACCTGCGTCTTCCTGTTCATCGTCACCTGCAACCTGCTGGGTCTCATCCCCGGCATCGCCGCGCCCACCATGTCGCCCTACGTACCGCTTGGACTGGCAGTAACTACCTTTATTTACTATAACTTTCACGGTATCAAGACGCAGGGGATTATCGGCTACCTCAAGCACTTTGCCGGGCCCATCTGGTGGATTTCATGGCTGTTGTTTCCCATCGAGATCATCTCCCATCTGGCGCGCATGATGTCGCTCACCATCCGTCTCTGGGCCAATATGTTTGCAGGCGATTTGGTCACACTGGTCTTCTTTTCGCTCTTCCCGATCGGGCTTACGTTGCCATTTCTGGTTCTGCACCTGGGCGTTTCGGTGATTCAGGCGTTTGTCTTCATGTTGCTGTCAATGATTTACCTGGGCCAGGCGGTGGCCCACGAGCACTAAGTTAAGGATTCCGCCGGAGAGCGCTTCCGCTCCGGGCAAACGGAAGGCCGCGAGCGTGAGGGGGCCAGTACGGTGAGCCTCAACCACCCACTGGCGGCCAATTTCAGGGAAGCAGGAGAAGTATGCGTAAACTGCAAAATGTATTGATGGTTCTGGCTATGCTGTGCTTTGCCCTTCCGGCCTTTGCCGAGGGCGGAGCCTCCATTGACCTGGCCCCCATCGGCATCGGCCTCGGCATCGCGCTGGCAGCCGGCCTCTGCGGCCTGGGCCAGGGCAAGGCTATCGCCTCGGCCACTGAGTCGGTCGCCCGCAACCCCGGAGCCACGGCCAGTATTCAGCTACTGCTGATTCTCGGCCTGGCTTTCATCGAGTCCCTCACCCTGTTCACCTTCGCCACCATCTTCATCAAGATCAAGTAAAGGCGTTTGGTCCATTACAAAGCGGCCTCACTCGACCGGGTGGGGCCGCTTTGAATTATGGTTCGCCGGGACTCTATCGTCCTGTATTCGCCGCGGCTCCCGGTCCGGTGCGTAGCATCTGAATGGCCTTCCGGTAGTCCAGCCCGTCGGGAACGGGCGTATATTGCGTCATCTCCTGCACGGTGTCGAAGTTCCTTGTCTTGAAGAGCACCCGGAGGTTGATCTTCATCTGGAAGCGCACGATCCGCCATTGCTGGCTGCCGACGCCGGCCTGTTCGAGGACAATCCATCCTCCCTTGTCCAAACGGCCCAGGATGCCCCAGCCATAGTCCGTATCCTGCTGCAGATGGCCCTCCAAACGCGCTACACGCTCCTGTGCGGCGTCGATCCATAGTTCACCCGTCATAGCGGTCAGCGCCTGGGTCTCCATGTCAGGAGGGCCGAACCTTGGGTTGGGCCGAAAGCGGAACTTCTCCACCGTTCCTGTGGAGGCCGCGCCGGGGCCCTCATATTCGTATAGGAATGCCTGGGGCAACATGCGGAGCAGCTTCAGTACGATCCCGGTGTCCGCTTCCTCGCTCTGTTTGCGATGCCTCTGGCGGCCTGGATCGCTGTATAGCTCATTGAGGCGGGCTTCTTCCCTCTGCTCGTCGGCCCAGCTAAGCGGCTGGTCGCTAATCTGTATCAGGCGGGCCACATCGCCATCGCGGGTTTCAACGATCTCTTTGGTAGTGGTCAGCCGGGGGCTCGCCCGGCGCAGGCGGTAGCGCATGGGGTGGCTTGCGTCCTGGGAGGCGCGCAATTCGGTGGCCAGCGCGCGGCCAACCAGCGCCTGGGCCTGAGCGGGCGTGAGGGCCGCAGGGGCGGACGGAAGAGGCTGGCCGTGGGACGCCAGGGCCGACGGAAGCAGGAGGAGGAGCGGCAAAAGGATGCGCACAGGGTCTAGTCTAACGGGCATCGGACCCCCGCGCCATGGGTTGCCGGCTCATGATTTATTGGACGCGGAGGGGCCAATCCGGTTTCTCCGATTGAAGCAAGGTGGCCGGGTTGAGTATAGTTCGGGCAGGGCCTTGTTATTGGCCAATGGAAGGAACGATACGATGGCAGTAGAGAATGCTCTGGCGCGCATCGGCAAGAGTGTCGTGATTTGCGGCGAAGTAAAGGGCAGCGAGGATTTGATTGTAGATGGGCGTGTGGAAGGAACAGTCAGCCTTTCCGAGAGCCGGCTGACGATTGGACCCAATGCAAACGTTTCGGCAGACCTCTCCGCCAAGGATGTGCTGATCCTGGGCCAGGTTCAGGGCAATGTGATGGCTAGCGGCCGCGTTGAGCTTCGCGCCGGCTGCTGCGTAGAAGGCGATATTCGCGCGCTTCGTCTCGCTGTGGAAGACAACGCGGTATTTCGCGGCAAAGTGGACCTGACGCAGGCCGTCGGCAAGGGCCCCGATGGCGCTAACGCTCCGCATGCCGGCGGCATTTTTTAACAGGGTGCTTCGGGCCGTTTTGCCCGGCTGTCGTCCGTTCGACCGCGAGAGGTTTTCAGGTTGTTTAAGCGTTGGTTCGAGAAGAAGCAGGATAGCAATTCCCCAGATTCTACCCCAGGCCTTACCGGGCACAGGGAGCCGCGCCACTCAGGTGGGTGGGCGGCGTTGCGCAAGCGGCTCCAGGCCGAGCCGGGCCTGCGCGTAATTGACGTCGGGTACACCTCTTCAGCAAACATCAACTATCTCACCGGGTTGGGCCATAGCGTCTTCCTGGCCGATCTGGTCCACGATGCCTGCACGGGCAACTGGTTAAGCGGCACAGACGAGAACGGCAATCCCGTCTGGAAGACCGAATCGTTTCTGGAACAGTCGCTCAAGTTTTCCGGGCGAACCTTCGATATAGTCCTTTTGTGGACGGCGCTGGACTATCTGCCTGAGCCATTGGTTGCCCCGGTAGTTGCGCATCTGTATTCGGCCATGAATCCCGGCGGGCAGGTATTGGCCTTTTTCCATACCCGGACTCAGGGCGAAGAGAACGAGCACTGCCGCTATCATGTAACTGCCGGCGATGATGTTGACATGCAGTTGACCCAGCCGTATCCCATTCAGCGCGCTTTTACCAATCGCAGCATCGAGCGCCTGTTTGCAGGCTGGTCGGGCCACAGGCAGTTCCTGGCCAAGGACTCGGTCTCAGAGGTTATTATCACGCGGTAGGGCATTAACTGACTGAAGACTCTTCCAGAGAGGAATTATGAGTTCAGTGGAAAGAACGCACATAACCTGGCTGGGACATGCGACCGTTCTGGTTCAGACGCCAAAAGGCACGAACATCCTGATTGACCCATTCATCGCGCAGAATCCGAAGTATCCGAAGAATTATGCGCTTCCATCGAATATCGATTACATCCTGCTAACTCACGGCCACTCAGACCATATCTCCGACGTGGTGCCTGTGGCGGCTGAGCATGATTCCACGGTGGTGGCAATCCATGAGTTGGCGGCCTATGTCGCAGGCAAGGGAGTGGCTCGTACGATCGGGATGAATCTGGGCGGGACCGTGCAACTAAAAGACATTGCGGCTACCATGGTGGAGGCCAAACACTCAGCAGGAGTATTAGATGAACATGGAACTTGCTATGTGGGAGTCGCGGCCGGGTATGTATTGACCATTGCGGACGGCCCGGTGCTCTATCATGCCGGAGATACCGCTGTATTTGGTGATATGAAACTGATCGGCGATCTATATCGGCCTACGGTGGCCATGCTTCCCATTGGAGGACACTTCACCATGGGGCCGAAGGAAGCAGCGCTGGCCGTAAGTTTACTGGGGGCGAAAACTATCCTTCCCATCCATTGCGGAACCGTTCCGCAACTTAAGGGCACGCCACAGGAACTGGCTGCACTGGTCGATGCCGGCGTTGAGGTTGTGCGGTGGGCGCCCGGAGATGTTTATTTAGCCTGATTCTTCTTTGCCTTGGCTCTAAGTTAGAAGAGGGCTGGCTTTCGAGCCAGCCCATCGTATTTCTACAGGTTCAGTTACTTTGAGGATGCTGCCTTCTTCTGCTCAGCCCAGCGCCGTTTTACGGCCTCGGCAATGCGTTTCCGTCCCTCAGGAGTCAGATTCCTCTTCTTCTTCCTCTTTTTGACGGGCTTCTGTGCGGCGGGGGCTGCGGCGGCCTTCTTAGGCGCTTTAGCGGCATTGCCGCCCAGCAGAGAACGCACCTGCTGTAGTTGGGCGATCTCTTTATCGATCTGTGCCAGTATTTCTGAAACTCCCACGGTTCCTCCTATTAGGTACCTATCAGCGATCCATTTCCCGTTGAGCCTAATTAGGCGACGTCGCACGGGGTAACCACTTGATCTGAGAATTACAATACGCAACTATAGACTATTTTACAAACAAAAAAACGCAAAATGCCGGAAAAAGCGAGAGTATTAATGGAAAAACCGTCTGTTGGATGTAAGCGGAGATCGTGATTAGGCGCCCCGGAAGCTATCCGGCTAGTACAAACAATGGCAGTGGAACTGACACTGTACGGCGCGTTCCAATGTTGTATTAATGCGACATAGGTAACAAGCGGTTTCTGATGGAGTAATTCCGTCAAAGGAACGCATCGACGGATTGGAAGATTGCCAATGGTGCCGGTGCACCCGAGCTAAACCAGCGATTTGGGCGGGGAAGGCAACTGACTAGGTTCAGGCGGCGCGGCTGGAGCGCCGGGAGGGGGCTGGCTGCCGAGGTGCATGGCGGCGGGGGCCTCGGCGGAGCGATAGTTGCGCAGGTCGCGGAGTATCTCCTGCTTTTCGCGGGCGTATTGGCCGGCCAACCGGGTGAGGGCGTAGGTGATGATGTCGCTATGGTGCAGGCCGAGCACAGAGGGGTCGCGGCGCATATTTACCCACAAACGATGCACCAGTTGCACGTCGTCGGGGCTCAATTTGGGCGCGTGCGGGCCGATGTAAAAGGCCTTAGCATCGCCGCTGGGAGTGATGACATAGTAGTTGAACTGACGCTTGGGCTGCGGCAGCGCCTCCCAGGCCTGTCCGATATGGAAGGCCTGGTCCTCGGCGGTCATTCTGGAGGAGAGCCCGGATACGATCGTATCGATCTCCAGCGAGTTAGCAGCCTGCACCAGAGCAGCGAAGATATCTCCGGCGGGGACCAAGAGTAAAGAAACCTTCTTGCCAAAGCTCTCGGCAATTGAGATTGCCTTGGTGAAGATCATCTGCTCGTGCTCGCTGAAGCTCTGGTCCACGGCGGTCAGATACTCCGGCCCGCCCACGCCCATCATGCGTACGTTCAGGACCACTACATCCTGTTCTTCGGTGCTGGTGTGAGCCAGGGTCCACTTCAATGCGAAGGGATTGGCGGCGTCGCGCATGGTTACCATGACGCCGCTGGGACGGATGGCCGCAGACTCCCGGTTGACCGTATCCTGGTGTTCCAGTTGGAATTGATCCTTCATCTGCCGCGCGGCCAGCGCGTGCTTGCGTAGGTTCTGGCGCTCGGAGACTGTAAAGACAACAAAGAAGGCCGCGGCAAATAGGATGCCGCTCACTGTAGCCACAGACTTGGTGAAGAGATTCACGACGGCGGTGGAGAGCAGAACCAGAAACACGGAGAGTAGTCCGAGGGGAATCTCGATATTTCCGATGCGCAGATTCGGTGGAACCTTCCAGCCGCGTTCGCCGTGATACTTCCAGCGCAGCACCAGCATGGCGAGGCTGTTGAAGGTGAAGGACCAGATGACGCCGAAGGCATAGGCCTCGCCGAGGGTTATGACGTTGCCCCGGCTGGCGATGATGGTGGTCATCTGCAGGATGAAGACCAGGTTAACGATGCGACTGCTGGTGCCGAACCTCCGGTGCGGCTTGCGGAACCAGTCGGTCAGCACGCCGTCTTCGGCCACGCGCATCAGGACGCCGGTCGAGCCGATCATTGAGGTGTTGATGGCGCCGGAGAGAATCAGGAAGCCAACCAACACCACAAAGATGCGGAAGACGATCTTCCAGAACATCGGCCCCACCATGTACATGGCCAAGCCGGCGATCAGGTTGTCCTGATAAATGTGGGTCCGCTCCCAGGTGGGAATCAGCATGGAAGCCAGCAGCGTGGCGCCGCCGGTGAAGATCAGGCTGTAGATCGCGATAACAATCGCCGCACGCTTGAGGTTCTTGAGCTTGGGGTGCTGAATCTCGCGATTGACCTGGGCTAGGCTCTCCTCGCCGCTCATGGCCAGCACGGAGTGGCCGAAGGCCATGAGAATGCCAAAGAGCCCGAGGAGGGGCAGACCCCTTCCAAAGAGGAAGCCCTGGGCCTCGTTGCTGAATTTGAGATTGGACGGAATGGGCGCGGGAGGAAGATGAGCGCCTTTCATAAATACCGAGTAAGTGCCCCATAGAAATAAAACCACCACCATGATCGTGGTGACCTGCATGACGCGCAGGGCTTTGCCGCTGGATTCCTCAATGCCCTTGATGTTTTGCCACCAGTAAAAGATGGTCACTGCGGCCGCGAAGAGGGCCGAGGTGTAATTCATGTCGAACTGGTAGGGATGATGATGCGCGTCCAATAGAGCGGGAGGAAGCCAGTGACTGGTGTTTGCAACCGTCAACAGCTCGTTCATCAAGCCGGTAATATATTGCCCAGCGGATACGCCGGAGATCGGCCCTGTCAGGATGTAATCGAACATCAGTGCGGAGACGCTGAGTTTGGCGAAGGTGCCGCCCAGAGCCTCCTTGACGACGCGGTAGACGCCGCCGCGGGTAAACATGGAACAGCTTTCGACGTAGACCGCGCGCACCGCAAAGCTGAACAGCATGATGCCGAGGATGAACCAGGGCGCCGCGGCGCCAATTGCCTGCTCGGCGATGCCCCCGGCATAGAAGGCCGATGAGCCTAAATCACAGAGAACGATGGCAGCCGCGCGCCAAAAAGAGATGAACGTGAGCATCACGGAGGATGCCACGATAAGCCGGACGCGGTTTGAGGGTGGAGCTACAAACGTTCGGGTCGATGCCATCGAGATGGTGCCGCCGCGCAGGCCGGCTTTCTGGAGTCGAATGAGCGGGAAAAATCGACCGCCCTGCGATGAGTTTAGGTCTGAATCACGACAGAGTCAACAGGCATATAACGCGTCTGTGGACAAACGCATCTGGCATCGCTATTTACGTGCATGGATTGGCGTGGCGAGCCGGGAAAATGGACAGTTCCTTGAAGCACTTTACGCCAGGCCGGCCCGGCTCCGCTACTCCAGGGGCTGAGTCTCGGTTCCAGGGGGAATATTAATAATCTGAAACTGGTCGTCGGACAGCGGCTGGTTTTCCTGCACGTTTTCTACCGTGAGAACGATCTGGTACTCCTCAAGCGGGCGCCTGATGGTGACCGTGGAGGGGTACTTGCTTGTACCGAAATCCCTGTAGTTCGCATAGGTGACCTGGGTTTCCAGCTCGCCCTCGCTATCGTAGAGGTCCTGTTCATAGGGCAGAAGATCGTCGCGGCGGATGGTGATTACGCGCACCGGCGTCAACTGCTTGCTCCCCGGACTGCTGCGCATGATGCTGATCACGTATTCTGGCACGGTAACTAGGTGTTTCTTGGTCGCGTCCGCCAGAGTGTCGGTTTCCGCCGTCACCGCATACAGATCGCCCGCCTCCAGCCCCCGCACCAACATGGCGTCGAGAAAGAACCCCGGCCGCATGTTTTCCGCCTGATTGGCCGACTTCTTCTTCAGCGAGTTAGCGCCTTTGAAGACTTTGTTCTTAGACGGAATGTAGAGCGTAAAGACCTTTCCATCGCTGACCATGTCGAACATCCGCGTGCCGATGACCGGAACCCGGCCATAGACCCGCAGCATCTCCGGCTTGCGCATTAGGATAATGCCCCGGAATGATGTGTAGTCCCTGGCTATGCCTTCCTTGGATTTGAGCACGCTAGCCTGGATATCGACGGTGGCGTTCAGGCTATTAAGAGCGGCCCAGCGCCTGTTGAGTTGCTCAACCAGTTGCTCCGGCTCGACCGTCTGCACCATGGACGGCGGCCTGGGAATGGGCAGCCTGCGCGTGGTGGAGAGAACAAAGCAACCTGAAAGCAGGAGCGGCAGAAGCAGTGCTCCAACGGAGGCTAGGCGGCGCATCGCTTTCATCTTCCACCTGCCTTCTTGACGGCGTGCCGGTAGCCGGCCACGTTGCGCTTGTGCTCGTCCAGCGTGCTGGCAAACCGCGACCGCCCCTGGGCGTCTGCTCCCGCAGCCACAAAATAAAGATAATCCGTCTTTGCCGGTTCCATGGCGGCTCGCAGCGACCGCATTCCCGGATTGGCCACAGGTCCCGGCGGCAGGCCGGCGTGCAAATACGTATTGTACGGCGTATTGTGGCTCAAATCGCTCTGGTGGATTGCGCCCCGCCAACGGCCATCCAACTCCAACCCGTAGATCAGGGCGGGGTCGGTCATCAATGGCATCTTTTTGGTCAGCCGGTTCTGAAAGACGCTGGCCACCAGCGGCCGCTCCGCATCCACCGCCGTCTCCCGTTCTATCAGCGAAGCCATGGTTACCACTGTATGCACGTTCTCTTTCAATCCCAGTTGCCCAGCTACAGCCCGGAAACGCCGCACCATGGCGGCTACAATCTGCGCCGGAGTCGCCTTGCGGGCAAAACGATACGTGTCCGGGAAGAGGTAACCCTCCAGGCTGCTGGCTCCGGGGTCCAGATCGGCCACCAGCCCCGACTGCATCACGGACGCGTCGATAAAATCCTGCCGCGCGCCAAAGCCCGCCTGCTCCAGTCGCGCCGCAATCTCAAAGATGCTCGCGCCCTCGGGGATGGTCACTGGCCAGGTAAAAACATCTCCGCGCACGATACGCGCATAGACTTCGATCAGCGGGATAGGATGATCGAAGCGGTACTCGCCGGCCCTCAGCGTTCCCCGTTTCCCCCAGCGCAGCAGATCGAAGGCATAGCGGCTGCGCACCACGCCGGCCGACTCCAGTTGCTGGCCGATGCGCGCTGTTGAAGAGCCCGGCGCCGCTTCGACAAAGGTCTCGCTCTCCGGCCCGAAGGGTATAAAGAGTAGCCAAGCGGCCGTCCCTGCCGAAAAAAGCAAGATTAGAAAGGCCGCCAGTAACACTCCCGCTGCGCCAGAACCCTTCTTCTTTCTGCTCTTGCGTTTGCGTGGCGCCATTCCGTTTCTGTTGACCCTTCTACCGTTTAAGACGTTAATAAAACCTGTGAGGACCCTTACATCTTCTATTGTATCGGGCGTAAATCGCAAAGCAGTACATATCTTCCCTGGTAAGGAGCTTTAAGCTGATAGACGGGAGTTGAAAACTGGAAACGACGCCCCGCTATCTCGGTCTCGATGTCGGCAACCGCCGCATCGGGGTCGCTGTCTCAGACGAGCTGGGGCTGACGGCGCAGCCGGTGATGACGCTGGAGCGGAGCCACAACCGGCGTGAGGATCTGCGCAGGCTGGCCCGGCTGGCCCGGAAGTTTGAGGTGGTGGGCATCGTGGTCGGCAATCCCGTGCACCTCTCCGGAGAGTTGAGCCCGCAAGCCGCCAAAATCCAGGCCTTCGCCGAGGAACTGGGGGAGCTGACCGGTCTGCCCATCTACCTGTGGGACGAGCGGCTGACTACCCATGAGGCGCACCAGATTCTGTACGAGGCCGGACACGCCCGCCAGCAGCACCGCCAGGTGGTGGACCAGGTAGCTGCAACGCTCATCCTGCAAGCGTTCATGGATGACCGGGCAGGGAAGTAGGGAATAACCCTTCTGGTTCATCCTGTGTTGAACTTGTATCTGGTTTGACCGGGCAGGGCGATCCACTTATGATGAACAAGTTGGCTTTTCGGTTCCGGCGTCCTGCCGCGGATCAGGCCGATACGGCTGCAAGACGAGCCGCGCGTTTCGCGCTTGCTGCCCCCTCGTTCAATGGTAGGACAGCTGCCTCTGGAGCAGCATATCGGGGTTCGAATCCCTGGGGGGCAGCCAAATCCCATCGATTGATTGTGGACTGTGGAAGGAGTTGGCGCTGCCGACAACGACAGGGTTATTCGTTCACTTCATCCTTGCCGAAAAGTTCTTTCCCATCCTCAATGAAACTGATGAGCACGACCACGGCGGAGCCCACCAAGCCGACGAAAAACATGACTTCGAGCAGTCGCATTGCAAGAAGGGCCATTAGCATATTCACGATTGTAGCGCGTTTCCGGTTCGTGTGGCGCGGGTGAGAGAATTCTGAGGATGCGGCGTCGCCGGTTCGATGAGTGGAAATCAGGGTTGATGCGCGATGGGGTTGGGAGCGGGTGGATATACGCATAAAAGTGCAGATAAATGCAGTAATTAGAGACGCCACACACCCCTGTGATGGCCGTCACGGAATGCTCATTCAGCATAGTAGAGACTCCACTTGTCAACATGGTTCGGAGGGTGTGTACGAATGCTCTCTTAGAGCCGGGCGACACGAAGTAGCCGTGGAAAGGGGAAGCCGCAGCTAGTTCGTTTGTGCAGGGATCACCAGTAGCCGCGCGCTACCGACCTCCAGTGCCGGCTACTGGTCCCCGTCATTATCTTGTATATGTAAGCAAGCGCCTCCGAGGCGAAGAGTTCCTTCGGGGGCGATTTTTTATGTCCGCAAAACGAACACTCCGGCAATGACTTGTTTGATTGTGATTTGAGATGCAACGGCTACGCCGTTGCGCGCTGCTGTTCGCGTTTGCCCAGGTGCAAGCTGACCACTTTTGAGACTCCGGGTTCCTGCATGGTTACGCCGTAGATCAAGTCGGCGGACTGCATCATGCGCTTGGAATGGGTAACCAACAGGAATTGCGTCTCCCTGCTCAGGGAGTGCAGCAGTTCTGCGAGCCGGCCCACATTCGTCTCGTCCAGCGCCGCGTCCACTTCGTCGAGCGCGCAGAAGGGGCTGGGCTGGAACTGGAAGATGCCCACCAGCAGGGCCAGCGCGGTCAGCGACTTTTCTCCGCCCGAGAGCAGCAGCACGTTTTGCAGTTTCTTCCCCGGCGGTGAGGCCACGATATCCAAGCCGCTCTCCGCCTGATTATCCGCATCCGTTAAGCGCAGGAAGGCCTGCCCGCCCTGGAAGAGCCGCGCGAAGACCTGTGCAAAGTTCTCATTGATCCGGGCAAAAGCCTCGTCGAACTTGGTGCGCGAGATCAGATCGATTTCCTTGATCGTCTCCTGCGTGTTCTCGATTGACTCCATCAGATCCTTGCGCTGGGTTTCCAGGAAGCCGTGACGGTCTGCAATCTCCTTGTATTCGTCGAGGGCCATCATGTTGACCGGGCCCATCTGCTCGATGCGCTGGCGCAACGCGCGGCAGGTTTCCTCTTCGGAGAGGAGCGCTTCGCTGTCCAAACGCGCAACTTCTGTGTCGGCGCGCAGCAGCGCGGCCTCGGTGTTGACCTCTGCCAGGCAACTCGCCTCAAGATACTCCAGATCGGAGCGCAGCTTGGCCACTTCGCTGGAAAGAGTGGCGCGGTCCTCGCGCAACTGGTCGAGCGCGGCCCGCCCGGCCTTCAGTTGTGTTTCCAACGCTGCCAACTGTTGCCGCACATCCTGAGCCTGAGCGGAAGAGGCCTGCGACCGGGCCAGCGCCTCGGTCCTAGCGGTTGTTAGTTCCTGTTCGCGCCGGGCCAGTTCGGCGTTTTCGCGGATGCGCTCGTCGCGCTCCGCCTCTGCCGCGGTCCGCTGCTGCCTAATGGACTGCAAACGCCGCTCCAGATCGGCATGAAGCCGGTCGATGCGCTGGAAGGCTGCTTCCGCTCCGCGCCGCCGTTCTTCCAGGCCTGCCAGTTCGGCGGTGACCTGCGCCGCTTCCTGTTGCAAGCCTTCGCGCTTCTGGCGCAATGCATCGAGTGAGGCCTGCAACTCATTGAGGGCAGCCTCGGCCGCGGTATGTTCGGCCTCCAGGCGATGCGTCTCCTCACGCTTCTCATCGATGCCGGTTCTCTTGGCCTCGCGCGCCTCCTGGTTTCGCGCTGCCTGCGCCGTCCAATCCTCAAGCCGCCGCTCGATGCGCTGGGTCTCGGCCTCCATCTGCTTCAACGTCGCGCCCTGGTTGGCAATTTCGGTTTCAGAGTGCCGCCGTTCCTCGCTGCGCGCCTCCAGTTCTGCGGTCAGCTTCTCGATGGCCTGGGTCAGCGCCGCCGCTTTCGCCTCTGCCTGCGCTAGGTCAGTATCCAGCCTGGATAGCCGGCTTTCGGTCTCGCGCAACTCGCGCTTGAGCGCCAGAGGCCCTTCGCTGGCCGGTTTGCCGCCGGTTACCGTCGCGTTGTGGAAGCACTCTCCCTCCGGCGTGAGGAAATAGGCATAGGGATGCTCTGCGGCCAGTCTCCGTGCTGAGCCGGAGTCTTCAACCAGGTAACCGTGGTGCAACTTGGGCAGGATAGCTTCCAGAGAAGGCCCAAAGCCGTTCAGAACCCGAATCGAGTCTTTCAGAGGGGTCAGGCCGGGGCCGCTGATTGAGTCATTGCTCTCCTCAAAGAGAGCGGGTTGCTCGGCGGGGTGAATGAGGAAGGTGGCGCGACCATCCACGCCGGATTTGAGCAGCCGGACGCCCTCCTCAGCAGCACCCCAGCTTTCCACGACCACATAGTTCAGTTCTTCGCGGAGAAACTCGTCCACCACGGCCTCATGCGCGCCGCTGACCTCGATGAAGTCCGCCAGGGTGCCCACGGGCGACCTGTTCTTGCCGAGAGCTCCGGGTTTCAAGAGCAGCCGCACGGTGTCAGAGGAGTAGCTGTGGTCGCGAATCAACGCGTCAAGCGAGTCGCGCCGCCCCGCCACAGAGGCCTGCTCGCTGCGCATCTGGTTGGCTTGCGTGCGAAGGCCGTTCTCCTCGGCCCGGCGTGCCTGCAAGGCTTCGCGCAGCGACGCAATCTCGCCCTCCAGCCGTTTGAGCGCCTCGGCCGCCGACTCGAAGCGTAGCCGGGATTGCGCGTTCTGCGTACTCAGTGTTTCTTGTTCGCTCCGCGCCTGACTCATCTCAGAGCCCAGCCGCTCGGCCTCGCGTTCCAGGGCTGCCAGGCTCTCCTCGCCCTGTGCCATGTGATTGCGGGCGCTGCTAGCTAGAGTCAGCAGGTTCATGGCGTGGCGGCGACTGATCTCCAATTGCCGCTCGGCGTTGAAGACCTCTTCGGCTGCCGTGTGCGCCTCCTGCTGGCGCGCCTCCACCTTTTGGCGAAAGGCCTTGGCCTCGCCTGCCGCAGATTCGAGGAACGCGTGCTGTTGCGCACGTTCTTCGGCGATACCGTCCAACTGCGTCCGCGTTGCCTCAAGCTCCGTGCCGGCAGCCACAATCCGCGCGTCCAGCTCGACCACGCGCTCGGCGTTGCCGCGCACCCGAGCCGTGGCCCGTTCCGTCTCGACGGCCGCTTCGTTGGCGCGGTTTTGCGCTTCCTGCCCCTCGCGGTCCAGCTCATAGCCGCGCTCGGTGAGCGCGTGCTGGCTGGTTTCCATCTTGCCGATCTCCGAGGCCGAGCCGTTGATTCGCTCCGTCAAGGCGGCAATTTCCTGCTCCAGCCGGGTCTGGTCCGCATCCATTAGCGCTATGCGGCTGGTCAACGCCACACGCATCCTTCCGCGCAG
>Ga0265316_10001134_pt1 | contig 28899 bp, 12 predicted proteins | sample 4522metaG_FD_202092 | JGI IMG/M metagenome (GOLD analysis project Ga0265316, IMG submission 202092) | Rhizosphere microbial communities from Carex aquatilis grown in University of Washington, Seatle, WA, United States - 4-5-22 metaG | ecosystem: Host-associated > Plants > Roots > Rhizosphere >...
TTGCTCCTCAGCAGAGCCTAATTCCTCTTCAGATTTACGGTTCCATTATAAGAAAATATTTTGATAAAAACACCAACCATTTTTGGCACCATTACCATTTAAAGAACCTTCAATCAGAACCGCTTGAAGGTTTTACGAAAATGTCCGGTTTCCAGTCTCCGGTTTCCGGTCTCTTATTTTCTAAATTCTAATCCCCATAAACAAAACATCATCTATCTGGTCGAGTTGATCTTTCCAAAGATTAAACGTGTTCTTGATATGGTGATATTGCTCTTCCATAGGTAAATCATGTATATCTTTAAGCAAACTGCGCATACGGACCATTTTGAATTTCTTACCCATAGGACCCCCAAACTGATCAGGATAACCGTCAGAAAACATATAAACCAGGTCACCTTTGCTAAGCTGAAACCCCTGGTTTTCAAAATCTTTTATCTCAAGAGCATATTCATTTCCACCAATAGAACTTTTGCTGCCCTGAACATAAATTTGTTCACCATTAACGTACAGGATGACTGGTCGCATTGCAGATGCTATGCGTATTTTATAATTAGCAGTATCGATTTCACAGGCTGTAAGGTCCATGCCATCACTCGATTCAGCCATATCAATATTTTGATTTAATGTGTTGCGCATTTCCTCATCCAGTTTTTCCAGAATCTTGGAAGGTGAAACTACATCTGGCCGATTGCAAATATCCTTTATAAGAGTAGTACCTATCATTGACATCAGTGCCCCTGGAACCCCATGTCCGGTTGAATCGCCGCACACTATCACAAATTTATTATCTGATGTTTGATCAAACCAGTAAAAGTCTCCACTGACTATATCCCGTGGCTGATAAAAAATAAAACAGCCTGAAAACGTTTCCTGTAGTTTTCTTATGGATGGTAAAATACTGGATTGAATACGTTGGGCATAAGTAATGCTATCCGTGATATCTCTATTCTTGATTTCAATTTCTTCTTTCTGTTCAATTACTTCTCTGGTACGTTCATCAAGCATTTTTTGAAGATACAATTGAAATTGAATCTGCTTTTGTTCCCGATATTTCAAATATATATAAAACAAACTGATAATAATAATTACTGAAAGGGCTATAAACCAAATTCGCTTCCATAATGGAGGTGCAACATAAATCTCCAGCTTCAGGGGTTCTGAAGACATACCTTCCGCATTATAAGCTTTTAACAGAAAGGTGTATTTACCATCTTCAACTCTGGGATAATATGCAAAAGTATTTTGAGTTACATCTGACCATTCAGATTCCCATCCTTCAAGTTTATACTGATACCTTACTGATGCCGGAGCCCTGTAGCTCAAACCTACATAATCTATTCGGATACGATACAACCCATAGGATAATTTAATCGGTTTGCCTAATTCAATCTCTTTATCAGAAATTTTTAGCGAAGTAATGTTGACCACAGGAGGAAGTAATTTTTGCTTATTTTGCTGGTAATTATATTGCACCAATCCACCGGTAGTTCCAAAACGAATGATACCATGTGGATCAATGGATACTGCATTTGGATTGCAATCACCCGTAATGCCAATTTCAGGTCCATAAGTTGTAATTGCAAGAGTAGATGGATTAATCTTACTAAGAGCCAATCTATGACCAACCCATATATTGCCATCATTATCTGTGACCATGCTGTAACAATAGTCGGATTTCAACCCGTTCTTTTCTGATAAATAAACAAGGGAATCATTTCGCAGACCAAAAACACCATCTCCATAAGTTGCTGCCCATAAATTACCATTTTTATCTTCAGCAATAGAGGTAAATTCAAGTTCACCGGTACCTGTAATTTTGTAATGCTTGTCTGAATTTACAGAGATCAGACTATTACCTTTTGTAGCTATCCATACCATCCCGTGGGAATCGACAAATAAATAATTTATTTTATTGTGCGGAAGTTCGGTATCGGTGCTGTAATGTTCCCTGTTACCGGTTTTTAAATTAAAAACAAATACACCACCATTTGTTGCAATCCACAAATAATTGTTACTTGAACTAATTGCATTTATTTTATTTTCGATGGAGTTTGCTGAAATAAAAAACCGGGTAATAGATTCACTTTTTAATTCCATTTTATACAAGCCACTTTTCTCAGTTCCAATCCATAATATATCTCCAGGTGTAAAATAAAGAGCAGTAATGGCATCTGAAGGTAACCCATACTTTTCATTATAAATTTTTTTAATCGTGGGATTTTTTGAATCTATCTTCACAAGTGTTTTACGACCTCCAAGCCAAAAAGCATCTTTATCGGAAGCAACAGACAATATATCATTTCCAAAACTTTCATTTTTAAAATTATAAAATAAGAAAGCTTCATCTACAATACCATCCAATCCATTGCTATATGTTCCAAACCATATATTGCCTTCTAAATCCTGGTATGCGCTTTTAATATAATTATCACCTAAGCCATTCTCCTGGTTATAATTTATAAAACCATCAAGTTTTTTTCTTTCTGCAGAATAAAGCATTTTATATATCCCTTTACCAAATGTGCAAACCCATAAATTTTTTTGATTGTCTTCGAGTATCCATTGAACGTTCACATCTGATATTTTATATTGTTCGCCCAAATTGGTTACAGTAAATTTTGTGTCGTCTTGTTTAACATCAACCTTATAGAATCCGGCATCTTCCGTACCGATCCAAAAGCTATTATTATCTTTGGCAGGAATAATGCATTGAATCTTTGTACTCGGAATATTCTTAATATTTAACTCATGTGTAACTTTTCGCGCCTTAATATCAATATTAACAACCCACAAACCATTATCTGTTCCCACCAGGTACTTGTTATTTGGTAACAATGAAATTGAGTAATACAATCTATCCTTAGTACCAGAAGTAATATTTATCGCTTTCTTATTTTCAATAATATAAAAACCACTACTTTGAGTAATGGCAATAACAATTCCATTGAAATTTTCAACAAAACCATTTACAATACTGGGAGATTCAGCATTACGGTAAATTTTATGCAATTTATGTTCAGAAAAGCAAAATACACTTCCATCATCGTATCCAAACCAAACATTTCCTGCCTTATCAACAAAGCTCGTGTTTGCATAAGTCTCAGAAATGCTGTCCGACGATGCAGGAATTGTAAATTTCAAACCATCAAAGCGGCATACTCCGGCTCCTGTTCCAATCCAAATAAATCCGTTTTTATCCTGATTGATAGTGTATACTGAAGGGTGAATAATTCCTTCATCTATTCCATAACGTTTAAAATTAATCAACTGGGCAAATGAATTATTGCCTGTTATGGAAATAATAAATAAGTTTACAATTAAAATTTTAAGTATACTTTTTATCACGAGTTAATAATTTAGTTCAACAATAAATGCTCGCGAATTGATTATTCTGTATAAAGTTAATTTAAATTTTTATCTGCTAATACTTAATGATTTAAAAATCATAAAACAAGCGCTATTCTTTCTGCTTTACTCCTATCGAATACTTATATTTGGGTACACCACCAATAGGTATTGTGTAGAAAGGCAGTAATTCTCCATACTGGTTGCGGACATAGATAACCACATTATTATTTACAACGGGATGGCTCTTTCTTTTTATCATTTGAATATCCAATGAAGTACCTTTTTCTTCAGGAATAATTTTGAATTCGCTTTCAACCCAGTTATCATCACCTGAAACTTTTTCAAATTGTCCTTTTCTTGCAACAGATACAATTCGTATAAAACCATCATCATCCCAATCGAAATTGCTTTGCTTTACTGAAATAGTCCGATCATCAATATATGGATAAATGTGGGAAACCTGTTCAGGATCGTCCCATAATCTAAAGCAATACCTGTAAGCAAAAGCATTAGCGCCCTCAATGGGTTTATTTTCATTGGGATCTGTCGATAAAAAATAACGGTATAGGTTACCGTCATCACCTGAAATTCCTTCACAAATTATCTTAAATACATTACCTGCATATTTTTTAACATATTCACCTTCGGTTGGATTGAAAGGGCCAAATGTGTACCAGCTTTTATTGTATTTTGGATCATTACCAAACGTTTTTGATGCAAGCATGTTACCACTTTTATAGTTACCGACAGGCTGAGGACTTTGGGCCGCTTCATCTGACCAGCATTTCTTACCGCCATAGACAGAAAAAGTACATTCCGTATTCCATTCCCCATTTTGTTCATCAATATCCCCACCTGTATCGGGATCATAAACCCTTATATATATTGGTTTATTAAACTTTTCAGGAATCAGAAAAAAGAAAATTTCTACGTGGGTATCGTCACCCCAGGATGATGGAGCATCTTTTCCAAATGTAACCAGGTAAGGAATATTTTCATCCTCGGCAGGAGCTGCCTGACTCCAGCAGATAGAGATGTTGGCAACTAATAACATCCCTGCCACAATCAGCCTCATATATAATATTTTGAATGAGTGCATTAATTTATAATAAAAGATAAAACTACCAAAAAAATGCTGCAATATATTTATTATAGATTTTAATTTTGAATAAAGGATATTTGTAAAATTGCGGATTCTTATCAATTCTGATTCAACTTTCATAATGAAACTTGTTTAAACATGGAAATTGAAAATACGAAAATAGCATTTTAATAATTGCTTTTATTTCAAATTAACAGAAAAGTTCCATATTTTTTTTTATGAGAAGACAATTGCTTGTGAGAAAACCCAGATAGCAGGCAAAATAGAAAATTAGCAGTAGAATGATTTAAGAGTAGAAAGGTTAAAGGTTAAAAGGTTAAGGGATTGGATTTTAGATTTAATTTTGATTTAGGGAGTATTTATGGCTTTTTAACTGCCACACTCCTATAAACGCATGATTTTCTGATTCCGGTTTTTCCCTGGGTGCTTTCAATTTGAAGTTTTACATCATATACTCCCTCTTGGTAAAATACGTGACTAACTTCATCTCCTATGCCTTTATTCCCGTCACCAAAATCCCAATAATATTTGGCAATTCTGAAATTTTTCATATTGCATTTCTTAGCGTCCAACTTAATGGTTTCTCCTTCCATAGCAAAATCAGGTGCAGTGATAAATGGTTGTTCACGCTCTTCAACATTATGATCATAATGTGCCTGATTAAAATAAACTTCTCCAGTTAACGAATCAATAACATTGAGTTTAACCAAGTATTTACCTGTCTTCGCATAGCAATGTTCTACTTCCAAACCTCTTACCTTCGTGCCGTCTCCAAAATCCCATTCGTAGCGCATACTTCCACTAACATCACCTTCTGAGGTACCATTTTCATAGAAAACGTAACAAAATGTATTTTTCTTTTGCTGAGAACAATTTTCAAATTCTGTTATAACTGATTTAAAAGCATAAATATCATCACTCTTATTCCGACTTGATGAAAAATAACCAGTTTGCAGGTACTCGTCAGCAATAAGTCCAAAATCATCATATACACTGTTTATAGGTTCCTTCATATTTTGTGGTTGAATCCACTTATCCTCAATCTGCTGGGAATAAAAAATATCAAATCCACCTTTTGATTTCCATCCTTTTGATGCAAAAAATAGTCGGCCCGAACTATGAATAAATGGAAAAGCTTCATTTTGATCGGAATTGATATCTGGTCCCAGATTTTCTGGTTTGGTCCACTTGTTGTTTCTAAAGTGAGAAACATAAATATCGAAACCTCCATAGCCACCAGGCATGTCTGAAGCAAAATACATTATCTTGCCATCTTCACTTACAGTAGGATGCATAACGTTATATTCACCTGAATTGTATTCAAATGGGGTTATGTTTGTCCATTTATCATTATAGTAATCAGCAAAGAAAATACCATTATAATTTCCAGGTTTATTGTAATTCCCAAATTTTTTTACTGAATAGATATTACGTGTAAAGGCCACGCTATGATTGCTGTTAAAGAACGATGCAGGACCTTCATTAAAAATAGTATTCAAGCCTCCTTGAATTAATTCCGGAGATTTCCACTTTCCGTTCTCCTTTAAACTTACAAAATATAAATCCAGTAACTTTTTTGCTTCATCTGAAGTATCACTATAACTTACGAATACATCATTTTTCCAATCAGAACAAAATACAATCCCATCCTGAAAAAAAGCTGGAGAAAATTCATCATATTCTGTTTTACAAAATGGCAATTTTTCAATCGAATATTGAGGTTGACCAAACGAAACATTACCAGTTAGTAAACATACTATAGAAAAAATACAAAATATGTAAATTATTCTTTTCATACTAAAAATAACGCGGACTATATGCCCTTATTTTATAAGAAAATTCGTACCTGAAAAATATCTCATGCGATGTATATTTAAACGAATTAATTTGACCACCGGAATAATCGAAAGAATATCCGAAACGAAGTTGTGGATTTAACTGGATTTCGAATGAACTTGACATGGCCTCATTAGTTCTGTATGCTGTGCCCACCCATAATTTATCGTTAAGCAAAATAAAATTTAAGTTTAAATCGAGTTGCTGCTTATATATAGCATTGTATTTTAACAAAACGGATGGTTTAATTTTAAGGCTTCCTGATATATCAAACAAATACCCGGCAGTAAACAGGTAGTTATAATTTTCTACATCATTATAGATTTGATAACCACTTCCCGGATTTGTTTCCCGATAACTCAAAATAAAAGGAATTGAAAAACCTGCAAAAACCTTTTTGGAAGAATAATAAATACCAAGACCAAAATTTGGTAAAACATAACTTCGCGTATTATCACTAAAAGCCTTATCAGGGCTGTCATTTAAATAAATATTCGACCAATTGTTATTGCTGTAATTTATACCTGCTTTTAAACCAAATGCTATTTTACCACTGCCAATAATAATACGATAAGCATAATTAAAATAGGCTTGTGTGATATTTGACGGACCAGATTTCTCATTCATTAAAAGAAAACCCAGTCCAATATGAGCATTTTTAAGAGGGGCATGAGCACTAAAAGTTTCGTACAACGGTGAGCCTTCAAAACCTGCCCATTGATCCCGGAACAAAAGATTTAAACTTAATACTTCCCGGCTGCCAGAATATGCAGGATTTATAAGCAAGCCATTAGATATATAGTCGCTAAATATTGGTATGTATTGCGACTTACCAGGAACAATGTACAATACAACAAATAATATAATAGTAAAATACTTTTTCATTAGCGTCGTATCACAACAAATCCTTTATAAACTCTGTTAATTACTTTAAGAATAAAGAAATAAGTATCTTCAGGTAATGGTGTGCCATTAAATTTACCTGTCCAGTCATTTTTATAATCATTAGACTGGTATACTACTTTTCCCCATTTATTAATTATAGTCAACTCTGCATTCTTTGTGTATTTGAGCCCAACAATTTTAAAAGTATCGTTTACACCATCTGAATTTGGTGAAAATCCATTAGGCACTCTTATGTCAGTTGTGTTAATTATTACAGAGTCGCTAATTGATTTACAAGCTCCATTAGATATAGTCCAGATGAAATAATTTTTACCAAATTTCAAACTATCAACAGTTGTTGCAGGGTCTGTTTTATCTTGAATATAAATAGAATTGTCGGGTGATGACCACGATGCAACCCCAACAATTGGAGCAGTAGCATGTAAAGTAGTACTAAAAATAAAAGGGCCTTCCTGATTGGGGCCTGCTTCTACTGAGGTTGGCTGCTTGAAAAAGTTGATTTTAATTTTAGCTGAGTCCTTACATCCACCGTTATTCTCTAGCCAGGTGAAAACGTACTGCCCATAATCAGGCACAACAGCAGTAGGCCCTAGCATAGTAGCACTATCCTGGAAGATGACATTGACACTTGATTTCCATATGCCATTGCCATATGATGAATGCGCATTTAAAATTTCTTCAAGACCACAAACAGAATCATTGGTAGCTGTTATATCTGCCTTTGGATTATAAAATACGTCCAATATTCCCGAACCAACTATCATTTTAGCGAGGCAATTATTACCGTCAGTCAACGAGAGAACTTTAAAATGTAGCACATTTTTATTAACAGGTTTAAAATATTGGTTGTAAGCCAAAGTATTTATTCCGGCAGTATCATAATTGCTTACGCCATCAGTATATGACAAAGAAAAGTCAGGCTTTCCAGTTAAGACATGATGAATTTTGTAAGCAAAATTTTCGCATAGACTATCATTAAAATTGCCAATGCTGTCAGTAGGCAGTTCATGGATATTTAAAGCAAAGACACTGGATGTATCTATACAACAATCATGCAATCCTGATTTTACAACTCTTTTGAAGTATAATTTTATAGAAGTTGTGTCGGGTTGGTAATATTGAGAAGTACTATCCAAACCAGGAGCAGCGCTCCATACTATGTTATCCGTGCTTTTAAGCCATGCATACCGAAAAACCATATCCCCTCCCGATAAGGCTGAACTTGTAAGTTCCTTCGGCTGTGACCCTTTGCACACATAATTATCAGATGAAGTAATGGCATTATTTTGAATTGTATTAAGTACCGTTATCTTCAAAGTATCGCTAAAACTTTTGCAAATACCTGAAGTAATTTTCCTGCGGAAATATGTTGTAACGGTAAGAGGTGCACAACTATAACCCTGTTTGGTAGTATCCGGTAATGCATTTATCCAACTCATATTATCTAATGATTTCTCCCAGGCATAAAAATAGGGCCCGTTACCATCAATTGGAAAACTGGCTACAATTGAATCAGGCGATTGGTTATAACAAATAACAGTATCAACAGAGGGATTAGGGCTGACAATAAAGTTATTCTTAATATACGGTCGAATTGTGACTACAATTGTATTACTGGTATCTTTGCAACAATCATTTGGACCAGACCGGACAATACGTTTGAAATAATTGTATGCAGTAAGATGAACATTATTTCCCGGATTTATTAAACCAGGATTATAAAGAGTATCGGTTTTAGAAGTTACAAGATAAATAGAATCCCAATTTAAACCATCCAAACTTTTTTCCCACTGATAGTGATAAATTAAATGATCGCCTCCTTTAGGTAACCGACCAATAAAGTTAGAAGGATTTGTATTTCCACAAATTGTTTGTGTCCCGGATATAATATTATTTATAACAGAATCCAGCATATTTATATAAAGAATGTTACTGGTATCTTTACAAGTCATATTTTCTCCAGAATAGACAAATCTTCTAAATTGCAATGTATCTGGTGTCAATGGCACTATGTAAAAATTTTTATTGTTTGGAACTGTCGCATTACCCCAGGCAGTAGAATTTTTTCTTAGTTGCCATAAATAGCTATAATTTCCATTCCCCCCGGCCAATGTCAGTTTGCTTCTTAAATATTTGGCAGTATCACCCTTGCATAAATATTGAGATTCGCCAATAGAATCATTTCTAATGGAAGGTAATACTGTCATTTTTAGTACAGTGCTTGTATCTCTGCAAACTCCGGAGGAAACTATACGCCGGAATTTTGAAGTTGCAATTTGATTAGGTACGATAGAATAAAGAACATCACTCAAACCCAATGTATCCTTCCATACTGAAATATAATCCTGCCATTGGAAATGATAAGTTCCATCTCCTTTCTTTAAACTATTAGTTCCTTTTAACTGAGGAAAAGGTATGCCTTTGCAAAGTGTATCCTGACCTACAATACTAATTGAATTATTTCCAATTGCAGGATAAACATAAATTTTAAGTTCGCTTCCTCGATCCCAAATAGTATCACCTGTATTTACATCCAGCGAATAAACAATTCTCTGATAATAGTAAGTGGTAAAAATAGTATCAGTAAACACAGGTGGCTGGTAAGTAACTGCACTCCCAATAGTATCCCAGGAAATATGATCACGGGTTCTTAACCAGGTATAAACATAACTACCTGGTCCACCACCACCCATTGGATTAGAGGCATTGATACGACCAGGTAATATCCCTGAACAAACAGTCTGTCCCGCAGGCATAATGTTAAATAGAAAATCCTTTATCGGCATCACTTTATTTCCTTCATAATTACCTGGGCCACCATTTGTAGGTTTGCGATCGTACTTTTTTGTATAGCCTTTCGGCCCAAAAGAATAATCCAATATAACAGAATCAGGCATAGCAGACCAATTATAGAAGATATATCCACCGCCTCCACCACCCCCTGGTCCGGTTGTATGAATATAAAATGTATCAAGACCGGTATTACCTCCATGACCTCCTTCAACCTGAAGAGTTAATGTTTTAGGTGATTTAATTTGATTCACATCAAGGAGTATTGCCCCACCGCCTCCACCACCGCCTCCACCGGCAGTGCATAGTGCATCATTTACTGACCCACCATTAGAAATTATTTTATGCCCATTTGGAATAAGAACGTTGGCAATTAACAAAACTATTCCTCCTCCATTACCTCCTTTTGAAGCATGATAAGATTGTTTTTGGGTGCTGCAACCCCCACCTCCTCCAAATATTGCCTTATTTGTACCGGTTAAAAATCCACTCAATGATTTTCCAGCTTGTCCCCTGTATGCTATATCATTAGAACATATAGGAATTTCATATCCACCTGTTCCTCCAGCACCCCAACTTGAGCCACCGCCTCCACCCGAATGATAAGCATTTCCTCCTCCACCTCCACTCAATAAACACATTTTACCTCGCATGTACAAGGAATCAAATACTACAATGGACTCGCCTTTTAATCCTGAACTATCTTTAGCCCCATATGTAAAATTAAGTCTGCTATAGCCTGGTTTATCTGCCGTACTGCATGACAAATGAAATGAATGAGTTGTATCGGGATTTCCACCTTTAAATCCCTTGGCACTTACATCTATGTCATTACCCAAAATAAGAGTATCTGCCATCATTGCAAAGATACCACCAATACCAATTACACTGTCCCACGGATCAGCAGTGAGTTTGGCCTGGGTAACATATTTTTTATTAAATGATGCTACTTTTACTGCCTGGACAAAATTTCCAGCATTATAAGTTGATACATCGGCATTTAATGCACTCGGAAGCAGAATAATGTCACCTATGACGTTTGAAATTACATGGTATTCAAAATTTCCTGAATATTGATAATTATTGATGTTTCCATCACTGTAATTGATTGTAGCGCCTTTGGCCTGATAAATAACAATTGTATCTCCTGTTTTCAAAACACCGACATCTTCCGGTCTGACCCTGAATGAATCCGGATCCAATTTATTATAATTAAAAAGCTGTATAACCTTGACATATTTGTTTAATACTGTATCTCCAGAAACATTAATTTCACAGGTTAAACAAAATAGAATAATTAATATAACTGATATTTGTTTTATAAGTTTCAAAACTAACAGATATGCGTTTAATTCATGTATAAATCGTAAAAATAAGAAATTACATCAAATTAATTATAGTAAGCCATTTAAATGTTACGATTTACTATCAAAGATAGAATTTAAATTACTCTGGTAAAATTTATTTATTGAATCAAAATCACTGATATATAATGCTTAATGTTTAACACTCTTTAACAACCAATCATTATTATGACTTTTATGATTATTTATCTTTGTCTGGTATGAAAGAAAAAATAATCTGGGTCTTAATTATTGCAGTATTAGTTTCACTAATAGCACTTATAGGTCTTCAATCTTTTTGGATTGAAAACGCCTTTAATGTGAAGGAACAGCAATTTAAGCAACAGGTTAACATTGCACTTACCTCAATTGTAAAATCACTTCAAAAAGAAGAAACTGCCTACTTATTGATCAAGGAATTGAATTCTTTACCTGATGACTCAATTGAGAATTCAAATGACCAGATTGATAATAATCAAGCACATACGGTCGAGCAAAAAAATTCTAAATCATTAAATTTTTCAAAAGAAATATATTTGAGTTCACATTCACATCAGGAACAATTCAAGGCTAAAATTTCAGTGGTTCCAGATCATGGTACTGAGGCAAAAAAAAACAATCCTGACCAAAATAATGGCTCGTCTGTTGATTTGAATAAAAAAGACATGAAATATTCTGATGTGAAAAATGTGTATTCAAAAACTTTAAGTCATAAAAAACAGCTTGTTGAAAATATTTTAAAAAAATTGACAAAAACGCATTTAAAACTTGAGGACCGGGTAGATAAAAAAAATCTCGATCGCATTATAGGTGCTGAATTAATATTAAACAGAATAAATTTACCGTATCGATATGCTGTAAAAGACGAAGATGGTGGTTCTATTTTTAAATCAGACAGTTTCTCGGACCGTGACAAAAATGCAAAATATATTGCCCGGCTTTTTCCTGATGATATCTTTGATCAACCCTATTTTTTAGCTTTATATTTTCCAAATGAAAAAAATTATATTTTTCATTCCGTAAGTTTTATTGTAATTTCTTCTGTTGTGCTTACTGCTATCATTATTATTATTATCTTTTCAGCTTTGTTTATCATTTTTCAGCAAAAGCGCCTGAATTTAATAACCAATGATTTTATCAACAACATGACTCACGAACTGAAGACACCAATTTCAACAATATCATTGGCTTCGCAACTTCTTGGAGATACCAGCGTTTCCGTTGAGAATAAAAATATCGAACATATTTCAAAATTAATACTGAATGAATGTAAAAGATTGGGATCACAAGTTGAAAAAGTATTACAAATGGCAGTTTTTGAACGTTCTCTCTTTAATCCCTTACCAAACAGGATAAATATTAATAATTTGATAGATGGCATTTTATACAATTTCTCAATTCAAATAAAAAGTCGGAATGGAAAATTATTTAAGGAATTAAATGCTTCTAATCCTTTTGTATTTGCTGATGAAGTGCATATTACGAATGCAATAATCAACCTATTGGACAATGCCATTAAATACTGCCTTACTGAACCTGTTATTATTTTATCTACCCGTAATCAAAACAATCATGTTATAATAGATGTTAAAGATAACGGTATTGGTATAAGTAAAGAGAACCAGAAAAAAATATTTGAAAAATTTTATAGGATTCCAACCGGTAATATTCATAATGCAAAGGGATTCGGACTTGGCCTGTCTTATGTTAAAAAAATTGTTGCAGCTCACAAAGGTGATGTGAAGCTCGAAAGTAAAGTTGGCCAGGGTAGTACTTTTTCGATTGTTTTACCAAATGAAGAAAAACTAAAATAATATTTATATATTTATTTATTAAACTTAAAATCATGAATACACCTAAGACAAGGATATTATTAGCCGAGGATGACGAAAACCTTGGATTGTTGCTTAAAGAATATCTGAAAGCACGAAATTTTGATGCTGAATTATTTCCAAATGGCGAAAAAGCATTAAGAAGCTTTGAGCGCAACACTTATGACATCTGTGTTTTGGATGTTATGATGCCCATAATGGATGGTTATTCTGTAGCCAAGGAAATTCGCAGACTTAAAAGAGGAACTCCTATCATTTTTTTGACTGCCAAATCAATGAAAGAAGATGTAATTGAAGGCTTCTCGATTGGAGCTGACGATTATATTGCCAAACCATTTAGCATGGAAGAGCTAATATTTAGAATTGAAGCTATATTGCGCAGGACCAAGAGCAATTTGAATAATGAATTAAAAGTTTTTCAACTCGGTGTTTATTCCTTTGATTACGAAAGACAAATTCTTTCGAATGGTGATAAATCCCAGAAACTTACTACCAAGGAATCTGATTTGTTAAAGCTGTTGTGTGACAACCAGAATTCAATCCTTGAAAGAAATTACGCACTAAAATCTATCTGGATTGACGATAACTATTTCAACGCCAGAAGTATGGATGTTTATATAACAAAACTTAGAAAGTATTTGAAAGATGAACCTGGGATACAAATATTAAATATTCATGGCAAAGGTTTTAAACTGATAGTACCCGGCGTTCAACAGAATTTAAACTAACTGGTCAAACATATTAAATTTCTCAGAGATAGTAATTATTTTGGTTAGTATTCTTGTTTTCACCTTATAACAAATTATAAGTGGCTGTTATTACGAATGGAACGAAGTAATCCCAATTGAAAAATATGCTATAAGAGATTGCTTCACTCCGTTCGCAATGACGCACAAAATAGCTCCTTTGCTAGCTCGCATGGTTGGCAGATATTGAGTGAGCGATGAAGCAATCTGCTCTAATGAACGCAGAAATTGCTCAATTCAATCAATATGAAGTGAAAAAATAGTGTTACAGAGTAACAATATAATTAATCGAGTTTCAGAACAGCCAGGAAAGCCTGCTGGGGTATTTCTACATTTCCAACCTGCCTCATCCGTTTTTTACCTTCTTTTTGCTTTTCCAGAAGTTTGCGTTTTCTTGTTATATCACCTCCATAACATTTGGCAGTAACATCTTTACGAACCGCTTTGACAGTTTCGCGGGCAATTATTTTAGAACCTATGGCTGCCTGGATAGCAACATCAAACTGCTGCCGGGGTATAAGTTCCTTAAGCTTCTCGCACATTCTACGTCCAAATGAATATGCATGATCCCGATGTATAAGTGTTGACAATGCATCAACGGAATCGCCATTTAGCAATATGTCAAGTTTCGTTAAATTGGCAAGTCTATAATCACTCGGATGATAGTCAAATGAGGCATATCCTTTTGAAATACTTTTTAGTTTATCGTAAAAATCAAACACAATTTCTGATAACGGCATATCAAAATTCAGCTCCACCCTGTTGTGAGCGGTAAAATGCTGAAATTTCAAAATACCACGTTTGTCAAGGCATAACTTCATTATGGCTCCAAGATACTCAGTTCCTGTAATAACTTGTGCTTTTATATAGGGTTCATCTATGTGATCAATTATAGTAGGTGCAGGTAATCCAGAAGGATTATGAACATCTATGACTTCTCCTTTAGTCGTGTACACTTTATAAGAAACGTTCGGAACAGTGGTAATTACAGCCATATTAAATTCGCGGTCGAGCCGTTCCTGTATAATTTCCATGTGCAACAAACCAAGAAACCCGCAGCGAAATCCAAAACCTAAAGCAGCAGATGATTCAGGAATAAAAGTCAGGGATGCATCATTCAATTGCAGTCGTTCAATTGAATTTCGCAATTCTTCATATTCATCCGGGTCTACCGGATAAACGCCAGCAAATACCATAGGTTTCACATCTTCAAAACCAGCAATGGCCGATTTACATGGATTTACCACATGAGTGATGGTATCTCCTACCTTAACTTCCTTAGAAACTTTAATTCCTGAAATAATATATCCAACCTCTCCTGCCGAAAGAATTTTACAGGGTTCATATTTTAATTTTAAAACTCCAATTTCGTCAGCATGATATTCTTTGCCAGTATTATAGAATTTAACAAAATCATTCGTGGCAATTTGTCCGTTTTCAATTTTAAAATAAGCAACTATTCCTCTGAAGGAATTAAACACCGAATCGAAAATCAAAGCCTGTAATGGTGCATTTGGATCACCTTTGGGGGCTGGAACATGTTTAATTATGGCTGCAAGAACGCTATCAACACCTTCACCTGTTTTTGCACTTACTTCTAATACATCTTCCAATTTACATCCAAGCAATTTAACCACGTCGTCTTTTACTTCTTCAGTTTTGGCAGATTCCATATCAATTTTATTAACCACAGGAACGATTTCCAAATCATGTTCCAGTGCCATATACAAATTAGAAATGGTTTGCGCCTGAATTCCCTGGGTGGCATCAACTACAAGTAAAGCACCTTCACATGCAGCAATAGCCCTGGAAACTTCATAAGAAAAGTCAACATGACCGGGAGTATCAATTAAATTTAGTTCGTATTTCTTTCCCTGGTAAGGATATTCCATTCTGATGGCATGGCTTTTAATAGTTATCCCGCGTTCTCTTTCAAGGTCCATGTCATCAAGCACCTGATTCTGAAAATCCCTCTCACTTAATGTATGCGTAGCCTGTATCAAGCGATCGGCAAGCGTACTTTTTCCATGATCGATGTGGGCGATGATACAAAAATTCCTGATATGCTCCATTAATATTTTTTATTCTTTTTAAAAGCAGGCACAAAGATATAATAAAGAAAGTATTTATCAGAAAAAGTATGTTTGATGAAAAAATCGCTTAAATACTGATGTCCAGAAGATTTTTTTAAGACACAAAATATTTGGGATTAATTTACCTTCAAAATTTTCTGCAGATAATCTACGGAACTTTTGCCAACCATAATTTCAAAATCACCAGGTTCCACAACCCGCTTCATATCAATATTAAAAAATTCAAGCTTGTCAGGTGTAACAAGAAAGGTAACCGTTTTAGTTTCACCCGGCGCAAGTGTCATACGTGCAAAATCTTTAAGTTCTTTAACTGGGCGTGTTACTGAGGAAATTTTATCATGAATATAAAGTTGTACAATTTCATCACCTGCTTTTTTACCAGTATTTGTTACATCCACGGAAACCTCAGATGTACCATTTAAAGGTATTTCAGATGGTGATACTGTTAAATTTTTATATTCGAACTTGGTATAACTTAGTCCGTATCCAAATGGAAAAAGCGGGACGTTATCGGCCAATACATAATCTCTGAACATCGAAGGTTTTTTATTATAATAACAAGGCAATTGTCCAACATTTTGAGGAAAAGTGATGGTTAGTTTACCGGATGGATTGGTTTTTCCGAATATTACATTGGCCACAGCAGTGCCAGTTTCCTGTCCGAGGTACCAGCCTTCAATTATTGCAGGTGCTGCCTGTTTCAGGTAGTTTATTGTTATTGGTCGGCCATTGATTAGCAAAACGATTACGGGTTTGCCGGTTGCAATCAATGCTTTTGCCAAATCGTTTTGCATGCCAATCAGGTCCAAATCATCTCGATCGCCAAGGTGAATTTCGTTCCATGCCTCACGGCAGACCAGCTCATTTTCGCCAATCACCAAAAGTACCACATTACTTTTTCGTGCTACTGACACAGCTTCTGCAATAAGTTTTTTATCATTTTCAGTGGAATTCAATATGGGATTTTCTTCCACCTGCCAATCACAACGTTTGTTGGTAGTAATTTTGCAACCCTCGGCATAAAGGACTTTGAAGCGCTTGCCGGCAAAATTTTTTATTCCTTCCAAAACACTTATGCCTTTCATCATAGGTACATCCGTGTATCCTCCATAATGCGTTACGGCAGCATTTGGACCGATCACTGCAAGTGTCTTTATTTTATTTGAATCCAGCGGTAAAAGCTTATTTTCATTTTTCAACAATATCATGGCCTCACAGGCAGCTTTTAAAGCAAGTTCCTTATGAGCTTTACAATTGGTAACTTTTTTCATATCGTCAAGATAAACATAAGGATGTTCGAACAAACCACAGGTAAATTTAACATACAATACATTTCGAGTGGCCCTGTCTATAAAACTTTCCTTTACTTTTCCTTTCTTCACCTGGTCGATAAGGGAATAAAAAGCACCATTGTTTCTGCCCAACTCCAAATCAACACCAGCTTCAATGGCTATTTTCCCGGCTTCTGCTGAATCAGATGCGACAAGATGATTTTTATATAAAACTTCAATACCGCCACCATCGCTCATTACATAACCTTTAAATCCCCATTCTTTTACTAGAATATCAGTAAGTAATTTTTTATTGGCATGATTAGGTACGCCATCCCATTCGTTGTATGAAGCCATGACAGAAAGAGCATGGGCCCTTTTAACCACCATTTCAAATGGATACAAGTGGGTTTCACGGAAAACCCGCTCCGAGAAATTGACCGGTGCGATATTTCTTCCTCCTTCCGGCTGACCATGACCGGCAAAATGTTTTAACGTAACAGCAACATGCTTGTCATCTAATTTTGGAAACCGTCCCTGCAAACCAAATACAGCAGCCATACCCATTCGTGAGACAAGGTAAGGATCTTCACTGTAGGTTTCTTCTACTCTACCCCAGCGTGGATCGCGACCTAAATCTATATTAGGGGACAAAACCTGTCGCGTACCCCTGTATCTTGCCTCAAGAGCAACGGCAGTAAAAATTCGTTCCATTAACGTTGTGTCCCAGGTGCTTCCTAAAGCAATAGCCTGGGGAAAGCTTGTTGCACCGGCTGCCATATAACCATGCAGTGCCTCGCTAAATAAAAAAACCGGGATACCCAAACGGCTCTTTTCTATCATGTATTTTTGAATTCCATTAGCGCACTTTACGCTCCATTCAGGAGAAACCCGGAATTTAACAGACCAATAAGTGCCCAATCCCCGGTTTAAAATGTCTGTATCTTTTGTTCCAATATAGTTTCCTGCAGTATCCCATGCAAGTGAATCACCTGATCCATATCCAATAAGCTGTGCAACTTTCTCTTCCAGAGTCATCCTTTTTAACAAATCGTCCACCCTTTTTTCAACCGGTATTGTAGGATTTTTGTATATTGGTTGCTTAGTATTATTACATGAAGGAATAAAAAGAGCAATTAAAAATAATATTATCAGATTTTTCATATAACTTATATTTAAAAAAATACAAAAAGCTCAAATAAAGAAAAATTAAAAGAATAGAAAGATAAGTCCTGATTCATGCAAAAGATTGTCCCTCGAAAATATCAATTAATAATTCAATTTCATTTAATTCAGCTCAAAAAAACGCTTCAACTCACCCCAGTGTGACGCTCTAATTGTCTGTCAGGCTAGGCAGCGGAAAGGGAGTTAAAGCCTTTATGAAATAAATTTTCTTAGTTAAACGACATTGATTGATAATTCTTCAATTTTAAAAATTGAATTAGTTGAATCTTATTCTAAAAAAATTCAGTAGTTTAAAAAGAGAATATTATGTTTTTCGGGGTATAATTTCAGGAACCAGTTAACACCTTATAATCTTTTGCATCCAGCAACCCGCTTAATTGAGCAGCGTCTGTCATCTTTATTTTTATCATCCAGCCTTCACCGTATGGGTCCTTGTTAACTACTTCAGGTTGTGATTCGAGTTTTACATTCTTTTCCAAAACTGTTCCTGCAACGGGCATAAACATGTCAGAGACTGTTTTAACTGCTTCAATGGTGCCGAATACTTCTTCCTTTTTCAGGTTTTTTCCTGTGGTTTCAATTTCAACAAATACCACGTCGCCTAATTCGCCCTGGGCATAATCTGTTACTCCAACAAAAGCGAATTCGCCTTCAACGCGAATCCATTCATGATCTTTCGTATACTTGAGATTTGATGGGATGTTCATGTTTTCTATTTTTTAATGTTTTATTTTTTTATTATTAACTTTTATGCAAGATTAACAGATACTGGAGACCGGAGACCGGGGACCGGATGCATGTTTTCAGCCAAAGCAATCTTCATTTCAAAAATAGCCATTTTTGGGATATAATCAATAGGGTAAAACTTGAAAATTGAAAATTAATACCGGAAGTCTTCTCCCTCTCCCTTTTTGGGGAGAGGGCCGGGGTGAGAGGCAGCCTACTGCGTTAAAGTAAACCTGATGCTGAATCCAATCTGGGTGTTGGTATATAAATATGAACCATAAGTATCGTTAAGTTCGCGCTTGTAAAATACATTGAGCGTTAATTTATCACTTAAAGCATAATCTGCAGTTACCGATAAACTCATAGTTCTGATAGCGGAAATGATTGATGGATATTCATCGAGATCGCGTAATACAGTATAATTATTTTTAATGGATAAATCGGTTCGCAGGTTTAAATCGCTCTTCACGTTGCTTGTTCCACCATTTAAAGTTATAAATTTAAGAGGCACCTGTTCAAAGCGGTAGCCAACACCAAAAACATATTCATTGCTACGCGTTTCTGAAATCGAATTTCTGACAAGACTGAAAATTAAATCACGCATTTTTTTATATTCAAACCTTGTAAGAAGATTATTTTTCCAGGTCATGTCAACACCTACAAGCGGGGTGAACTGCTCATTAATACTAACTACATCAACAGAATATTGAGGATAAAAATTACCTGATATTTCGTCACGAATATAATTGGAAGGATCATAATCCAAAACAGATGCATAAGAACCTATACTGTAATTTGATACATAAGCGTGTGATAAAGTAACCGTTTTGAAATAATTATCAACGAACGGTATACTCGTAAGACCGTCATAAGTTATGTGCCAGTTGGGCCTCATGTATTTGATATTAGGAATAAGATCAAGCGGTACGGAATTTACACCATAGCCCCCGTAAGTTGCCAGGAACGCTGGAATTAATACCTGTTGCGAATTCAACCCAAAACCAGACGTATCATGGTGCGCGCTTTTATCAGCCAGATATGCAACTTTGTAAACGCCTGTGCTTGCCTGATTATCCAGTTTGCCAGCTATAAAATCCCTGTTGGCTTTAAACTTATTAAAGGCAGTTGAACTGTAACCATTGCTTTGCAGCAATTTATCAAAAGAGCCTAAAGATATAATGGTCATTGAAAAATTACCACTCGTGCTGGGCGCCTGATCGAAACCAATATTACCATTTTCATTGGTATAAGCATGAATATTGTTGTAACTCTGGGTAATATTATCCGAATGGGAGTGATTGGCTGTCAATTCTATTTTCAAACCATCAAAAGGCTCATAACTGAGTTGTAAAACCAGGTTTTTATTACTGGCAAAAACAGCCGGTGAAGCAAAATTCTGATCCGTTGTAAGACTATGATATTTGGACAACCTGGTTATAATATTTGTATCCTGAACGCCAAGAATAAAAGGTACACCAGGTACTATTTGCCCGTCATTGATTGTACTTCCAAAAAGAGCGGGTTCTCTTGTCTGACCGGTGTAGTATCCTTGCAGGGTTGTACCGTCCGTAATGGTATACCTTGCTGTAATAGATTTAATACCTGTTAATAATTTACCGGTAGTTCTGGCAATAATTACAAACGGGTTCAATCCAATTTCAATTTTTCCTTCCACCGTTATGGTCACATTGCCGGCATCTCTATCAGGTGTGAATTTCACACGATTGTTACTAAGAACTTCCAGTTTTCCTTTTACCTCACCTCCTTTATCATCCACGGCTTTAACAGTAACATCACTGGTTCCTAATTTATGTGAAAAACTTTTTGACTCTCCGGCTTTCAATGAAGTATAATTTTTAACAAAAGTTACTGTTCTCGTGGGTTTATCTTTGGCTTTTTTATTGGGTTTGCTCTGTAAATCCTTTAGAAATCCAATTTTATTATAAATTGTTGTTAAAGATGCCGTAGCATTTAATTGGATATTTCTCGTGTTTTTAATATCGTTTCCAAGATTTCGGGTGCTGTCATTTTTATTAGCATCTTTAAACGGAGGTTCATACTGCCATTCAAAATAAGTACTATATCTGGCGTTCAGGTTCGTCCAGTCAAGTAAAGGAAGTTTGTTTATAGGAACATTATAATTTACATTAATAGTTTGGTTGTAATCGGTAGGATTGCCCCCGTGTAAAATTTGGGGCCAAATAGCAAGGTTTTGTTGAGACGAATCGGGATTATTGCGGGAACCTAAAGTCTTCACCTCGTCAATTCTATTTAAGCTGGCAGCAGAAAAATCAACCGATAATGCACGTGACAGATCATATTTTACATCATAGTACCTGCCCCAGATAAAATTCCTTTCTTTAGTTGGCGCAATTTGAATTCCTTCATTTGAAATATCTCTGAGCTTAATTTCGCTGTAATCACGGGCCATATTTGTCCTGAACGATATGCTTTTAGGAACCAAATAAAAATTAAAGTCTGAGAAAATTTTCAACATTTTATTATTAAGAAAACCAATTTTCTTAAGTGGTGTATAATTTTTTGGTCTGGTATTATAAATATAATTAAAACCTCCTTCATAATGATTGCTCTTGTTGTATTCAATCACCGGGGAATGGGCAAAAAGATCACTATAACCGTAACTGATTGAGAAATTTGCAGGATCGTAAAAGTGAGGTTTTTTCCCCATTTTATTAACTTTCACATTTGTAAAATTAATGCTTCGCCTTTCAGTAAAATCCTGGGCATTACTTTTTATTGTATTAATACTATCTGCACTTGCATGATGTCTTGCAGCATTGTCTAAAGCAACCTGAAGTGGAATATCTGGATCGTAAGGATCGTATTCCGGGTTGATTACAGTTCTTGAATAAGAAGCAAACATAGGAATTTTCACCTGAGCTTTTTCAGGGAAAAATTTACCAAGTTCCAAATCTGTTGCAACATCGAATGTAGTAGTTTCAACTTTTTCACGATCATTTATTTTTTTCTCTATGCCGCCAAAGCCTGGTGTCATGATGCTGCCGGAAACCCGGACGTTGCCTAAATCTGCTAATTTAATCTGTGCACGGGCATTAGCTGCCCAACCTCCTTTATCGCTGAAATCAGTGAGCCTGAGTTCATCAACCCATATTTCTGCTGACTTGGCACCGCCAACTTTACCTGCCGGATTACGCACGCCTATCATAATAGATTTGATGCTGCTAAGACTGGGATTGCCCCTGATTCGTATTGTATTTTTAGGATTTGTATTATCAAATTCCTTAAAAATATTCTGAAATGGCACTCCTTTATTATCTCTATCCAGTTTTATATTTTGAAATAATTCAAGCGCTATATTAAAATTATTGGCAGTATCCCATATTTTATTTGGATCAGTAACAGTAATTCCTCCGGAAGTATTAGTAACATTCATAGGAACCTCGTACTCGTAATAGTTGTCTGTATAATCTGTCCCTAAGCGAATGAATACTGACAAATCATGGTTATTTAATGTTTCACCCGGAAGAGCCTCGCAATGTGCAAACATTTGCAACCTTTTGTATTGACGCATGTCGAAATTTACTGACTTAAAAACTGCTCTGGCATCGCCATTGTTTAAGTTAGTAACCTTAAGTACCATTGACTGTTCGTTCAATTGGGTCAATTGTTCCTGGCTGGGGTCGATAACACGGGATATACCTGGAGGAAGCACATAATTTACAGGTTTTTTTCCAGCATTTTCATAAATATTTACAGCCTGAAGATCAAATTCTCCGCTCTGGGGCTGAACATTAATTCCATCTCCTGCCTGTACCAAAGAACCATCATATTTGCGCCATTCGCTGCGAATCAATTCAAGTCTGGCGAAACGTAACGTGGTCTTTTTCGGGAAACCGGTTAAATACATTCTCATGAAACGTATTGACTCAAATCCCGAAATTCCCCCAACCGATTTTCCATCTTTTATTGGAATTTTAAATTGATACCAATTGACAGTAGTTGTTTTATTATTGGGAAATGTAACTTTCACTTGCCGTTTATCTGTTATATAGTTATCGCCGATGCTCCATTTCCCGGATTTTATTAGGGGAAGTTTATATTCATAAAAGCTCTCCGTTTCGTTCATCGTGTTATCATCATCCAAATCTTCAATATCAGGTGTTGAATAACTTTCTGCAGTTTGGCCCGTATTGTCCACTCCCTGAGAATTTTTTTCCATACCGTTATAGTCCATGTAACGATCAATTATGTCACTGTTTTCAAATTTAGCATCTTTGAAATAGTGAAAATCATCGCTTGAAGGGTCCGCTGAAATTGCGCTATCTGCAGAATGGGTAAGAATTGTTTGAAGAACATCCATAAAAGGATAGGGATGCTTTTTATTTTGAGAACTGAAGAATATTTTTTCCGAATCATCAGGTAATCCGTCCAAACCAACATCCTGCCTGGCAAGGGCACCTGTCACAGTACTAAATACCCTTGACACCGGTTGTTTTGTTGTCACTTTGCCAAATACTGTCTCTTCATATTGTGCAGAATCCTGATCAGAGGCAGCCAGTCCCTGTTCGAATGCCATTTTTCCATCTTTCAATACATCTTCTGATATTTCACCAAGGTTAAAATACAAATCTCCACCGGTATTTAATGAATCTTCAATATAGGGGTCCATTAACCAAAACTCTATGTATTCAATATTTGATGCCTCAAAATCAGTGTAGGGAATACTACGCATGATGCCACCCCAGCGGTTTTCAGGAAACATTAAATTATCATTTTTATCAACATTCAGATCATAATTGTAAGGTCCCCGAAGGTTTGGATAATAAGTCAAATTCATTGTCTCCAGGTAATTGGTCTGACCATATTGAGCCTGTTGGTCTGGAAACAATTGCTGTTCATTAAACTGGAACACATAACAGCTGGATCTTAAATTAGGATTATTTTTTATGTTAGCAGGTGTTAAAGAGCTAATCTGGGTGGTAAAAATTGGATCAATATAATACCATGAAAGTTTTGCCCGACCAAAACCAGAACTAATATTATTTATTGATGAATTATTAGGAAAAAGAGGGTTGGTTGGAGGGCTCGAAAGCTTCCATCCATTAGGCAATGTCAAATCTAAAGGAGTTTCGGAGCCTTCAAAATCATCAATATAAGCAACCCCATTTTTACCTATTGCTTTGGAAGTACCCGGAATTAATTGCGCAAATTCACCTGTAAGTGTAATGCTTGATGGTTCTTTTGTCTGAATTAAAGGCAACTTATCAATTAAAGTCGTTAGAAGCTGTGAGTTTGTGCGAAATGAAGAGTTCAGCCCCCATATCGTGTTGGAGATTGGTTCATCACCAATATTTACTTTTTGAGTCAGAGGTCTTTCATTCAAATGTAAAATTGTTGCACCAATATTAAAATCGTCTGAAAATTTATAATCAAGGTGTGTGCCAATTAAAGTTTTGGTTTGAACATTGAACATCGAATTATTTTCAAGGGATACTTTTAATGGCTGACCAGAATTTAAATAACCCTGGTTAAGAATTTTAACTGTTCCCATAGTATAATCAACAGTATAATCTTTGCCTTCCTGCAATTGTATACCGCCGCTGGTAACTTTAACCGAGCCTTGAGGAATATTGGTAGCATTAAGAAAAATATCTGATGTTGAAGTAGCTTTATATGAACCTTTAAGTTTGAATTTATTTTTCTGGGCCACTAACCTGGCTTTAGTTAATGTAGAATCATACAATTCCTGATATAAATATTTTCCTTTTATAGCAGGATCTGTTATCCCATGGTCATTTAAATTTTTATTTAATCCATCCCTGCCAAATGGTTGCAACATCGGAAAAATAATCCGGCCATTTTTCCTGTCAATAGTAACCTGATCAATAAAATCGAATATTCCATCTGGTTGAGGCTGCATTTGAGTATTCACCTGATCAAGACCAAATAAAGTAAGAAACTGCAATTTATTTTTACCATTTATATCTTCAGGCAGATAATTAATATCTGTACCTTGCCTGTCATCGTGATAAACAATGTTTAAATAAAACTGATCAGGGCTCACGTCGTAGGCATTAAGAGAATAAATATTTTTCATCATCAGGCCCCAGGTTTTACTGGCAGGTGAAAGATTTATGCCTTTTATCAGCTTTAACACCAGTGGCTGTTTGGAATCAGGATTATCCGTCGAAAACTGCCCCACCTGATAAACATGTCCACCTTCAGTGTATTGATAAGCTACAGCAAGAATTTCACTTGCATTTAACGCTGAGTTAAGTGAAATATATCCTAAAGTTTCGTTCAGTGTATATTCAGTTGAAGTTAATAGACGGGCGCTATTCAGCTTTGCATAATCCCTGACTTCTATCAATCCTAATCTTGATAGGGCATTAGGATCAGTTTTCAGGTTGCTGACCGGTTGTAAAATTTTATTGTATAGATCATTTGCCTTATTATCTGCATATTTATAGTTAAAAACATGCACATTATCCGGATTAGCCAAGCTATCCCTGGTAATTTCACCTAAATCAGTAAATCCGTATAAATCACGAAATACCTGAAAATTTCCTTTTGCATTTGTTACCCAAACTTCAATTTTAGTTATCCTTATATTACTGACTATTCTTGGCAAAAAAGCATGAGCTTGATCGTAACCGGCTTCAAACGTATGCGCGAGAAAAAAATGTTTGTTTGCTTCGTATTCATCTGAAGTAATTTCAAAATCAGTTACCTGCGCCCCACCCTGAGTCTGTATCTCCTGCGATTGTCCCTTCTGTTCTGAAAGCACGGTTGTAACAAAAAGTTTACCAAATTGCATATCGGTCTTTATACCAAAAAGACTTTGACTTCCGGTAATTAAAGTACCACTCAAAGGCATTGTAACATCACCTGCTTCGATTTTCTTTATTATTTCATCTTCATCCCCGGTGTATTCAAGTTTGGTTTTATTTTCAAAATCAAAAGTTGCATCAGTATTGTAACTAATACCCAGTTTAAGCCGGTCACCTATGGTTCCTGCTACATTCATTTGAATTTTCTCTTCAAAATCAAATGAAGGAACCGTTCTTAAATTTTCAGGAATTGAAGGGTTGTTATTTGAATTTATGTCAACTTTAAAAATAAGTTCAGCCTGACCTGTAGGTACTATATTAATTGTATTGCTGCCAAAAATTTTGTCAAATGCCTGGCCCCCGAAATTAAATGATGGTCTGAAGCCTCGTTGATCGATAGATTTTCCTCCATTTGCCTGGCTTTGCCAGTAATTTCGAACTGTTCTGTGCAACTCATATTTTTGAAATTCTTTAATAGACATGCTCGATGAGGGCCGGTAATCTACTTTACCTATTTTATTTGTGAAAATGTATTGCTGGGTAATAGGATCAAAGACAACATCAGATTTTAAATTTAATGGCTGTTTTAATTGAATTCCTTCAGAGGGTTTTAAGTCAGTTGCCGGAAATACGGGATCGTTCCTGAGTTTGAATTGAGGCCCCTGCGCTTTAACATTTGCCAATGAGTCCTCGAGAATAGAATCTGCTGATGGATTATCGAACCTGTGAATAAATGAAAAAGAAGCCTGCGAATTAAACCACAAGGCACAAACGGATAGTAAAATTGTACCAGACAGGAAATATTTAAATATCTTGTTCAAGCTGTCAAATAAAAATTTGAATTACAACACCTTTAATGCCATCTTTATTAATTCTTCCACACTTAATCCTTTTGTTTCACGCGTAATACGTGACAAAGTTTTTTCAACCAAAGATTTTTGGAAGCCTAACATCACTAATGCAGATAACGCTTCTTCGGTTGTAGTATTGTATTCGGAATAAATTATTTCATCAGAAATATGAACTTTAGCCATTTTATCTTTCAAATCAACTACCATTCGCTGGGCTGTTTTTGCGCCTATGCCCTTTATGCTCTGCAATAAATGCACGTTTTCTTTAGATATGGCCTGAGCTACCTCATCAGGGTTTAAGGACGAAAGTATCATACGTGCAGTATTTGCACCAACTCCTGACACAGAAATAAGCAACCTGAATACTTCACGCTCTTTTTTATTTTTAAATCCATAGAGAATATGAGCATCTTCGCGTATAATTTGATGAATGAATATTTTTTCGTTGCTATCAACTTTCAAAATTGAAAACGTATTGACTGAAATATTCAATAAGTATCCAATACTATTTAGTTCCATTACCAGATATGTTGGCGTAAGCTCAGTAATCTTTCCTTGCAAATAATCATACATATACAAAAACCTAATTTAACATGGTTAAATGCCTGATCTAATTCTTTAAAGAACAATATAATTAATAAATTAATAACTATTTGATAAAGTGCCGCTAAATTACTAAAAAAATGTATAAGGAAAACGGAATAAAACTTTTTGGAATTGTAAATAGAATTTGAAATTTTAATAGTTAAAGATCATTTCGTTCATCTTTATAAAACTATAACATTTTCTTATTAAATTTTTAAACCCAAATTACGCAATAGAAGCGAATGAAATGAGCGAATTACTTGCGTTAGTTGGGTTAACCCCGATTTAGAAATTGTTTCAATCTAATATTTTTAGATTGATTTACAATTTCTTAATCGATTGCTAAGTTCTAATGAGCAATTTGGGTTAAAAATGCTGTAATTATTCTTTAAACGATTATCGGATAACATACCTAAAAAATACCTAGTGGGTTTGTCATTCCCGCGAAAGCGGGAATCTATTAGAGATTGACTTCATCGAGCTCGCAAAGCTCGGTTCCGGGTCAAGCCCGGAATGACAAGTCTCCGAAGGTTTCTTAGGTATGAAATACGATAATCATTTTCTTTAATTATATTCGAAAATAGATTATCAGAATTCTAAAAAAAAGTATTTTGAATTTTCAATATATTAATATTTCTAATTAGATTATTGAAAATTTGATAGTACTTTTTCGATAAGTTTCTAATAATCGTAAAAATGCTGAAATTTCCATATTCATTAGCGTATTGCCTTTTCGCGCTATATTTCATGATACAAGTCAAAAATTAATTATTTGGCAACTAATCTATTTTCTATCATTCTGTTTTTAAACTGCTGAATAAATGCTTTGACTAATATTTCCAACTTTTTTTTGTTAATTGGATCGGTTTCAATAAGATCATTGGTTAGCAAAGGATCTGTTTTAAAATTGTAAAGATGGATTGATTTTTTACCGTTAAAAAACAATATATAATTGCCTTTATACAAACGGTATGTTCCAAATAAATAATTGACTGCAAATTTGCAGGTATCCGGATTAAGCATATCCTGGCCAAATGCAATATAATCTTTATTATAACCAAGATAATCCAGAACTGTAGGCATTATGTCAATTTGCTGAGCAATTGTAATGGTATCAATACCAGTTATATTACTTCCTGGTTTATACAAAATAATAGGTACTGAAAAATATCCCAACTCGTTTTTAAATTCTGGCCGTTGATTAAGACTTACATGATCTGCAGTTATAATAAATAAAGTATTTTTAAACCAGGGCATTTTGGATGCAGTAGCAAAAAAACGTTTCAGTGAAAAATCAGTATATTCAATACATTGCTGCAGTGGAAAATCATTCATTTTAAATTTTCCTTCATATTTTTTAGGAACAATAAAAGGATGATGAGAAGTAACTGAAAAGATTGAAGCCACAAATGGTTTGGAAAATGTATCTAAAGTATTTGCAAAATATTGAAAAAATTCCTCATCCCAAATACC
>Ga0265316_10001135_pt1 | contig 28898 bp, 22 predicted proteins | sample 4522metaG_FD_202092 | JGI IMG/M metagenome (GOLD analysis project Ga0265316, IMG submission 202092) | Rhizosphere microbial communities from Carex aquatilis grown in University of Washington, Seatle, WA, United States - 4-5-22 metaG | ecosystem: Host-associated > Plants > Roots > Rhizosphere >...
CCGTCCCGCGGGCAGCGGCTTGGGCAGCGTTCGTCCGCCCGCGGCGGCGATGGCGGCAGCCGCGGCGGCGAGGCTCGTCGGCCCGCTCGGGACGGCGCCGGCCGTGTCATCACCGGACGTCGCGCCGGGCTCGTCGGGACCGCGGCTCTCGGTTCCCTGGGGCGGCAGCGCCGGCTGGCGGACGAGGGACACGCGGAAGATCGTGGTCGCGACCTGGTGCCGGATGAGCGAGCTCATCTCACCGAAGAGGCCGAAAGCCTCCTTCTTGAAGGCGTTGAGCGGATCTTCCTGGGCGAACCCGCGCAGGCCGATGCCCTGGCGCATGGCGTCGACTTCGGTCAGGTGCTCGACCCAGACGGAGTCGATAGTCCGGAGCAGCACCAGGCGCTCGAGAAGAGGCCAGTCCTCGCCGATCTCCTTCTCTTTGGCCTCGAGGCGCTCGCCGGCGATGTCCTTGAGGTTGATGGCCACGGCCTCGCGGGTGCCCATCTCCTCGAGAGCCACCGGGGTCGTTTCGTCGTTGCCCACGCCCATGTTCGTCAGTGCGGCGGAGAGGGCCTCGAGGTCCCAATCGCGGGCCGAAACGATGGCCGGCAGGAAGCGGTCGACAAGAGCGTCGACCTCGTGCTCGAGGAACGACTGGATCGTGTCGGCCATGTCCTCGTTCTTGAGGACCTTGTCGCGTTCCTCGTAGATGGTCTCGCGCTGCTTGTTGATCACGTCGTCGTACTCGACGACGCGCTTGCGGATGTCGAAGTTGTAGCCCTCGACGCGGCTCTGGGCGCTCTCGATCGTCTTGGACACCAGGCGCGACTCGATGGCCATGTCCTCGTCCAGGCCGAGGCGCTCCATCAGGCCGGCCACTCGGTCCGAGGCGAAACGCTTCATCAGGTCGTCTTCCAGGGAGAGGTAGAAGCGCGACGACCCGGGGTCGCCCTGGCGTCCGGCGCGGCCTCTCAACTGGTTGTCGATGCGGCGCGAGTCGTGACGCTCCGTGCCGATGATGTGCAGGCCGCCGGCCTCCACGACGCGCTCGTGCTCCTCGTCGCAGACGGCCGTGGCCTCCCCGAGGGCGGCCTCGTACGTCTCCTTGTCCACCTCGGCGGGGTTGAGGCCCTTGCGGTGGAGGATGTCCGAAGCCATTCCGGCCGGGTCGCCGCCGAGCTTGATGTCGGTGCCGCGGCCGGCCATGTTCGTGGCGATCGTCACCGCGCCGAGCCGGCCGGCCTGGGCCACGATCGGCGCTTCCTTCTCGTGGAACTTGGCGTTGAGCACCTCATGTTTCACGCCGCGCCGCTTGAGCATTTCGGCCAGGTGCTCGGACTTCTCGACCGAGACGGTGCCGACCAGGACCGGTCGTCCGGCGTCGTGCATCTCGACGATCTCGTCGATCAGCGCCAGGTACTTGCCGGTCTCGTTGCGGAAGACGAGGTCCGCTTCGTCGTCGCGGATCATCGGCCGGTGGGTCGGCACGGCCACCACTTCGAGCTTGTAGATCTTGTGCAGCTCTTCGGCCTCGGTCATGGCCGTGCCGGTCATGCCGGCCAGCTTGGTGTAGAGGCGGAAGTAGTTCTGGAACGTGATCGTGGCCAGGGTCACGCTCTCGCGCTGGACGTGCACGCCCTCCTTGGCCTCGACCGCCTGGTGGAGGCCTTCGCTCCAGCGCCGGCCGGGCATCTGGCGGCCGGTGAACTCGTCGACGATGACGATCTCGCCGTCCTTGACGATGTAGTCGCGGTCGCGTTTGTAAAGCGCGTGCGCCCGGAGTGCGGACTCGAAATAGCGGGCCAGAGTGGGGTCGTCGTCGTAGAGATTCTTGATCCCGAGGAGCTTCTCCATCTTGGAGATGCCTTCCTCGGTCGGGGACACGGCCTTGTCCTTGAGGTCGACGAAGTAGTCGCCGCCTTCCTCGGCGCCCTCGGGCCGGCCGACCAGCCGGGGCACGAGGCGGGCGAAGAGCGAGTACTTGTCGGCCGACTCTTCCGCCTGGCCGCTGATGATCAGCGGCGTGCGGGCTTCGTCGATCAGGATGTTGTCGACCTCGTCGACGATGGCGAAGAAGCGCTGGCGCTGGACCCGCTGCTCGAGCTCGGTGACCATGTTGTCGCGCAGGTAGTCGAACCCGAACTCGTTGTTGGTGCCGTACGTAATGTCGGCTTCGTAGGCTTCGCGCCGCGAGCACGGCCGGAGGTTGATCAGCCGCTCGTCGTTGGTCGGATAGCCGGGCTCGAACACGTAAGACGTGTCGTGGGTGATGATCCCCACCGAGAGGCCAAGGAAGTGATAGATGGGCCCCATCCACTGAGCGTCGCGACGGGCCAGGTAGTCGTTGACGGTGACGAGGTGGACTCCCCGGCCGGTGAGGCCGTTGAGGGCGGCAGCCAGAGGCGCGACCAAAGTCTTGCCTTCGCCGGTCCGCATCTCCGCGATGCGGCCCTGGTGCAGGACGATGCCGCCGATCAGCTGGACGTCGAAGTGGCGCATCTTGAGGGTCCGGCGCATGGCCTCGCGGGTGGCCGCGAAGACCTCCGGAAGAACCTCGTCCATGGCCGCCTGGAGGCGGTCGTGCTCGCGCGCCAGGCGCTCCTTCTTGAACTCGCGGCGGCGCTCCAGCTCGGGGTGGTGGCGCTCGTCGTCCGAGGGTTCCTCGGATTCGCCGGCGTCGAGGATGTCCTGGCGAAGCCCATCGACGAAGGCGCGAATCTCCTCGTCGGAGCGCGCCTCCATCTCCGGCTCGAGCTCGTTGGCCCGGTCGACCAGCGGCTGGATGCGCCGGAGCTCGCGGTCGTTCGAGTCGACGAAACGGCTCAGGAAGCCAAGCATTGGAGCTCACGATCACTGGCGGCCCGCTCGGCGGGCCTGAGGCCTGGGCGCCGGCCTGGGCTGGTGCGCCCCTCGGCGTCCGCCGACGGCAGCCACCCGGCGGCGCCGGCGGCTGGGCGGAAAGTATAGGCCAGGCGGCCGCCGGAGCGGCCGCGGCCGGTTCGCGCGACTGTCCCCCGCATCGTCATCAGTGCCAGAAGTGCGTCCCGTAGCCGATCAGGAGCAGGACGAAGGTCAGCGCGGCGAGGGCGGCCCAGAAGAGGACAGCGGCGCTCGTTCGGGTCGGATTCATCTCCGGGTTGCGGATCGCCGCGGCGCGCCAGCGGCGCGACCGCAGGCCCGAGCGCCAGTCGCGGCCGGTCTGCGGAGCGGGCCGCAAGCCGCCCTGACCGTCGGGCCGATGCAACTGCAGAGTCATTCCTGAGTGTTCTCCTGTGAGTGCGGGCCGGCCTGCCGCCGGTCAGCGTCCTGAGACGTCGATCGCCCGCGGTGGCGGCACCAGACCGCCGGTCGCGGCCGGGCGGCCGTCATCGCCTTCGCCCGGCGTTCGGTCGGGCGGGCTGTCGACGTCCCAGAGGAGCATCTCCTGGGTGAAGTGGACTTCGCTCGTGAAAAGGGCGCCCACGGACTGGCCGCGATGGATCCGGACGATTGCCTCGGCGATGAGCGGCGCCAGCGAGATCACCTTGATCTTGTGACCTCGCTTCTCCGCCGACGTGGGGATGGAGTCCGTCACGACGACCTCGCGCAGCAGCGACTCGTCGATGCGCTCGACGGCGCCTTGGGAGAGGACGGCGTGCGTGGCGCACGCATACATCTCGGTCACGCCCTCGCGCTGCAGGGCGTTGACGATCTGGATCAGCGTGCCGGCGGTGTCGATCTCGTCGTCGACGATGATGGCCCGCTTGCCGCGGACGTCGCCGATGACGTTGAGGACCTCGGTCCTGTCCTGATTGCCGATGCGGCGCTTCTCGACGATGGCGAGCGGCGCGTCCATGAGCTCGGCGAACGTGCGGGCCCGCTTGGCAAAGCCCAGGTCGGTCACGACGACCAGGTTCTCGATGCGTTTCTGGAGGAAGTGGCCCGATAGAAGGTGGACGGCCGTGAGCTCATCGACCGGGATGTTGAAGAAGCCCTGGATCTGGCCCTGATGGAGGTCCACCGTCAGCAGCCGGTTGGCGCCGGCCACGGTGAGCATGTCGGCGATCAGGCGGGCTGTGATCGGGACGCGCGGCTGGTCCTTCTTGTCGGAGCGGCCGTACCCGTAGTACGGCACCACGGCGGTGATCCGGCCGGCGCTGGCCCGCTTAAAGGCGTCGATCATGATCAGCAATTCCATGATCGACTGATTCACGGGGCGCGACGTCGGCTGGATAAGGAAGACGTCCTTCTCGCGGGCGTTGTCGATGATCCGGACGAAGATGTTCTCGTTGGCGAACTCGAAGACGTCGGCCCGGCCGAGGTCGATGTTCAGGTAGCGGCAGATGTTGCGGGCCAGCTCCGGGTTGGCGTTACCGGTGTAGACATCGAACTGGTCCCCACCGACCGTCGCCTTGCGAGTCTCGCTGCCGCTCACTTGCTGGCTCCGCCTTCGGGGCTGGGAGGGGTTCCTCCCGGGACATCATTGTCCGCCAAGCCATCGCGTTGTGCCAGACCGGCTCGGAACGCGGCGATGCCGACGACCTTGTCACCGGCATTGAGCCGCATCACGATCACGCCCCGCGCTCCCGATGAGTAGCGATTGATGGTGTTCGTCTCGGTCCGGACCACCTGGCCGCCGGCGCTTATGAGGAGCAGCTCCTCGTCGAGCTCGGTGACCTGCTGGACGGCGGCAACGTCGCCGGTTCGCTTGCCTTCGAGCGAGATCAGCCGGACTCCCTGGCTGCCGCGGTGCATGGCCCGGAACTCAGTCAGCGGGACGCGCTTGCCGTAGCCGGTCTCGGTCAGGACGAGGAGATCGGCGGTGGGCTGGACCACGCTCATGCCGACGACGCGGTCGGTCGGGCTGGCCAGGCGGATGCCGATGACGCCGGCGGCGGGGCGGCCCATCGGCCTGACCTCGTCCTCGGGGAAGCGGGCGATCTTGCCCTGGGCCGTGGCGACGATGACGTCGTCCCTGCCCGTGGCCACGTCCACCCAGGCGAGCTCGTCGTCGGGGGCGATGGTGATCGCGATGATGCCGCTGGAGCGGACCTTCTCGAACTGCTCGAGCGGGGTCTTCTTGACGATTCCGTTGCGGGTCGCCATCACCAGGTATCTACCCGCTACGAAGTCCGACAGGGTGATGGTGGCCATCGGCACCTCACCGGGCTCCACCTGGACGCCGGGGAGATTGATGATGGCGATGCCCTTGGCCTGGCGGCTGGCGTCGACGATGGTGTGGACCTTGGCCGAGAAGACGCGGCCGCGGTTGGTGAAGAAGAGCGCCCAGTCGTGCGTGTTGGCGACCAGGAGGTGCTCGACGGCGTCCTCCTCGCGGGTCACGTGGCCGATGATGCCCTTGCCGCCGCGCGCCTGGCGCCGATACGTGGCGACCGGCTGGCGCTTGATGTAGCCGCGGCGGCTGATCGTGACGACGACGTCCTCGTCGGCGATGAGGTCCTCGTCGGTCATGTCGCGGCTGGAGTCGTCGGCGATCTTGGTGCGGCGCACGCCGGCGTACTTGGCCTTGATCGCGGCGAGCTCGTCCTTGATCACGGCGGAGATGCGGGATGGGTTGGCGAGGATCTCCTCGAGTTCCGCGATCAGCTGGATGACTTCGAGGTATTCGTCCTCGATCTTCTTGCGCTCGAGCGCCGCCAGGCGAGCCAGGCGCATGTCCAGGATCGCCTGGGACTGGATCTCGGTCAGCCCGAAACGGGAGATCAAGTTGTTGCGGGCCGTCTCCACGTCGGCCGACTCGCGGATGGTCCGGATCACCTCGTCGAGGTTGTCGAGGGCGATCTTGAGGCCTTCCAAGATGTGAGCCCGGGCCCGAGCCTTCTCCAGGTCGAATTCGGTCCGGCGCCGGACGATGAGACGGCGGTAGTCGAGGTAGTGCTGCAGGACGGCCTTGAGGGACAGCGTCTGCGGCTGACCGTCGACGAGGGCGAGCATGTTGGTGTTGAAGGCGGTCTGCATCGCCGTGTGCTTGAACAGGTTGTTCAGGACGCGGTGGGGATCGGCGTCGCGCTTGATCTCGACGTAGATCCGCATGCCGTCCCGGTCCGATTCGTCGCGCAGGTCGGCGATGCCCTCGAGCTTCTTGGCCCCGACCAATTCCGCCATCTTCTCGAGCAGAGCGGCCTTGTTGACCATGTACGGCAGCTCGGTGACGATGATCGCCATCCGGCCGTGGCGAGTCTCCTCGAAGGCGACCTGTGCCCGAACGACGACGCGGCCGCGGCCGTGGGCGTACATCTCGCGGATGGCGTCGACGGTCTCGCTCTCGCCGGTGATGGCGTTGCGGCGCGTCTCGAAGCGGTACATCGTGCCGCCGGTCGGGAAGTCGGGGCCGAGGACGTACTTGCACAGGTCGTCGGACGTCAACTCGGGATCGTCGATCAGCGCCCGTGCCGCGTCGCAGACCTCGCCCAGATGGTGGGGCGGGATGTTGGTCGCCATGCCGACGGCGATGCCCGACGAGCCGTTGACGAGAAGGTTCGGCAGCTTGGCCGGCAGGACCGTCGGCTCTTTCTGGGTGCCGTCGTAGTTCTCGACGAAGTCGACGGTGTTCTTGTCGATGTCGGCCAGCATCTCCGCGGCGATGCCGGTGAGGCGGGCCTCGGTGTAGCGCATCGCGGCGGCGCTGTCGCCGTCGATCGACCCGAAGTTGCCCTGGCCGTCCACGAGCGGGTAGCGCATCGAGAAGTCCTGGGCCAGCCGGACCAGGGTGTCGTAGATGGCCGCGTCGCCGTGGGGGTGGTACTTGCCCATCACGTCGCCGACGATGGCCGCGCACTTCCTGTATGACGAGGTGGCCGACAGGCCCATCTCGCCCATGGTGTAGAGGATGCGGCGATGGACCGGCTTGAGGCCGTCGCGGACGTCGGGCAGCGCCCGCGCCACGATGACGCTCATGGCGTAGTCGAGATAGCTCGTCCGCATCTCGTCTTCGATGTGGACGATGCGGACCCGGCCCAGGTCGTCGGTCACGGTGCGCTAGTCCTCCGGGTTTCTTGGGTTGCGTGCGGCGCGAGTTGCGGTGCTGCGCCGGCGAGGAACGCGGCCGCGGTGGCGGCGGCGCGGGATGTGGATGGGGCGCCGGGTCGGCGGCGGACGCCGTCCAGGGTGAGTCTGAGCCGCGCGGCCGTTTCGTCGGGCAGCTTGGCGAGCGTGTCTCTGAGGACCCAGGCCCGATTGCCGTCCTGGTCGCGCCTGGCCAGAGCTGCCTCGGATTCGGCGAACGCCGTGACGGCGGCAGGGTCGATCGTGGCGTATGTTCGAAGAGCCCAGGAAAGGGCCTTCTGCACATCCGGCTCGACGTCGCCGATCAGCTGGCCGATCAAAGTGAGGCCGTGCCGCACGACAACCTGATCCTTGCCGCCGGGAACCTTGACGTGAGGCATCGTGGCCAGGGTCGAGCCGACCAGGCGCCGTTCCCACCTCGACGGCGAATAGACGAGCTGCTCGAGCTCGGCCCAGCGGCGCTGGTCGCGCAGGATCCCCTCGCCGTAGGGATGGGCCAGCGTGTCGACGGTTATCCACTCGTCCGCCTCGCGGGCAGCGCGGCGAAGGAGTTGCCACGTCCGCTCCGGGTCGGTGGGCAGGAGGCGGCCGAGGTTCCAGATGCCGAACCAGCGTATCTCGCGCATCTCCTGGCGAAGGAGGCGGTCCATCGCGTCGAGCAGGAGCGAAGTCGAGGTCTGACGCGTTGCGCGCCTGAACGTCCTGTCGGCCGCGTCGATCAGGGGCAGGCGAACGCCGAGAATCGGCCCCAGGCCCGGGGCGATCGCGCGCGACCCTTCCGCGTAGACCGGATCGGCGAGGGTTTCGAAGCCGCGTTCGACGGCGATGGCGAAGGCGTCAGTGTCGTGAACGAGGTCCGCCAGCCGATCGCCGAGGGCCCTCGCTCCGTCGAGATGCTCGGCCACGAAGAGGTTCGAGGCCGCCGTGATGGGGGAAGTCGTGGCGGCGCTCATTCCGACCGACCCTCCCCGAAGCCGTAACGCTCCTTGAGCTCACGCTTGCGTGCGTCCGTGGCGGCGACGTACGTGGCCTGGGCCGTGGCCAGCTCGGCGCCGGTGGCGGCGTCGAGGAGGCGCCCGGCCGTGGTCTGGATCCGGCGCCTCGACTCGACGATCCGACCCTCGGCCCGGATCGCCTGACCGACGGTCACAGGACGTCGGAAGTCGATGCTCATGCGGGCCGTGACGCCCCAATTGTCCTCGGACACCAGCGCCCAGGCCATGACTTCGTCCAGGATGGTGCACAGGATTCCGCCGTGAATGATGCCTTCCCAGCCTTCGAAGCGGCGAGGCATCTCCAGTTCGGTCCAGCACCGGCCCGGCTCCAGATTGAGCTTCAGATGGAGGCCGACCTCGCTGAGCTCGCCGCAGGCGAAGCAGTTGTGCGGCCGGATGCGGAAGTCCTCGTATCGCAGGACAGCCGGTTGGACGGTCGGCCGCAGCGCCGCGCGGGCTCCGGCCGCGGTTCCAACCGCCGGAGTCGGGGACGGCGCCGATGCCCGATCAGACATCGAGGTTCTGGACCTTTCGAGCCTCGGTCTTGATGAAGTCCTTGCGCGGCTCGACGCGCTCGCCCATCAACATCGTGAAGACGGCGTCGGCTTCGGCCGCGTCCTGGACCTCGGTTCGCAGAAGCGTCCGCGTCTCCGGGTTCATCGTCGTCTCCCAGAGCTGATCGGCGTTCATCTCGCCTAGGCCCTTGAAGCGCTGGACGGTGATGTTCTTGACGGCAAGTTTCTTGACGATCGCGTCCCGCTCGGGCTCCGATTGGGCGTACTGGGTCTGCTTGCCTGTACTGACGCGGAAGAGCGGCGGCTGGGCGATGAAGAGGTAGCCGTTCTCGATGACCTGCGGCATGTGACGGTAGAAGAAGGTCAGGAGCAGGGTCCGGATGTGAGCTCCGTCCACGTCGGCGTCGGTCATGATGATGATGCGGTGGTAGCGGAGCTTGGCCAGGTCAAGCGAGTCGCCGATGCCGGCGCCCAGGGCGATGACCAGCGGCCGGATGTTCTCGCTCGAGACGATCTTGTCCAGGCGCGCCTTCTCGACGTTCAGGAGCTTGCCTCGCAGCGGCAGGATGGCCTGGAACCGGCGGTCTCGGCCCTGCTTGGCGGAGCCGCCGGCCGAGTCGCCCTCGACCAGGTAGAGCTCGCTCTTGGCGGGGTCGCGCTCCTGGCAGTCGGCCAGCTTGCCCGGCAGGGACATGCCCTCGAGGGCGCCCTTGCGAATGACAAGATCGCGGGCCTTGCGGGCGGCTTCGCGGGCCCGAGCAGCGATGAGCGACTTCTCGACGATGCGACGGCCGTCGGCGGGGTTTTCGTCGAGGTACTGCCCGATGCCCTCGGCCACGGCGGCCTCAACCTGGCCCTTGACCTCGGCGTTGCCGAGCTTGGCCTTGGTCTGGCCTTCGAACTGCGGCTCGACGAGTTTGACGCTGATGACCGCCGTCAGGCCTTCGCGCACGTCGTCGCCCGAGAGGTTGGCATCGGCGTCCTTCAGGATGCCGGCCCGCCGTGCGTAGTCGTTGAGGGAGCGAGTCAGGGCGGCCCGGAAGCCGGTCAGATGCGAGCCGCCGTCGACGGTGTTGATGTTGTTGGCGAAGGTGAAGATGTTCTCCGCATACGTGTCGTTGTACTGGAGGGCGACCTCGATCGTGGTCTGCCCGTCGCGGCGTTCGACGTACATCGGGCGGGCGTGGAGGGTCTCCTTGTTCTTGTTGAGATGTCGAACGAAGGAGATGAGTCCGCCCTCGAAATAGAACGACCGTTCTCTATCTGCCCGGTCGTCGAGCAGCCGGATCCAGAGGCCCTTGTTGAGGTAGGCGGACTCGCGCAGGCGCTGCGCGATGGTGTCGAACGAGAATTCCGTCGTCTCGAAGACCTGTGGGTCTGCCTTGAACATCGTGGTCGTGCCACGGCGATCGCCCTGAGGGCCGACCTTGTGGACCGGCGTCGTGGGGATGCCGCGGGCGTACTCCTGCGCCCAGACGGCGCCGTCGCGCGCGGTTTCGACGCGAAGAGTCTCGGACAGGGCGTTGACCACGCTGACTCCGACGCCGTGAAGGCCGCCCGACACCTTGTACCCGCCGCCGCCGAATTTGCTGCCGGCATGGAGGACGGTGTGGACGATCTCCAGCGCGTCCTTGCCGCTGGGGTGACGGCCGACCGGAACGCCTCGTCCGTCGTCGGTCACTCGCACTGAGCCGTCTTCGAGGACCCGGACCTCGACGTGCGTGGCGTGGCCGGCCATCGCCTCGTCGATCGAGTTGTCGACCACCTCCCAGACGAGGTGGTGGAGGCCGCGCGCATCGGTCGAGCCGATGTACATGCCGGGCCTTCGACGCACCGGGTCCAGGCCCTCGAGGACCTGGATGCTGTCTGCGTTGTAGTCGCTGGTCACCTTCTTGGCGCGGCGACCGGAAGCCGTCTGCTGCGCGGCCGCTTGTCCGTTGGATGTGCGCCGCGGTTCTTCCTGGGTCAAGCGTTTCCTCCGGTCAGACGGTCGAAGAGGCGGGAGAATTCCTCGTCGCTGTAGTACTCGATGACGATGCGCCCACCTTTGCGGGACCTGGCCACCGACACCTTGGTGCCGAGGGCGCGGCGCAGGTGCTCCTCCAGGCCCTCCATCTCTCCGTCGACGGAAGCCTTGGGCGTCGTGGCGCCGATCGGGCGGTTGCGCAATCTCCGGACCATTTCTTCTGTCTGTCGCACGGACAGGCCGCGATCGACGATCGCCCCGACGAGCTGGCGCTGGATCTCCGGCGTGGCACCTACGAGCGAGCGGGCGTGACCCTCCGTGATGTCGCCGGCACCGAGTGCGTCCTGCACAACCTGCTCGAGTTCGAGCAGTCGAAGCGTGTTCGCCACCGTCGGCCGGGCCTTGCCTACCCTGGTGGCGATCTCGTCCTGGGTCAGGCTGAACTCGTCGGCCAGCTGGCGATACGCGTGGGCCTCTTCGATAGCGTTGAGGTCCGCGCGCTGGATGTTCTCGACGATGGCGATGGCCAGCTGGTCCTTGGCGGCCATCTGTCGCACGATGGCCGGGACATGGTCCAGCCCGGCGAGTTGAGCGGCCCGGACACGGCGTTCACCGGCCACGAGCTGGTAGCCATCGAGCGTCTCTGTCACCAGTACCGGCTGCAGGACACCGTGGACGGCGATGCTGGCGGCGAGCTGCTCCAGCGCCTTCTGCTCTATGCGCTGCCGCGGCTGATAGGGGTTGCCGCGGATGTGCGAGATCGGGATCTCGACCGGTGCGGCTCCTGCCAGGCTGGTTTGCGGAATCAGGGCGCCGAGTCCCTTGCCGAGGCCTGTATGCCGCTCCACGGGAGGAGCCATCACCGGTCGCCTCCGAGAGTCGCGCCCGGTTCCGAGACGCCGGGGCCTGAAGGTGCGGTACCGGTGCGTTGGTCGATCTCAGGATGGACGGGCCGCCCGTCCCGCGCGCGCAACTCCGCGGCGAGAGCGGCGTAGGCTTCGGCGCCCTTGGAGTCGGGCCGATAGAGCGCGATGGGGAGACCGTAGCTGGGCGCCTCGGAAAGGCGGACGCTGCGCGGGATGATCGTGTCGAAGACGGTCGGGCCGAGGTACTTGCGGACTTCGGCGTCGACCTCGGCGGACAGGTTCGTCCGCGGGTCGTACATCGTCAGCACAACGCCCTTGATCGCGAGGTCAGGGTTGAGGTGGTTGCGGACGAGGTTGATAGTCGCTATCAGCTGCGAAAGACCCTCGAGCGCGTAGTACTCGCACTGGATCGGGATTACGACCGCGTCGGCCGCCGTCAATGCGTTCACGGTAAGCAGGCCGAGGGATGGTGGGCAGTCCAGCACTATGTAGTCATATGTTGAAACGAGTTCCGTGAGGATCCGGGCGAGTCGCCGCTCGCGTTGAGGCAGCGGCGCAAGCTCAACCTCGGCGCCGGCGAGGGAAATCGAGGATGGGACGATCGAGAGGTTCTTCACGCTCGTCGAAATGACCAGGTCCGTAACCCTGGCGTCCTCGATTATCGCCTCGTAGACGGAGTGGCCGATCTCGCTGCGATCCAGCCCAAAGCCGCTTGTGGCGTTGCCCTGGGGGTCAAGATCGATTACGAGGACGGAGTCTCCGGCGAGGGCCAGGTACGTAGCCAAGTTGACTACCGTGGTGGTCTTGCCCACGCCGCCCTTCTGGTTGGCGCAGGCGATGATCTGACCCACTAAGGTCCCCATTTCGGTGGTCGGGATGCTTGAATTCTAGCATTTTGGCCCGGTTTCCGAATTCCGGAGAACCCTCCAGCCGACATTCGGGGGCCCAGTGCCTCGTTGAGACGGCCTTGTCTCTCCGGCCGACACCGTACACGCACCTGCTTCACCGAGCCTTACTTTTCGCTATACGTCGGTCGGGGTTTCCGTGCCTCGAGGCGGCCGTTGCAGGGTTGGGCGCCGTCGGACCGATGGCCGGCGGGCGTTTCACGTGAAACAGGGCGCGGCGCGGCGGTTTCGTGGCAGCGCCCCGTCCGCGGTGCCCGACTCTCGCGGATGCGTTCCTCGACGCGCTGGCCGCCTCGTGGCGGCGCCCCGTCAGCGCGGTGCCCGGTGGCGGCGTGTTCTCCAGCGTCGAGGCCGTTGTCGGGGTGGGCGCCGAGGAACGACGGGCGTCGGGCGTTTCACGTGAAACAAGACGCCATGCGGCAGTTTGGGCAGCGGTCTCGCCGCAGGGCCCGGTTCGCGCGCGCCCATCACGCGCGCCGCCCGGCTCGCGGAGGCGGTTTCCTTCGTACGGCGCGATCGGGCACTGCAGTCGACCGCTCGTGTCGGAAAGGGAACAGGCGCGAGCGGCGACTCGGGCTCAGCGCGGCGGGTTCCGAAACCCTGGACGAGCCACTCGGGCACCGCCACCGGGCCCCGCGGCCGGCGCGTCGACGACCCTGTCGCCTGTCCCATGCACTCTCTCCACCGACGCGTCCGGCGATTCTGGATCGCGTGTGAGCCAGGCCAAGCTCGACGCAGAGCCTCCCCGGACCGTTTGTTCAGGATTGTCTGTCGGCCTATACTCCCCAGGTTGTTCCGCGGCCGGCCCACTTTTCCGGCCGGAACGTCCCCAAGTCAACCTCAAGACAGGCCTAAATGGGTCCCGTACTCGCCGCAGTCGGCGCTGCAATAGCGGCCCTCCTGGAAGTGACGGTCGCCTCGCGGATCCACCTTGCCGACTCACAACCTCAAATCGTCTTCGTGATCGCCATCCTCCTCACGCTGATCATCGGCTTCGAGGACGGTATGGCGTGGGCATTCGTCGGGGGCCTATTCATCGATCTGTTGACCCTCCGGCCGCTCGGGTCGACCGTGTTCAGTCTGCTCGTGGTCGTCGGTTTGGCGGCGGCGACCAGCCCAATCCTGTCTCGCATCCGATTTGCCAGCCCCCTGGTTGGCGTTCTCGTGTTCACCCCCGTTTTCATCGTCCTTTCGAGTGTGGCGACTGGCCTGCTTCGGCCACCGGCTCCTTCCCTGCGCCTGTCCTACATCGCAGCGGCAATGCTGATCAACGTCACGTTCGGAGCATTGGTAGCCCCCCTGTTCGTTGCCGTCCGTAGACGGTGGGAACAGAAGGAGCGCCTGAGCTGGTGAGGAGGCGCCTGTGAGCGTCCGGATCGATCAATTGCCGATCAGCGCGAAGAGCGTCTACAGATTTGGCTCGTTCGGCCTGGCGATCGTCGTGGCAGTGGCAGTTCTTAGTGTGCGGATGTTCGACCTGCAGGTCGTCCAGCCTCAGGGCATCCTGGCCATCCCGTCGGGGCAGTCCGCCGAGACGATTCCCGTGCCGTCGAGTCGCGGAGTGATCATGGACGCGACCGGCAAGGCGCTGGTCGTCAACCTTCCGAACTTCGTCGTCCAGATCGTTCCCGAGCTACTCCCTGTCGACCAGAAGGCCGTGGTGGTCCGCCGGCTCGCGTCTCTTCTGAACATCGATCCTGTGACGATCGACCAGGCGCTCGATAGTGCCACCGGCTCCCTGTTCGACCCCGTGGAGATTGCGTCGAAAGTCGACACGAACCTGGCCCAGGCGATCGACGAGAACGCCGATCTGCTGCCGGGCGTGCAGGTCGTGTCACAGCCGTTGCGCGAGTACACAAACGGAGGCTATCCGCAGTCGCTGTTCAGCACCGTGTTGGGCTACACGGGGGCCATCAACGGCGAGCCCAGCGCCTCGGAAAAGGACCTCGGGTACTCGTCGGGCGACGTCATCGGTCTGGCCGGCCTGGAGAGTTCATACGAGGCGCAACTCCGCGGTACGCCGGGCAAGGAGACGGTCGCGCTCGACAGCAGCGGCCAGATCATCCCCGGGCTGACCACATCCGTCCAATCACCAACGCCCGGCGAGTCTCTGACTCTGAGCATCAGCAGCAGGACCCAGTACCTCGCCTACAACGCCCTGTTGTGGGGCATCGAACGGACCAAGGTCAAGATGGGCGGCGTGATCATCGTCGAGAACCCGCAGAACGGCCAGATCCTGGCGATGGCCAGCCTTCCGGGCTACGACAACAACATGTTCGCCGAGGGGATAAGCCAGGCTCAGTACGAGGCGATGCTCCAGGACCCGGCCGGGCCACTGATCAACAAGGCCATCAGCGAGCAGTACCCTCCCGGCTCGACATACAAGCTTGTGACCGGCACGGCCGGCCTGGCCGGCGACCCCGAGACCGGTCAAAAGCCTTCGATCACGGCGACCTCGACGATCCCGTCGCTGCCGTACATCCAGATAGGCGACCAGCGGTTCGGCGAATGGAACGGCACCGGGTGGGGGCCGCTGACCATAATCATGGGCCTTGCCCACTCCAGCGACACGTTCTTCTACCAGCTCGCTTTGAAGGTTGGACTGACTTCGCTCACCGACTGGGCGAAGCTCTATGGATTTGGCAAGCCGACCGGGATCGACCTTCCCGGCGAGGTTGGCGGCATCGTCCCGGACGACCAGTGGAAGCAGGCCGCCTATGGCATCGGCGATACGATGTTCCCCGGCGAGATCGCCCAGGCAGGGATCGGTCAGGGCTTCGACGCCGTGACGCCGATGCAGCTATTGAATGCGTACTGCGCCCTGGCCAACGGCGGCAACCTCTGGCAGCCGACCGTGGTGAAGTCCACAACTGATCCCGACGGTACCGTCCACGACGTGACGCCCACTCTCATCCGCAAGCTGCCGGTATCGTCGGCGGACCTCGAGACGCTGCGCCAGGGGACTCGTGCGGTCGTGACCAGCCAGCACACGTACAACCTGGTCGACCTTCCGGTCATGGTCGCCGGCAAGACGGGCACGGCCGAGTTCGGCACCAGGAACGCCAAGGGGCAATTGCCCTACCACGAATGGTTCGTGGGGTACACGCCGGGCGACGCAATACATGGCAACTTCAACAGCGCCGACTCTCAGGTGGCCGTGGTCGCCTTCCTCTACGGCGCCGACTCCTGGGGAGACATGTCCACGGAGATCGTGAAGTACTTCCTCTGGGAGTATTACGGCATCAAGGGCAGCCCGCTGGCCCAGAGTCTCCCCGGCCACGTCCAGCTATGGGCCTCCAAGATCACGAACAACTACTACGGCTCGGCCAGTAACCACTAAGCCGAAACGACCGAAACGATGAGCATCTTCCGTTCGGAGCCGATGAAGGTCCGGTCTTGGGCTCCCAAGGCCGCGTCTCTGACGTGGCGTCTCTATGACTTCCAGCTGACGACGTACGCGATCCTTCTGCTCCTGTTCGGTCTCGCCATGGCCTACAGCAACAGCGTCGGGGCGACCCACACGACGCTGTCGCCGGGGGCCCCCTTCGTTCGATATCTAATGTGGTCAGTCATCGCCATCGTGGTGTTTCTAATTGCCACGATATTCGATTACAGGTGGCTGAGAACGTTCGCCTGGCCGATCTACTTCATCAACGTCGCCTTGCTCGTCTTCACGCTGAGATTTGGGTCGAGCACGGGCGATGCCGGCACGTCGGCACGCTGGATCGTCGTCGCTGGCTTTCAGCTCCAATTCAGCGAATTGGCCAAGATCCTGATGATCTTCGTGTTCGCGGCATATCTGGCCGGCCGTCAGGAGAAGGTGAAATCGGTATGGACGCTGATCGGGGCGATCGTCGTCCTCGGGCCGCCCTGGATCCTGGTCATGCTCCAGCCCGACCTCGGAACGTCGCTGGTGCTGGTTGGAACCCTGGCCGGCATGTTGTTCCTGTCGGGCGTGAGCCTGGGCTGGCTGGGGGCGCTGGCCGCGGCGGTGGTGGCCGCCATTCCGTTCGTGTGGCAGCGACTGGTTCCCTACCAGCAAGCCCGCATCCTGGCCCTGCTCAACCAGGGATCGGATCCGAAGGGCAGCGGCTATCAGCTCATCCAGGCCAAGCTGGCGGTCAGCACCGGCGGGATCTGGGGCAAGGGCCTCACCAACGGCACGGTGCCCTTGCCGGTACAGACGACCGACTTCGTGTGGGGCGTTCTGGCCGAAGAGCTCGGGTTCTTCGGCTCGATGGTCGTCCTGGCGCTCTTCGTGGCTTTGCTGTGGCGCCTGCTCGTGTGCTCGTGGCGCTCGAACGACCAGTTCGCGATCCTTCTGGGCTGCGGCGTCGCCTCGATGATGCTGTTCCAGGTTTCGGTCAACATCGGGATGGTTCTCGGCCTCGTGCCGATCACCGGCATCCCGCTCCCCTTCATCACTTACGGCGGGGCGTCCCTGGTGAGCTTGATGGGCGGGCTGGGCGTCCTGCAGAGCACGAACCTGCGACGCGAGCCGCCGGCCTGGTAGTGGCGCTGGAGCCATCCGTCCTGGCCGTCGATACGCCCGTCATGGGGGCCGCGGCATCAGTCACCCGCGACGCGAGCCGGCGTCCCACCGTTGCCGAGCGAGGCCGCCGCGCGTAGACTCGGCCACTCCACGCGACTTTGCGCGACTCCACGCCACTGCACGACGAGCCGCGCGACTCCCCGCCACGCCACGCGGTCCGAGAGCGGCCGCCAAACCCTCCCGCCCCGTTCAGCCACCGAGCCCATGACCGAAATCCTGCCCGCCGACCCGACGCTGCCCGGCTCCTATGAGAGCGGCACGCAACACGCACCCGCGCCGCTGCCTCAGCTGGCCGTGGAGCGCGTGCTGGGCCGCGTCCGAAAGCCGGGCCGCTACGCCGGCGGCGAGTGGAACTCCGTCCAGAAGGACTGGGCGTCGGTGGCGTTGAAGTGGTGCTTCGCCTATCCGGACCTCTATGAGATCGGAATGAGCAATCTCGGCCTGAGGATTCTGTACGAGGTCCTCAACGACCGTCCGGATCTCCTGGCCGAACGATGCTTCGCGCCCGACGTCGACCTGCAGGCCCAGCTTCGATCGGCCCGGCTTCCGCTGTGGAGCCTGGAGACCCGCCGAGCCCTGAGCGAGTTCGACGTCCTGGGTGTGAGCCTCGGCTACGAGCTGACCTACACGAACCTGCTGGACATGCTCGACCTGGGCGGTATCCCGATCACGACGCAGGAGCGGACGCAGGCCGACCCGCTGGTGATCGCGGGCGGCTCCAGCGTGCTCAACCCCGAGCCGATCTCGGACACTCTCGACGCCGTCCTCCTGGGCGAGGGCGAGGATGCCGTCCTCGAAATCAGCGACGCTCTGGTTCGCGTCGGCTGGTCCCGACGCCTCGGCCGCGACGGGCAGTGGCGCCGGAAAGCGTCGCGGGCCGACGCCATCGCGGCGCTCGCCCGGATCCCGGGCGTCTACGTTCCCTCTCTCTATCGCCCGCACTACAACTCGGACGGGACCTTCGCCCGCCTGGAGTCGCTCGCCGCCGATGCGCCGCCGGAGGTCACCGGTCGCATCGCCGCCGGCTTCGAGACCGAAGTCCACGGCATCCGGCAGCTGGTGCCCAACATCGCCATCGTCTTCGACCGCGCCCAGCTCGAGGTGATGCGGGGCTGCACGCGTGGCTGCCGCTTCTGCCAGGCCGGCATGAACTACCGGCCGCTGCGCGAGCGCGACCCGGACGTCGCGATCGCGGCCGCTCAGGCGATCCTGGCGGCGACCGGCTACGAGGAGATCGGGCTGGCCAGCCTTTCGACCGCGGACTACACGTACGTCAACGAAGTCGCCACGACCCTCCACTGCCTCAGTCCGCAGACCACCATCTCGCTGCCGAGCACCCGCGTGGACGCGTTTACCGTCGATCTGGTCGACGCCATCGTCCCCAACGGTCGACGCGGCGGCTTCACCTTCGCCCCCGAGGCCGGCAGCCAGCGGCTCAGGGACGTCATCAACAAGGGCGTCACCGACGACGAGATCGCCCGCTGCGCCGAGCTCGCCTTCCGCCGCGGCTGGAGCTCGCTGAAGCTCTACTTCATGATCGGGCTGCCGGGCGAGACCATGGACGACGTTCTGGCGATCGCGGAAATGTGCCGCAAGGTGCTCGACGCCGGCCGCCGCCACCACGGCGGGAAGGCCCAGGTGAAGGCCAACATCTCGACCTTCGTGCCCAAGGTGGCGACGCCATTCATGTGGTCGGGCCAGGACACGACCGCCGAGATCGAGGCCAAGGTGGCCGTCCTGCGCAAGGCGATGCACGGCCGCGGCCTGGACCTGCGCTGGAGCGAGCCGCGCAGCTCGATCCTGGAGGCGGCGCTGGGGCGCGGCGATCGCCGGCTCAACGCCGTCATCCGCCGGGCCTGGCGCAAGGGCGCTCGCTTCGACGGCTGGGACGAGCATTTCAGCTACGAGCGCTGGCTCGAAGCGTTCGAAGAGGAAGGCCTCGACGCGGCCTGGTATGCCCAACGCGAAATTCCCCTCGACGAGGCACTCCCGTGGGATCACCTGAACTGCGGCGTGACCCGTGAATTCCTCTCCCGCGAGCACGGCCTGGCGCTTGCCGCCAGGAGCGTGCCTGACTGCCATTGGGGTCCGTGTTACAACTGTGGCGTACCGGCCGCGACGGGCTTCCGATGCCAGACTGGAGAAGATGGCCCACGGCAGATGCTGGTGCGACCGGAGGCCCTCGAAACCGGCCCCGGCGACGGCGCCGACAACGAAACGAAGACCATCCGCTGGCGTTATGTCGGGCCGCCGGGCGACCCGCGCCGGCATGGCTCGGCCGAAGACACGCTCACGGGGATGAAAGTGCAGTCGAAGAGCGCAGGACTCTCGGGTCAGGCGTCGCCGGTGGAGGCGGCCGGCGGCGAGTCCACGGGGTGAATCAGACAAGCCTCCTGTCGATCGCGTCTGCCGCGACCAACCTGACACACGCGACCGCCGCTGCGGTCGGCGCCCCGGATTCCGGCGAAACGACCCTCGAGCTGATCCGGCTCTTCGTCCTGCTCGTCGGGGCCGCCGCCCTCGTGACGCTCCTCGCGCGCCGCATCAACCTGCCCTACACCGTCGCTCTGGTCGCGTTCGGGATGGTGGCCGGCGCGCTCTTCGCTCCGCTTCGAGTCGAGATCACGCCGGAGCTCGTCCTGGTCGTTCTTCTCCCGGCCCTGATCTTCGAGGCCTCCTACCAGATCGACTTCGGCAAGCTGCGCCCGTCGCTCCTGGGCGTCTCGCTTCTCGCCGGTCCTGGCGTTCTCGTGAGTGCCGGGCTCGTGGCGGTGTTCCTCAACGTGGGCGCCGGGCTGCCGGTCGATCAAGCCTTCCTGGTAGGGGCGATGCTGGCCGCCACGGACCCGGCCGCGGTCATAGCCACGTTCAAGAGGCTCGCGTCGCCGCGGCGGCTGTCCACCCTCATCGAGGCCGAAAGTCTGTTCAACGACGGCACCGGCATCGTCGCCTTCACGATCGCGGTCAGCCTGGTTGCCAGCACGACCTCCGCCTCGCCGCTCGAAACCGGCATGACCTTCGTCTCGGCCATCGTCGTCAGCGCGGCGATCGGCGCGGTGACCGGCTGGGCGGCTTCACGCATCCTCCCCAGCGTCGGCGACCACCTGATCGAGATCAGCCTGTCCGTCGTGCTGGCCTATGGGACCTACCTCGCGGCCGACGCGATGCACCAGTCGGGCGTGATCGCCACGTCGGTGGCCGGCATCGTCCTGGGCAACTACGGCCGGCGGCTGGGGTTGTCGCAGCGGACCGAGGAGGCGCTCGACACGGTCTGGGAGTTCGTGGCCTTCCTGGCCACCGCCTTCGTGTTCCTGGTCGTGGGCTTCGCGATCTCGTTGCACTCTCTGGCGGACGTCGCGCTGCCGATCGCCTGGGCAGTGGCGGCGGTCTTCGTCGGCCGCGCGATCATCGTCTACGGCTTCCTGGGGTCGCTGCGATTGCTGCGCCGGCGGCGGTCGAAAGGTCGTCGAGCGGAAGCGGCCGCGATCGAGTCCTCCGACGACCGCGGCCGCGACGAGGGCGACCTTCCCGCCGGCTGGCTGCACGTCGTCTACTGGTCGGGGCTGCGCGGCGCGGTTTCGACCGCTCTGGCGCTGTCGCTTCCGGCCGATCTGCCGAACCGCGAGATGCTCCAGGGGATCACGTTCGGTGTCGTCCTGTTCACCCTGCTGGCGCAGGCCACGACCGCCGAGCTCGTGGTCGACCGCTGGGGATCGAAGGTGCCCCGGCCGAAGGCGAAGCCGAAGCCGAAGTTGGGCAAGGCGGCCCGTCCGGCAGCGGAACCGACGCTAGAAACACAGGTCGAACCGCAGGTCGAACAGGCGGCCGAGACGGCGGCGCGGCCGCACGAAGTCGCGGCGCAGCCGGCCGAGCCTTCGGCCGAGCCTTCGGCCGAGCAGGCGCCCTCGGGTCGGTTCAGCCGATGAGCGAGTCGAAGCAGCGCTGGCGGATCGTCTTCGCCCGCGACGACGAGGCCAGGTTCCTGTCGCATCTGGACGCGATGCACCTGTGGGAGCGGGCGTTTCGCCGGGGTGAGATTCCAGTCGCAACCAGCGAGGGCTTCAGCCCGCGCCCGCGGCTGATCTTCGCCGCCCCGCTGCCGCTGGGGATGCTCGCCGAGCATGAACTGGCAGATCTGTTCCTGGCCGAGCGGCTGACGCGCCCCGATCTCCGGGCCCGGCTGGCCGGCGGCATGCCGCGCGGCTATCGCCTCATCGAGCTCCACGACGAATGGGTCGGCGGGCCGGCCGTGGCCACGCAGCTGGTCGCCGCCGACTACCGGATGACAGTGCTCGGTGTGGCCGTCGAGCCGCTCGAGGCCGCCGCCCAGCGCCTCCTGGCCTCCGCGACGCTGCGCCGCGAGAAGCACCGGGAGAAGAAAGTCACGGCCTACGACCTGCGGCCGCTCCTGCTCGATCTCCGGGTCCGTCCGGCCGACACCGCGGCCGCCGGCACGAGTGGAGCCGCACCCGCCAACGCGGCCGACGCCGATGACGCAACGGTAGCCTCGGCGGTGGAGCCGGCCACGGGGCTGTGGATGCGACTGCGCAACAGCCAGGACCTGGGCAGCGGGCGTGCCGACGAGGTCGTCGCGGCCCTCGCCGACGAGCTGGGTATGGCCGCCGTCGCCGCGCCGGGGTCCGGCGAGACCGAAGCAGATGCGAACGAGGGAGCGGCCCCCGCGCCGAGCGCGGCTGTCGAGTCCGACGCCGGGCCCGCGTCCGGTCAGCCGGGCCTGGAGATGGTTCGACCGGTTCGGGAGCGTCTCTGGCTCGCCGACGAACTCGCGTTATAGAGGGTACGGACCGTGACTGTGGATTCGCAGGCACGCCACGCCCGAGTCGGCGCCGGCCCATTTGCGTTTGACGCGATGGGGCTCGCGCCGTAAACTCGCACTTCGCGCCCCGGCCCGTCCGGGGGCGTATTCGTGTCATGCACCGTGGGCGGACGCCCCGTCAAACCTTCCCGAGGACCCATGTACGCAGTCATCGAGACCGGCGGCAAGCAGTACACAGTCGAGCTCGGCACCGAGCTCGAGGTGGAGCTGCTCGATGTCGAGCCGGGCCAGGAGATCAACCTCGAGCGCGTCCTGCTGGTCGCGGACGGCGAGACGACGGCGGTCGGTCAGCCCATCGTGGCCGACGCGGCAGTCAGCGCTCGAGTCCTGCGCCGCGATCGCGGCGAGAAGACCATTTCATTCAAGTACCGGCCCAAGGCTCGCCGACGCGTCAAGAAGGGCCATCGCCAGGAGCTGACGGTCCTCAAGATCACCGAGGTTCGGCTGGGCTCGAAGAGCGCCGCGGCCGAAGCCAAGGTCGTCGAGGCCAAGGCCGAGGCGGAGCGCGAGAAGGTCGCCAAGGCCGCAGCCCGCCAGGCCGCGGAAGATGCAGCGCTGGCCGACAAGCTCAAGGAACGTGACAAGGCCGCGGCTGCTACCAAGAAGGAAGCCCCGGCCAAGGCAGCCCCCAAGGCCGCAGCCCCCAAGGCCGCAGCCCCCAAGGCCGCCGCCGAGAAGCCCGCGAAGGCCGCGGCCCCCAAGGCTGCGGAGAAGCCCGCCAAGGCGGTCGCGGATGCTCCGGCCAAGCGCCCCGCCCGGACCAAGAAGGACGAATAAGAAATGGCCCACAAGAAGGCAGGCTCGAGCTCCAAGAACGGCCGCGACAGCGTCGGCCAGCGACTCGGCTGCAAGGCCGGCGACGGCCAGTTCGTGACCGCCGGCTCGATCGTCGTCCGGCAGCGCGGCATGACTTTCAAGGCCGGCTCGAACGCCGGTCTGGCGCACGACTACAGCGTCTTCGCCAAGATCGACGGCACCGTGCACTACGAGCACGAGACCCGCACGAAGAAGCGCATCAGCATCGAGGCCCTGGCGGGCGAGTAGCTCGCGGGACAAGTCCTGCGGACGGCTCCCGCCGACCGCATAACGGACGACCACCGGCGGGAGACCGCTCGGAAGGCGCCCGGGAGAACATATGAAGCCGAAGATCCACCCGAAGTACCAGCAGGCGACGGTGCTCTGCGCCTCGTGCAAGACGACCTTCGAGGTCGGATCCACTCGCAACGAGCTCCGCGTCGACGTCTGCAACAGCTGCCACCCGTTCTTCACGGGCAAGCAGATGATCCTCGACACCGCGGGCCAGGTCGAGCGCTTCCAGCGCCGCCTAGAGCGCACTCAACGCGCCTGACCGGCGCGGGGCGCCTCCGCCGCCCCGGATTCTACGAAACCGTCTCGCCGTATTTGCGCGCCTGCGTCGGTCTGACATTTGCAGGCTGCTGAGTCCGCTACGCCGCTCCGCTAGACTTCCCGCATGAAACGATTCCATTACGGCGGCCAGGCGCTCATCGAAGGCGTCCTGATGCGCGGCCGGAACGCGCTCGCCGTGGCGCTGCGGCACCCCGACGGCTCGATCGTCTGGGCCACGGAGCGGCTCGACATCGGCCTGCGAGCGCGCCGGGCGATGCGATTGCCGTTCCTGCGCGGGCTCGTGGTCCTTTACGACACGCTCGTCACCGGGACGCGCTGGCTCGTGCGCTCCGCCACTCTCCAGGCGCTCGCTGCGGAGCAGGCCGGCAAGTCGGCCGCCGGCGGCGCTGCCGGGGCCGGTGGCTCGGCCGGGACGATCCTCCATTCGATCGTGCGGCTGCCGCTGGTCCCGATCATCGGCGCCGCCTCCGACGAGACGCCGGGCCCGGCCGGCCCCGGCTCGAATTACACCGATCCGGACGCCGTTCCGCCGGCGTCGAACGCGCCCGCCGCCGAAGAAGGCCTGGGCAAGGGTTACGCCGTCGCCGTCGGCGGCATGCTCGTCGTGGCGCTGGCCTTCGGCATCGGCATCTTCTTCCTGCTCCCGCTCTTCCTCGCGCAGGCCACCGTCGGCCGCGTGGACCAGGGCCTCGGGCTACAGCTCTCCGAAGGCCTGATCCGGGTCGTCATCTTCATCGGCTATCTGATGCTCGTCTCGCGCGCGCCCGAAGTGCGCCGAACGTTCCAGTACCACGGCGCCGAACACATGTCGATCCACACTCTCGAGGCCGGCGACCCGCTCACCGTGGAGGCGGCGCGCAAGTACCCGACCGCTCATCCCCGCTGCGGCACCGAGTTCCTCGTCGTCGTCCTGATCATCTCGATCCTGGCGTTCGCGGTCGTGGGCAAGCTGTCGCCGGTGTGGCTGGTCGCCTCGCGGGTCCTCCTGATCCCCGTGATCGCGGCCGTCAGCTATGAGCTGCTGCAGCTCGGCGCGCGCCACCGCGACCGCGCCCTGGTGCGCTGGCTGTGGTCGCCGGGGATATGGGTCCAGATGATCACCACCAGCCAGCCCACCGATGACATGATCGAAGTCGCGCTCGTCTCGCTCGAGCGCGCCCTGATCGCAGACGGCAACGAGCTCCCGCCCGGCAGCGCCGTGCTGGCGTGCCGCCCGCTCTCGGCCGCGGCCGACTTCGGTGCCGGCGCCGGTGGCGCGGCCGGGCCGGGCGCCCCGGAGGCAGCCTCATGATCGACGCCAAGCTGATAGAGATCGCGACTCAATACGACGAGCTCAACGCCGAGCTTGCCCTGCCGGAGACCGGCTCGGATCCGGCGGCGCTCAAGCGCCTCGGCAAGGAGCTGTCCCAGCTCGAGCCGGTCGTGAGCGCCTGGCGCGAGCTCCTGGCGGCGCGCAAGGGCCTGGCCGAGGCCGTCGAGATGCGCGACACCGGCGACCCGGAGATGCACGACCTGGCGCAGGAGGAAGTCCGCGCCCTCGAAACGCGCGAAGCCGAGCTGATCGACGGTCTTCGGGTGCTGCTGCTGCCCAAGGATCCCCTCGACGAGAAGAACGTCATCCTCGAGATCCGGGCCGGCACGGGCGGCGACGAAGCCAAGCTCTTCGCGGCCGAGCTGCTGCGGATGTACCTGCGCTACGCCGAGCGGCATCGCATGCAGGCCGAGATCCTGCACGCCGAGGAGAACGGCATCGGCGGCATCGGCGAGGCCATCGTCAAGATCGACGGGCGTGGCGCATACAGCCGGCTCAAGTTCGAGGCCGGCGTTCATCGCGTCCAGCGCATTCCGGTGACTGAATCCAGCGGCCGGATCCACACCTCGACCGCCACGGTCGCGGTCATGCCCGAGGCCGAGGAGATCGACATCCAGATCGACGAGAAGGACATCCGGGTCGACGTATACCGATCCACCGGCCCGGGCGGACAGTCGGTCAACACCACGGACTCGGCGGTCCGAATCACCCACAAGCCGACGGGCATCGTAGTCGCGATCCAGGACGAGAAATCCCAGATCAAGAACAAGGCCAAGGCCATGGCCGTGTTGCGCAGCCGGCTGTTCGAACACGAGCGGGCCAAGGCCGCCGCCACCGAGTCGGCCCTGCGGCGCAGCATGGTCGGCTCGGGCGAGCGCTCCGAGAAGGTCCGGACCTACAACTTCCCCCAGGACCGGCTCACGGACCACCGCATCGGGATGGACCTGCACAGCCTGCCCAACGTCATGGACGGCGACATCGACAAGCTGATCGACGCCCTGAGCAACACCTACCAGGCGCAGCTGCTCTCCTCCCTGGGCGAAGGGTCGCAGGCGTGAGCCTCGCAGCGAGCGGGAGGCGTGGGTGCCGCGCTCGGCGCGGGCGAGGCGCTCGGCGTGCTCGGCGCGCGACGCGGCGGTAGCGGCGCGACCGAAATGGCGACGGTGGGCGAACTCCTGAACCTCGGGACTGGGCGACTGCGCGCCGCCGGTTCCGAGAGCCCGCGCTTGGACGCCGAGCTGCTGCTCGGCTGGGCAATTCGGGCCGATCGCACGGCGCTGGTCGCCCATTCGGAGGCGCCGGTGGGAGCCGATGCGACGGCCGCCTACGAAGAGGCGGTCTCCCGGCGCGAGGCCGGCGAGCCCGTGGCCTACATCCGCGGCCTCAAGGAGTTCTACGGGCTGGCCTTCGCCGTGGACGCGCGGGCGCTCATCCCGCGGCCGGAGACGGAGCTTCTCGTCGCCGAGGCGGAGCGCGACGTCGCCTGGCGTCTGACGTCGGCGCCGCGACCGGCCGGCACGCCCAAGGTACGGGTCGTCGACGTGGGCACGGGCTCGGGCGCGATCGCCATCGCGCTGGCGACGCTGCTGCGCCGGCGGCGGATGCTCCCCGAAGTCTCGATCCTCGCGGTCGACTGCGCGGCCGACGCCTTGAGCCTGGCGCGCGAGAATGCGGTCGCCCATGCCGTCGCGGACGAAGTCGTCTTCGCGGAGGCGGATCTGGTGCCGCCGTCCGAACCGCCGTTCGACCTGATCCTGGCGAACCTGCCCTACATTCCTTCGGGCGAGATCGAGCGGCTGCCTGTGGCCGCCTCGTTCGAGCCTCGGACGGCGCTCGACGGCGGGCCCGCCGGACTCGACGTCATCCGGCGCCTGCTGGCCGCACTGCCCGACGCGCTGGCTCCGCAGGGAACGGCGCTCCTGGAGATAGGCTTCGACCAGGGCGCCGCCGTCGAGCGCGCGGTCGGCGAGCTGCCGGCGGCCTGGACGTGCCGCATCCGGGCCGACCTCTCGGGGCGGCCTCGCCTGGCCGTCGTCGAGCGAGCTCGCGCATGACCGAGCCGGCGCAACCGATCCGCCTCATCGCCCTCGACATCGACGGCACGCTCGTCGACCAGAACCTGGTAGTCGGGGAGCGCACGCGGGCGGCCATCGGCGAGGCGATGCGGCGCGGCATCGCGGTCTCGCTCGTCACCGGCCGCATGGCAACGAGCGCGATGTCGTTCGCCGAGACGCTCGGCCTGACCGGCCCGCTCGTCGCCCAGCAGGGGGCGCTGATCCGGGCGATCCCCGAGCCGGGCTCGCGCGGCGTGGGCCGGCTGCTCTACCACCGGCCGCTCCGTCCCGAGGTCACGCTCGACATCGTCGCCTGGTGCCGGGAACGCGATCTCACGCCGCACTTCAACCACCTGGAATGGATGATCGTCAGCTCGACAGAGGAGCGTCTCGAGGAGTACCGCCTCTTCGTTGGCGATCGGCTGCGCATCGTGCCCGACATCCTGGCCCGGGCCGCGCACCCTGTCACGAAGGTCGTTGCCATCGGCGACGACGTGCACTCTCTGGACGTGCTCGAGGAAGCGCGCGTCCGTTTCGCCGGCCGCGCGGAGGTGACGCTGAGCCATCCGAGATTCCTGGAGTTCATGGCGCCGGGCGTGTCCAAGGGGACCGCGATCCGCTGGCTGGCACGGCGGCTGGGCGTCCCGCTCGGGCAGGCGATGGCGATCGGTGATCAGTACAACGATCTGGAGATGATCGGCGAGGTCGGCCACGGGGTCGCGATGCCGAGCGCCCCGGCGGCAGTCCAGGCCGTGGCGCGATACGTGGCGCCGCCGGTGTCGGAGGAGGGCGCCGCGCAGATGATCGAACGGATAGCGCTGGGCGGGGGGAGCGGCGGCGGGGCCGCGGCAGGCGGCGCCGAAGTGCCGGCGGGCGGCGCCGGCCCGGCGGACCGTGGCGCCGACGTGGAGCCGCGATGACGGTCCGGCTGCTCTCCGACGACGAAGCGGGGCGGGCGGCCGCGATCGAAGTCCTGCGAGGCGGCGGCCTGGTCGTAATGCCCACGGACACTGTTTATGGAATCGGCGTCGCGCTCCAGGCGCGAGAGAGCCTCGCCCGGCTCTTTGCGGCGAAGGACCGGCCGCTCGATCGGGCCATCGTCCTGCTGGTAGCCGATCTCGATCAGGCGGCCTCGGTGGGCGTCCTTTCGGCGGCGGCTCGAACTCTGGCCGATCGCTTCTGGCCGGGCGGGCTGACGCTTGTCCTGCCACAGGCGCCGGGCGCAGGCCTGCCCGCCGAGCTGACGGGCGGCGCCGCAACGATCGGCGTTCGAATTCCCGATCACGAATGTCCGCGGGCTCTGGCGCGCGCGCTGGGCCCACTGCCCGTCACCTCGGCCAACCTGTCCGGCCGCCCCGACGCCCGCGACGCCGCGGCGGTGCTGGACCAGCTGGGGGAGCGGGTCGAGTTGGTGCTGGACGGCGGCCCGGCCCGCGGCGGCGTTCCGTCCACGGTCGTGGACTGCACCGGTGACTCGCCCCGGATCCTGCGAGCCGGCGCCATCGATCCCGAGGCCATTTTCGCGGTCCTCGGCGCCGGTGGGGACGCCGCGCCCCCCGATCGGCGACAATAGGGCCGACCCGGGCCCGGACGCGCTACAGGACGATTGCGCGGAGTCGCCCGACGGCGAGGAGCCGTTCGCTCCCGGACGAGAAGGAGCCACCGATGACGATCGCACGTCGAGAAGGGATCGCCTGGGCCCGGCTGGCCGATGTCGACCCCGAGCTGTGGGCGGCCATTCGCGGTGAGACCGATCGCCAGCGCTGGAAGATCGAGATGATCGCCAGCGAGAATTACACCTTCGCCGCGGTCATGGAGGCCCAGGGCTCGCCGCTCACCAACAAGTACGCCGAGGGCCTGCCCGGCAAGCGCTACTACGGCGGCTGCGAGTTCGTGGACGTGGCCGAGCGGCTGGCCCAGGATCGGGCCTTGGCGCTGTTCCCCGGCGCCGAGCACGTCAACGTCCAGCCCCACTCTGGCGCCCAGGCCAACATGGCGGCCTATCTCAGCGTGCTCAATATCGGCGACCGAATCCTGGGCATGAACCTGGCCCACGGCGGCCACCTGACCCACGGCTCGCCGGTCAACTTCAGCGGCAAGTGGTTCGAGGTCCACGCCTACGGCGTCGATCCTGTGACCGAGCAGATCGACTACGACGCGCTCGAGAAGCAGGCGGCCGAAGTCCGGCCCAAGATGATCGTCGCCGGCGCCAGCGCCTACCCGCGCATCATCGACTTCGAGCGGCTCGGCTGGATCGCCCACGCCAACGACGCGCTGCTCATGGTCGACATGGCCCACATCGCCGGGCTCATCTCGGCCGGGCTCCACCCGACGCCGTTCGGCCACGCCGACATCGTCACCACCACGACGCACAAGACCCTGCGCGGCCCGCGCGGTGGTCTGATCTTCTGCCGCGAGGACCTCGGCAAGGCGGTCGACAAGAGCGTCTTCCCCGGCACCCAGGGCGGGCCGCTGATGCACGTCATCGCGGCCAAGGCGGTCGCCCTCCTGCTCGCCAACACGGACGAATACCGCGCC
>Ga0265316_10001136_pt1 | contig 28888 bp, 22 predicted proteins | sample 4522metaG_FD_202092 | JGI IMG/M metagenome (GOLD analysis project Ga0265316, IMG submission 202092) | Rhizosphere microbial communities from Carex aquatilis grown in University of Washington, Seatle, WA, United States - 4-5-22 metaG | ecosystem: Host-associated > Plants > Roots > Rhizosphere >...
ATGCCGATGCCCGACGTGGCCGGGAAGCGGATCTTCTTCACGCCCATTTCGTTTTGCAGGAAGGCGATGACCTTCTTGGCCTCGGGCGACTCCGCGGGCCACTCGATGCCGGCGTAAATGTCTTCGGTGTTTTCGCGGAAGATGACCATGTCGACCTTCTCGGGCCGCTTGACCGGCGAGGGCACGCCGCGGAAGTAGCGTACCGGGCGCAGACAAACGTATAGGTCCAGCATCTGGCGGATGGCCACGTTCAGGGACGTCATACCGCCGCCGATGGGTGTGGTCAGTGGCCCTTTAATACCGACCAGATAGGTCTTGAATGCCTCCAGGGTTTCGTCGGGCAACCACGTGTCGAAAAGCTTCTTGGCCTTTTCGCCGGCGTAGACCTCGGCCCATGCGATCTTCTTTCGGCCTGCGAATTCCTTTTCCACGGCGGCGTCGAGGACGCGCACCGAGGCGCGCCAGATGTCGGGTCCGGTGCCGTCGCCTTCGATGAAGGGCAAAATCGGGCGGTCGGGCACCTGCAACGTGCCCTGGCTGTTCAGCGTGATGGGCTCGCCGCCCGTGGGAATGATGGGTTTCGGGGAAGAGACGGAAGTCATGGCCGGCGTTTTACCGCAGTCCACGCCACCACGTCGACTGATGCGCGCCGGTCGGCGCTCAAATCGTCATGGCCGCAAGCTGCGCAGACGCTGTGCGCGCGAAGGTACGGATCACGTCCTCTTGCGTGAGCGTTGCGACCTCGTCGATGGATCGCTTGGCCGCACTCGGCTGAAGCAGGCCGTTGAAGGCCGCGTGACCGAGCAGCCCAATCAGCGAAAAGAGAAATCGTTCGCGTTCATGCCGAGGCAGAAAGTCGAGACAGCGCAAGACCTCGGCTGGCCGCACGCGATCCCAGCGACCAGGCAGCCCCTGATCCGCCAGCCACTGGCCGACGCACAAAGCGGCATCGACGAGCTCTTGGCACTCTTCAGGTTCCGCCTTGACCGCGTCGGCCAGCTCCTTGGCCAAGGTCATGGCCACGATGCGCGGCCGGCTGGTTTCGACCTCGATGGCCGACGATGGATTGGATTGTCCCGGGTGCGAACTGCGCTTGTTCTTGTTCATGCATCTCTTCTCGGATGGGCACCCGAAAGAGTTGCTTGCGAAGATCGACTTACTTCACTTTCGTTCCCGGGGCCACCTCGCGGTCGAAGGCGCACATGGAGAGCGGGTCGCTGCCCGCGGCCAGGATCATGCCTTGGGAAACTACACCGCGGATCTTGGCTGGCTTCAGGTTCGCCAAGTAGAGTACCGTGCGGCCGACGAGGTCAGCGGGCGCGTAGGCGCCAGCGATGCCGGAGATGACGGTGCGCTGTTCGCTGCCCAGATCCAGGACCAGCTTGAGTAGCTTGTCGGTCTTGGGCACAGCATCGGCGGCCAGCACTTTGGCTGAGCGTAGGTCAATCTTGGCGAATTCCTCGATGGTGATTTCGTCTGCCGGGCCGCCCGCAACAGCCGACACGCTCTTGGGCGGCGGCGTCTGGTCGAGCCAGGCCGCGATGAGCTCTTTCTGCCGTTCGGGCTCGATGCGCGGAAAGATGGGTTTGGGTTCGACCAGTCTGCCGCCCGGCCAGCCGCCCCATTCATCAGACGGCCACAGACCAAAGTCCTGCTCGCGGCCGATCTGGCGCAAGAGTTCTCGCGACGCCTCGGGCATGGCCGGCCCGACCATCTGGGCTGCGCGACGAATCAGCTCGCACGTGTTGACCAAGACCTCGCGCAGTTCGGCGAGCTGCCCGGCCTTTTTGAGCTTCCACGGCGCCGTGCGATCCAGGTACACGTTGCCGGCACGGATCATCGTCCACGTCGCCTCCAGCGCGCGAGAGGGCTGCATCTCGTCCCAGGCTTTGCTGGCGGCCACGGTCATGTCCTGCGCGCATCGGCGCAAGACCAGTTCTTCTTCCGACAGCGGGTCGCCCGCGGAATAGCCCGGCCGGTGAGCCGCATCGAAGGTTTCGCCAAGCTGGCGAGCCATGGAAATCGTGCGATTGGCCAGATTGCCAAGGTCATTGCCAAGGTCGGACTCGAAACGCTGGAAAAGCGCCTCGTAGCTGAAATCGCCGTCGTTGCCCAGGGTGTATTCGCGCAGTACGAAGTAGCGCAACGGATCGGCGCCAAGGGAAGCGGCGATGAGGCTGGGATTCACGCGCGTAGCGGGTATGGACTTGGAAATCTTCTGCCCCTTGACGGTGATGTAGCCGTGGCAGAGCACCCCCTTGGGCATAGGCAATCCCGCGGACATCAGGAAGGCCGGCCAGTAGACCGCGTGAAAGCGCAGGATGTCTTTGGCGATGAGGTGCGTGCACGCGCCCCACAGCGCCTGCGCGCGCGCGTCGCTCAGGATCTTGTCTGGCCCGCCTAGCGCCGACACGTAGTTGGTCAGGGCGTCGAGCCACACGTAGACAACTTGGCTGGGATCGTTCGGTACCGGGATGCCCCATTTGACCGTCGAGCGCGAGATGGACAGATCCTTGAGCCCCGAGCGCACGAACTCGGCCACTTCGTTCTTGCGTGTTTCCGGCCGGATGAAGCCGGGCTGTTCGTAGAGCGCAAGCAACTTGTCGGCGTAGTTCGACAAACGAAAGAAATAGTTCTCCTCGCGCACGCGCTCGACGGGTTTGCGATGAATGGGGCAGACCTTGGCGCCGCCCTCTTCGATGACGTCCTCCTCGGTCTTCCAGCCCTCGCAGCCCACGCAGTACATGCCGTCGTAGTCGGCCTTGTAGATGTCGCCCTTGGCCAGCATACGCTGCCACATCGCTTCGACCGAGGCGACATGGTCGGGGTCGGTGGTGCGGATGAAGCGGTCGTAACTGATGCCCGCCTGGGCCCAGACCTCTTTGAATTTTGCGACGATGCCGTCGCAGTATTCCTTGGGGCTGACGTTCTGCTCGCGCGCCATGCGCTCGATCTTCTGCCCGTGCTCGTCGGTGCCGGTCAGAAAGTAGGTTTCGTGGCGGCGGGCGCGGTGGTAGCGCGCGAACGCATCGGCGACAGTCGTCGTGTAGAACGTGCCCAGATGGGGAACCGCGTTGACGTAGTAGATCGGGGTGGTGACGTAGAAGTAGTCAGCCATGGGCCAAGATTAACAGAGAAGCCGGGTGCGGATCCGGATTCTCACCACAGAGACGCGGAGAGCGCAGAGGCCGGAGAAGAGGGGTTTTCCGGATCCTGGATCCGAACTACTTCGTCTCTGCGTCTTTGTGCTCTCTGTGGTTAGGTTCCTTCGTCGCTGCCTTCGTCCTCTGCGCCGTTTTCCTCGCCGTCCGCGGCAGGGACATCGCCCGGATGGGGCGTGGGCGTCGCCTGGGAATTCGGTTGGTTGGGCACGAGCCGAACCTCGGACGCAGCGAAGGTCATGGGTGGCCGCTCGAAGAAGGACACGCGCACGCGACCGCCGAGCACATCGAGGTCGTCGACGCGCCCTACGCCCTCGGGCGTTTCTACCCGCTTGCCCGGCTTGGGCAGGCCCTTGGACATCTCGACGTAGAGATCGTCCTCGTACATCAGGCAACACTTGAGCCGGCTGCACTGACCCGCGATCTTGGTCGGGTTGAGCACCAGGCGCTGATGCTTCGCCATCTTGATGGACACCGGTGCGAAGCGCGTGAGGTAGGTCGAGCAGCACAGCTCGCGGCCGCACGATCCGATGCCGCCGGTCAGCTTGGATTCGTCGCGCACGCCCACCTGGCGCATCTCAATGCGCGCGTGCAGGTGCGACGCCAGATCGCGAACCAGCCCGCGAAAGTCCACGCGCTGCTCGCACGAAAAAAAGAACGTCGCGCGATCGCTGCCGAGGCCAATGTCGGTGCGAAACAATTTGATGGGCAAGCCCAGGGCTCGCGCGCGTTCGCGGGCAAAGGCCAGCGACTCTTCCTGGCGCTTCTGCTCTTGCTCGGCACGGGCCACATCGCGCGGCTCGGCCTTGCGGATCACTCGCCCTTGCAGGCTTTGCACCTGCCGCGTCCCCGACGGGATGGTGACCGTGCCAAGATTACTCGCGCGCCGATCATCGACGACTACCCGATCGCCCTGGCGCAAAATCAGGTTGCCGCATTCGCAGTCGAGGAGGCGGCCGTTGCGCGACAAGCGCACGCGCACCGAACTGCGCGTTTCCTCGCGAACGGCATTAGCGCCTTCCGGGCGATCCGCGGCAGGCTCAGGCGCTCTTGGGGCTTCACTCATGCGAGTCCCGATTCTAGGGATTTGAGATCCATCAACATCTTCTCGAGCGCGGTCACTGGGTTCACGTTGGACAAAAGCGCGAGCGAGGCCTGGACCACCTCGCGCAAGGCAATACGAAGCGAAAGTAGATCGTAGTCCATTCGTGCGCGCCCGGCGAGTCTTTCAAGCTCCGCTGCCCGATCGCGCAGCAGCACAAGATCGCCTGCGCCGGCCGCAGTCACGAGAGCGTCGCGATAGAAGCGAGCCAGCAGGGCCAGGGCTTCGGGCAGATCCTGCCGACTTTCCTTGTCGGAAAACTCGGCTGCGGCATCGAAGATCGGGCCGACGCCTTTTGCCGCCGCCGCCTTGCGCAGGTTGCCGACGATGGTCCACAGCGTCGATTCCGCCTCCGACTCAAGCGCTTGCATAAGCCGCCCAGCTTGCCCGCTGGCCAGCGATGCCGCGGTTTCCGCCTGCGCGCGCGTGGCGCCACGGCGCACGGCAATTTCCACCAAAGCCGCGGGTTGCAAGGCGGCGAAGCGAACGCGCTGGGTGCGCGAACGGATAGTGGGAAGCAACCGGTCGGGCGCCGAGGTCACGAGCACGAGGTGGTTGCCGGGACACGGCTCTTCCAAGGTCTTAAGCAGGCAATTCGCCGAACTGGGATTGAGCGCGTCCGCCCGATCCAAAATGAGCACGCGCGCCGGGGCCTCATGGGGCCGCGTCGAGGCGATGGCGACGATCTCGCGCGCCTGCTCGATGACGTACTGCTTGTCGGCTGGGGCCAGCGAGAGCACGTCGGGGTGCTGGCCATGGTCGATGCGGCGGCAGGCGTCGCACGTGTCGCAGCCGAGGCCAGGCGCATCCGTACAGCACAGAGCCTTGGCCAAGCCAAGCGCCGCGCTTCGTTTGCCCACGCTTTCTGGCCCATCGAAGAGGCAGGCGTGGGCAAGCCGCCCGGACGCCACCGCCCGCAAGAGCATGGCCACCGCGTGATCCTGTCCGACCATGTCGCGCAAAAGCATGAAGGCGCCACGCTAGCAAAATCCGTGGGTGTGCGTAGGGGAAAAACTATAGACTCGGGGAAGAAGGGAATCCTCTACCAATGACCCAAAAGAAAGTGGCTCTCATCACCGGCGCGAACAAAGGACTTGGGCTCGAAGTCGCCCGCCAGCTCGGCACACAGGGGCTGATCGTGGTGCTCGGCGTGCGCGGCGAGGCCAAGGGCGCTGCGGCGGTGGCCGAGCTGCGCAAGCAGGACATCGATGCGCACTCCGTGAAACTCGACGTGACCAACCAGGCCGATGTAGCGAGCCTCCTCGCTTTCTTCAAAGACAGGTTTGGCCGCCTCGACGTCTTGGTGAACAACGCCGGCGTGGCCGAGTGGCGTGCAGACGACGTGGATTCCTTCCGCCGGACCTTCGAGACCAATCTCTTCGGTGTCGTTGCGGTGACCTACGCGCTTCTTCCACTGCTGCAGGCCAGCCCTGCCGGTCGCATCGTCAACCAGTCAAGCGTGCTCGGCTCGCTCACCTCGCTACAGAAGAAACCCGACATGTTCGGCAGTTTCGTGATCCCGGCTTACACAGCGTCCAAGGCCGCACTCAACGGCTTCACCGTGGCGCTGGCGCACAAGACGCGCGGGACCGCGCTCAAGGTCAACTCCGCGCATCCCGGCTGGGTGCAGACCGACCTTGGCGGCGCGAAAGCTCCCATGAAAGTCGTCGACGGCGCCAAGACCGCGGTCGTGCTCGCCACCCTTCCCAGCGACGGGCCATCCGGGCAGTTCTTCCATTTGGGCGAACCGCTACCCTGGTAGCGTCTACTTCTTCTTGGCCAGGTCACCGGCGCGTACTTTGGCGAGCTTCGCGGGGTCGATGAACTTCTTCACCGCCGCGTTGACGTCGGCGGCGGTAAGCTTCTCGATCTTGCCGTTGAGGTCGCCCCAGTAGGCCAGGGTGCGGCCGAGGAAGAGGCCTTGGTTGAGCTCGCCCAGCACGAATTCGTCCTCGGCAATGCGGCCTTCCCAAACCTTGGCGTAGCTCTTCTTGGCTTCGGCGAGTTCTTTGTCGCCAACGCCGGTCTTCACCATGGCCTCGATCTCGGCGAGTAGTCCGGACATTGCTTTGTCCATGTTGGCGGGCGCCGCGATGGCGCCAGCGAAGAAGAAGGCGCTCTTGTCGATGGGGTGGGCAAGCAGCTGTGAAAACGCGCCGTAGGAGATCCCTTCCTTCTGGCGCAGACGCAGGAACAGACGCGAGCTCGGGCTGCCGCCCAGCATGTAGTTGAAGAGGTACAGCGCCGGATAGGCCGGATCGTCGTCTCTCGCCTCCAGCGCCTGGCCGGCGGCGACGAAGGCCATTTCTTTGTCCGGCGTGTTGATGGTGTCGTCGCCGGGCTTGCTCGGTTGGAAGGGCAGCGGGATGCGCTGGTACGGTTTGGGCGACTTCCAGGTCGCGATGGCTTTGGCGATGTCGGCTTTCACCGCTGCCGCATCGAAGTCTCCGACGACCGAGAGTTGGGCAGCGCTCGCGCCCCACAGGCGCTTGTGCAGCGACGCCAGATCCGCAGCACTCACTTTGCGCAAGCGCTCGATGGTTTCCTTCAGCGTCGGTGTGTAGCGGACGTCATCGGGCGGAAAGGGCAAGAGGCGCTGCATGAGCGCGACACTGGCGTTGGCGATGGGATCGGAAAGCTGCTCTTCCAGCTTGGCCAGCATCTCGGCGCGCAGGGATTCGAAGTCTTTCTTGCCAAACGCCGGTTCACGCAGCATCTCGCCAAGCAGTTCGATGACGGCTGCCAGGTTCTCACGCACGGTCTTGACGTGCACCTGGGCCACGTTGACCGTGCTCGGCGAGCCGTGACCGTGGCCGAAGGTGACTTCGGCTTTGAGCAGATCGAGTTTGTCCTTGAGTTGCTCGAAGGTGTGCTTGCGTGTTCCGCGCAGGAGCATCTCGGGCAGCAGGGACGCCGCCTCAACCTTGCCTTTCAGGTCGGCTTCGCCGCCGAAGCGCACGGTCAGGGACAGGTGCACCTGGCCGCCTTTGGTCTTCTTGGGCAGAAGCGCCAGCTTGAGACCGCCGGGCAGCTCTTCGCGCGAGGTGCGCTTTTCGATGTTGTCGACCGTGGCCAAGAATGCCTCGCCGGCTTCGGACGCGGCGCTGCCCTTGTAGTCCTTGAGCATGGCAGCCACGTCGGGGGTGGGGGGCAAGGGCGCGCGGTCGGCATCCTTGGTCGGCTGAAACATTCCGAGGGTGCGGTTCGACGGCTTGAGGTAGGCCTTGGCCACGCGGGCGATGTCGGACGCGGTCGTGGTTTTCACGCGATCGCGCATCAGATAGAGCAGGCGCCAGTCGCCCATGGCCGCGAATTCGGAGAGCACGACTCCGGTTTTGGCGGTTTCGGTTAGGATCAGATCGAACTCGCGGAAGAAGCCGGCCCGCCAGCGGTCGATTTCTTCCTTGCTGATGGGTGACGAAGCGAAGGCTTCGACGATCTTGGTCATGGTGTCGCGGATTTGCGTGGCCGAACCGTTCTTCCCCGCCTTGGCGGAGAACAGGATGACGCCGGGCTCGGCCATGGGGTACGCCGCGCCGCTGACTTCGCTGGCGATGCCCTTTTCGACGAGAGCCTTGTACAGGCGGCCGCTCGGCTTGTTGGTCAGGATGTCGACGATGGCATCCTCGGCCACCTTGTCCGGATCGGCGCCGGCCACGCCGTGGTAGGCCAGCTCGACGATGGCTACGTCGCCGCTGCGGCGTACGGTGACCTGGCGCTCGCCGTCTTGCACGGGCTCGACCGTCCAGGTCTGTCCGAGCTTGCGCGCCGGGCGCGGGAGCGCGCCGAAATACTTCGCCACCAGATCGAGGGCGCGCTTCTCATCGAATTTTCCCGCGACGATCAAGATGGCGTTGTCGGGCTGGTAGAAGCGCCGGTAGAAGGCGCGCAGATTCTCGATGGGCACGCGCTCGATGTCGCTGCGCGAACCGATGGTGGCCTTGCCGTAGCTATGCCACTGGTAAGCGGCGGCTAGCACTTTGTCTTCGAGGACGATGTCGGGCTGGTTCTCGGTCTTCTCGAATTCGTTGCGCACCACCGAGAATTCCTTGGCCAAATCGTCGGCCGCGATCTTGCTGTTCACCATGCGGTCGGCCTCGAGCGCGAGCGCGAAGTCCAGGTTGTCGGCGATGGCGGGCAGCTCCTCGAAGTAGTTCGTGCGATCCCACCACGTGGTGCCGTTGAAGTTGGCGCCGTGATCTTGCAGCAGCTTCCACACGTCGGGTCGGCTGGGAGTGCCTTTGAACAGCATGTGTTCAAGGAGGTGCGCCATGCCGGTCTCGCCGTAGCCTTCCAGGCGCGAGCCCACGAGGTACGTGATGTTGACCAGCACGGTGGGTTTGCTCTGGTCCGGGAAAATGAGAACGCGCAGGCCGTTGTCCATCCGGTATTCGGTAATGCCTTCGACAGCGGTCACCTTGGTCAGACGGGATGCGGGCGCTTCAACCGCTGCCGCGGGCGTTGTGATGGCAAGCACCGAAAGAAGAGCGAGACCAGGAACTAGACGCATGCTTTTCTCCTGGCCGGGAAGATAGCCTAGCCCGAGAAGAAGCGCTCGGAAAGCAGGCGGCCGGCGCCCAGCATGGCGATGGCCAGGCCGGTGGCGGCCAGCAGCGCTCCTAGCAGATCCGTCGGTCGGTGCATGCCGGTCGCTAGCAACACGCCCCAGGTGCACGCGGCGAGACCCGACACGATGAGGAACAGAGCGAGGACCATGGACCTGGAATCTTGATGTAAAGTCACCCGATGTCCAAATCCGAAGCATTTGCCCTGATTCTCGCTGGCGGGGGCGGCACGCGCCTGTGGCCGGCCTCGCGGCGCAGCCGGCCCAAGCAGCTGCTGGCCCTGGGGGGCAGCGAATCGCTGCTGGCGGCCACGTTTGCCCGGGTCAGCGGGATTCTTGGCGCCGAGCACACGCTGATCGTCACCGCCGCGGATCAGGCCGATGCCGTTCGCCGAGCTCTGCCCGAATTGCCGGTCGCCAACTTGGTGGTCGAGCCCGCCGCGCGCAACACCGCACCCGCGGTCGGTTTGGGCGCGGTGACCGTGGCGCAGCGGGCGGGCGACGGAGCGCGCCTGGCCATCTTGCCCTCGGATGCTTTCATCGCGGACGCGCCAGAATTCGCGCGGGTCATGGGTGTGGCCCTCGAACACGCTGGCGAAACCATCGTCACCATCGGCATCAAGCCCACGCGGCCCGAGACGGGCTACGGTTACCTCCAGCGCGGCGCCCTTGTGCGCGGCGGGGTTTTCGAGGTCGCGCGCTTTGTGGAGAAGCCCGATTCGGAGACGGCGGCACGCTATCTCGCCGCCGGCGACTACTGGTGGAACTCGGGCATGTTCTTCTTCACCGCGGGGCGACTCTTCGAGGAGGCCAGGACGCACATGCCGGACTTGGCGGCGATCCTGGGTGAGATTCGCGACAGTTCCAATCCCGCGGCCACGGCGGAAGCGCGCTATCCTGCCGCGCCCAAGATCTCCATCGACTACGGCATCATGGAAAAGGCCAGCGGCATCCGCGTGGTGCCGGGCAATTTCGGCTGGAACGACGTGGGCAGCTGGTCCGCCCTATCCGACATTCGCGACAAGGACAAGGCGGGCAACGTGGTCTCCGGCGATGTCGTTCTTAGTGCCGTGTCGGGCAGCGTGGTGGTCAGCGAACCCGGCGCACCCCTGGTAGGCGTCGTGGGCGTCGACGACTTGGTGGTCGTGGCGACCAAGGATGCCGTGCTGGTCGTGCGCAAAGATCGCGCGCAAGAGGTGCGCGCCGTAGTGGATGCGCTTGCCGCCAGCAAACGCCATGACCTTCTCTAGATTGCGGTCCTATACTTGCGCGGAGTCTAAAGTACCAACGTTTGTCCGGTAGACGCCCAATAGAACCAGTGGCCCCACGGCACGAGCTATATCACGAGATTTTCGGTTCGATCATCGATCGGACCGAGATGACGCCGTATTTGTTGCTGCGCTCGAATGGCTACCGGGTTGCGCTTCGGCAGGCGACCCGGATGCTGGGCAATCGCGGGTTCGACACTCACGGTAGGGATGGGCTGCGTGCCAGGGAAAAGGCACGCGCCCAGTCCTATATCCGCCAGGCGCGCCGATATTTTCTCGATTGGCTGCTGCCCTTCGTGAAGAAGCAGCTAGCCGCGCTGGCCGCCCTGAAGTCGAACAACCAAGGACACTACCGCGCGTGCCAAAGGGCCATCGGAAAGCTGCAGGCCACGCTCGCCGATCGCGAGCTTCGCGAATTGATCGATCGCGATCCGCGCCACCTGTTCTTGCTCGCCTCTTCGCGCAAGTACCCTGACCTCTTTCGTGGCTATCGCGGACGGAATCTTGCGGTCCCCGACGCCTGGCAGCGCATGGCCTGCGCCATGCTGAAAATGGGACATATCATCAAGTCCATCGAGGAAGACAGCCAGGACGTGTACGACTATGCCCAGCTCGGCATCTTTCTCGAAAGTCGGGCGCGAAGTCTCGACGACCTTTTCAACTTCAATTGGGAGGCCCCAGATATCCTGCCCGAGGATGAAGCGGCCCGGCGCGCCTTCGTCAAAGTATCCGCCTTTTTCCACAAGTTGAAGGAGTCGATGACTTTTGATTGGGCCAAGTCCTGCCTGGTCTTCAACAGCGGAGATGGCGTCGAGGTCGATATCGTCGAGGTGAAGGCGCGTCTCAAAAGCCCGGAAAGCATGTTCACCAAGCTGGGCAAGAACGTCGAAGGCGAGGCGCACGACATTCGCGACATCCTCGCCATCACTTTTTTACTCAAGAGTCGCGAGGACACCTTGACGCTATTTCATGCCCTGCAAAAGCGCGGCGTGATTCTGCAAGAAAACACCGTCTCGCACTCGATCACGCAGACGCTGTTCGACAGCCCCGCCGACATGGGCGAAGCCGTGCGCCGTCTGGCCCTGGCCCTCGCGCGCAGCGAAGGCAAGGCGAACCACGCGCCCGCAAAAGAGCTGCGGGCCGAAGCCAGGGAGTTCTTCAATGCGCTCAATGTCAATGCCAGGCAGAACACGGACACGGCGCACGGACACCGCAAGTTCCAGTGCAAGATCAACTATTCGCTACCCATTCACCGCGATGCCCGGACCAACCAGATTCTCGTTCCCGGAACAGCTGACTACGCCGCAAGAGACGCACACGCGGTCAAGACCCGGCAACACACCCTCGGCGTCGAGTTGCGCATTTCGGACCGCCAAAGTTGGCACGCGTCCGAGCTGAAGGGCGAATCCCACCACGATGCCTACCGCTTCCGTCAGCTTCTCGCCTTGATGAACCGGCTGTTTCGTCCCAGCTTCGATTTTCCGAGCGAAGCGCTTGCGCAACTGCGCAAGGATCAGGGCCGCGTGTTCGCCTGACGTCCGAGCTGCCAGGAACTAAACGAACGGCGTCGCGGCGTGCACCTGGGCCTGATTGAGGCCACAATCTCTAGGTAGACCCGCGCCTTTCCCGACCGGCTGGCATCCAAAGATAAGGAAACACAAATGCCCTCGTCGACTCTCTTTGAACCGTTCACGCTTGGGAAGATCCTGCTCAAGAATCGTATTGTCATGGCCCCCATGACGCGAAGTCGGGCTGTGGAGTCGAACACGCCGAACCAGCTTATGGCCGAGTACTACGCCCAGCGCGCCGGCGCTGGTCTGATCGTCACCGAAGGCACCTCGCCCTCACCCAACGGGACCGGCTACGCACGCATCCCCGGTCTGTGGGCCAAGCACCAGGTCGCGGGTTGGAAGAAAGTTACCGACGCTGTTCACGCCAAGAACGGACGCATCTTTGCCCAGCTCATGCACACCGGGCGCGTGGGTCATCCGCTGAACTTGCCCGCCGGCGCCCAGGTCCTTGCACCCAGCGCCGTGGCCGCCGAGGGCACCATGTTCACCGACGCGCAGGGGCCGCAGCCCTATCCCGTGCCGCGCGCGATGACCGAGGCCGAGGTTTGGGCAGCGGTCGACGAGTACAAGTTGGCCGCGCAGAACGCCATGGCCGCGGGATTCGATGGCGTGGAATTGCACGGCGCCAACGGCTACTTGCTCGAACAGTTCTTGAGTCCGCACAGCAACCAGCGCGAGGACGCCTGGGGCGGCTCGGTCGATAAGCGCATCGGGTTTGTGGTCGAGGTGGCCAAACAAGTGACCGCAGCCGTCGGCGGCGAGCGGGTCGGCATTCGCCTGTCTCCCTACGGCGCAAACGCGGGCATGAAGCCTTACCCCGAGATTGACGAAACCTACAAGGCCTTGGTCGGGCGCCTTTCCCCCTACGGTATTCAGTACATTCATCTTGTCGACCATTCCAGCATGGGCGCGCCCATGGTACCCGAGCGGCTCAAGCAGGCCTTGCGACGTGCCTGGCCGCGCACTCTTATTCTGGCAGGCGGCCTCGACCGATCGCTGGCCGAATCGGCGCTTCGCGACGGCAAGGGCGATCTGTTTGCCTTCGCGCGGGCCTTCCTCGCCAACCCCGATCTGGTTGCGCGCATGCAAGAGAATCTGCCCCTCAATGCGCCGGACCCATCCACCTTCTATTCGCCGGGTCCTAAGGGCTACACCGACTATCCGACAGCGACCTGATTCAACTCAGGGTGAATGGGTAGCTGACGATCTGGCTCGTGCCCGCGGCGGGAAAACGGATGCCGCCCACGACGTTCTTGATGCAGCCGTAAAGGCCGTTCCTTTGCAGCACCGCCGGCCCCTCGACGCGCACCCCGCGCACGCTGCCGGCACGCTGGATGCGGAACTTGATGGTCACTCGGCCGGGCACGTAGCTTTCCGGATCGGGCCGCGCGCGGGCGATGCAATCCAGGATGGCGGATTCTTGTCCGCGGAAGCGTTCGTCGATCTGATCCTGCGAGAGCTCGGCCAGCTCCTTGTCGTTGGACATGTCCAGGCGAAGTACGTCGGGTCTTGACAGGTCGTCGCCCTGGGCGACTGGGCGCAGATCGGCGGCGGACAGGCGCACGGGCTCAGCCTCGGGCTCGGCGCCAGGCAGGGCATCGCTTGCCGCTGGTCCGCGCGCCACGCGAATAGCACCGCGACTGCGCTTCTTCGCCTTCTTGATCGCTGGCGGCGCGCCCGCGTCGACGGCGGTCGTCGCAAAACTTTGCGCCGTAGAGCGCAGGTGCTGCCAGTAGAAGTAGCCGCCGAAGCCCAGTCCGGCCACCAGCAGCCCGAGGAGAAAACCCTTCATGAAGGCGTGATCCTACAACGAAGGACCAGGCCCAGCGAGGTCGGCTTGCACCCGTGTCGACTTGCACCCGGCCTTGGGGCGTCGTCACGGGCGAGCGTCCCGAATGGCACGTCGCTGCCGTGTCCGAATGAGCACGACCGCCAAGATGGCCCACGCGGGGAACGAAATGCATGCCCCGAGACGGAGGCCAGGCGTGGCATAGGCGAATTCGATCGTGTGCGTGCCCGCGGAAATGGGAACCGCTCGGCCGAGCAAGTCGGCGCGCTCGATGGGAATTGGCGAACCGTCTACTGTGGCGGACCATCCGGGCCAAAAAGCGTCAAGGAGAACGGCGTAGCCAGCGAAAGGGGCTCGGCAAACCAAACGCACCTTTTCTGGCGCCACGGCGTGCATCGCACAGGGAGCCGGAGATGCATTCAGGTCCTGCGTCGCCGCGGGGGAAGAGCCGCGCAGGGGATCGCTGATCCGGATTTCGCCGTCATCGAGCGTCGAGGCAAAGATCGCGCTCTCGGCTTCCGCGTCCGAAGCAAGTCGTTTCCAGCGCGGGGCCACGAAGCCGCGCGGACGGCGCAACTCGTTTCTGGCGATCACGATGTCGCCCAGCGGAGTCGCTGCAAGCGGCCGTAGCGATCCCTTTGCCTCTGCGGCTCCGACTATGGCGTAGTCGATGCCATAGAGTTCAAGGATGCGCGATCCGTGGGTTGCCATCGCGGCCTTGGACCACAGGGCCGCAAGTCGAGCGGAATGCGCAGGATCCCAACCTGGAAAATGATCGATGCCAAATCGAGCACCGACGTTCTCGTAGGCCGTGTGGTGAAGACCCAAGGCGACGATGCTGGCCTCCGTGGAGGATGATGCCGGCATCAGGCCAGGACTGCGGTACAGGCGCGGCCGCGGCTCGGCTCCCGGGGGAACGAGAGCGAGGAGGGCAGGCCGGCCAGCAACGCTCGCCCGGGGCAGCATGGGATGCAGCCACCAAACTTCGCTGACAAGGCCTGCGAAGACCGCGACACAGATGCCAACCGTGGCAAGTCGAAGATGGCCGCGACCGCGCAAATGAAGGCAAAGCGCGACCACGGCGAGGACTCCAGCGGCCAGGGCGGCACCCTGGATCGCTCCGCTCACGATTCTTGCGCCATCCAGGGGCGGGGCGAGCGCTTGGCCCAACTTGGACAGCCCACCGCCCAGCGATCTTGCCATGCCATGGCTGGCGACAGCGATACCGCCAAGTGCCGCCGCCAGATACCACGACGCGCGCGCCGCGCGGTTCGCGAGATCCTCGGATTGCAAGACTCGGGTCAGGCCGACTCCAGCGAGGGTCGTCCACAGGATGAGGGCACCGGCGAAGTGCCGCTGAGGATAGCGAACCAGGCGTTCGGGCAGCACGACCGTGCGGAAGGCTTCATAAAAAGGTGTGTACGCGCCAAGTGCGATGAAGAGGAAGACCAGGGAGACGAGGCCAAGGGCCCGAGCGGAAGGCAGGCGCCGCCGCATCGCGATCGCGGCGAAGAGAAGCGTGGGCGCGCCAGCGTAGAACGATAGTGCAAAGGAAGTATCGAGACCCTGGGCACTTCCCGTGTCGGCGACGGCTCGTGCCGCGTTCAGGACCGGATCGCCGGGGTTGCCGAGAATCCGCGGCCAAAGAAGTTCGAGCAGACGCCATGGATGCATGGACCAGACGCTTGCCTCGGACATGGCGATGCCAGTCGCGCGCCGGGACTCGAACAGGAGGCCGACGGCGGGAAGCAGCGAGATCGAGGCGAGCAGCAGCGCGAAGCCCAGCGCTGTCGCAAAGCGCGCCAGGGCAAGCGCGCGGCGGGATGAACGAAGCACGGTGATGGCAGATGCCAGCAGCACCGAGGTGATCGCGGCCGCGGGTTCACCGACGAGAAGTTGCATCGCCGCACACAGCGCGACGATGGCGGCGGCACGCCACGTGCGAAGGCGACCGCTCGCCCGCGCGAGGCCATCCGCGGCGCCCGCCAGCCATGGCATCCAAGCAAGGGCGAGTGGCGGCAGTGAATTGACGGCCATGGACGTCGCGAACCCGCTGACCATGAGCGCGCCGCCCGCGAAGAGAGCTCCCCCGGTATCTGCGCCCAGCCGCCTGGCCAGGAATGCGCCGCCGATGCCGAGCCAGAACATGTGCAGAAGCAACACGGCGTCGGCACCCGCGGTACCGGGAAAGAATGCGGCAATCCAGGCCGGCGGGTAGAGGGCGCAATGGTTTGGATTGGCGGCGAACGGCGCGCCCAGCCCGACCCCGCTCCACCACTGCGGAAATCGGAAATGGGAGAGGGCATCGACCAGGTGAGCGCGGGAGGGGAGCGTATAGGTCAGGTAGTCGTGAAGAATGAAGGTCTCGCCGCCCACGATCACCCGCCAGTACGCGACCAGAAGCAGCACGGCCAGCGACGAGACGACGAGCGCGCCTTGGCGGGCCGGCGTTGACAGCGGGGGTTCGGCGGCTCGGTCTCGCCCACAACGAAGGCCGCTCCCAACGAGGCCGCCCTGCATCTCCGCTATTCCCCGAGTAGCGTGCGCTCGATGAAGGCCCACACCTGCCGGTGCAGGAAAAGGTACCCGAGGGCACTGGCGGCGAGGAAGGGGCCGAAGGGAACCTCGCTGCGCCGAATGGAAGGCGTGGCAGGGGCCGGAAGTTCGCCGGCAACAGTCAGCGGCGGATCGTTCGTGCTGGCCAGGGCTGGATCCACGCTAGCGACCTCGATGGGCTTCACGCCTTGCGCTTGCTTCCACCGCTGTACCAGCAGCGCCGGGATGCTGATCATGATACCGATGAACGAAGCGGAGAAGACGATAGGCGGAAGCGCCTTCCAACCCAGCAACGCGCCCATGGCGGCGAGCAGCTTCCCGTCGCCTAAGCCCAGGCCCTCGCGGCCGGTGCTGTAATAGTAGGCGTCCGCGATCAAACGAACCACGGCGTAACCGGCGGCGGCGCCGATGGCGCGTTCGAGCCAGGCGACTTCTCCCGTGGCAAAGCCGCCGAGGAAGAACACCACCACCGAGGGCAGCGTGATTCGGTCGGGCAGGCGCTTGGTGTCGAGATCGATGAAGGTCAGCACCACCAGCACGGCGGCGAAGGCGAAGTACACCGAGTAGCGCGCGACCCGCACGCCAAGCGGCAGCCCCTCGGCGTCCAGGGCGAAGCTCCACAACACCAGGACCGACAGAGCGGCCATGAGGCTCTCGACCAGCGCGTAACGGGCCGAGAACTTGGCTCCGCAGTGCCGGCAGCGACCGCGCAGCAGGAGGTAGGACAAGATGGGGATGTTGTCGCGAGCGAGCACGCGGGCGCCGCAAGCAAAACAGTGCGACGGCGGAGTCACCACGGATATGCCGCGCGGGATGCGGGCGATGCACACGTTGAGAAAGCTGCCCCAAATGGCGCCGAAGGCGGCGGCGGCGAAAAGTGCCGGAATTCGCCAGACCGCAAGGTATTCAGCAAGGGGTGGGAACACGGCTAGACGGTATCATTTGGTGGTAGATTTCGCCGCCTCTCGATGCGCACGTTCCGTTCTTTCACGCTCGTGGCCGCGGCTTTCGTCGTCGCGGGGGCCGGCTGTGGCCAGAAGAAGGCGGTGGTCGCACGTGGCGGGCTTGAAACCATGGACGGCGTCCTGGCGCCGACGGCATTTGCGGCGGCCCTGCGCAAGGCCGGTGGCGGGCATCTGCACGCCACGGCGCTTTTCCACATCGACACCGGCGGCAAGGCCGACCCCGGCGACGGGAGCAAACCAGCGTCGCCGTCAGCGGTCACCACCACGACCGACTTGTGGATGGACAAGCAGGGCAACTTTCGCCTGGCGGAAAGCAACGATCAGGATGGCGGTCGCGAGATCGTCCGCGTGGGTGGCGAAGTGGCAGTGGCCTTGCGCTATGGCAAGATGATCCGGCGTGCCGCGCAGGATGCCGAGAACGCGCGTTTCGTGGCCGAGGCGTTGGGTGCACCCTGGGCGGCCTGGGAAATCGTGCGCCGCCAGGTCGAGCTGGATGAAGCCGGCCAAGGCGTCTACCGCTTGAGGCTGAGCAATCGTCTCGTCGACCTGCCCGTGGGATTTCCCGCCGCAGAGGGGTTGCGCAAGTGGCGCGACACAGTCGACGTCAAGATCCTTGAAGGTCAGGCGACCGTGGATCCCGCCAGCCACCTGCCGCTTGCCTTCACGTGCAAGACGGCTTTCCAGGCCGTGCGCGATCAGGTTCCAATTGCCGGCGAAGTCAGTGTCTCGTCCGCCCTCGACCAGGTGGGCAAGGTGGCAGACATCGTCATGCCCGAGGCCGAAGCCTTGCGCGTCCGCCAGCGCACCATCCTTGAGGAAAGGGCGTTGCTGGGTGGCCTGGGCGCTTCGCGCCTGGGCGCTTCGCGCCTGGGCGCAACGCTTGGGCCAGCGGTCAAGAAGACGGGGCCATGAATCGCGACAGCCGCGTGACCGAGGTTCACGCCGAGCCCGTGGTCGCGCACGATCCTGGGCAGCTCGCGCACCTGGCGCACCACCGCAGCCTCATCGTAAGGCGGGCGCTTCTGTCCAGCGCCATCCGCGGTTTCTTGCCTGTGCCCATGGTCGACGATGCGCTGGCCGGCCGCGTGCGCGCCGGGCTCTACACCAAGGTGGCGGCGGGCCGGCAGGTGGATCTGCCCCCGGCTTCTGCCGCCATTTTGGCCGAAGCCAAGGATCAGGGCGCCGCCGCCAAACTGTCCTTTGTGGCCGCCGCCGCCGTCATCGCGAAGTTCGCGGGCCGAAAGTTTCTCGCCCTGGTGGCCGCGGGCCGCGGTGCCGAAGAAATGGCCCAGATCTTCACCAGCGCGACGCTTTTCGACCACTACTGCGCCAAGTTGCACGTGGGCGGCGAAATCACCGCGGCCGAAGCCGCCCGCCTGCGCGCCTGCCTTGCCGCTTGCGGGCAGAACGCCACGCTTGGTCCGACCCTCGCCGCTTTTCGCGAAGGCAGCCGCGTTCTCGGTCGATCACTCCTGGAAGCCCCACGCTGGGTCTCGCAACGTATCGCCGCGCTTGGCGAGCGGTTCGTGCACAGCGGGGGCAATCCCGACGTGCTTGACGCATTTCCCGAGCAGGCAAGCGGAGAAACCGCCTGGCTGGACCGCGCCGCGCACTCCGTCGAGCAGGCCATGGCTCAGGCCGGCAACGAGCACCTGACACGCCTGGTTCGTGCCTTTGAAGAGCGCTGGCGGAGATGACTCGCGTGAGTAGCGTCGGGTTTTGCCCGACGGTACTCATCGCGGGAGTTCGAAAGAACCCTCCAGGGTTCTTTCTTCAATGACAAAATCGTGCGCGCCGATTGAGGAGCGCCGCGCGCTTTGCTAGCATGGAGCCCACGTGACGAAAAAGAAGATCTCCCAGCCGACCGCCAAGAACCGCAAAGCCGCCAAACCCGCAGCCAAGAAGAAGCCGGCGGGCAAGGGGGCAGGGGGCAAAGGGAAATCGAAAGCCGGGGCGAAGGTCAAGAGGCCAGTCGCGCGCCAGGTGCACGCGGCGCTGCCCGACTTGCCGGCACTGCGTCCGGGAGAAGAGCGCGAGCGGCGCGAGTCCCTGGCCTCGGGCAAGGCCGCCATCGCGGCCGCGCTCGACAAGAAAGCCGTCGAGCCCGTGCTCATCGACGTGTGTGGCCGCGCCAGTTACGCCGACTACATCGCCGTGGTCAGTGGGCGCAGCGATCGCCAGGTCGATGCCATTGCCGACGGCGTGTGCGAGGCCATGGCCGCGCGCGGCCGGCGTCCCATCGGCCGCGAAGGCGCGCGCAACGGGCGCTGGGTGCTCATCGATTTCGGCGACGTGGTGGTGCATGTTTTCTACCACCCGCTGCGCGAGGTCTTCGACATCGAGAGCCTGTGGATCGATGCCCCCCGGGTCAAGCTGCAGATCCCAGCCGAGGCGCGCGCCGATGTGGCGCCCGGCCGCGACACCTTGACGTGAAGATCCTGATTCGCGCCGTCGGCAAGATGCGCGACCGGCGGCTCGAATCCGTCTGCGACGAGTACTGCGCGCGCATCCGCCGTCACGTGCCCATCGATGTCGGCGAAGTCGAAGACGATGCGGCCCTGGTGCGCGCTTTGCCGGCGGGCGCCGAGATCGTCGCTCTCGAACCCGGCGGCGACGCCTGGACCACCGCCGAATTCACCAAGTACCTGGAAAAGCGCATGGTGCAAGGCACGCGCGCGATTGTTTTTCTTATCGGCGGCGCCGACGGCCTCGGCGCGGCTACGGTCGGGCAGGCCAAACGCCGGCTTTCGCTTTCCCCGCTGACCCTGCCGCACCGGTTGGCGCGCGTGCTTCTGTGCGAGCAGATCTACCGCGCCATTTCGATCATTCGCGGCGAACCTTACAATCGTTGATGGAAACCCTAGGCTAGACTTGAATCCGATGAGCATCGGTAAGCGGCTTTTCAATCTGGCGAAATCGGAGCTGAATTCGCTGCTCGATCGCGCGGCCGAGGTCGAGCGAACGTCGTCGCACGATCCCGACGAGGATCTGTACCGCCGCTTTAGCCTGGATGAACTGACCGACAAGGAGCTAGAGGCGGAAATCGAGCGGCGCCAGCGCGCCCGCCAGGCGCAAGCGCGGGCGCGCACGGGTTCGCGGCCCGCGGGCGCGGCGGCAGGTGCGAAGCCGGCGGACAAGTCCGCGCCTGGTAGCACCCGCGCCTCGGGCGGCGCGCAGGCGCGCAAGCCCACGCCCGAGGACGAACTCCGGCGCGCCTACGCGGCGCTGGAAGTGCCGTATGGTTCCGACTTTGCCACGGTCCGCAAGTCGTACCGGGTGCTCATGCGCAAGTACCACCCCGACCGCCACGCGGGCTCGCCGGAAAAACAGAAGACCGCCACTGAACTGGCGCAGAAACTTTCGGCGGCCTACCAGCTCATCGAGCAGCGCGCACGCCAATAGTGCCTGGGCGGTTGACTCCGGCGAGGATGTAGACTTCCGGCCATGTTAGGAAAAGGACTAAGCGAGTTGATTCCGCTTCTGCAAGTGGCGGTCGGGCCGGTGATCCTGATTTCCGGCGTTGGACTTCTGCTGCTCTCGCTCACCAACCGATTCGGGCGCGCGGTGGATCGCTCGCGCCAGCTCATCCACGAAATGCGCGAAGCTGGCGAGCCCGACCGGCGACACTTGCGAAGCCAGGTCGAGGTTCTCTATCGCAGGGCGCGCCTCATTCAGAGATCCATCATTCTCGGCGCCACCAGCGTGCTCTTTGCGGCTCTGCTCATCATCACGCTGTTTTTCACGGCGCTGATGAAATGGGAATCGGCCGTTGTCCTCGGCCTCCTGGTCAGTCTGTTCTTCATCGGCTGTCTGCTCACCCTCATCGGATCTCTCGTGACCTTCATCGTGGAGATTCACCTGTCCCTGAAAGCTCTCAAACTGGAAATGGGTCACGAGAAACCCGGTGCAGCGGCGTAGCTTGGGCCAATCCAGTCGCTTTTCGCGGGCTGAATCTTCCCTCTGGTGGTGAATTTCGGCTACTTGGCCTTGCCCTGATTGGCGACGGCGTTCATGGCCGCGGCAATGGCGGCTTGGTCGCCGAGGTAGTAGTGCTTGATGGGCTTGAGGTTCGCGTCGAGTTCGTAGACCAGCGGAATGCCGGTGGGGATGTTCAGCTCGACGATTTCGCTCTCGGGAATGTTGTCGAGGTACATGACCAGGGCGCGCAGGCTGTTGCCGTGGGCCGCGATGATCACGCGCTTGCCGCTCTTGATGGTGGGCGCGATGGTCTCGTGCCACAGGGGCAAGAAGCGCGCGACGGTATCCTTCAGGCACTCGGTGAGCGGCAGCTGGGCCGGTGTGAGCTCGGCATAGCGCCGGTCGTGACCAGGATAGCGCTCGTCGGTCTTTTCGAGGGGCGGCGGTGGGATGTCGTAGCTGCGGCGCCAGATCTTGACCTGTGCGTCGCCGTACTTGGTCGCGGTCTCGGCCTTGTTCAGGCCCTGCAAGCCGCCGTAGTGGCGTTCGTTGAGGCGCCAGTTGCGATAGACCGGGATCCACATCAAGTTCATGGCGTCGAGGGTGAGCCACAGCGTGCGGATAGCACGCTTGAGCACCGAGGTAAACGCGATGTCGAATTCGTACTTTTCGGCCTTGAGCAGCTGTCCCGCCGCCTTGGCTTCGCCGAGACCCTTCTCGGACAGGTCGACGTCGTGCCAACCCGTGAAGCGATTCTCGCGGTTCCATTCACTTTCGCCGTGCCGAAGCAGCACCACTTTGTACATGTCGTTTCTCCTATGAATCCTATGAATCCTTTGAATCCTTGAGCGTTGCGGGGCGTACTTCTAGCATGTCCACGTGCACGGATGCGCCGGCGAACATGCGAACGCGATCCGGCCATTGTTCGATTTGTAGAAACTGGTCGCCCGCCGCGTGATAGCGCCACAGCGTGCAGGTTTGCGCAGCACCGTCCGCGGCCGTGACCTTCGCCGCACCCGAAACCCTGAGCAGGTAGCTTTCACCACGATGGTAGATGATATCCGGCGGCGGCGTGGTGATATCGAGCGCTTCGATTTCGGCTAGCACCAGCGCACGGTCGGAGGCCTCATTGGTCGGAGGTTCGAGAAAGCGCTCCTCGCCAGTCGCCACCAGTCGCGCGAGCTGGAAGCTGCGATCAGCCAGCGCGTACGCCAGGATATCTTCGACCCGGTAGTCGACACCCTGGTAACCAACCTCGTCGCCCAAATTCAGTTTCATCTCGCGTCCAAGTATTGCGCCACGCGCGCGGCCTTGACAACCCTTGGTCTCGCCGCTAGGCAAGGTGGCGCGTGAAGCTGGAACTCCTTCGCATTCTCGATCTCGACGGCAAGGTCTGCCGGCCCGAACTCGAACCCGAAATTCCGGGGGCCGAACTGCGCCGCATGCTGGAAGCCATGATCGAGTCGAGCCTGCTCGACGAGCGCCTGCTGCGTTTCCAGCGCCAGGGGCGCATCGGTTTCTATCTCACTGCCTGGGGCGAGGAAGCCACGCTCATCGGCCCGGTGTGGGCGCTGCGGCCGACCGACTGGATCTTCTCGTGCTACCGCGAACAGGCCGCGGCGCTTTTCCGCGGCTACCCCATGCGCACCATGATGTGCCAGCTCTATGGCAATGCCGAGGATCCAGTGCGGGGCCGGCAGCTCCCCGCACACCACACGGTCCGCGATCTCAATTTCATGAGCGTCAGCTCGGTGGTGGGGACGCAGATCCCCCACGCCGTGGGCATGGCCTTGGCGGCCAAGATCCGCGGTCGAGACGATGTCAGCTTCGTCTACTTCGGCGACGGCGCCACCTCGACCGGCGATTTTCATGCGTCATGCAACCTGGCCCAGGTCAAGAAGGCGCCGTGCATTTTCTTTCTGCGCAACAACGGCTGGGCCATCTCCACGCCGCGCGGGATCCAGACCGCCTCGGCCACGCTGGCTCAAAAAGCGGTCGCCTACGGCATGAAGAGCGTTCTCGTCGACGGCAACGACATGCTGGCCCTGATTCACGTCACGGCCGTGGCCGTAGCGCGGGCACGAAAGGGCGAAGGCCCCACGCTCATCGAGGCCTTGACCTACCGGCGCGGGGCGCACACCTCGTCGGACGACCCCAGCGTGTATCGCGACCCCGGCGAGCCCAAGGAATGGGAGGCCAGCGACCCCATCAAGCGCTTTCGCGCCTACTGCCAGGCCAAGGGCTTGTGGAGCGCCGACGATGAAGAGAACCTGCGCAAGGATTTCGACGCCCGCTTTTCCGCGCTGGTGAAGGAAGCCGAGGCCGTGCCGGCCCGGCCCCCGGTTTCGTCGCTATTCGACGATGTCTACGGCGAGCGGCCCTGGCACATCGAAGAGCAAGCGCGCGACCTGGAACGCAAGATCAAGCGCCACGGATAAGGGGAGAGCACAGAGGACCGAAGAGAGCACGGAGACGGCACGGAGGGATGAGGGGTTCGCAGGGGCGAATCTACATCTGGAAGACTTGCTTCCCGGGCCTCCGTGCCCTCCTCCGACCTCTGGGTTCTCGCGGTTGTGCGACCGCTCGCGGCCGCGCAACCGCCCGAAAACACAGCGCGTATTGCGGGCGAACCTGTTACTATCGACATCCTCCAACCTTTGTTCCAGCGAGGGGACATGAAGCGGGATTCGAGCACATTGCGGTCGGTCGATTCTGAAAAAGGTTCGTCGGAAAAGCTCAAGGCCGCCTTGAAGAAGGCCGAGAAGCAGCCAGCGGAGATGCGGCTGTGGGACGAGGTCGAGGCTCTCGTGGCCGAGACGCAGAAACCAGACGACGTAGCGGCTGCGTATCGCCGGGTGCTGGCGCCTGGCCTCGGGCTCGATCTGACGAGTGCCCTCGGTCAGCGTGCTCTTCGCTTTTTGGAGGAATGGTACGCCGGCGAAACCGCCGTTGTCGTCGAGTTCTTGGAGAGCATTCTGCAACTCGATGCGGGCGCGGACTTTGCGCTCGATCGGCTCACCATTCTTCGCTCAGTCAACCAGCAATGGGACGAGTTGCTTGCGTCGTACGATCGCGTTCTCGACGGCTTGGCCGACGGCCCGCGCCGCCGCCGGCTCTTGCAGGACGCCGCCAGCGTGGCGCGGGATTCGGGCAACATCGCGCGCGCGGCGAGCTACCTGCGCGCCCTGCTTGAAGCCGCGCCCGGAACCGTCGAGGTTTCGTCCGAACTCGAGCATTTGCTGGAAAAGTTAGGCGACTTCTCCACGCTGGCCTCGGTGCTCTCCCTGCGCTTGGCCGCGGCTTCAGGCAACGAAGCCATCGACGTGCGCGGGCGCCTGGCCGGCCTGTACCTCGACCATCTGGGGCAGCCGGAAAAGGCCCTCGACGAGGTCGAGAAGATTCTGGCCCAGCCGTCGCTTTCCGACGACCGGGTGCCATGCGCCCAGGCCGAACGCGTGCTGGCCGACGAGAAGCTGCCTCCGGCCTTGCGCCGGCGCGCCCTTGAGATCTTGCGCACGCGACACGTCCAGCTTGGCCGTCTGGACGGCGTGGTCGCCGCTCTGCGCGTGGCCCTGACCTTCGCGACGCCGGAAGAAACGCGCGCTCTCGTCAACGAGGCCGCCGACATGCTCGAGCGCAAGGGCGATTTGGCGGCGGCGCGCGAGCGGCTAGTCGAGCTGGTGGCATTCCAGCCCGAGGAGGCGTCCACGCGGGCACGGCTCAAGTTCCTGGCCGAGGCAACCTCGACGCCGGCGGCCTACGTGCGTGGACTGCTGGTCGCGGCCGAGGCCACCAAGGATGCCAAACTCCAGGTCGCGCTGTGGCTCGAGGCCGCGCAGATCGAAGAGGCGCGTCAGGGTGGAGCCGAGCAAGCTGTCGCGCTCTATCACCGAACCTTGGCGAGCGATGCCGCGCAGACCGAGCAAGTCCTGCTTGCTTTGCGCAAGCTGACCGCTCTGCTGGCCCCCGACGCCGACGAGCGCCTCGATATTCTCGAACGCCAGGCCAAGCTGGAGCCCTCGCCCGGCATGCGCAGGGCAATTCTGGGCGAAGCCGCCGATTTGGCCTACGCGCGCGGCCAACTCGATCGCGCGCTTGGCCTGTGGCACGAGCGCCTGGCTGCCGATGCCAACGATCGCAAGGCGCTGGCGCGCACCATCGAAATCCTCGAAGGCGCAAAACGCTGGCAGGAGCTGGTCGTGGCTCTGGCTAGGCGGGCGAGCGCCGACGTGCCTTGGATCCAGCGGCGCGCCGATCTCGTGCGCGTGGCCGAAATCGAACGCGACCACCTTGCGAATCCAGCCAACGCCATCGTGGCGCTGTCCCAGATTCTGGAAACCGCGGCCAGCGATGCGGGGGCCGTCGCGTCCATCCTCGATCTTTTTGCCGCCTCGGAGCGCTGGCAAGATCTCCTCAACCTCGGAACCCGCGTGGGCCAGGGCATGCAAGGCGAGCTGGTCACGCTCTTCGTCCGACTGGGCGATGCCTGCCGCGCGCAGCTTTCCGATCCCCAGGGGGCAGCCACCTGGTACGCCCGCGCCTTGGCTATCGATCCGCGCGCCAAGGGGCTGCGCGATGCCCTGCTGGCCCTGGCGGACTCGGAGGCGGCTCGGGCCGCAGCCGTCGACGGGGTCGTGCGCTGCTGCGCCGCCACCGACGACTGGCAAGGTCTGCTCGCCATTCTTCCGCACCGCCTGGCCCTGGCCGAGCGGGATCTCGAACGCGTGCGTATCCACCGCGAAGCCGCCGAAATCGAGGACAAGCGCGCCCAGCGGCCGAGTGCAGCCCTAGCCCATCACATCGAGATCCTCAAGCTTCGCCCCGACGACACGCAAGCCGAGGCCGAGATTTTGCGCCTGGCCGCGGCCACCGGCGAGTACAGCCTGGCGGCGAAATCCATCGAGCAGTCGAGTGCCGGGCTTGCGCCCGAGGCCCCGCGCCGGGCTCAGCTGCTGCTCATCGCCGCTCGCCTCTTCGACGAGAACGCGGGCGACAAGCCCGCGGCGCTCGCGTGCGCCGAAAAGGCCTACCAGGCCGCGCCCACCGATCGGGTCGCGCGCCAAGGCCTGGTGCGCTTGGCCAGCGTACAAGGGGCTTGGAAAACCGCGGTCGAGGCGGCCCTGGCCGACCCCTTCGATGCCTCGGTTCTGGTCGCCGATTTTCTGCCCTTGATGGAAAAGGCCGCCAGCGGCGCCAGCGATGCGCAGGGTAGCTTGCAAACCCTGGGAAAGTTGCTGTCCGCTGCGCTGGCGAAGAAGGCGGGGCTTGCCGGAGCGGTTGGCCGCGCCGTCGAGGAGCGCGTTGCCGACTGGTCGGTCGCACCGGAAAAGGCAGCCGTGTGGCGAGAGAAGGCGCTGCTGCGCGCGCGCGACTACGATCCCTCTCACCTGCCGACCTTGCGCCGCTTGGCCGAGGCCCAGCGCGCACGCGGGGGAAAGCCGCTTTTCGAGACCCTGGTGCAGATCGCGGCCCTGGCGCCGCCCGAGCTCGATCCCCTGGTCGAGGCCTTGGACGTTGCCGAGCAAGACAAGAGGGATCCCGGACCGGCGCGCGCCATCCTGGTCAGCTTGTTTGATCGGTCGGCGGGACTTCTGCGCGCGGGGCAGGCCGCCGACGGCAAAGTCGCGGCGGCCGACGGTCTTGTGCGCGCGGCACAGGGGCTGGCCAAGCACCTCGGGGCAAGCGGGGACAAGGCCGGTGACAAATCCGATGTTCGTCGCGCCGTGGACTACTTGCTGGAAGCCAGCCGCCTACCCATTGCCGTCGACGTGGCGCAAGCCCTGCGCGCGCGGGCGGGCGAACTGGCCATGGAGGTCGACAAGAAGCTCGCGCGCGAGCTGCTTCGCCAAACCGTGGATCAAGATCCCAAGAACCGGGGTGCGATCGAGGCACTGGCCAAGCTCTACGAAGAAGCCGACTTGTTCGGCGATCTGCTCGCCCTTCGCCGTCGTGGACTCGACGACGCAAGCGGGACAGATGAGCGTCTAGCGTTGCGCCTGGACATCGCGCGCCTGGGCGAGGTCGTGGAAAGCCGCACCGGCCGTTTCGAGATCTTGCTCGCCAACTTGGAAGAAAGTCCCGGCCACACGGCCACGCTCGGCGCCATCGGACAGATGCTGCGCTCGCGCGGCCGCTACCCAGAGTTGGTCGACATCTTGGTGGCGCAGGCGCGCAAGCTGGAAGATCAGAACGATGCCTTGCCCGCGGCTGCGCTGTGGAAAGAGGCCGCGGTCCTGTTCGAGAAGCAGCTTGGCGATCCGGCGCGCGCCATCGGTGCCCACGAAAAGGTGGCGAAGCTCGCGGCCGATCCCATGGCGATGGAAGCGCTGGCGCGCCTCTACGAGGCTGCGGGCGAGCCGTTGGCCGCTGCGGGCTGGCTGGAACAGCGTATGTCCGCGGGCGCACCCGCCGAGAAGCGCGAGTCCGCCGCCCAGCTGGCACAGACTTATCTTGAAGGTGGCCAGCGTCACCGCGCAGTGGCTGCGCTGGAACGAGCCCTTGCTGACGATCCCGAGGCTTCTGCGCTGTGGACCCTGCTGGCGCGTTTGCACCGCGAGGCCGCGCACCACGAGGCGCTGCTCCGCGTGCTTTCGGCCCATGCCATGCACACCCAAGATCCCGAGACGCTGATCGCGTGCGCGCACGAAGTGCTCGCGCTTTGCCGGGACAAACTGGGCGACCTCGCGCAAGCCGTGCCGGTGCTGGCACGGGCGGTGGGACTTGCCCCCGAGGAGAAGACCTTGCGACTGGCGCTGGCCGATGGCCTACGCGTGTCCGGCCGTTTGGCCGAGGCGCGGGCTGTTCTGGAAGGCCTACTGCAGGAGTACGGCCGTCGGCAATCGCGCGAACGCGCGGGCCTGCACCTGCAAATTGCCACCGTGGCGCGGGCAGAGAAGAACGCCGATCTCGCGGCCAAGCACCTCGAACAAGCGGCCGCGGTCATGCTGGACAGCGTGGACGTGCAACTTGCCCTGGCCGAGGTGGCTGAGGAGCGCGGCGAACTCGAACGCGCCGAGAAGGCCTACCGTGCGCTCTTGGTGCTTGCCCGCCGCGGCCACAGCGGCGACTTGGCCATGACCGCCGGCGAGGTTTTGGTGCGGTTGCGCCGGCTCGCGCTCCGCCAGGGCCAGAAGGCCCAGGCCGCCGAACACCTCGAATCCGCGGTGGCGCGCGCCCTGCACGATCCCGTCGAGGCGCGACGGATCCAGGCGGCCCTGCTCGCCGATGGGGACAGTGAAACCCTGCTCGACTTGATCGGCAAGCGCCAGGCCGCCGCAGTCCATGTCAGCGACGAGGCACTGGTGGTCTGCGAACGTGCGAGCGTGCTGGAAAAAATCGGCCGCCCCGAGGAGGGCCTTCTGGCCATACTGGAAATCCTGGCCAAGGTGCCGGATAGCGCTGAGGCGCATACCCTGGCGCGCGGGATCGCCGTGCGCCTTGGTAAGGCCAGCGGTTATCTCGATGCGGTCGTGGGCGCGGCGGACAAGCTCAGGCGCGCCGACGATGCGGCCACCCTGGCCGACCTGCTTCTGCGCGCCGCCGATGTGGCCGACAAGGACTTGCACCTGCTCGATCGCGCGCTTGGATTCCTCCGGCGCGCGGAACAAACGAACCGACGCAACGCCGAGGTGCAAAGCGCGTTGGCCCGCGTGGCCGTGCAGGCCGGCGATGTGGTTGAGCTCAAGCGCACCGTGACTGGCCTGCAGCGTCTGCTTCAAGCCGCGACTTCCAGCGCCGACAAGAGCGACCTGCTCTACCGCTTGGCAGAAGCGCAGATCGGGCAGTCCGAGACGCGCGAGGAGGGTCTCGATGCCCTGGCCCAGGCGGTGGAAGTGCACGCCGATTTGCCCCGCGCCACGGCCATCGTGCAGGGCGCGCAGGTGCCCGACTCCGCGCTGGCGCGCGTGCTGCCGGTTTACGAGAAGGTCGCGCGCGCCTCGAAGGACGAGCGCATGCTGCTCGACTTCCTCGAACGGCGCGCCTCCCTGCCGGGG
>Ga0265316_10001137_pt1 | contig 28885 bp, 27 predicted proteins | sample 4522metaG_FD_202092 | JGI IMG/M metagenome (GOLD analysis project Ga0265316, IMG submission 202092) | Rhizosphere microbial communities from Carex aquatilis grown in University of Washington, Seatle, WA, United States - 4-5-22 metaG | ecosystem: Host-associated > Plants > Roots > Rhizosphere >...
CCCATGTCTGTTTTTTGATCTTCAAGAACCCTTTTATGTCTGTCGCCACTAGTCAGAAACCTCCGTCAATTCCAATTTCTTTTCCAAGGCTTTTTGTTCCAAAATACGTTTATATTCAAGCGGCATAACTTTAACGAATTTCTTTAACTCCATACTAAAATTATCCATGACCTTCTTGGCGACACTGCTTTTGGTGTATATTTGATGCCTACGGATCAGATCATTGATAACTACTTCATCATCAGTACCGACTTTTTCAAGTTGGACCATGCTCAAATTGCATTTATTCTTAAAATCACCTTCGGCATCCCAAACATAAGCGATGCCTCCGGACATACCCGCGGCAAAATTCCTTCCGGTTTTACCTAAAACTATAACCCTGCCTCCGGTCATATATTCACAGGCATGATCCCCCACTCCTTCCACGACCGCGAATAACCCGGAATTGCGGATGCAAAATCTCTCGCCTGCTACTCCCCTGATAAATGCTTCTCCGGAGATTGCGCCGTAAAAAGTAGTATTACCTATAATAATATTCTCATTTGCCTTGAAAGCGGCCTTTTTATCAGGATAAACAATGATCCTTCCTCCGGATATCCCCTTACCGATATAATCATTGCTCATTCCTTCGAGCTCAAAAGTAACACCCTTGGCTAAAAATGCGCCGAAACTTTGTCCGGCCACCCCGTTAAATTTGCAATGCACGGTGTCATCATCTAATCCCTCTTCTCCAAAACATTTACAAATTTCGCCGCTAAGCATTGCACCTGTGGTCCTGTTGTTATTCTTAATCGGCATTTCAATTTTCACCGGCTCTTTTTTTGTCAGCGTATTTTGCGATAATTTAATTAGTTCGAGATCTATGATTTTATCAATGCCGTGATCTTGGCTAATGACGCAATGCGTACCCACATTTTTAGGAACTTCCGGCTTATAAAGTATCCTTGAATAATCAATGCCTTTTGCTTTCTCGGGAACAATATCAGAATTAACTTCCAAGAATTCGGTCCGGCCTATTAAGTCATCAAGCTTTTTTATCCCCAAACTACTCATGATCTCGCGTAGCTCTTCGGCAACAAAATGGAAATAATTAACGATAAATTCCGGCTTACCGCTAAACCTCTTTTCCAAAGTTTCATCCTGTGTGGCCACTCCGACTGAACAAGTATTTAAATGACAGTGCCGAAGCATAACGCACCCTGAGATGATCAACGCCGCGGTACAAAAACCATACTCTTCAGCCCCAAGGATAGCGGCAATTGCCACATCCCTGCCGGTGCGCATTTGCCCGTCAGTCTGCAACCGGACGCGGCTGCGCAAATCATTCAATACCAAGGTCTGGTGCGTTTCAGAAATACCCAATTCCCATGGAAGGCCGGCGTGTTTAATTGAGCTTATAGGGGAGGCACCCGTTCCACCGTCTCCTCCGGATATAAGGATCATGTCAGCGTGGCCCTTGGCAACACCGGCAGCGATAGTCCCTACGCCCATCTCGGAAACAAGTTTTACGCTGATACGCGCGCGCGGGTTGGCATTTTTTAAATCGAAAATCAATTGCGCTAAATCTTCAATAGAATAAATATCATGGTGCGGAGGAGGAGAAATTAAAGTAACACCCGGAGTAGTGTAACGGGTCTTGGCAATAGTTACGCTTACTTTATGCCCGGGCAATTGGCCGCCTTCACCCGGTTTTGCCCCCTGCGCTATCTTGATCTGAATTTCATCGGCATTAACCAGATAATTCGCGGTTACGCCAAACCTTCCTGAAGCCACCTGTTTTATAGCACTCCTTCTCGAATCTCCGTTAGGTAACGGAGTAAATCTTGCGGGATCTTCTCCGCCTTCTCCGGTATTGGATTTGCCGCCAATTCTATTCATGGCAATGGCTAAAGTTTCGTGAGCCCCTCTTGAAATTGAACCAAAACTCATAGCTCCCGTGGCAAAGCGCTTGAATATGGATTCAATCGACTCGACTTCTTCTATAGGAATAGGCTTTTGTGTTTTAAACTTAAGTAAACTTCTTAAAGTAGTGGGATTCCCGGATTGATCATTAATTAAGCGTGCAAATTCCTTATATTTTTTATAATCATTGTTCCTGGCGGCATCCTGTAAGCCGGAGATCGTTTCCGGATTCCAAAGATGGAATTCCCCGTCGCGTTTCCACTGAAAGACCCCGCCTACGCTTAAAAAAGGCAAAGCCGAAACCCTGCCGGAGTAAGCTTCATGATGGCGCGCCAGCGTTTCTTTTGTCAGCCCTTTTAAGCCGATCCCTCCGATTCGCGAAACAGTTCCGCAGAAACACTTATTGATTACATCCTGCGCCAATCCTAATGCCTCGAATATCTGCGCCCCGCGATAACTCTGGATGGTAGAAATACCCATTTTGGAAAGTATCTTCAATATCCCGGCATATACTGCTTTATGATAATTCTTAAGGGCGCTTTTTAGATCCAAATTAAGCATTCCTTCTCTGATCAGATACTCTACGCTTTCGTAAGCAAGATAAGGATTAATGCAGTCAGCGCCATAACCAAAAAGCAGCGCGAAATGATGCACTTCCCGAGGCTCTCCTGTTTCAAGAATTATTCCTATCTGGGTCCTAAGCGCCTTTTTAACCAAATGATGATGCACCGCACCTACGGCCATAAGAATGGGTAAAGCTGCTTTTGACTTATTTACCCCTTTATCGCTTAAGATGATAAAGCTATAGCCTTTGGAGATGGCTGAAGTTGCTTCTTCGCAAATTTTATCCAACGTATTCAGGAAATCTTTTTCATCATTGGCATTAAATAATACGGAGATTACCTTGGTTTTAAAACCGCCTTTTTTTATAAAACGTATTCTATCAAGTTCTTCATTGCTTAAAATGGGTTGTTTTACCAAAAGTTTATGCGCGTGCTCCGGGGTTTCGGTAAGTATATTCTTTTGAGAGCCGACAAAACTCTCCAAGCTCATTACCAGCTCTTCGCGGATAGGGTCAATTGCCGGGTTAGTTACCTGAGCAAATAATTGTTTAAAATAATTAAACAAAAGCTGCGGCTTGGCCGAAAGGATGGCATGCGGGGCATCATTACCCATTGAACCCACAGGTTCTTTACCTTCTTCAGCCATGGGTTTTATGATAAACTTCAGGTCTTCGCGCGTGTAACCGAATGTTTTTAAAGATGTTAAAGTGTCTGTTTTTTCTTTCTTGGAAGATTTAGGAGCTGAAACTTTATCCAGGCTTAATAAATTATCTTTTAGCCATAAAGAATATGGTTTTTGACCGGAAACAGTTCTCTTTATCTCTTCATCATGAATGATCCGCCCTGCCTCGGTATCGATAAAAAGCATCTTCCCCGGTTCAAGTCTTCCTGAAACAGCGATATCAGAAGGTTTAATATCAAGGACTCCGACTTCAGAAGCCATAACAACCTGTTCATGTTTTGTAATAAGGTAGCGCGCCGGCCGCAGTCCGTTTCTGTCAAGCACGGCACCAATTCTCGTACCATCGGTAAAAGCAATGGCTGCCGGGCCATCCCAAGGTTCCATAAAACAGGCGTGGTATTTGTAAAAGCTTCTTAAATTTTCATCCATCAAATTATCCTGTTCCCAAGCCGCAGGTATTAGCATCATCATGGCATGCTGCAGCGGCCTGCCGGAAAGGGTCAAGAGCTCAAGAACATTATCGATTGCCGCTGAATCGCTTCCTCCGGGAACAATCACAGGCTTAAGCTTCTCTATATCTTTGCCGAAAAGTTCGCTCTCCAAAAGGCTTTGCCTGGCCTGCATCCAGTTAATGTTGCCGCGTAAAGTATTTATTTCTCCGTTGTGGGACAGGAACCTGAATGGCTGGGCCAAATCCCAGGTAGGAAAAGTATTCGTACTGTAACGCGAATGCACAAGGCACAAAGCGCTTCTCAAAGTGTTATCCCCTAGATCAAGAAAAAAATTTTCTACCTGATGGGGCATTAAGAGACCTTTATAGGAAAGGGTACGGCTGGAAATATTAGTAATATAAAAGAATGATTTCTGTTTTAATTTAGAGGCGCGTATCTTATTTTCAACCTGCTTGCGTATTAAATAAAGCTTACGCTCAAAATCCAGCTGGGTTTTAACGCTTCTTGATTTCTTGATAAAAATCTGTTCTATAGCCGGCTCGGTTTCCTGAGCGGTTTTCCCAATATGAGAGTTATCAACCGGGACCTTTCTCCAGCCAAGAAGCGCCTGTTTCTCTTCTTCGATTATTTTTAAGAATATGTCTTTACAGAAAGTGCGTTCATCTTTATTGGTGGGTAAAAATACAAGCCCTGTTCCATATTCGCCGCAGGAAGGCAAATTTATCTTATCCTTTTGACATACCCTTAGTAAAAATTCATGGGGAATCTGGATCAGGATGCCGGCGCCGTCCCCTGTTTTAGGGTCGGCTCCCGTAGCACTACGGTGAGCGAGCCTGCGCAATACCTCAAGGCCCTGTCGGATATTTTCGTTAGACTTTCTTCCCTTAATATCGCAGACAAACCCTATACCGCAGGAATCATGCTCAAATTGCGGGTCATAAAGGCCTTGTTTTTTAGGAATCTGGTGGCTTATGTTAGTTTTATTTCTCATGGCTTGAAAATAATTTAAATAGATTAATATAATACACCTTTTTCCCCATTAATCAAGTGCTAAAAGGGGGACGGGCTCCTAGGAGCCCGTCCCCCTTTTTAGGTCAACTATCTCGTTAATGTTTATTTGATAAAAAGCATCTCACGGTACTTCGGAAGGTCCCAATGCTCATCGGATACAACCTTCTCAAGATCATCTACGTGCCTACGAATATGCTCCATCAAAGGCTTAAGATCCTTGTAATAGGTCTCAGCACGCTTTTCAGCACTTACAGAAGCAGCTTTCTCCAGTAACTTAGACATCTCCTTGGTATTGCGGCGCACATAGTATATTTTGGAAGAAACATCAGCAAGATGTTCTTTTAAGTCATTTACCACGGCGGGATCAAGCTTAACCGCTCCGCCTTTTTTCAGGCCTGTCAACACAGCCAGATTATCAGATAACAATTTCTGATATTCCAGCCCTGCCGGAACAATACTGGCATTCACCATTTCATTAAGAGTATTTGCTTCAATCTCCAGCACTAAATCATACATATGTATCCAAATGTGGTATCTGGCGATCAGTTCTTCCTTGGAGAATACCTTATATTTTTCGAATAACTCGATATTCTTCTTCTCTGTCAATGCTTCCAGCGCTTCAGCAGTAGAAGCAACGTTAGGAAGCCCTCTTTTCTTTGCTTCCTTTAACCATTCCTCGGAATAATTGTTGCCTTCAAAACAGATATCCCTTGAATCTTTGAATATCTTAGCCACGGCCTTCATTACCTTAGTGTTAAGATCTTTGCCATCTGCTTTATTGATCTCTTCTACCACATAATCAAGGCTCTCGGCAATTATAGTATTGATCACGGCAATAGGAGTAGAGATATTCTGAGATGAACCTACTGCGCGGAACTCAAACTTAGCACCCGTGAAAGCGAAAGGCGAAGTACGGTTCCTGTCAGTCGAATCTTTATTAAATCTGGGCAAACGCGCGATACCCAGATCAATTATATCGGTTTTTGAAACCTTAGACTTGGCACCCTTCACGATCATATCAATGATCTTGGTAAGCTGCTCGCCTAAGAAAACGCTGATGATCGCCGGAGGAGCCTCATTTGCGCCCAAGCGGTGCTCATTGCCTGCCATAGCCACAGAGGCACGCAAAAGATCCGAATGCAGATAAACCGCCCTTAATACCGCGGCTAACACTGCCAAGAATTGCAGGTTGTCTTCCGGTGTTTCTCCCGGATTAAGAAGGTTGTTACCCTTGTCATCCGCCAAAGACCAGTTTAAATGTTTGCCGCTTCCGTTGATCCCGGCAAACGGCTTCTCATGAAGAAGGCAAACCAACCCATGGCGAAGTGCGACTTTCTTCATTATTTCCATCAAAAGCTGATTATGGTCAGCAGCGATATTTGACTCTTCAAAAATAGGCGCGAATTCATATTGATGGGGAGCAACTTCGTTATGGCGGGTCATTACCGGAATGCCTAATTTATAAGCTTCCTTAGCCACTTCAAACATATAGTTCAGAACCCGTTCTTTAATGGTACCGAAATACTGGTCTTCCAGCTGCTGGCCCTTTGGCGAAGGAGCGCCCACAAGGGTACGCCCCGTCATAACCAAGTCCTGGCGTAAATTGTAATAATTTCTGTCAATTAAAAAATATTCTTGTTCGGGCCCACAGGTTGAATAAACTTTTTTTACATCTTTGTGGCCAAAAAGTTGCACCAATCTTACTGCTGCCTTATTAAGCGCATCGTCCGAACGAAGGAGAGGCAACTTCTTATCCAGCGCCTCACCATGATAAGCAATGAAAATAGTAGGAATACAAATCGTTTTCCCTAAAGCGCTTTCAATGATGAAAGCCGGGCTTGAAGGGTCCCAAGCAGTATAACCGCGGGCTTCGAAAGTAGCGCGTATTCCTCCGGAGGGAAAACTTGAAGCATCGGGTTCACCCTGGATTAATTTGCTGCCGGAGAATTTCTCAATCACTTTACCGGGGCCGGTTATGGAAATAAAGCTATCGTGTTTTTCGGCAGTCAATCCGGTCATCGGCTGGAACCAATGGGTATAATACGTTGCACCCTTAGAAATAGCCCAATCCTTCATGGCATTGGCAATTTCATTGGCTTGTTCCAAAGAAATTATTTTGCCTTCATTCATCCACTTCTTAAAAGCATCGAATGTCTCCTTTGAAATACGCTTCTCCATCGTCTCATAACTGAAAGTATTCTCGCCAAAATAGGAGGAAACTTTCTCGGGAGTCTCGATCTTATCGAACTCCGTACTTTTAATTTTCAATAATATTTCCTGTCTTAATGACATATTACCCTCCTTAACTATCACCGCCATTAATGAAAGACGGACTCAAAAATTGTTATTTCGCTATTTTACCATACAACTATTTAAAAGAAAAGGCGTTCTTATGATATAGGAACGCCTCTGTTCTAATCAATTTGGATGCCTTCAACATATACAAGTAAATTTTAGGTATTTTTGGTAACGTAGAAAACATATTTTTAGCCTATCGCTCCGTGGCCGTGTTCTTCTGTCCGTATACGGATGCAATCCTCCAAATCCATTACAAAAATCTTACCATCTCCGGTTTCTCCGGTTTTAGCACCCTTGATAATTGCTTTTATGGTACGGTCGAGAAAATCCTCATTTACCGCGATTTCAAGGCGGATTTTGCGTAAAAGGTTACCGGTTTCTTTGGCTCCGCGGTAAACTTCGGTAACACCCTTCTGCCGGCCGTGTCCCAATACTTCACTGACCGTAATAAGATTTACATCGGCCTTATAAAGCTCTTCCTTAACATCCTCTAACTTGTAAGGCTGGATTATTGCAATGATCAGTTTCATACTTTAACCTCCCTATATTATTCTACCTGCTATCTACTACCTACTATTATTCTAACACCGTATATGCTCTTTCGCGATGCTGGGTAAGATCCAATCCCATAAGTTCCTCTTTTTCAGTGACGCGTATTCTGAAAAATATATCCACGAATTTGTATAACACGTAAGTAACTGCAAAAGTATAAACTACCGTAACTAAAACAGCACCTAACTGGATCAGGAACTGTTTGGGATTTCCGTAAAATAACCCGTTGGCACCTTGAGGATTTATTGCTTTAGAAGCGAATAAACCAGTTGCAAGCACGCCTAATATCCCCCCTACGCCATGCACCCCAAAAGCATCAAGAGAATCATCATACCCGAATTTAGGCTTAACAACAGCTACTGCTATAAAACAAACTATGCTTGCAAGCATGCCTATTATTAACCCGGAAACAGGACTGACAAAACCCGAAGCAGGCGTAATCGTAGCAAGCCCCGCAATAGAACCTGTCACTACTCCAAAGACCGTTGGTTTGCCATTACGGATCCACTCTAATAACGCCCAGGTTAAACCTGCGCATGCTGCAGCGGCATTCGTAGTCACGAAAGCGCTGACTGCTAAACCATTAGCGGCAAGAGCGCTTCCGGCATTAAAACCAAACCAACCAAACCAAAGTAACGATGTTCCCAACACTACAAAAGGCAAGTTATGCGGAGCAGGAACATTATGATCCAGGTTCTTTCTCCTGCCGATGATCAACGTAACAGCAAGGGCCGCGATACCGGCGGAAGTATGCACGACAATACCTCCCGCAAAATCAAGCACACCTAAATTACGCAGCCATCCACCAATACCCCAAACCCAATGGCAGACCGGGGCATAAACAAAAGTCGCCCAAAGAAGGCTAAAAACCAAAAAGGCAGAAAATTTCATTCTTTCGGCAAACGCTCCAATGATCAAAGCCGGAGTAATAATAGCAAACATCATCTGAAAAACCATAAATGCTTGATGAGGAATAGTTGCGGAATATCCGGCATATGGCTCCAGGCCCACCCCATTTAAACCGAACCAAGCTAAACCTCCCCAGAAACCTTTAGCAGGAGCAAAACAAAGGCTATAACCAAAAAGCATCCAGTGGACAGTGAGTAAACATAGCAGTATAAAACACTGCATCAAAACACTTAGGATATTTTTCTTGCGTACCATACCGCCGTAAAAAAATGCCAAACCCGGGGTCATCAACATAACAAATGCGGTTGAAAATAAAACAAATACCGTATCGGCAGGATTAATCATCATCCCTCCTCATTCACAACTGGATAATCAATTGTGTAAATAGTGGTTAATAAAAAAGCGCCCATAAAACAGCTAAAAATTTAGCTGTCTTGGACGCCATCATCGGCTACCTACTAATCGCATAAACACGGCAATGTGTTTACGCTACAATTATATACGCAAGAATTATATTTGCAAGTAAAAATATTATATTTTTGGTAATACGAGAAAGGGGACGGGCTCCAAGGAGCCCGTCCCCTTTTCCGCTAACCTATAGCCAAGTGCCCCTTCTCCCCTGTCCTAATCCTTATGCACTCATTCATATCTAAAACGAAAATCTTTCCGTCACCAGTCTGGCCTGTTTTAGCGCCTTTAATTATGGCTTTTATAGTAGGCTCGACAAAATCCTCGTTTACCGCGATCTCAAGCCGGATTTTACGCAACAGATTGCCTGTTTCCTTCGCTCCACGGTAGAATTCCGTTATCCCTTTTTGTCGGCCATGCCCTAAGACTTCACTGGCCGTAAGCAAATTAATATCTGCTTTGTAAAGCTCCTCTTTAACCTCCTCCAACTTATAAGGCTGGATTATTGCAATAATTAGTTTCATACTTTAACCTCCCTATATTCTACCTACTATTATTCTAACACCGTATATGCTCTTTCATGATGTTGGGTAAGATCCAATCCCATAAGCTCTTCTTTCTCGTTCACCCTTACACCTACAAAGATATCTACTAGCTTATATATCAGAAAGGTAACCACCCCGGTATAAACTATGGTTACCCCTACTGCTGCCCCCTGAATCAACAACTGTTTAGGGTTGCCGAAAAATAAACCATCTGCTCCGGCTGCATTCACTGCCTTAGAAGCAAACAAACCGGTAGCAAGCGCGCCCCAGATCCCGCCGACACAGTGCACGCCAAAAGCATCCAATGAATCATCGTAGCCGAATTTTGGCTTTATTATACTTACGGCAATAAAACAGATTATGCTGACTAAAAACCCGATAATCAGTGCCGAGGTTACATTTACGAAACCTGCTGCTGGAGTAATAGCAACTAACCCGGCAACTGCACCCGAAGCCACACCGAACATCGTTGGTTTTCCGTTACGCGACCACTCAATAATCGCCCAGCTTAATCCGGCGGCAGCGGCAGCAGTATTAGTAACAACAAATGCGTTAACCGCTAAGCCATTGGCAGCCAAGGCGCTACCGGCATTAAAGCCGAACCATCCGAACCAAAGCAAGCCTGTACCTAAAACTATAAAAGGTAGATTATGTGGTGCGGGGATATTCTTATCTAAATTTTTCCTGCGCCCGATAACTATGGCCGTAACCAGCGCAGCGATCCCGGCATTAATATGAACAACCGTGCCTCCGGCAAAATCCAATGCGCCTAAATTACGTAGCCATCCACCCGAACCCCAAACCCAGTGGCATAACGGATCATAAACAAAAGTCGCCCAAAGTAAAGTAAAGATCAAAAATGCCGAGAATTTCATCCTTTCGGCAAACGCACCTATGATCAAGGCAGGAGTAATAATGGCGAACATCCCTTGAAAAATCATAAAAGCCTGATGCGGTATAGTTGCGGCATAATCCGCGTAAGGCTCCAACCCTACACCGTGTAATCCCATCCAACTTAAACCGCCCCAAAAACCTTTTGAGGGGGCGAAAGCCAAACTATAACCAAACACCACCCACTGCACGCTTAAAACGCACATAATAATGAAACATTGCATAAGAACACTGAGCATATTCTTACGCCTGACCATCCCTCCGTAGAAAAAAGCCAATCCCGGGGTCATCAGCAACACAAGGGCTGATGAGATCAAAACCCACGCTGTATCACCTGTGTTAATCATTTCTACTTCCTCCTTTTCTTTGTTTCTGTTAATAATCCGGCTTTACTCTTGATTAGACAATTGTGTAAATTAAAAACAAAAAAAACCTCACTCCTTCCAAACTTTTTCTGCAAATTCCTTAATCTAAATTTAACTTCTCTTTAACCATGCGCGCATAAATCTTATTAATGCGCCTGGTTTTAAACCATCTTTCTATTGTTGTAACTTGTAAATCCAGCCTTTTGGATAGATCATGCAAAGTATATCCTTTGGCTTCTTTAAATTGTAAAAGTTTACCGATCAATTCATTATCTATCATAATTAACCTGCGGCCTTATACCGCTATATCACCATGCTCAGCAGTACGGATCCTAACAGCATCATCGATAGGATAAATGAATATCTTGCCGTCTCCTACCTTTCCCGTTAAAGCAGCCTCCCGAATGGCTTTAACTATTTTCTCAACATCCGCATCATTTACCACAATCTCTATTTTGGCTTTTGGAAGCAGTTCTGTCTTATAGGTTTTGCCACGAAACTCCTGCTCTATGCCTTTCTGTTTTCCGTGCCCCTCTATCTCGGTGATCATAACTCCCGGGTGTCCGGTTTTATTCAAGGCGTCAATCACATCGCCAACTTTTGTGGGCCGTATTACTGCTTCTATTTTTTTCATAACATCCTCCGCACTAAAAGGTAAAAAGAGTATCTACGCTAAATGTCCATTGATTGTGATCGCTGCTGTTAAAAACCGGCTGGTTAGAATAGTCATAACGGACTTCCGGCCTAAACAGCAAGTTAGACAATATCTTGTTTTTTGGGAACGGCTTAATGGCTACACCTACTGTGCCCTCATAGTAGTTGGCACCGACTGGAGCACCCGTAGAAAAACCGTTAGCCGAGTCATTGTACCATTCCAAGCGGGTATTCAATGTGAAATGCGGATCAAGCGCATAGCTGGCATAACCAGCCACGCCGCCCCACGCCTTGGCACCATCCTTTAATCCGGGGATACGCGGAGTCTCAACGTAATCAAGGCCTAAACCAAGATCCAATTTATCATTAATCTTCTGAGTGGCAACTAAATCCAAAGCGGTCCACCAATGCTTGTTGTCACCGGAAGGCAAATTGCTTCCCACACCCGCAGGAAACTCCGGCCCTTCCGTCATCACGAAAATGATAGTAGTCTTATCGCTAGGCATAAAGGTCACACGGCCCAAGAAGTCCGAAGCCCCGTTGGAGTCACGCGTAGACTGGTTCCAACCCCTCGTAATGCCCGCATCAAACGTCCATTGAGGATTCAAAACATAAGTAACCAAGGCTCCCGATTGCGTTCCCGGCTCAGCATACATAAACTGGTAACTATAAGAATATAATGCTCTTGATGGATCACCGAATGCGCCATAGATATTTGCACTATATTGTTCGAACCCGGCCAACTCTATCCATTTACCCATGCGGATCCTTACCGGCATATTAGGAAGAGCTACATCCAAATATGCTTGAAGAAGATCCCCTTGATAGTGGCCTTTCTGCTTAGTCGACATACCATTAGAATGAATTAAATCAGCATCCGCACCGTAGATACCTTCCAAGCGGAAACCTAAATCAAACTGTTTTTTAGTCGGATCGACCGTGCGTTCAATGGTTAAATCAGCCTTGTCCAAGACGCCGCTATTTTTGAAATTGTTATACCCGATAAAAGTCGCGCCACCTTTGTGAGGCGCTGAAAAATCATGCATGAAACCGCCTTCGATATAGCCGTAGATATTGATCCCGAATTTGCTCAAAGGTTTAGCCAATCCCAATTTATCCAAAGCGCTCATCAACAGAGTAAGCGTAGGTTCAGCCGCTGGCGCAGGCGCAACAGCTGCCGAAGTTGCTTCCGGTGCTGCCTTTGCTGCTGTACTGTTTGCGCTTCCATCATCTGCTAAGGCAGAATAAATACTTGTTCCGAAAAAACATAATCCCATGATTAAAATTGCTGCTGCGCTAACTATCAAGCCTTTGTTTCTCTTATAGAACTTATTCATTAAAATAGCCCCCTTTCAGATATTCCTTGTTAAATTCTTGGCTTCACTATATAGCCCAAACACCGGTTTCTCCTGTACGGATACGCATGGCATCCGAGGCATCAGTAACAAAAATCTTACCATCCCCAACATTGCCTGTACGCGCAGCTTCGCTCATAATATCCATTATCTGCGGCACATCCCATTCCTTTACTACGACATCAACCCTGACCTTGGGAATAAAACTTATTTTGTCAGTACCTGCATCGCCAGTTAAGCTACCCTTCTGGCGGCCAAACCCCTTTACTTTCGTAACAGTCATACCTAAAATACAATCATCTTCTTTAAGTGCCTGCACAACGACATTGAGTTGCTCCGGCCGGATCATGCCTGACACTATCTTCAAACGGTAAGTCTTACGCACGGTAGTTACAGCAATATATATAATACTTACCAGCGCCCAACCGCCTGCGATCATAAAGCATATTTTTGCTTCTGACTTGGCATCAGCATTACCAATAATGTAAAGGTACAAAATACCTATGGTCATAACAATGTTGGCGATAACACCTGTGACAGGTATAATGCCATGTTTTAAAACGTTAAAATCTTTCCTACCCTTGAACGCCACAATGGTCCATATACAAGTAAGGCCGTAAAGTATGAACGTTCCCAAGTTTGAGGCAAGTGTAATCCCGATGAGCCCTACAACCGAACGGATACCCACAGCCGCGATTACAGAAGTAACGAGAATCAAAGTAGCGAGAGAAACGTGCGGCGTAATATACTTAGTGTGTATGAATCCCAGAGAAGAAGGCAACTCCCTGTCCTCTGCCATACCAGCTGAAACCCGCATAGCCGTATTCATACAACTTAAGGTTGTCCCGATTACCGCTATGGCAACGGTAATTGCCATAGTGATCATTAGACCAAATCCAAGCCCCGGGACAAGAGAATTCCCGATAAGCTTAGCAAGGTCGCCAATTGGCGCGCTTGATGCCGCTGCAGCGCTCATCCCGGTTACGGCGGTTGTACCGGTACCTGAAACTAATTTATCGCTGATCATAAAACTTGCGCCGAAATACTGGAAAAGATAAGCAAATAACCCCTGAACGATAAGAGAGATAATTATAGCTTTAGGAATTGTTGTTTGGGGATCCTTTGTCTCGGCTGCTAAAGCTGTACAGCTTTCAAAGCCTACCAAGATCAAAATAGCTATAGTAGACTGAACCAGAATACCCTGTAAAGAATGCACCTTGATAATATCCAGTCCGCCGCTAAAAACCCAATGCGTAACGTGCTGAGGATTAGCGATACGGTACCATATAGCCAAACCGGTAAAAATTAACAAGGTAACCCACTGGATGATGTTGATCCAGATCGCCGTTACGGTTGAGCCGGTCACCCCCCTATACGCGATATACCCTGTCACAACTGTAAATACGACTCCTATTATAGTTAAATTCGCTATTGATAATGACTGGCCTGTAAACTGGTTATACATATAAGCAATTAACGTTGCCATCATTGCCACCATTACGCCCGGATACACCCAATAAAAAAGATGGGCAGCCCATCCGGTAGCAAGCTTTGCTACGCGCGCCATTGAAGTAGGCCCGCTGACTTTTTCCTTACGTGAATCAAGAAAAGCCTTCTCTGCGAAATAAGTACAGCTTGCAAAACCCGCCTCAGGATAAATCTTTGCCAACTCCGAATAAGATAATGCGGTCAAAAAACAGACAGCCAAAGCAAGCGCAATTCCTGCCCAAAGGTCGCTTGCAACAGAAGCGCCACTTGGCGCTGTAGCAGCAGCTTGAAGCTGAAAGGTGATCCATAAAAAAGCACCCGGCGCGATCAATGCCATCGCGTTCATTGCAGCCCCCATAAGCCCGAGTTTTGGTTTTACTAAAGAAGAGTCGCCCTGATTTCCTGTCATTTTTAAGCCTCCTTCATGGCTAATTAAGAAAAAACGCCTTTTAATCCTTATCATTGGATATAAAAGACGCCTGCGTCTTAAAAGCCTTGAAAAAAATAAGCGCTCCTTATAAGTTTATCTTTTAAGGAACGCCGTTGTTTTTACACTACAATGTGTTGTTACACTACTACAAGTAAAATACTGTATCTTTTGGTAACCCTAAAGATTATCCAAATGCTTTAAACACTTTTCCGCGATCGAGTGCCTGAGCTTTACCACCCGGACATGTGATATCCCCAAACGGGAGCCTATATCCCTTACGGTAAGCCCATTAATAGCAAAATTAAAAACTTCCTTCTCTCTGGTTGTCAAACCGTTGTTATTGATCTGCTCAATGAGCATTTTGCAGTAAACATCTTCAAAAAGCGAACCCGGGGACTTTAAATGCAAAATTTCATCAACCACATCCTGCCCCTCCTCATCATTTGGCCCGAAATCAATGCTGACTAATTTTGCCTTATCGATATTCTTACGGATGTAGTTCTTTAAATGAAAATAGCAGCCTTGCAGGATATAGCTATCGGTTTTATCAAGCAAACTCCCCTCGCAGAATTTATCCCAGATATGGATCAATGCTTCCTGATACAGGTCATCTTGAGAGCAAAAAGAAAGATACCTGCCTAATTTATAGGTTATTCTCTTTAATGTCGGTGCGAGTTTTTTAACCAGCTCTTCATAAGACATATTGTAGTGCTTCCTTCAGCACTTATCTTGTTTGGGGTCAGACCCCAAAATGCGGGGTCAGACCCTGTATGCAATACGTATCTAGCCAATAACAAAAAAAGCGCCTCAATTTTCATTTTCGAAAATTAAGGACGCCATAGTCCTTTTGCTCATAAAAAAATGCCTTCTGCGGCGAACTGCTTGCCTTAGAAGACATCCTTGTCTTACTTGTTACATTATAAATATAACACAAATTACCAACTTGTCAAGCAAAACCTTAAATAGGGGACAGACCCCCCAAAGGGTCTGTCCCCTTCCTAAGAATTTAATGTTTATTATTTTTTAATGAAAGTTTAACCGTAAGTTTGACGGCTAAAAATATAACAACGGCGAATGCGATAAGCAACAATGCGGGTTTGGTGTATTTAACAATAGACATGCCAAAAAATGCGAGGATCGCGATCCTCGGTATTACCCCCAGCAATGTAAAACCCACAAAAGGTAAAAACGGTATTTTAGTGATCCCCGCGGCAATTGAGAAAACCTTAAAAGGCACAATAGGCAAAACCCTTCCGATTAAAACGCTAATCGTGCCGTGCTTCTTGGCGAACTGTTCTGCCTTATAAATATGGTGCGGCTTAATTAATATGAACTTCCCGAACTTTAAAACAAGCGGCATGGCCGCATACCTGCCTAAAGCGTAACCAACCATAGCCCCAAGGGTAGATCCCAAAGACCCGAAAACTATTATCGAAATAATAGAAACACCTATTGCACCGGCTCCGATTATAATAACTTCAGAAGGTATAGGTACAATACTTGACTCAAGGAACATCGCCACAAAAACTCCGAAGTCCTTTAAACCGTATATCAGGTCCGTCATACCTTGAGAGAAATGCATATCACCTCTTCTAGTATTCGCGCAAGCTCGTTGACTGATTTTTTTACTTTCTTGGAAGGCAGTTTACCGAATATAAATGATTCCGGATGAATGCCTAAAACTATTGTATCACAGGAAATGGAACAAGAAAGATAATCCGCGATCAATTTTACCGGTAGGCGGTGCGTAGAAAACGTGGCACCCGCTATGTCATCGGCGCAAAGCATGCTCACAGAACCTGCTTTCTTACCTATATCTGCGGCGTCAATGATCAATAAATGGGTAGGTTTGAATTTCTTAATCTCTCCGGTTAAATTCTCCGGAGCGGTTTCTCCCAAAAACACTTTAAATTTTCGGTTTTTGATCTTAGCGGCAAGTGACTTAGCTACAAGAACTCCCGCTACGTCATCGCCTCTAAACTCAGAGCCGACTCCAAGAAGGGCTATTCGCTGCGCTTTATTTAGTTTGTCCTTCAGCAGGACTTTCAGGTTCCGCATGATAAACTATTTTTAAAGTTTTGGGATCCAGGCTTGCAAGTTCGAAGTCCTCAGTCATGGCTAGAGCTTTTCTAGGGCAGGAATCTACGCATTGAGCGCAATATATGCATTTACTTAAGTCTATCTCGCATTCAAACCTCTTATCTCCTACTTTATTTATCTTTATTGCTCCGGTAGGGCAATCCTTCATACACATAAGGCACCCTATGCACGAAGAAGGAGTAAACTTAAGTTTTCCGCGAAAACCTTTGGGCATGGGTGATTTCTGTGCCGGATAATTCAATGTAGCCGGTTTCTTAAGGAAATTCTCCAGTATTTCTTTTAACATTTTTCCCGGTCTTTTCATATCAGTATATTACCAATTTTATGATCAAATTAATTATGACTTGTGCCAAAGCAATAGGCGCAAAACATTTCCAACAAAGGCTGATCATCTGGTCCAATCTTAAACGCGCCAAAACTGAACGCAAAACTGAAATTAACCCCACGATAAAGAGAACTTTCCCCAGATAAATTATGAAGCCAAAAACCGGGCCCGCGCCTAACCAGAACGGAAAGAATACCGCGGCTAATAATGAAGCGCCCACTACCATTTCAACGTCAACACATATCCTGAATAACGCAAGCAGCCTACCGCTGTATTCCGTAAAGGCCCCTGCGACAATTTCGGTTTCCGCTTCGGGAATATCGAATGGCGTCCTCTCCAATTTTCCCAGCAAAGAAACTAAGGCAATCGCAAAGCCGATAAAATTAAATAACCAAAGCCAGGGATGCCCGGAATAAAATTGCGCCATTTCGCTAAGCGACCAGGTATTGGCAAGAAGAGACGAAGCAAGTATAGTCATAAACAACGGAACTTCGTAAGCAAATAATTGGATAAGCGCTCTTACCGCGCCGAGCATGGAATAGATCGACCTTGAATACCACCCGCCGAGAAAAAAGGTCAAAGTAGGTATAGTCAAGAGATACAAAACCACGATCACATCTCCCTTAAAGGAGAACAGCGCTTCTTTGCCCCAAAGAGGGATATAAAAAAATGAGGTGATCGTCGCCGTCAAAGCGACTACCGGCATAAATTTAAAAATAGCCTTATCAGCGGCCCCGGGCATGATATCTTCTTTGCCTAAAAGCTTGATAAAATCAGCCACCGGCTGGAACCACGGCGGACCGACCCTGTTTTGAAGCCGGGCGCATATTTTACGGTCGACAAACTCCGAGAAAAAAGCAAAAGCAAAAAGAAATAAGATCCCCGGAAAAATAAACATACTGAATAATTCTTTTATCATATTAAAATTTTGCTGCTAATTTTTTGTTTAATCCTGAAAAGTCTACTCCCTTTCCCTTGTACCATTCAATACTCTGGATATGCAGAACCTCCCAGGGAATAACTTTATTATTCTTTGATTTAGCGTCCTTAATTAAAATTAACCTATCCGTGCAGGAAAAACACGGGTCAATTGCCGCAACTACTATGGGCATATCTGCCAAATACCTGTCTTCAAGCATTTTCGAAACCGCTTGGACATTAGCCAAAGTAGGCGGCCTGACTTTCACTCTATCGGGCTTATCTGTCCCGTTTGCGCGCACATAATGCAGATCCTCTCCACGAGGCGCTTCATACCGGCTGACTGCTTCCCCTGCGGGTATCTTGCGAGGCGCTTTGACGGTAATAGGGCCTTCAGGAAGTTGTTTTAATATCTGACGAATGAGGTTGTATGACTGCATTAATTCTTTCAGGCGAACAATGGTCCTTCCGTAAACATCGCACTTATCATCGGTAATTACTTCAAAATCCAATTCCGCATATGCCGCATAGGGATCATCCTTACGCACATCGCGTTTAATTCCCGATGCGCGCGCAGTAGGCCCGACTGCTCCGAGCTTTACCGCATCTTTAGGTGAAAGTATTCCTACTCCGGAGAGCCTTTTAATGATAGTTGTTTCCTTCGTTCCTATCTGAATATAATACTTGGTCCTCTCTTCGAGTAGGTCAACGGCTTTCAGCGTTTCATCGATCTGTTCTTTGGTAACATCACGCCTTACTCCGCCGATAGTATTAATACCGTAGTTTACGCGATTTCCGGTTATCAGGCTTAAAACATCCATGACCACTTCGCGGTCGCGCCAAGTGTACATAAGTAAAGTGTCGAACCCGATCTCATGCCCGGCAACACCCAGCCACAATAAATGGCTATGCACCCTTTCAAGCTCGCCTATAAGCGTACGTATGTACGATGCGCGCTTAGGTACTACTAATCCGGCGATCTCTTCAACCGCCTGAACAAATGCAGTGGAATGAGAATGCGAGCATATACCACAGATACGTTCGATCAAATACAGGTCCTGAATGTAAGTTCTTTCCTCGCATGCTTTCTCGATACCGCGGTGGTTATACCCGATCCTAACCGATGAGGCAGTGATCTTTTCTCCGCGCAAAGTAAGCAAAAAACTCTCCGGCTCTTTTAACGCCGGATGCTGAGGGCCAAAAGGGACTTGAACATCTCCTGAATTATGCATGGTTGCTCTCCTTCCAATCTTTACGTAAAGGAAATTCTCCTTCGGGCCAGTTATCCGGAAGCGGGTAGCGGTGCCCGGGGGCAAGGCCTTCAACTTTTATCCCCAATAGATCAACAAGCTCCCTTTCATAAGCATCAGCTTCAAGAAAATAACCGGTCACGGTTTTTAATTTAGGGTTGTTTTTTGGAATATGAATCCTTAAATTCAAAAGTATACTTCCTTCCCTGTTCAGATGATAAATAACCCCGAAACTCTCACCTTCATCCATGCCGGTAAGCGCGGATATCGCTAAGAACCCCATATCCTTTACCAGATAATCAATAACTTCAAAAAGATTGTCCTGAAGTGCTTCGACAAAAATGCGCCGCGGCCTTTGAATAATTATCTTATCTTTTAAGTAGCTGAATTTCTTTTCCAGCTCCAGTTTAATGTTCTCTTCTAACATAAGCGCCTCTATTTTTTTGTTTCCGTTTCTTCCAAACTCTTCAATAGTTTTACTACGCCGTCAATTATTGCTTTCGGGCTTGCCGGGCAACCGGGAATATAAGCTGAAACAGGAATAACAGAATTAATCCCTGCTTTAACGTTATAACAGCCGTTGAAAACTCCCCCACTGCAGGCACAGGTGCCTACCGCTACCACGAATTTAGGTTCAGCCATCTGCTCGTAAACCCTTTTTAAGCGGCACTCTATCTGTTTGGTCACCGGGCCGGAACACAAAAGTACATCCGCATGGCGGGGCGTACCTTTAAGTTGCGCGCCAAAACGCTCTATGTCGTACCGGGGAGTTAAAGATGCCACTATCTCTATATCACAGGCGTTGCAAGCCCCGGTATTAAAATGCAATACCCACGGGGATTTAAGCCGCGCCCAATTGACAACTTTCGTAACCACGCTCATTTAAATATTACCTCCTTAACAATGTAACCAAACCTAAAACCGCGCCTATTATATAAATAAGCGCCATAGCCAATGTCTGCATATTTTCTATCGGTACGGTAGCTACAACCAGAACGATTACATGCAAGATCGTAAAGAAAAATGCAAATGGAAAAAACTGCCCGTAATCCGGTTGGATCATATGCTCCTGAAAATCTTCCCCGCACGCATATGACTCCTTGGATTCTTCGGATTGTTTATTCTTAAAAGAAATTACGGAAAAAATCCGGTTTAAAAAAAGCACCGCAAGCAGGACTATCACAAACGCAACCGGAGGAATTAACAATTGTACGCCTTGCATATTATCCTTTTAATTGATTAAGTTGCCTCGTATCTATAGTTTTATAATGCCTGAATAAACTTAAAATTATGCCTCCCGCTACAACCATGATCACGACTTCGATAACTATCAAGGTAATTACCATGGCCTGGGCGAGCCCGGTCTGATGCGTAAGGTAACCCGCGACTATGATCAAAAGAGTTGATGCTTTGATAAGGATCTCAAGGCCAAGCAGGGTACGGATCAAATTAAAGGTCATTAAAATACAATAAGCTCCGGCAATGCTTAAGAGTATGACAAAAATGTTAAAGACCCAGAAAATTGCCCCGATATCACCGTTCATCTTTTTTTGGCTCCTTGAATAATATCACTACCGCGAAAGCTCCTGCTAAAAGTATCAATACCTGCCCTAACAGATCTGCATGCCTTAAGTGCCAGATAATATTGCGCACATCGGTATCGATTATCGCTCTGGGCAAACTAAAATCTATCCTGAATTTGATCACCGAAAGAATTGCCCCACAAATAACTATGATAAACGGCAAAAGCCAGAACCTGCCGAACCTTTCAGCTTTACGCGAAGCTAAACGCTCCTGGCTTACGCGCTCGGTAAAACTAATGGTGGTTAGAAAGATAACTGAAATAAGCCCTGAACAGACAGAAAGTTCAAATACCGCAGCCAACGGAGAAGAAAGACGGAAAATAATAATTGAAAGAACGGCACTAGTTAATGCCAGCCCCACTACCGCTCTGATTAGCCTTGTGGCCATTACAGTCCAGAGTGCAGCTATCAATAAAATGATCAACAGGAACAAATTTAATGCCATACAAACACCAGGGGAAATATCAACCCCACTCCGATTATTAAAACAGCTAAGATCACTTGAGGGACAATTAAACCCGCCCCTACTTCCTTTATATTCTCCAAGCCATGGGCTATTTTACCGAAGAAAACCTTGCGTTGCAAAGTAAGGAAATACGCCAACGTCAGGATACTTGCCAGCAATGCGATTGCCGCGTAAGCAAATTTTCCCGAATTCCACAAAGCGAGGATGATGATCAACTTGCTCCAAAATCCCGATAAAGGAGGAATACCTGCCGTAGATAAAGCCGCTATAGCCGAAGTGGCCCCGGTAACCGGCATCTTCGCGGAAAGCCCTCCCATTTTATCTATATTCAAGGCACCCGTTTGTTTTTCCACCGCAGCGGCATTTACGAAAAGCAGAGATTTGAATATCGCATGATTAAAAATATGAAATGCCGCGCCAAAAAGTGCCAGCGGAGTTTGACATCCCAAAGCCAGTATAATATATCCGATCTGACTGATGCTAGAATAGCTAAGCATTCTTTTAAAATTATTTTGGGTTAAAGCGGCTAATGCTCCGACAACAATTGATAAAGCTCCGACAAACATTAAAAGATTCTGCAACTCAGGCATCAAGCCAAAAACCGAAATTACCAAACGCATAAGCACATAAACCCCGGAAACCTTGGTGATTATCCCGGCCAAAGCCACGGAAACCGGTGCCGGAGCCGAAGAATACGCATCAGGCAGCCAGCCGTGAAAAGGCACGATCCCGGATTTGATCAACAGGCCGCAGACGAATAAAGCAATAGCAGTACGGGTAAGGCCGCTTCCGGAAGAATTCGCCAAAGCCGCTGCAACAGCGGAAAAAGACGTGCTTCCAGACAAAAATAAGATCAAAGCAATAGCGCTAAGCATCATCACCGTAGCTACCGCAGACATAATGAAATATTTAAAAGCCCCTTCCAGGGCGAACCTGTCTTTTTGCAATGCTATCATTACAAAAGAAGAAACCGCGGTAATCTCGATAAAAACATAAAGAGAAAAAATATCCGTAACAATAACCGTGGCATTCATACCAATGAGGGCTACAAGCAGCATACTGACAAAGTTACCCCTCTGCCTCTCGTCAGCCAGGCTGTAGCGCGCGACAAATAAAGATATAAAAACCACTATCCCTATAGAAAGAAGCATGACAAGAGTAAGGCTGTCTACAAGGGAATTAAATGAAAAGAAGAGCATCCAAATATTTATTTTGCTTTCCCAAAACCAAACCGGATGAAATACCGCAAGCGCTACCTGCGCCAACGATAATAAAGCCACCCACCAGAGGCCGGCCCTATTCATTAAATTCTTAAAAGGCAGGCTCAGGATCAAAAGGCTAAAAAATGGTATTAATACAAGCAAAGGGATCATTTTATTTCCTTAAAAAGATGATCATCAGGATCATCCCCAAAAGCGCCCAACTTATATAGGTTGCGTAATAACCGTTATGCAGTTTCCTTATTTTAATGGATGCGGCATTTGCCAAACCCGTGGCAAAACTTTCATAGATCCAATCTATGCCACGGTCGATCCGGAAAAACAGTTTGGCCATGATCGTTGAAACCTTGATCCATATATCGTATGGATCAAAAAATCTTTCTTTGGCGCGATCATAGATAACAGACAAGCCGGGAGCGTGACGGATATGATCAGATGCTTTTAAGCCGCTCCCCGCTCTCTTAGCAGAAACTAGATGATGTATGATCGCAGCCGCTATTACTAACACAGTAAGCAGAGTAAGCATTATATTTGAAGGAAACCCGAAGAAATTATGCCCTTCCAAACGTTCGCCTAAGATCGGTTGAATAAAAGTTCTTAACGGGAAATAATTAAATAAGCCAAATAGTATGCAAGTCAACGCTATCGTGATCATTGGAATAAGTATAGGTAAAGACGCCTCTTTTGTCCCTTTACAAGCTTCGCCCTTCTTACCGAAGAATGCGGCATGCCCCAATTTCAAGAATGAGGCAGCAGTAAGAAAAGACCCCAGAAGGGCTGCGATATAAAATACCCTCCCTCTCTCAAGTGCCCCTTCATAAACAAGCTCCTTGGAAAAAAAACCGTTAAAAGGCGGCACACCGCAAATAGATGCGGCAGCAATAAAGAAACATATAAAAGTAACCGGCATCAGGGAATAAAGCCCGCCTAACTTCTCTAAATTAGTAGTACCGGTTTGTTTTTCAACTGAACCGCCGGTAAGGAATAAACAGGATTTATATAACGCGTGATTAATCATATGGAATAATCCGCCGACTATACCCGCAGGCACGCAAGTACCGATACCCAAAATCATATAGCCGACCTGGCTTATGGCATGATATGAAAGCAGCCTCTTGTAATCCTTCTGCACCAGAGCCATCATAACCGCTAAAAGAATGGTGATGCACCCGATGATCATGAGCATGGGGCTGAGCCACGAATTAGCGTGGAGCTTGAACATATCCAAAGATATCCTTGCTAAGAAATAAATACCCAGCAGCTTCTCTAAGGAAGCAGGTAAAAACGCCATAAAAGGCAGCGGCGCATCGTCTGCAGCATCCGGTATCCAACTATGGAAGGGCATTGAACCGGCTTTGGAAATTGCTCCTATCATCAAAAATATGAAAGCAAGGTTAGCTAACCCGCCTGTAGCAAGGCTGATCTTGGAAATAGCCAATGTTCCGGAAAGCGACCAAACCAAAGCTATACCTGCCATCATACAAAGGTCGCAGATCCCCACGATCACGAATGCTTTTGTCGCGGTCTTAAAACTCTCCGGCTTTGTAATGGCGATCATGCCGAATAAAGTCAAAAGTAACCCTTCCCAGAAAAACAACATAAGGATAAGATTGTCAGAAAGTACGGCGCCATTTACCAGTGCCAATGTCAGCAGGAAATAAACGTAAAATTGTTTGGCATAACTTTTCTCCCGCAGGAAACTTAAAGAATAAAGCGAGGTCATTAACGAGAAGAATCCGGCAGCCAACATGATAAAGCTACTGAATTGATATAAGCGTAGAGAAAAATCAATGCCATTTCCCAACCAAGGCAGGCTAAAGACCAGTTCCTTATTGAATAGCAGTGCCGCGAGGGTAAAATTTAAAATGGCAGCTATGAATGTTAATACGCCAAGGCTTCGGCGGTAATTCTTTGGTACAAATAAAGCAACCAAAGCTGCTGCCAAAGGAATCAATATAGGTATAAGGAGTAAAGGCAATTTCATTTCACCGATCCCATCATTGTTGCTGCTGCTATCTGCGCGAACATATTAGGATACCAGATCAAAAAACCTCCGAGTAAAGAAAGCAGAGCTAACGATACAACGCTTCCCACCATCACCGGCTCCCCTTCTTTTACTAACGCATGTTTAGCCGTACCTAAAAATACCATATTAAAAACCCTAAAAAGGTAAAGTACGGTCAGGAACGCGCAAAGCAGGAACATAGAAGCTATCACTAAATGGCCGCTTTTAAAGGCTTCAGCCATTACCATATATTTACTGAAAAATCCGCCAAAAGGCGGGATACCCATTATGGAAAAAGCACAGAATAAAAAGGAGATAGCAGTCAAAGGCATGCTCGAAATAAGGCCGCCTAATTTGGTGATATCTTTGGTATGGGTTTTCTGTTCAACGATCCCCGCGCAAAGAAAAAGCCCGGCTTTGGCCAAACCGTGCATTAGAATGAATAGGAGCGAACCAATAACCCCTACTTCTCCACCGATAGCAAACCCTAAAAATATGAAACCTATCTGGCTGATGGTAGAATAGGCGATAATCCTCTTTAGATCCGTCTCAACCAGTGCTGCTCCTGCTGCAATTAAAGCGCTTACTCCGGCAATGAACGGCACGATAACCTGCCAATTAAAACCGAGCGGAATGGTAGCCACAAAAATACGGGCAAAAACATAGACGCCGATCTTAACCAAGACTGCCGCATGCAGGAGTGCAGTTACCGGTGAAGGCGCCACACCGGCATCCGGAAGCCAAGTATGAAAAGGCAATGTCGCGGATTTTGAAAAAATACCTACTAAAATAAGGCCTATGGTTAGATTTGAAATGGGATGCATCTTTACCACTTCTTTTATGACCAAAAGGTCAAATGAGCCGGTCTCATGGTACAAGCGAATAAAACCCAGAAGCATTACCAAAGCGCCGAAAACCGTGATCATAAATGCCTTATCCGCCCTCTCCACCTGATATTTCTCGCGGAAAAACCCGATCAGGCGCCAGCTTGAGATCGCGGTTATCTCCCAGAATATATATAGGAATATAAGGTTACCGGCATAGATCAGGCCCATCATCGCGCCCAAAAACAAAACTACAAAAAAGTAATATTCATTCCTGTTTTCGTAATGAGATATATAACCAAAAGAGTAAACTACGATTAAAGCGCTGATAAAAGAGGAAACGCAGGCAACAAATATAGCCAAGGCATCTGCGGTAAAGGCGAAATTTATCCCTAAACCAAGCTGCCTGCTTAAAGTGATGGTTTTTCCTGCCAAAACTGATGGAATTAACGCTAAAGACCCTGCCAAAGGAATAAGCACCAGTAGCAGCGCAAGATAATTCCTTAACTTCTCGGATATCCTGCCTGCCAAAAGCAAGAGGACCGCAAGAAGCGTGGGAAGAAAAACAATAGCCAAAAGTAATGAGTTTGTATTCATAATGAGAATAAAAAAAGCCTCCTAGTAGTGCTACTAGAAGACTTTTATGTCTTTGCTACTACCTTAATGGTTAGCATTTTAACAGAAACCCTGAAGTTGTCAAGTAAAACAGGGGACAGACCCCAAGGGGTCTGTCCCCTGTTTTAGGTTTTGCCTTTAACCTGCTGCGTAAGGATGATTGCCTCGGCGATCTCGCGCATGGTTTTACGGGTATCCATGCTCTGTTTCTGGATAAGGCGGTAAGCTTCCGAAGGCAGAATATTGGCTTCCTGAGCAAGTATCTCTTTGGCACGTTCTACCAGTTTACGAGTAGTCAGGGCTTCTTCAGCACTGCGCGCCCTTAAATCCAACTCGGCATTTTCAATGGCAATAGCCGCCTGATTTGCCAAAGCAGTAAGAAGATCCAGCTCGTGTTTGGAAAATTTATGTTTTTTAGAAGTATAGCAATTAAGTACCCCGATCACCCTTCCTTTTAGCGCCAAAGGAACACTTGCCAAAGAACAAAGCCCTTCTTTCTTAGCGACATCCTGATTAAGATAACGTTCGTCATTCTTAACATCCAAAACGTAGATGGGTTTGTTTTCTTTGGCTACGATCCCGGCAATACCTTCACCTAATTTTATATTCGGCTTTTTATTGTAAGCTTCAGAGATCGACTGGGTAGCACGGACCACCAACTCTTTAGTATTAGGATCAAGCAACATAAGCGATGAGATCTTAGAGTTCATTATTTCGGCAGTCACATGCACGATAAGGCGCAAAAGCTCTTCCAGATAAAGCCCGGACGTAATTAAGTTGGCCACTTTTGAAAGCGCTTCGATCTGTTTTACATATATCTCATAATGCTCTTTTTTTTGTTTAGGCACTTTAATCCCCCAAAAAAGTTTTCATTCTATTCAACGCTTCTTTTAAATTATCAAAACTTGAAGCATAAGAAATGCGTATATAATCTTTGCCGTTCTCTCCTCCAAAAGCTGTGCCCGGCACAACCGCGACTTTTTGTTTTTTAAGGAGTTTTTCCGCAAACTCCATAGAGTTCATGCCAATCTTTTTTAGCGAGGGATAAGCATAGAAAGCTCCCTGCGGCTTGCTACAGGAAAGTCCCAAGCTATTCAAGCCATCAATAACAAATTCCCGGCGCCTCTTATATTCACGTTTCATTTCTTCAATGGATTTTCTGCCTGCCTCTATAGCCTCGTAAGCTGCCATTTGAGAGGTAATGGATACGCACATTATAGTATATTGATGTATCTTAGTCATTGCCGAGATAATTTCTTTCGGGCCGCAGGCAAACCCCACGCGCCATCCGGTCATAGCGTAACTTTTTGAGAAACCATCCAGATAAACGGTGTTCTCCTTTGCTCCGTTAAGACTGGCAAAATGAGTATGTTCAAAATCATAGGTCAGGTCGCCATAAACTTCATCGGTTATCGCAAGGATATTATGCTTTAATAAGATCCTGTTAATTTCTGAAAGTTCTTTTTTGGTATATGAAACTCCCGTGGGATTACAAGGATAATTCAAAACAATAGCTTTAGGTTTATGATGAAGGTGTTTGGAAAGATTTTTAGGCGTTAATTTAAAACCTTCTTTGGTGGTATCAATATATATTGGAATTCCTCCCGCCAGCTCCGTAACCGGTCCGTAAGAAACATAACTCGGCACAGGAACAAGGACTTTATCCTGCGGATTGATTATGGAGCGTAAGATCAGATCCACACCTTCGCTTACTCCGACGGTAATTAGAATTTCATCATCCGGAGAGTAATCTAGGCCGCATTTATTCTTGAGATAACGGGAGATCCCGAGGCGCAGTTTATACAGCCCCTTATTTGAAGTATAAGAGGTAAACCCCTCCTCAAGAGAGTATATCCCTGCCTCCCGAATGGCCCAAGGAGTGACAAAATCCGGCTCCCCCACCCCAAGGGAAATGACATCCTTCATTCCCAGCACCAGATCAAAGAATGCCCGGATTCCCGAAGGCTGCATTTGGTTAACTTTTTTAGAAACTATGTTTTTCATTTTTTAATATGATATCGCTATCCTTTTATTCTCTTCTTTGTGCTTTAAAATTACCCCGTCTTCCTTATATTTCTTAAGCATGAAGTGGGTCGTGGTCCGGCGCACATTCTCAAGGCAGGATAATTTCTCCGCTACGAACTTTGAAACAGTCTGGATATTCTTTCCTTCCACTATTACCAAAAGGTCATAAGTGCCTGAGATCAAATAACAGCTGGAAACTTCAGGAAAAGAATATATGCGTTCGGCAATATGGTCAAACCCTAGGTCTTTCTGGGGCACGATGCTAACTTCTATCAAAGCCCTGACAGTAGGCTCCTCACTCTTAAGCAAATCCTTATTTATCACTGTCTTGTATTTTAAGATCACGCCTTCTTTTTCTAATTTCTTTATTGCCTCTTTTGCCACAGGCACCTTGATCTTAAGCATTTTAGCTATTTCTTCGGGAGTCGTGCGCGCGTCTTTCTCCAATATTTCGATTATTTCGTTCATATTTAACCTCCGTTTTTAAATACAATTATTATAGTATACTGTCTAAAACAGGCAGGGTCAAGAGTAAAACTTAAGGAAGGCCCTAAAGGCGTTTCTTTCTTTGAAGTTCTTGATCAATTTGATGGTTTCAACCAACGCCCATGCCGCATAAACCCAAATGATCTCCTGCCTTATACCGGGGAATAAAAATTGGGCAAGCCACAATACGAATAAAGCCAGCGCTTCAAAGAATTGAAAATCCATACTAACCAAAAACAGGAACCCTAGATAAGACTGAACTATAGTTAAAAGTATCTCCAGCTTTTGATGTTCATCAAAAGCAACCACGGAAATTTTTCCCATACCAAGAGAATATATAAAAGGTATCATTGCCACAAGGATTGTCCATTGGTTAATGGATGAAGAAACAAAATTAGCCAGCGCCATGGGTGCCTTGTTGGTCTTTCTTGCCCAGTAAAACGCCGAAAGCTTCTCGGGGAACTCGCTTAAGAAAGGAGCTACCCATTGCACAAAGATAAACTGCGAGATCCCCAAAGAAACTGCAAGGGCGAGCATTGAATTAAGAAAGGGGCGCGCTGAAA
>Ga0265316_10001139_pt1 | contig 28881 bp, 19 predicted proteins | sample 4522metaG_FD_202092 | JGI IMG/M metagenome (GOLD analysis project Ga0265316, IMG submission 202092) | Rhizosphere microbial communities from Carex aquatilis grown in University of Washington, Seatle, WA, United States - 4-5-22 metaG | ecosystem: Host-associated > Plants > Roots > Rhizosphere >...
CTTTGGTGGCGCGCGAGTCGTCGACCATCGAAGAGTGTGACGAGCTTCTGACCCTGCAAGGACTGCGCATCTTGTTCGAGCGCAACCATGGCTAGCGAAAGCGGGCCTATGCAGCTCCAGCCGCTGGTGGCGGCGGAGCTATCGCCCGCCGTGGCCAGGTTGGTGGGAGGTGCGACTCCGGCCAAGCTGATGGCGGTGCGGGGCATGGCGCCAGTGCGGCCGGCCGAGTTGCTGGTGGCGATCTATCAATTGTCCTTCGACGCAGAGCCGGCGGTAAGGACGGCCGCCGAGGCCGCGCCGGCTAGCTTCCCCGACAACGTCATCAACCCGCCTCTGGGCGAGGCCCTGCCGGCGCCCTTGCTGCACTTCTTCGCCGCCCGCCTGCCTGACCAGCGCACGGCTGCCCTGGAGAGGATCCTCTACAACCCGGCTACCGCAGACGAAACCTTTGTCATGCTGGCGGGGCGTCTCGACGAGAGCTTGCTCGAGATCGTCTCGCAAAACGAAGTGCGCCTTTTGCGCTGCCCGGCCATCGTGGAGACTCTGTTTTTCAACAAGCGGGCGCGCATGTCGTCGGTCAACCGGGCGGTGGAACTGTGCGCGCGCAACGGCGTGCGACTGGATGGCATCCCGGCGTTTGACGAAATCGTGAGCGCTATCCGACAGGACCCCGAAGCCACGGATGGGGCGGTTACCGACGGGCGCTTCCATGCCGCGCTGACTGCGGCCGAGGCGGCCTCGGTCAGCAACGAGGCGCCCGGGCAGAACCAGGAGCTGTTCGACGAGGAGATGCCGGCCGAGGAGAAGCAGCGATCCGTCGGCATGTCGTTCATCAAGTTCGACCATCTCAAGATTTTCGAGAAGATCCGGCTGGCGACCGTTGGCAACGCCTACTGTCGCAAGATGCTGATCCGCGACGCCAACAAGTTGGTGGCCATGACGGTCATTCGTTCGCCGCAGATTACGAGCATGGAGATTCAGCGGATCGCGAGCAGCACCAATGTGTGTGACGACGTGATTCGCTACATCGCGAATAGCCGCGACTGCAGCAAGGACTACGCCGTGAAACTGGCTCTGGTGAGCAACCCCAAGTGCCCGCTCGGGTCGTCGTTGCGGTTTCTGGCCTACTTGCACCCGGGCGATCTGCGCAACATCGCGCGTTCGAGGAACATCCCGGGCGCACTCGCGACGGCGGCCAAGAAACTGCTCCAGCAACGCGAGGACGGACACCGCTAGCCGATGACTGACAGTCCAGGGTCCAGGCCGGCGTTCTTGCTTCGCGTGGGAACGCTCATGGCATCGCCCGGGCGCGCATTGGCGGACATGCAAGCGCGCGAGCGTGGTGGGGTGGGCGACGCCCTGGCAATCTTGCTGCTGGGCGTGCTGTGTTTCCGCCTCCCGGCGGTGGCGCGCGCGGCCCTCATGGTGCGCGAGGCTTCCGTCGCGGGAACCCTGGCGCAGCTGCTGGGTATCGCGGCAGAGGATCTGCGTCCGGCCCTGCTGATCGCGCTGGCGGCTGGAGTTGCCATCAGCGTGTTGGCTGGACGAGGCCGTCGCGATCCGGGGCTCGACATCGAGCTGGGCGCGGCCTGCAGCATCCCGTATCTCTTGCTTTCGGGCCTGGCCGAGCTGGCCGGCTCGCTGTTCCCGGCTGCCGCAAACTCGATTGCCCCGGCCATTCAGGTCATCGCGCTGGCATGGCCGCTCGCGATTCTTGTCGTGGGAGTTAGGCTGGCACGCACGCGCCCCTCCCGAATGCAAGGCGCGCCGGCGGGCCAGCCAGCCGCGGCGACGCCAGAGCGAGCCGAGCCGCCCAGGCGCGCACGCGTGTCGGCTGTTGTCTTGGGCGGTGTTCTGGCCGGCGCGCTTGCCGTGAACATCGTATGGCTCAGTCATAACCGCGATGCCATTGCGCCGGTTGGCCGTGGAGTTGCTGCGCCAGGTTTCGTGCTTCCGCGCATCGACGGAACGGCGGGCCGCGTGGCGCTGGCCGAGTTGCGGGGCAAGGTTGTGCTGCTCGATTTCTGGGCGCGCTGGTGTCCGCCATGCATCGCGCTTGCACCCACGCTCCGCGACTTGTACACCGCGCGGCGGTCGCAGGGCGTGGAGTTCTTGGCGATAAGCTCCGAGGGCTCCATGGCTGACAAGGCCGAGATCCAGGACTTCTTGCGCGAGAACCCAGAGCCCTACCCGAATCTTCTCGACGATCAGGAGGTCGGCGCTTTGTATCGTGTGGTTTCGTTGCCCCATTTGGTCATCGTCGGCCGCGATGGAATCATTCGTAGAGTCATGGTCGGGCAGAGGCGGCGGGCTGAGATCGACGCGGCAATTCAGCAGGCTTTGGACGACTGACAGAGCCTTGTTTGTGCTGGTGAGCGTCTGGCCCTAGAATTGTGTTGTGCGCCTCGGGCGATATGTTGCGGCTGAAGTCCTGGTGCTGGCGAGCGCTCTCGTCGGTGCGGCTTGGGCTACCCGAACCTCAGTGCACTTCTTCAGCGAGCGCGCGAGAGCGGGACAGGCGCGCAGCCACCGAGGATCGGGCCCCGAGGTTTCACTTGCACTTCTGCCTCGTGGCGAACTGTCGAGACCGCCCAACCCTGCCATCGTCGAGGAGCCGGCCGGAACCTTCCTGGGCATGTCCGACGAGATGCTGCTGGCGCGGGTGCGCACGCAGCCCATCCTGGGCATGCGACTCAACAAGGGTGGGTCAACGCTGTCTTTCCGGGTCGAACTCGCCGATGGCTCGCGCGCGGCATTCAAGCCGGCGCAGACCGACTTGCGGACCATACCGCGCAAGGAAGTGGCGGCCTACCGGCTCAACCGGTTGCTGGGTTTGGATGCGGTGCCGCCGGCGGCGCCGCGCATGGTGAGCCGCGAGGAGATCTTTTCGCACCTCCATCCCGACAGCCTGACGGCGTTGCCGCGCATTCAGGCCGAGACGGTATTCAATCCGGCGGGCAGGACGGCCGGCGTGGTCATGTACTGGGTGCCCGAGATTAAGGACTCGGGGTTGGACACGCCCGAGGGCATCCACCAGAGCATGCAATGGCTGACGCAGGGGCAGCCCATTCCGGTCGACAAGCGCGCGCTGGCGGCTCAGCTCTCGCAGCTCGTGGTCTTCGATTTCCTGACCTCCAACCCTGACCGCTACAGCGGGGGGAACATGAAGACATCGGCCGACGGCTCACGTCTGCTCTTCATGGACAACACGATGTCGTTCTTCATCGAGCCCGAGGGCAGCGAGAAGACGCGCTCGATCTTGCGCCGGACACAGCGATTCTCGCGCCAGCTCTACCAGGCCCTCGACCGTGTCACCGAGCCTGCGCTGGAGCGAATACTGGCCCAGGCGAGCCCAGACGAGTACCAGATCCTGACCGCAAGCGAGATCCGGGCGGTGGTGGCCCGACGCGACTTGGTCAAGCGCCACATCGACGGACTGGTGGCCAGCTATGGCCCGCGCAACGTGCTGGTGTTCCCGTAGCTAGTTTTTTCACCACAGAGAGCACAGAGAACACAGAGGTAGGAGAAGAAGAAGGGGGGTTCGGACCGGGCAGAATCAAACCATCCCCCTTCCGGTCCGGCTCTGTGACCTCTGTGATCTCTGTGGTGAAGAAGCTAGCTCAGGCGCCGAGATCGATCATGCGTAGCATGGCGGCGGCTGCTCGCCGGCGCACGTTCTCGGGAACCGTGACCAGGCACTGGGCCGGCTCGTCGCGCAGGGTTTCGTAGACGCTCTCCAGGGTGATGGCCTTCATGTGCTCGCACAGCCGGCAGGGCTTGTAGAACTGCCGGTCTGGGTGTTCCAGCTCCAGGCGCACCACCAGACCGCACTCGGTGAGGATGGCCAGGCGCTTCTTCTCGGGGTGGCCCGCGACGTACTTGGCCATCTGCGAGGTGGACATCACCTCGTCGGCGGCTTGTTGCAGTTCGGGCTTCACCTCGCCGTGCACGATGACCACGGCTTCTGGATCTTCTTTGCGAATGTGCGCGATATCGGCCAGGGTCATCTGATGGTGGACGTGGCAGGCGCCTTCCCAGGCGAACACGTTGCCGACCAGGCCCGCCCGCTCACCCTCGCGCAGCAGCGGCTCAATGCGCGCCAGATACTCGCGCGGATGGAACTGGTGCGGCTCCGGCGGAGGCAGGTACATGCGCCGGGTCTGAAGTGCCACCTGATAGGCGAGATTCTGGTCAGGCACGAAGAGCAGGTCCGGCACGCCCAGCCGGTCGGCGATCTTCACCGCGTTGGAACTGGTGCAACACACGTCGGACAAAGCCTTCACGCTGGCGTAGGTGTTCACGTACGTCATGGTGGCGAACTTGCGCCCGAGCGAGCGCAGGAATTCCTGCCGTTCCTCGAGATCGTCCGCATCCATTTCCGCGAGCGAGCAGAGTGCCTGCTGGTTGGGTAGGTAGACTGGCACGTCCGGGGCCAAGGTGGTGCATCCCTCGGCCATGAAGCGGACACCGCAGAAGACCACCAGGCGTGCCTTCACGTCGCGGGCGCGAACCGCCAGCTCAAATGAGTCACCGACGACGTCCGCGATGGCCTGCACCTCAGGCACCTGGTAGTTGTGGGCAGGCACGAAGGCGTTTTTGTCGCGCTTGAGGCGGCGGATCTCGTTCCACAGCCAGAGCACCCGGTCGGCCCGGCTTTCTTCCACCTGGCCCGAGCGCACAAGCTGAGCAATGTCGACGTCGAACATCGATCTAGGTGTACCGCCCTCGCCGGCGGAACGCACGCAGACACATGGCGTTTTGCGGGCCGCGCTGGTAGCGTGCAGCGACTCCATGCGCCTGTTCGACCCAGACATTTGGACCGAGGTCACCGGCGGCAGCGTCGCCGAACGGGTGCGTCGACTGGTGCGCGTGACGCCGCTCATTCCTGCGCCCGCGCTGGGCCGCCGCACCGGCGCGGATGTTTGGCTCAAACTCGAGTCGCTGCAGCGGACCGGATCGTTCAAACTGCGTGGGGCTGCCGCGTTCGTCGCCGGGATGTGCCAGGCAGGCAAGAAGCGGATCATCGCGGCCTCGGCAGGCAACCACGGCTTGGGCATCGCTCTGGCGGCCCAATCGTTTGGTGTCGAGGCTCAGGTGCTGGTCTCGGCCCAGACGCCGCAAAGCAAGCGCGACGGCATCTTGGCGCTGGGCGCGGCGCTGGAAGTCGCGGGCGCGTCCTATGACGACGCCGAGGCCGAGGCTCGCCGGCGGGCGGCAGCCGATCCCTCGCTCAGCTTCGCCTCGGCTTTCGACGACGACTGGGTGATCGCAGGAAATGGCGGCGTACTGGCGCGCGAGATTTTGGCCCAGCTTCCCGACGTGGACACGGTCGTGACCCCGGTGGGCGGCGGTGGCCTTGCGGCGGGGCTGGGGGTGGAAATGGTTCCGCGCGGAATCCGCGTGTTGGGCGTCTCGCCCGAAGCCAACTGCGCCATGAAGCGCTCGCTGGAGGACGGTCGCGCCTACACCCAATACGACGGCGGTCCCACTCTGGCCGAGGGACTGGAAGGCGGGGTTAGCGAGCGCACCTTTGCCATGGCCAAGGATTACTTTCCCGAGGTTGCTCTGGTGAGCGAGGTGGGCATCCGGCAGGCCATCGTGTACGCGTATCGCTCACTCGGGCTCGTGTGCGAGGCTTCGGCAGCAGTCGCGCTGTCCGGCCTCATGGAAGACAAGCTCCCGGTGCAAGGCCGGCGTGTGGTCGTCCTCATCAGCGGGGGCAATATCGAAAGTGATCTGCTCGACCAGATCCTCGGCGGCTCGTCGCCGAAGATGCGCGATGGCTAGGGCGATCCCGGCCGTCCAGCCGCCACGCGTGCCCGCTTCTCGGCCGCTCGGCGCAGATCCTTGGCGGTCGGTCCTGCGCCCAGAGCGTCGCGTGCGTCCTCGCCGTGGCCGGGGCCGATGATGTCGCGCAGATAGGACTCGTACTGGAACGTATCGGAGTGCTTCTCAGTGTGGCAGCGCGTGCACACCGATTCCGGTGTGCCCGTGCGTAGCGCCAGCGGCTTCTCCAGGCCGCGTTTCTCGACGTGGATCGAACCCGGGCCGTGGCAAGCCTCGCATTGGACGTTCTCCAGACCCTTGCTGAATCCTAGACTTGACCCGCCTACCTCGCCGTAGCCCGTGACATGGCAACTGACACAGTCGCCGTGCCCCGTCTTGCCCACGGCCTGCAGGGTTTTCCACGCATGCGCGTGCACCGTACTCTTGCAGAACCGCGCCGCTGCCTTGTGGCAGCGCACACAAGAAGCGTCACCCGAAAAATGCGCCCGGCCTGGTTCGGCAGGGGGCGGTGGCTCTGCCATTCTCAGGTTGGCGGCACCCACGGCCTGGTCGAGCTTTCGCATGCTGGCAGCCAGGGCCCCATCGCGGGGCAGATTGCGCCGGATGGGAACAAGCTCATTGGTGAAATACGAGCCGTGGGTCGGAGCTGACCATGGCGTGCTGACCAGTCGCGCAGCCTCTGCGCGGAGTTGGTCTCGTTCTTTGCGCTTGCCAGCCACAAAGGCCGCATCGTTGGTGGCGTCGTCTTCCCAGCGTGCAAGGTCAGCATCAAGTTGGCGAACCTGGCGACCGATCTCCTCGGCGCGCGTGCGGTTCGCTGCTGGTCCACCGGCATCGTGCAGGGGTGCAGCGGACTGGCGCGCCTCGTCCTGGCGAAGAACTATCTGCAGCCTGCCGACCCGCTGCAGCTCGGAGCCTGGGATCAGAAGGAAAGCACGGCCCACTTCTTCTGCGCGCGGAGTTCCCTCGCCAACGTCATCGCCCAGCACCACGAAGTCAACTGCTGCCTCGCGCGCCACCATGCGCGCCTGCCGGCGATCGAGCGGCGCCAACGCAATCACGATCTCGGCGCCCGTCGCCCGCAACCGTTCGGCCTCAGCACGAGCCGCGCTGATCGGCTCTTCCGCGCGCAGACCCTTCCTGTGCGCAAGGGCCGGATCCACGAGGCCGAAGACCCCAATCTTGATTCCCCCCACCAGCCTGACACGAGATGGTTCGATGAAAACAGCGCTGTCGAGGTTGGCGGCCAGGCGCTTGGGCTGAACCTTGGCGAATCCACGCGCCAGATCGGTCTCGCCAAGGGCCGATCCTCCGAAGGGCAGGCGGGTCATCTCTCGGGCCAGGAAACTTGCCACCAAATCAGCGGCCTCCTGTTGGCGCGACGGAATCTCACCTGCGGGGTAGCTCAGATTTCCGGCGTCAAGCAAGAGGGCGGCGTCAGCCGGTCTGGTCCTGCGCACCAGCGCAGTTACCCGCGCAATATCGCCCAGCGGATCGCTTGTGCAGCCACAAGGTTCGAGAGTGCCCAGGGTTTGTGCGGTGTAGAAGACCACGGCGCGGCGTTCACGTGGGCTGGCGAAGGATGGGCTGCTCGGATGCGCGAGTTGAGTTGCGAACAAGGCCATCAGGAGGTGGTTCAGGCGGCGCGGTGGCATGAAAGCAGAAGAAAATCCCACGTGCTCATCCTGTTGTCACTGCGAGCAGCAGCCACTGCCGCGTGCAGGCAAAGACAATTCGGCAGCGAAAATAACCACCTTCGCCTTGACAATCATGCGCGTTATAATCACTCTCAGCCCTTAGCTCAGTTCGAGCCCACGAAGGTCCAAACAACATGGCCGTCACACTACGACTCACCCGCGGCGGAGGAAAGAAGTCCCCACACTATCGCGTGGTGGCTTCGGATCGCCGGAGTCCCCGAGATGGACGTTTGATCGAGCAAGTTGGCATATATGACCCGCGGCGCAGCCCGCCCGAGGTCAAGTTCGACATGGCTCGTGTCGACCACTGGCTGGCCGCTGGGGCTGTTCCCAGCGAGACCGTCGGCCAGCTCCTCAAGAAAGTCAGGCGCGCAGTCGTAGCGGCGCCGACCGAGTAGTGCTCCTGTGACCGAGGGCGACCCCTCCGTCGGAGGTTCCCAGACAGCTCCGCCCCTGCGCGAGCTGGTGCTCTATCTCGCCCGGGCGCTGGTGGAGCACCCCGATGAGGTTGCGGTCGAGGAGATCGAGGAGCCGGACGCTACGGTTTTTGAGTTGAAGGTAGCCGAGTCGGACTTGGGGAGAGTCATCGGCCGCCAAGGCCGCACGGCCAAGGCCCTTCGCACGGTTCTTTCCGCCGCGTCTGCCAAGATGAAACGGCGCGCGATTCTGGAGATCCTCGAGTAGCGCGGGGGTCGTCCGCTGCGCGCGACCGGTCACAGCGTACCTTCCGATGGTCTGCCCTTTGGAACACTGGGGCGGCCGCATGGCAATACCGGCGAGATCAGTCTTCGCCCTTTTCACTCAAGAGGTTGGCGACCGGACGCCGCTGCGCTGCCGCTGGAGGCAATGATTGGCGAGCCGGGTTCTGAAACCCCGGCCACGGTCACGGCGGTTCGGCCGATTGTCGACGGATTCCTGCTCAGGCTGGAGGGCGTGTCGACGCGAGAGGGGGCGGCGTCTCTGACTGGGCGGAAGTTGTGGCTGTCCAGGACTACGCTTCCTCCGCTGGGCGCGGGCGAATTCTACGTGGAAGATTTGGTCGGCTGCCTGGTCGAAGATCGCGAGGGGCGCAGTCTCGGCATTGTGCGTGGCGTGTTCTGGAATGGAAGCCACGACGTCATGGTGATTGGCGACGGGGAGACGGACGAACGGTTGCTTCCGGCGGTGCCCGAGTTCATTGTGGCGATGGACGGTTCGACGAAACGCGTGGTGGTTGACCTTCATGAGTGACGATCGGCTTGACGCGAACGACGTCGCTGGCACGACATCGCCTCGGCTGGTGATCGAGATCATCACCCTGTTTCCCGAGGTCTTCACTTCGTTTCTCCAAGCCAGCCTGCTAGGAAAGGCTGTTGCCAGCGGCCTTATCGCCGTGGAGAGAACTAACCCGCGAGACTTCGCGCCAGGTCGCCATCGTCAAGTCGACGATTCGTCTTACGGCGGTGGCCCTGGCATGGTCTTGCGCCCCGACCCTGTGGCAGCGGCAATAGATGATGTCGAGAATCGGCGTGGCCGAGCCCATCGGCTCCTGCTTGCGCCGTCCGGGCGGTTGTTCGATCAGGAGTGCGCCGCAACTCTGGCGGTTCGCGGGCGCATAATGCTAATTTGTGGCCGCTACGAGGGAGTGGACGAGCGGATCGCTGAAGTCTACGCCGACGAGTCGGTGAGCATTGGGGACTATGTGTTGGCGGGCGGCGAGGTGGCGGCTGCGGTCGTAATAGAAGCCACCGCGCGCTTGGTGCCGGGAGTGCTGGGATGCGGGGAGTCGGTGGTGGAAGAGTCTTTTTCCGCCGGCAGGCTGGAGTTTCCTCAGTGGACCCGACCTCCCTTGTTTCGCGGGCTCGCAGTTCCACAGGTGCTTCTTTCGGGTAACCACGCCGAAGTGGCACGTTGGCGCCGGCGGGAAGCATTGCGGCGCACGCTATTGCGCCGTCCGGATCTGATCGAGCGCTACCCTTTGACCGACGAAGAAAAGGCCATGCTCGCCGACTTGGAGCGGATCTAGTCGCTTGGGGAGCCCGCCGGCTCCGCTAGAACCGCGCGTGGCGCACCGTCGGGCGAGGCCGAGCGAACGCTTCGAGCGTTCCCATGATCGCGTAGGCGAAGGCGGGCTTTGCCAGCCAGAGCCAGAGCGCGGGAGGGGATGGGAACCCTCCCAGGGTTCCCATGTAGATGTTGACTGCGAGCCTCCTTCCGCGTAGTAAATACGCCCTTGCATTGAGCGGACACATGAGCACGCACCCTTTGATACGAGCCATCGAGAATGCCACCCGGCGGGAAAACATTCCGGACTTCCGGCCGGGTGACAGCGTTAGGGTGCATACCCTGATCAAGGAGGGCGACAAAGAGCGCGTCCAGGTGTTCGAGGGCGTGTGCATCGACCGGCGTTCCGGCTCGGCTTGCGCATCGTTCACCGTGCGCAAGATTTCATATGGAGTGGGTGTTGAGCGTATCTTCCCTTTGCACACGAGCCGCATCGAGAAGATCGAGATTGTTCAACGTGGCCGAGTCCGCCGCGCGCGTCTCAACTACCTGCGAGATCTGCAGGGTCGTGCGGCGCGCATCAAGGGCGAGCGCATGGTCGTCGGCCAGGATGATGCCGGCCGCGCGGCTCCCACTGCGGTCGTTCCTGCCACGGACAGCAGCGCGCCTAGCGCGTAGACTTTCCCCTCCCGCTCAAGTCACGCGAAACGCGTCTTCCACGTGAGTGATCGCGGGCTGGGCTCCGTCACACGCGAAGGTAACCCCCACGACATCGAAACGAAAGGTCGTCGCAGCGGGCTGGGCAGCTTGGAGGTACAGGCGAGCCGCACGCACGACGCGGGCGCGCTTGCGCGCATTCACCGTTTCCAGCGGATGTCCCCGTTCTTCGCCGGTGCGTGAACGGACCTCAACGAAGACGAGAACGCCTCGGTCGTCTGCCACCAAGTCCAACTCTCCTTCGGGGCGGCGCCAGTTTCGCTCGACGATGCGATAGCCGCGTGCTTCTAGCAGCGAAGCGGCCAAATCCTCTGCGCGAGCCCCAACCGTCGCGCGATTCGCAGACGCTGGCTGCCGGGACCGGCAACCAGCTACGCCGTCGGTCACGGCGTGGTTTCTTGGCAGGCCGTGCGTCCGTTGTTCTGTTTGGGGTCGCAGATTGGAGGCTCGATCAGACCAGAGACGATGAAATCCTTGCAAAGGCAGAGTTTCTGGCAGCAGAGCGGGCCGACGACAAAAGCGACACCGCAGGCATACCCACCCGTACATCGCAAATCGCTGGCTTCCTGGCTGTCTCGCTTCTCTCCATCGCAGTCACTGTCCTTTGAGCATGTCGCCGAACAGTAGGGGCCGGTATTGCATGTGCATGTTGGTGGCGACGAAAGACAGCAAGGGTTGGCATTTACTGGCTTTAGGCAGACGCGGCTCGGGCACTCGAGAGCCTGGTTGTTGTAGACGGCCTGCGACTGGCCGGCGTCGGCCCCGACATCACAAGGACGCCCAATCCCGTTGTCCTCGCACGCCATGCTGCCCAAGGCGGCAAGGGTGAGAAGTAGCGCTCCAAGCAAGGAGACGCGAACCATGGCGGTCAGCAAGTGACGAGATGGGGCCGGCAGTTTCGCGCTCATCGAAGGACTCCTCCTGTACGCTTCGGCCGAAGCCGAGGGCAAGCACGGTAAGGTACCGAAGATGGGCCATATTAGCTTTGCGAAGTCGCCTGTCAACAGGGAATCGCAGCTCCGCAGAGCGACATTTTGTTTTGCAGATTCGCGTACTTGACCACAGTTCGAGGAGGGACGTTCTCCCTTGACACCTCAGATCCGCGTGCCTAGGATGGCCCGGTTTTGAGGCATAGCACCGACGGTGGGGTCGTCGACTCGATCGTTACGGTTCGCAAGTTGAGGCCCTGCAAACACCCAAACACTAGCTTACGGTCGTGCGGCCAGGTAGTTGATTCCAAACCACTTGACTAGTCTCTTTCACCAATTGCCCGCCGAAATCGTCTGAGGTGGGCGTTACCGACGCGAGGTCCATCCATGAGCCGTGAAAAGAGTTGCGCATTCTTTCTGCTTTTCGCCCTCACTTTGGCGGTGACGTCCGATGCCTGGGCGCAGCGACGGCGAAAGAGCAAGCCGGCCGCCGCCACGCCCGCGGGCGAGAGTCAGTCGAGCTCCACCGGCGCCAAGTCCGTGAGTGAGAGTTCGCCTGATCTCGATCGAGCTGAGAAGTTCTACCAGCGTGGCGACTACTACATGGCGTCCATCGAGTTCAACAAGGCCGTCGAAGGCGAGGCGGCGGGCGATGCGGGCACGAAGATGAGAGCCGAGTTCATGATGGGCAAGACGCTGTTCAAGTTGAAGTTCTTTTCGGCGTCGTTGAGCTATTTTGATCGCATCGTCCAAAAGGGTCCTGCCCATCCCAACTACAATGAGACCCTGCAGTGGCTGGCGTCGCTTACTCACCAGCCTGTGGATACCGCCGTCGTTCTCGAAAGAATCGGGAAGTACAACCGGCAGGAGCTGGAAGCCCCACAGCTCGAGGCGGTGCGCGACGAGCTGTATTTCCTGCTTGGCAAGTACAACTATAACAAAGGCAAGTTCCAAGAAGCCGTTTCGCTTTTCAACTTGGTTCCGCCCAAGAGCAGCTTCTACCCGCAGGCCAAGCTGTTCGAAGGTGCGACCTATGTGCGTCAATATGCAGCCAAGCCCGCGGTCGAGGCGTTCAAGGCGGTCTTGCGAGCTGCGGAGGAGAGTCAGGATCCGAAGGTCAAGCCCTTCCAGGATCTGGCCAATCTCTCGCTCGCTCGCGTTTTCTACTCCACCGGCCAGTTTGAGATGGCGACCAAGTACTTCGACCGGGTTTCACCCGAGTCCTATGACTGGCCGAACAGTCTGTTCGAGGCTTCATGGGCCAACTTCATGCTCAAGCAGCAGGGGTATTCGAAGGCTTTGGGCGACATCCACACCCTGCGCGCTCCGTTCTTTGAGTTCTTCGTCAAACCTGAGTCCGTAGCGGAGGCTTTGACAGTCAAGGCAACCATTTACTTCTACAACTGTCTCTTCGACCGGGCTGCCAACTCCATTCAGGAATTCAACGACTGGGTTCCCCAGGTTGCGGAAGGCCTCGCCAAGGCCTTGACCAGCAACCCTGCCAACGATCAGTTCTATGCATTGGCGGTGAAGATTCGTGGTGGCAGGTCGGGCCTGCCTCCGGCGGTGGAGAGGGCGGCGCGCGCAGTTCTTTCTGACCGCAGCTTGGTTCGCCGCTTTGACGCCATTCGCGAGTTGGACCGGGAGCTAGTCCAGCTCGAGAGGGCGGATGCTGCGTGGAAGAGCACGTCGGTGGCCGCGAATCTAAACTCGGAAATCGGCGTGACCCGCGCTTTGGCAGTGAATGAAGCGGGCGAAATTGCTCGCAAACGCGTCGAGCGCCTGGTGAATGAGTTCCGCGTGCTCATAACCCGCGTGATCAAGATTGAGTACGAGATCCTCCAGGGCGAAAAAGGCACTTTGGAGGACGATGTCAAGTCTGAGTCGCAAAGCGAAGGTGGCCGCCGTGCACAGGACATAAGCCACGTCATCATCGACGACGAACACGAGTTCTGGCCGTTCCGGGGAGAGTATTGGCGTGATGAGCTCGGCTACTACCGCTACAAGCTCCTCAACAAGTGCGAGCACGGAAGTGCAGGACCCGAAGGGGCGCCGGCCGGTGGAGGACAAGGACAAGAAGGTGCGGAAGGTGCGGTCCCCGAGGGTGGCGAAGCGCCGGCACCGGCGGAATCAGCCCCGGCGGGCGAGTAACCCTGACCGGGCCCAGATCAGCCAAGCAAGGGAAATGAACATGAAGGATCATCGAAGCTCTATACGCTGTGCCTCGCTCGGCATCGTTTTCATCACCATGGGAGCGGTGTCGTGGACAGCATCTGCCGACGCAAAGTTCAAGAAGAAGGAGCTGGAGGTCCAGGGCGCGACCCAGACCGAGCTGACAAAACCGAAGGAACCACCCAAAGAACAGAAAGAGACTGGGCCGGTTTTGACGGTGGAGCAGTTCATCGGGCAACAACAGGCGAAGATCCAGCAGATCACCGACAAGCAGATCGCCCGCCTCAACCAGCTCATCAAGATCACGCCCAACGACGATCCCCAGAAGCCCGACTTCTACTTCCGGCTGGGCGAGCTTTACGCCGAAAAGCAGCGCTTCAACAGCCTGCAGGCGCGCAGCTTCGATGAAAAGATCTTCCAAGCCGAGCAGAAAAAGAACACCTCGCTGGCCGCGGATCTGAAGAAGAAACAGCAGGACGCCGAGAAGAATTCTGAAAAGTGGGCCAACGAGGCGATCAAGGACTACGTCGAGGCGTCGAAGCATTCGAAGTACGAGCGCATGGACGAGGTGTTGTTTCGCCTCGCGTACTTGTTGCAGATGATGAAGAAGGACGACCGAGCCCGGGAGTTCTTCCACCGTCTCATCAAGGACTACCCACAGTCGAAGTACGTTCCCAACGCCTACCTGTCTTTTGCTGAGTACTACTTCGCCAAGGGCGAGATGGAGAACGCGCTCAAGTTCTACGAGAAGGTGGAGCAGTTCCCCAAGTCGTCGGTCTATGGATTCGCCGTGTACAAGAAAGGCTGGGCGGAAATCAACCTGGGCAACTTCAAGTCGGCCCTGGGAATCTTCGTCAACGTGATTGAGCTCTGCCATGCGGGCAAGATCGACAAGGCTCAGCGCGTCCCCCTGGAAAAGGAAGCCAAGAAGGACTTGGTCAAGGCCTACGCGCGCACCCCTGGCGCCGCTCCCGACAAGGCTTGGGAGTTCTTCCAGCGCATGGGTGGTGACTATGCCCCCAAGATGCTGGAGGCGCTGGCCGAGTTGTACTGGGAGCAGGGCATGTTCCCCGAGTCGTCGAAGGTCTACCGCAAGATCATGTCACTCAACGAGAAGTCAACGCGTCTGTGCGAGTGGCAATACAAGATTCTGCGCAACACGCTCTCGGCTGGCAGCAAGCGGGATCAGGTGCAAGAGGTCAAGCGTCTCGGCACGGCGTATGAGTACGTACAGAAAATGGAGGGGATGAAGAAGGACGTGTTGACTGAGTGCAAGAACAACTACCACGACACCACCAAGGAACTCGCCCTCATCTGGCACAAGGAAGCGCAGCGGACCAAGAACGCTGACACCTATCAGCTCACGCGCCTCATCTATAAGGAGTATCTGGACCACTTCCAGAACGAGAAGGACACACCGGAGATGACCTTCTTCTTCGGTGAAATTCTCTGGGTGACCGAGCAGTGGGCTGAGGCTGCCGAAACCTACACCAAGGTCGTCCAGTTGGATCCCAAGGGCAAGTATGTGAAAGAAGCGGCCTATGCGGCGGTGCTGGGCTGGAAGAACGCACTCAACATCGACGACTCCGGCGCCATGCCTGACAAAGACAAGAAGGACATGAAGCCGCGTCCGATCCCGGCTGGCCAGCAGAAGATGATCTCGGCCTTCGATACGTACATCAAGTATGTGCCAGACGCGCCGGAACTGGTGAAGATCAAGTACCGCAAGGCGAGGATCTACTACGACTACAACCACTTCGACGACGCGGTGGGTCTGTTCAGGGACATAGTCGACAAGCATGTGACTGACGAACTGGCCATCTACTCGGCCAACCTGTTGCTCGACTGCCTCAACATCATGGGCAAGTACAAAGAGCTGCTCGCCACGGTGGAGAAATTCTTGGGCAATCCCGTCTTGATGAAGGATGAGGAGTTCAAGAAACAGATGATCGGCCTCAAGACGGACAGCCTGGTCGTGGAAGCCAAGCAGTACGAGAAAGAGAAGAACTACAAGGAGTGCGGCACTTCATATGAGGCCGCTGCGGAGACCATTCCCGACCATCCCAAGCATGCCGAGCGTCTCTACAACGCCGGCCTTTGCTTCCAGAACGCCCGCCTCGTCGGCCAGGCCATCAGGGTCCGCCAGCAACTGATCGACAAGCACCCCAAAGATCCGCTGGCGCAGCGGGCTCTCTTCCAAATTGCCAGCGGCTATCACCAGATCGCCTCCTACAGCGAGGCGGCCAAGCGTTACGAAGAGTTCGCCACCAAGTTCCCGGGTGAGAAGCAGTCGCGGGCCGCGCTCGGCAACGCCTACACCTTCCGCATCGGCTTGGGCGAGTTCGAGAAGGCGGTCGACGACATGAACGCCTTCGTCAAGTACTACGGAACCCGTGATGCGCAGGATGCGGCCAACGTCGTGTTCCAGATGAGCGAGGTGTACGAGAAGCAGAGCAAGACCGACGATCTGGTCAAGCACCTGACGGCCTACCTGAAGAAGTGGGGTGCCAAGGGCGGCGTGGACAAGCAGATTCTTGCCCACTTCAAGCTGGGTGAGATCTCGTGGAAGCGTTCCTGTCCGCAGGAAGGCGTAAACGGTGCTTGTATCAAGGTCGAGCGCGTGACCGCGACCGGCCGACAGAAGGTCTTTGCCGAGATCAACTCCAAGATCAAGGACAAGAAGAAGAAGCTGAAGGAGAAGCTGCGCACTCAGTGCGGTCCGCCCACCAGTGCGAAGATCACCGTCTATGAGCGCAATTCCAAGTACGCCAAGGACGGCCAGGATCACTTCAAAGAGGTTCTCAAGCTGTGGAGCCACGGCGAGGCGGCCAAGAAGATTCCTGGCGCCACTGCGGGTGAGCGTGCGGCGCGTGAGGTTATTGCCCGCTTTGCTGCGGCCGGCTCGGCTTTCTACCAGGCCGAACTGCTCTACGAGCAGTTCCTGCGCGTGAAGTTCCCGGCCGGACTAGATTTCCAGCAGCCCACGCAATGGGACAAGCCGAAAGTCGCCGCGGCCAAGAAGAAGAAGTTCGAGGAGTCGAGCAAGAGGTTTCTCGCGTACATGACCGAGAAGACTTCTCTGGCCGAGAAACTTACGGGTCCCAGCGCGGACAAGAAGGGCCTCTATGACTTCGTTCTCGACCACCACGTCGCGCACTGGACGATCGCGGCTTCGGCACGCATCGGACAAGTCTATGCTGATTTCGTCAACCAGCTCTACACGGCGGATATCCCCAAGGACCTCAAGGAGCAGGACGAGTGGGGCAACCGGCCGCGCGAAATCTTCTGCGACGCCCTTGTCGACAAGGCCGAGCCCATCGAGTCGAAAGCCGTGGTCGGCTACGATTTGTGCTTGAAGGCCGCCACCAAGGAGTCCTGGTACAACGAGTGGTCGACCATGTGCGAGGTGGAGCTCAACCAGATGAAGCCTGCTGAGTATCCCCTGGCGGCCGAGATGAAGCCGGAACCTGGCTATGTCTCGACGCCTATTACACCGGGCGGTGTCATCCCGGACCTGCCCGACAACCTCCAGGTTACCTCCAAGGACTAGGAGCCAGTGATGATCACCCATCGAAGTCTCGGAATGTGCTCGTCTCTGACCCGGTCTGGGTTTGCAACGTTGCTTGCCCTGGCCATCGGCTGCGCGACGGCCGGAGGTTCCGGAAGTTCAAAACCGGGAACCCTGCCCGACGAAGAGGAGGAAGGGGGGGCGCCTGGCAAGAAGTCGGCCGGCGGCCTATCAGGTCCCGTCGAGGTTCCCATCATCGCGCACAAACCGACCGACCGGCAGATCAGCGAGGAGGAAAAGGCTGACTACGAGAAGGCCGTCGCCGACTACATCAAGGCCAAGAAGGCGGGGTCGATTCCCGGCGAGGATTGTTCCAAAGTGGCATCCGCGTTCAGAAAGCTGGCCGATCAGGTGCCCGCCCTTCTCGAGGCGCGCAGCAACGAGGCTGCGGTGGATCTTGAGTGTGGGAAGAAGGGCGACGCGGTTGGCATCTGGAAGAAGCTGGCGGCTGCTGCCAAGCCATTTGCGCCAGCTTTGGCGAATCTCGGCTATGTGAGCTGGCAGGAAGGGAACAAGTCAGACGCGGAGTCTCTCTTCAAGCGCTCGATCGAGGCTGATCCCTGGAGCGGCTCTATCGCCGCTCGCATCAATATGGCCCAAATCTACCGTGAACGGGCTCGCCTCGCGAGCGGCTCTGAGAAGAAGTCGCTCAACGACGCGGCGGTAAAGGAACTGCGGCGCGTTCTCGCGGTAGATGGGAACAGCCTGCAGGCCTACGCCGGCCTTTGCTTCATCTACTTCGACTTGGACTTGCCCGAGGCCGCCAAGCTGGTCGGTGCCCAGGCGATCAAGCGGGCGCAGGAAATCGCGACCGGCAAGTTCGAGGATGAGGCGACTGTCTCGGATGAGTCGACCAAGAAACCCAAGAAGGCCAAGGGAAAGAAAGACGAGGCGAAGGAAAAGGACGCGGACAAGACGGCCCAGGAGACTCCTGCGGAGGGAACGGGCTACACGGTCGAGATGAAGAAAGCCGTGGCGGTGGTCTACAACACGCTGGGCATGATTTATCTGGCCAAGAAGAACTACACGGAGTCGATCAAGAATTTCACCGCTGCGGTGGAAAGCGATCCTGCGCTTTTCGAGGCGCGGCTCAATCTCGCTGCGGTTTCACTCAAATTCCGAAACTACGATATCGCGGAAGAAAACTTCAAGGCCGTGCTCAAGGCCAAGCCACGCAACTATGAAGCCATCATAGGGCTTGGGGTCGCTTTGCGCGGCAACAAGAAGTTCGACGAGGCGGAGGCGAAGTACAACGAGGCTCGCAGTCTCGATCCGCAACGCCCGGATTCGTATTTCAACCTCGGCCTGCTTTACCAGGAGTACAAGGGCGGCAGCGACAAGCCCATGCTGCAAAAGGCGCAGGCCTACTATCGCGATTTCTTGACGCGAGCACCCTCGCCCAAGGCGAAGAAAGACGCTGAGAAGCGCATCAAGGATATCGATGAAGTCTTCGTGGCGCTGGAAGAGGCGGCCAAGATGATGAAAGAGGCGGAGGAGATGCAGCGCAAGGCGGAAGAGCAGCAGAAGAAGATGGAAGAGGAAATGAAGAAGATGGAGGCGGAGGAGAAGCGCCAGCAGGAGGAGATGAAGAAGAAGGAGGAGGAGGACAAGACCAAGAAGGAGGAGGAGAAGGTCAAGAAGGCCGCTGACGCAGAGAAGGCCGTGGCAGACAAGGCTGCAGCAGCAGAGAAGGCCGCGGCAGACAAGGCTGCAGCAGCAGACAAGGCCGCGGCGGACAAGGCTGCAGCAGCAGACAAGGCCGCAGCAGACAAGGCCGCGGCAGCAGAGAAGGCCCCAGCAGACAAGGCTGCGGCGGACAAGGTCCCAGCACAGACCAAGGCGCCTGCTCCTGGCGGATCTGAAACCAAGCCTGCTGCGCCGACGCCCCCAGCCGCGCCCAGCGCCGCGCCAGCAAAACCCGATGACAAGGCAAGTGGTGCCAAGAAACCGGCGCAGAAGCCAGCCGAAGAGGAGAAGGAATAGGCGCGGCTTTGTGCGTTATCAATCGAAATCGGTCCACAATTGTGGGAACCTAATTCGATCTTGGTTGTCAATAGGAGGCGAGCTTTCCGTGCTTGTCTTCCCGCGCAGCCAAAGGAAGGAAGTTAACCGATGCGACTCATAGCAATGATTGCGGTTTTCACCATCGGGGGACTGGGTACGGCTCTGGCTCAAGAAGGCAAGGGCGAGCAGTTCAAGTCCAAGACCGTCTACGATTTCGAAGACGACAACGTCGAGGGCGATCTGCAGCGGCCAGATGGCGAGTTAGTGAACGCCATCAACAAAGCCAAGCACTCCAGCCTCATCGAGATTCGTAAAGACTTTATTCCCGAAATGCTCAAGTCGCTCGAAGACATCTAGCCGCTTGGGGTCGCAAGACCTTGTGGCAAGGTTCGAGAGCATAGGCGTGGCCGCTGGTGGCCATGGCCTTCTGCAACCGGAGGAGACCAAATGGCCAATGTCGTAGTCCCCGTCAAGTTCCAGATCTTCAGGGGAGATCAAGTCGTACGCGAAGAGGTGCTGACGGAGGCTGTCATCAAAATCGGTAAGCTGGCCTCCTCCCATCTGCGACTTGACGATGAGTCCGTGTCCCGCATGCACGCGGTGCTCGAAGTGAACGGGCCCGACGATGTCCAGCTAATCGACTTGGGTTCAACGCGGGGGACTCTGCTCAACGGCGAGCGTGTCGCGAAGTCCAGACTCAATAGTGGGGATCAGGTCCAATTCGGCGACGTCCGCGTGGCCATCACGTTTGCGGCCGAAGATGCACAGGCACCCACGCCCGCGCCTGTCGCGCCGGTCATCCAGGCGGCTGCCGCTCCAGTCGCACCGCCGCAGTATTCAGCGCCGGTTCAGCCTTCGGTCCCGGCGCCTGCCGCCTACGCGGCCCCGGCGCCCGCCGCCTACGCGGCCCCGGCGCAGTATTCTGCCCCCGCACCGCAGGCCATGGCGGCGCCTCAGGGATATGCCCCGACGGGCCCGGGCGGCTTCGCGAGCCACGCCGGGGCCGAGGTTGAGGTCCACGATGGGACCCACGCCGTCGAGGTCCAGGCCCTATACCGCGGTGTCGTGATCCAGACCCGCCACCTGTCTGACCCCACAGGGCGGAGCACGGAGGGGCAATCCAAGTTGATGCTCCTCGCAGGCGGCGCCTCTATCGTTGTGGCGCTGCTTGCGTTCTTCATCACCATCTTGAACCTCGGTGCTGAGAAGAGCAGGTACGACAAGTTCATCAACGACGGTGGCGAATCGAAGAACTTCCAGTGGAAGGCTCTGTCGCCCGCGATGGACGTGGTCGTGTTCGGCGGCATCGGCCTGGGGATTGCCTTGTGCTACATGGGCCTGAAGCGTCGAGGGCGGACCAACCCCAACTTCGTGGTGGGTGCGGCTGCGGGCGCGGATGCGCCTCTGGGAAGTGACTTTATCGGCGGTCAATCCTTTTCCTTGGTGTCAACCACGGGTTCCGATTTTCTGGTCAACGTCACGCCGTCCATGACGGGTGAGGTTCTGCTGGACAACCAGGTGGTTCCGCTACCGCAGTTCGTGCAGCAGCGAGGGGCCAGTTTCTCCCTGGGCGATCATGGGCGAGCGAAGATCAACTGTGGCGAGACCAGTTTCTTGTTGAGCGCAACGCCCAAGCCGCGCACGTTTCCGGTTCCCTTCCTGGTCTGGCGGTGGAGTGAGCAAGCCTACACTGTTGGTACGTTCATTGGCTTGGTGCTGTTCCTTCTGATGATCTTCTCTGTCCCGCCTGATCCCAAGTCGCTGTCGCTCGATCTCTTCAACGCCGACAGCCGCTTCGTGAACTTCCTCATCAAGCCACCCGAGGAAAAGGAAGAGGAGATTCCTGAGTGGCTCAAGAAGAAGGGTCCCGACGAACAGGGCGGCAAGGGCAAGCGTCACAAGGGCGAGGAAGGCAAGATGGGGAAGAAGACCTCCAAGAACAAGGAGGGTCTGTACGGCCTCAAGGGTCCCAAGGACAACCCTGATCCACACCTGGCCAAGAAACTTGCCGAAGAGCAGGCCAAGAACGCCGGCATCCTCGGCGTATTGAAGATGGCCGAGGGCTCACACCTGGCCTCCATCTTCGGTCGCGACACGGCGGCCGGTAGCGACGCAGAGAACGTGCTCGGCGGCCTCATCGGCAACCAGATTGGTGAGGCGTACGGCGTGGGCGGTCTTGGTCTAGTCGGCACCGGGACAGGCGGTGGTGGTACCGGTGAAGGCACCATCGGCCTTGGCAACTTCGGCACCATCGGCAAAGGCGGCGGCGGTGGCAATGGCTCCGGTTACGGCCGCGGCGCCGGTGGCTTGGGCGGTCGGCGTGCTCGTGCGCCCGACGTCATCCCGGGCCAGGCCAACGTGCGCGGTTCGCTCGATAAGGAAATCATACGCCGTATCATCCGTCGCCACATCAACGAGGTTAAGTACTGCTACGAAACCGAATTGACCAAGAAGGCGGATCTCTCGGGTCGCGTCTCGGTGCAGTTCACCATCGCCGCGACGGGAACCGTCATCGCCTCGGTCTTGCAAAGTTCGACTATGGGCAACATCCGCGTGGAGAACTGCGTGGTGCAGGCAGTCCGGCGCTGGGAGTTCCCCAAGCCGCTCGGTGGCGGCATCGTCATCGTGTCGTATCCGTTCAACTTCACCGCCGGTGATGCGGGCAGCGAGTAGCGCTCGCGATTCGACAACGGAAGGAGCCGCGATGAGCCGCTATCTGAAGACCATTCTTGTGTTGGGGTTGATTCTGCCCGCTTGTGATGCCTTCGTGTGCAGCCAGCAACGCATCAAAGCCATCGAGATCGCGAACCGGGGCGTGGAGGCGTTCAAAAACAATCTCTACGACTCGGCCGAGCGTGAGCTGAGGCTGTCTATCCAGACGGACCCCACGTACGAGATGGCCTATTACAACCTGGGCAAGGTGTATCAGAAGCAGCGCAAATGGGACAAAGCCATCGACGCTTTCGAGGGAGCGGCCCAACGAAGCCCGAGCAACGCCAACTTCCAGTACGACCTGGGCGAGGCATATCTTGAGGCGAAGCACCTGGACAAGGCAGAAACCGCGTTCAAGCGGGCAACGGAACTGGACCCCAAGCTTTTCAAGGCGCAATGGCGTTTGGGGCTAGCGTATCTTTTTGAAGAGCGCCCCAAGGAAGCCGATCTGGCTCTGCGCAACGCTATCGAACTCAATCCCAGGATGGACAAGCCGTTCATTGCGCTGGGCCGGCTGTACCTCGACTACGATGCGGACAAGGAAGCTGAGCAGGTTTTTGCGGAATGTGTGCGGGCCAACGAGAGCAGTGCTGAGTGCTACAACCTGCATGGCGTGGCTCTGAAGTCACTCAAGCGGTACGAGCAAGCCGTGTCTGAGTTCAAGAAGGCACTCGACGTGGACAACGGACTTTTCGATGCCATGTACAACTGCGGTATGACCTACGCCGAATGGTATGAGGAATCGCACGCCAACGATCAGAAGCAGCAGGCCCGTGACTATCTGCAGAAGTTCGTGGCTACTGGTGGGGGCAAGGACGGGTCGGCGTTTGGCTTCCTGCGGGCTGCGAGCGACAAGCTTTATGCCTTGAGCGGACCGTAGCTTCTGCCCTGATCCCGCCTTAGTTGCAGAAGGCCGTGGACGTGGCCGCGTCCAAAGCGATCACGGTTGGCCACCGCCCACGAAAGCGACTGCGGTCAGGACCGCCACCGATGGCTCCGATGGGGTGAGGTGCTTGATCGTGTAAAGGCTTGCCATGAGCCGGTCCGCGGGTCAGCCAGGCAGCAGTTGGGCCATCACAGCGGTGGAAAACGCCCTCAGCGACGAGAGAATGGGGTTCATTCCCGTTGTGTGCAAAGCGGCCACCGTGGTATAAAACGCTCCATTTTCCGCGGTCTTAGCCTCTCCACAACTAGGGGCAAAGAGCATGCGGTCGCGACCCTGCGGTTGCCTTTTTCATCCCGGAGGACCAAGTGGGCAAGGAACCAACCTCGAACGCTGTGCTTGAGGACTTTCCAGCGGAGCTGCAAGGCCAGGCAGCTGCGGCGCTGGAGGCCGAACGTTTGTCGGTGGAGAAGGGCATCGATGCGTGGAAGAAGATCGCGGCTGCCGCCCCCTCGGCTTGGGAGCCCAGGCGCGAATTGGCCCGTGTCTATCGGCGGGCGGAACGCTGGAAGGCCTGCGTCGAGGTTCTCAAAGAGGCGATCGAGAAGGCGACTTGGCCCACTGCTGAGGCAAAGGTCCCCGTGCTGTTGGAGATGGTCGAGCTGTACCGGGATCGGCTCAAGCTCGACGTGATGGTGGTGGAGTCCTACAACCGGATCTTGACCCTGCAGCCAAACAACGTCGAGGTGATGGACGCGCTGGCTGCCCAGTACGAGACCATTCCGCGCTGGCCGGAATTGATTGCGGTGTTGCGCAAGAAGGCGGCCATCGTCGCGTCGGCCGAGGAGAAGATTGCGCTGCACCTCAAGGTGGCAAACCTGTACCTGGAGAAATTCTCAAACCAGGCCGAGGCCATCAAGACGTTCGAAGCGATCCTCGAGATTGATCCGGGGAACGCCGAGGCGCTGACCTTCCTCAAGCAAATGTACGAGAAGCGGCGCGACTGGGATCGACTGGTGGCGGTGCTGCGGCAGGAAATTGCGCGCATCACCGATCCGGCCGAGCAAGGTCGACGTTGGGCCGAAGTCGCCAAGCTGGCCACCGAGAAACTCAAGAAGGCGGCGGTATCGATCGAGCTCTGGGGCAAGGTCCTCGAGGTCAACGACAGTGATGCCGAGGCGCTGGCTGAGCTGGAGAAGCTGTATGAGCGTGAGAAGAGGTGGGAGGAGCTAGCGGCGGTTCTAGACAAGCAGGCAATGCTGAGCGACGACCCGGCCAAACGCGGCGTGATCCTGCCCAAGCTGGCCACGGTGTACACCGAGAAATTGCAGAAGCTCGACCTGGCCGTGGCCGCGTGGAAGACGCTGCTGGATGCGGAGCCCGAGAACCGGCGCGCTCAGGATGCGCTTCGCAAGCTCTACCTGCAGAACAAGGACTGGGATGCGCTCGAGGGTTTCTATTCGGTGCAGGGCAAGTGGGACGAATTTGCGCGGGTGCTAGAGCGGCAAGCCGAGACGGAAACCGATGCGGCTCGAGTGGGGCTGTGGAACAAGATCGCGGTCCTCTACCGCGACCGCCTGAGCAAGGCAGACAAGGCGCAGAAGGCGTTCGAAAAGGCGCTCTCCCTCGATGGCCACAACCTGGTGGCGGCCGAGGCTCTCATCCCGATGTACGAGAAGGACAAGGACGCCAAGCGGCTGGCCGAGGTCCTGCAAGTTCAGCTTGAGCACACCAAAGACGCGGCCGAGCGGCAGGAGCGCATGCTGCGCATCGCCCAGATTCTCGAGGGCGACGCTGGCAACAAGCCGTTGGCGCTCACCGTGGCGCTGCAGGCTCTGTCCGAGAATCCGCGCGAGGAATGGGCGCGCGAATACGCCGAGCGGATGGCTGGTGAGACGGGCAACTGGGCCACGCTGGTGGAAGCCTACGAGGCGGTTCTGCCCAGCCTGAAGGGACAGGATGCGTTGCCGGTTCTTGCCACGGTGGCGCGAGCCTACGAAAAGGAGTTGGCCAACACCGAGGCGGCCATAGAGCGCAACCGGGCGATTCTCGAGATCGCGGATCGCGACGAGCAGGCCGTGCTTGCGCTCGAACGCCTGTACATTGCCACCGGCCAGCACGATCAGTTGCTGGCCATCTACGACAAGAAGCTGGCTCTGGCCGGCTCGGAAGAGGAGAAGCGCGAGGTGCGCCTCCAGCTCGCGGCACTCTACGAAGAGCAGGTGCACGACGCGGAAAAGGCGATCGAGCTCTACAAGGACATCCTGAAGACCGCCAAGGAAGACGTGCAGGCGTTGCGGGCACTGGATCGTCTGTATCGGGCCACGGAGCGCTGGAAGGAGCTGGCCAAGATCATCGCACGCCAGCTCAAGCTGCCCAATGACGACTCCGCTGCGGCCGAGTTGAAGTTCCGTCTCGGCGAGGTCTCCGAAAAGCATCTGAAGGGCCCTGCCGTTGCCGTGGAATCGTATCAGGAGGCCTTGACACTGGACGCGACCCACGCGGGTGCGCGCGCTGCCTTGGAAATCTATCTCGACGATAGTCAGTACCAAATGAGCGCCGTCGCGGCGCTCGAGCCCATCTACGAGGCAGGACACGAGGTCGAGCGGTTGTTGCAGGTTCAGCGAATCAAGCTGGCGCGCGAGACGGACGCCGCTGCTCGGGTGGCCCTGCTTTTGCGCATCGGCGCCCTGGAAGGCGAGGCCGATCGCGCCGAGAAGGCGTATCAGGCCTATGCCGAGGCGTTCAGCGTCAGTCCGGACTCGGCTGAGGCACGTGCGGCGTTGGAGGCGCTGGCTGATCGCATGGGGAAGTGGCGGGAGTTGGTCGCCCTGTACAGCAAGGCCCAGGCAGGCGGCAAACTCGCGTCAGGGTTGGAGCGCGAGATTCTCTTGGTCATTGCGGTGGCCTACGATGAGAAGCTCGACCAATCGGACAAGGCCGTCGAGTATTTCCGTCTGGCACAGGAGATCGAGCCGGAAGACGCTTCCGCTCTCGAGGCCCTGGAACGACTGTACACACGCACCGAGCGTTGGTCCGATCTGGTCGAGACCCTGAAGAAGAAGGCGGAGTTGGTGCGTTCCAGCGAGGAACGCGAGCAGATTCATTCTCGCATCGCCGCTATTTGGGAAGAGGCCATCGGAAATCCCGACGAGGCCATTGCGGCGTGGAAGGAGGCGCTGGGTGACAATGCGGGCAGTCTGACCGCCCTGCGTGCGCTCGATCGTCTCTTCGTGCAGAAGGGATTGGACCTCGATCTCGCGGACAATCTGCAACGACAACTGGAGCTGGCCAGTAACGAGGAAGAGCAGGTGCGATTGCTCTCTCGTCTCGGTCAACTGCGCGAACAGAAGCTGCACGACATCCCCACAGCGGTGGAGACCTATCGACGCTTGCTCGACCTGGCGCCTGGCCATGAAGAAACTGTGACGGCTTTGGAGGGACTCCTCGATCACCCCGACCACGATCTGGTTCTGGCAGAGATCCTGGACCCCGTGTACCGGGCGCGCAGCGACTTTGGCAATCTGGTGCGGGTCCTCGAGATCCAGGCGCGCCACGCCCTGGACATGCGGCGCAGGATCGACCTTCTGCACGAGATTGCCACGGCTTGCGAGGATGGACTGGACGATCCGGGACGGGCCTACGAGGCTTTGGGACGCGCGCTGGCCGAGGATCCTCTCGACTCCGAAACCAGCAAGCGGATGGAACGCCTGGCAAAGGCGCTCGGCCGCTGTGACGACCTTGTGGTGCGCTATCAAGCTGCCGCTGAGAAGCTGCAGTCTGATGAATTGAAGGGCGCCGTCTACCACGTTGTCGCGAAGTTGGCCGAGAATGAACTCGGCAACTCCGACATTGCCACCGAGGCCTACAAGCAGGCGCTGGCCGTGGGTCCGCGCGACCTGGAAGCCGCCGACGCACTGGAAGCCATCTACGTCCGCACCGCCGACTATGCTCAGCTGGTCCTGCTGCTGCAGCGAAAGATGGACATGGTCGACGTGCTGGCCGACAAGAAGGAACTGGGCTCGCGCGCGGCCAAGATCTGGGAAGAAGTTCTCGATGACTCCGACAAAGCCATCGAGGTCTACCGGCAGGTGCTGGCGCTCGATGACAGCAACGAAAGCGCCTTGGACAACCTGGTGCGGCTGTTCTTGCGCTTGTCGCGCTGGAACGACCTAAAGGACATCTACTCTCGCCAGGCCGAGCTGGCCACCGAACCGGCACGAAAGAAGGAACGTCTTTTCGTGTTGGGCCAGGTGTACGACCGCGAGCTGCAAGACGCGGCCCGCGCTATCGAAACCTACACCTCGATTCTCGACATGGATCCGGACGACCTGGATGCCTTGCAGGCCCTGGATCGCCTGTATCTGCAGACCGAGCGTTGGTACGATCTGCTCAGCGTACTCGAACGGCAGACTGAGTTGTCCTCGTCGGCGGCCGAGGTGGTGTCGTTGCGCTACCGCATCGGTGAGCTGTGGTCGGAGAAGCTCAAGGATGCCAGCCGGGCCACGGAAGCCTATCAGCGCGTGCTCGCCATGGACCCCAACCACGAGCCGACCCTGAAGGCCCTTGAGGGTATGATGCAGCGAGGGGAGGAGCCCATTGCTGCGGCCGAGGTGTTGCAGCCAGTGTACGAGAGCGCAGGCGACTGGCCCAAAGTGGCGGCCGTGTACGAGGTTATGGTTGCCCACACGCAGGAGCCACTGCGCAAGGTCGAGTTGCTCGACCTGTTGGCGAAGCTTCACGAGCGCCGCCTCAGCGATTTCGATGCGGCGTTTGATGCCTACTGCCGCGCGCTGCGGGTGGATCCGGCGAACCAAGATGTGATTGCTCACATCGACCGCCTGGCCGAGTCGAGCGGCCGCTGGGCCGATCTGGCGGCGGTGTACGACGCCGAGATCGACCGCATTCTGGATACTCGCCTGCAGACCGAGATGCTGTTGCGCCTGGCCCGCATCTACGAGGAAGAAACTCATGACCTCGACAAGGCCATTGCGACCTATCGACGGGTCGGCGAGGCCGAGCCTGATCGCAAGGACGGTCTCGAGGCGCTCGACCGCCTTTACACCCGGACCGAGCGCTGGGCCGATCTGGTGGACATCGTGCGGGGCGAGATCCGCTTGGCGGACAGCGACGCTCAGATCATCGATCTCACTTTCCGGCTGGCTCAGATCCTGGAAGTCGCGCTGGGCGACATGCCCAAGGCGGTCGAGGCGTATCAGGACATCCTCAACATCGATCCCAAGCACGCCGAGACGCGCGCCACGCTGGAGCGGCTGCTGGCCGGCGGGGCCATGCAGCACGAGATCGCGCAGGTTCTCGAGCCGCTTTATCGCGTGGGCGAGGAGTGGGAGAAGCTGGTTAGCGTCTATCAGGTCGAGCTGGGCGTCGAGTCCAATCCCGAGGAGCGACAGCGGTTGCTGCGGCGGCTGGCGGATATTTCCGAAGCCAAGCTGACGGACCAGGTGGCAGCGCTCGAGTGGTGGTCGAAGGCGGTGGTGGAGGATCCGACCTCCGAGCAGGGACTGGATGAGTTGTTGCGTTTGGCCCGCACCACCCACCAGTGGGAAACCTATGTCGGCAGCATGGCCGACGCCGCGTCCCGGGCCAGCGATCGCCGTGCCCGTCGCGACGTTCTTTTCCGCTTGGCCACGGTTTTCGACACCGAGCTTGCCGATCTGGTGCGGGTCGAAGACGTGCTTGGGCAGGTGCTGGCGCTCGACCCCAATGACGGCGAAGCCCTCGCATTTCTCGATCGGGTCTACGACAAGCAAGGCGACTACGAGAAACTGGCGGATGTTCTGCGTCGGCGTATCGCCATCACCGACGGGTCGAGAGAACTGGTCGCGCTGCATCTCCGCCTGGGCAAGATCCTGGCCGACGTCATCGACGACGCGCACGGAGCCGTGGCCAGCTACCTGGCGGTGCTGGAACAGGAATCGCGCTCGCCGGAAGCCCTGGAAGCCCTGGAGCGAATCTACTTCCGCGCCGAGCAGTGGGAAGACCTGTACCAGATCTACGAGAAGATGCTGGACATCGCTCCGGGCGACCAAGCGCTTTCCGAGTGCTACGCCCGCATGGCCAGAATCACGTCTGATGTGCTTGGCCAGCGCGAGCATGCCATCGAATTGTGGCGGCGGGTGATCGATCTGCGCGGCGCCGACCCGATGGCACTATCGGCCTTGGCTGACTTGCACGAACAGGCCGAGGAATGGCGCGAGCTGACCGAAGTCCTAGACAGCCAGATTCGCGCAACCGAAGACCCTGAAGCACGTATCCCGGCGTTCAAACGACTGGGCAGCGTCTGGGGTGAGAAGCTGGGCCGCGAAAGAAACGCGCTCGAGTGCTGGAAGAAGGTCATCGAGATCAATCCTGCCGACGTTGAGGCGCTGCAGGCCATCGCCGCCAACTATCGGAACGCGGCGGCTTGGG
>Ga0265316_10001141_pt1 | contig 28843 bp, 26 predicted proteins | sample 4522metaG_FD_202092 | JGI IMG/M metagenome (GOLD analysis project Ga0265316, IMG submission 202092) | Rhizosphere microbial communities from Carex aquatilis grown in University of Washington, Seatle, WA, United States - 4-5-22 metaG | ecosystem: Host-associated > Plants > Roots > Rhizosphere >...
CCGAAAAGTGCACAAAAATGCCGCTGGCGCTAAAGACAAACGAGATCGGCATATGCCACAAAGTGTATGCCCAGTGTCGTCCCGGCTGCGTACCATTCGGCTGGCCGGTCTGCATCGCCTGTTCCGGAAGGAGGGACCTATCAAAGCACGAGGAGTTCGCGCCGCCAATCGACCGCAGGACCCGGCGGAGAGGTGGGAGCTCGCGTATTCCAACGCAGGGGAATACGCATATTCCCGGGGAGTGTTCGAAATATTCCCTCGGAACCCGCACCGGGCGGAGGAGGTCCCTCGGGAGGCGCTGGAATCCCTCAGCGGCTCCTGCGGCCTCGAGGGGCTGCACCAGTTGTTCATGATTCCCTGGACTGTCCGCTCGACAGGGTGGGGCGACCAGAAAGTCATCACTCCGTACAGCGTCCTGGCGATCGGCGGCCGTGCAGTCGGGCTGTGGGTCGACAAACCGGAGCCTGCTGTGAAAGCAGTTATTCCCGTGGAAAGAATCGCAGCCATCGAAGACGTCACGATCCTGCTCTATAGCAGGCTCAGCTTTCTCTCTGCCGGTGAGCGATTGACGATCCGCTACAATACCCTGGCACGTCCGGGGCTCGAGCGGGCACTGCTGGAACTGCGAAAGAAACTCGCGGGCCTTGCCCGGCCGGTCCCACTGGAAGACTCAGCTGCAGTGGAGCTGCCGTTCAAGTGGAAACAAATGTCGACGCGCGACACCATCCGGCTGTCGAAGGAAGCACCCGTGGCCATCCGGTTCGCCGTCGCGCCGCGAAAGTCGCGGGCCGATATCGAACGGGGCCAGATGCTCGTGCTCAATCCCCATGAGCTCCTCTATATGTGCGACCCTGCTGAATCATCTCATCGATACGGGGCGGATACCTTCACCATCCCCCGCGGAGGCATCACGGGCGCCCGGTTCCGTGGTGAAGCCCTTGATGTCGCCGCAAACGGCGCGCGGGTCTCTCTGTCCATGGTGACGGAGCTCGGCACGGCGGCGGCTGGATGGCTTGCCTGAGCTCCATGAAATGGAAATCCGGATACAAGGGGGATATAATTCAAAAGCGTAAACTGTGATATCAGGATAGGAAGGGGGAAAAAATGAAAAGAGCGCTCTTGATCCTCGTGGTGATTTTCTTGGTGTTCGCGGTGCCACTCTCGGTATCCGCTGAACCGAATCACGGGAATGGACATGGATGGTGCTTTGGATGGGGATTTTTCTGGCAACATTTCGGCTGGGGATGGCAGCACACCTGGAACAACCCGCCGGCAACACCTCCCACGCCGCCAGTGCCGCCCGCCCAGCCTGCCGACCCCAAGGGAGGCGGATCAGGAAAGGGCTGAGAGCCCATCGTCAGAGAGCATCTTGGAGCGGCGGGTATTTGCGATGCCCGCCGCTCTTTGTTTGTCGGTTGAAAGGCTGCCGCGGCTGCGCACGCGCTGCGGTTGACTCGACGAGCGCATCTTTGTATATTGCTGTATAGCAATTTCCATATACATGGAGCGCCACAATGACAGAGCATCTGACAAATGAGACATTCGCATCGAAAGTATTCGACTACGCGAAGAACGAAGAGTGGAAATACGCAGGCAGCGCGCCCGCGATTGTCGACTTCTGGGCGGAATGGTGCGGCCCCTGCAAGATGATCTCCCCGATCCTGGAGGAGATCTCCCGTGACTACGAGGGCAGGCTGAACGTCTACAAGGTCAACGTGGACGAGCAGACCGATGTCGCCGCTGCGTTCGGCATCCAGAGCATTCCGAGCCTTCTTTTCATACCGATGAACGACATGCCGCGGCTGGCAGTCGGCGCCCAGCCCAAGGCGGCCATCATGAAGCTTGTAAAAGAAGTTCTCAAGGTCGAATAAGGAGCGATCGTGGACAGCCCCGCACCCGAGCTGGTGCCCCTGCGCAGACCGATTGATGCGCGGAAGGCTCTCCCGTGGATTGTCTTTCTCGTGTTCTTCGGCGTGCTCAATGAAACGGTCTTAAATGTTTCCATTCCCGCGATTGCCCGGCAATACGCTCTGAGCCCCTCGGGGGTGAGCTGGGTGATGACGACCTTCATCGTCTTTTTCGGGATCGGTTCAGTCATCTACGGCAGGCTCTCGGATATTTTCAGCCTCAAGAGACTGATTGTGATCGGGGTGATCATCTATGCCGGCGGCTCCCTGACGGGCTTCATTTTCCAGGCCTTCTATCCGGTGGTCATTGCGGCACGCGCGGTGCAGGGCGCAGGCGCTTCGGCCATCCCTGCACTGATCATGGTCATCGTTGCGCGCTTCTTCCCCCCCGAGGTGCGCGGCCGGGTGTTCGGATCCATCACCTCCACAGTGGCTTTTGCAGCCGGCATCGGGCCCGTTCTCGGCGGATTCGTCTCGGGGACCTTCGGATGGACTTATCTCTTCCTCATTCCTCTTGTCACCCTTGTTTCGATTCCCTTCTTCTTCCGCGTTCTGCCGGAAGAACCCAGACGGGAAGGGGGAATGGACCTGCTTGGAGCGTGCCTCATAGGCCTCGGGGTCGGTGCATGTGTCCTGTTTCTCTCATTTACCGCCTGGTACTATCTGGCAGCCAGCATCCTGGCGCTCGGCCTCTTCATCGCCCATATCAGGCGTTCATCGAGCCCGTTCATCGAGCCTTCGCTCTTCAAGAACCGCCGTTTCCGCACCGGCCTCTTCGTGGGATTCATCGTCTTCAGCACCGCCATCGGGATCATTTTCCTGATCCCTCTCATGCTCAACGGCCTGCGCGGCCTCAGCACGCGTGCAATCGGCTTGATCATGTTCCCCGGCGCGATCAGCGGCGTTGTCTTTGGAACGGTCGGCGGCAACCTGGCGGACAAGAAGGGTAACGGGTTCGTGATCGCAATCGGCATTGCCTCCCTCGTTGTGAGCCTGCTTCTCATCTCTTTTCTGCTCGGATTCGTCCCCTGGCTGATCGCCGCGGCCCTTTTCCTGACATTTGTCGGATTCACCCTTGTCCAGACTGCGCTGGTGAACAGCGTTTCCCAGACTCTCGAGGTGCACCAGACGGGAGTCGGCATGGGGGTATTCAACCTCGTCACGTTCGTCTCCGGCGCGGTGGGAACAGCCCTCGTTGCACGGGCGCTGGAAAGCCATTGGCTCGATTTCCGGCTCCTGCCCCTGGTTTCTGAAGACAAGGCCGTGGCATACAGCAACCTGCTCGTGGTGTTCGCAGTCCTGATTGGGCTGGGCGGACTGGTCTACTACAGGGGTTTCAGATCGCGGACTTGAGCGCCGGCTACCGGTCCGGGGGATTTTCCCGTTTTTTCAGATTCCGGTAAAGCTTCTGCAGGCATTCGGGACAAATGCTGTGGCTGAACTCGACCTCCGAATGGGCCGAAATATACGCCTCCACCTGGTTCCAGTATCCCTTGTCATCGCGGATCTTTTTGCAGGAGGCGCAGATGGGCAGAAAGCCGCTCAAGGTCTTCACCTCTTTTTCAAGATCCTTCGAGTAGCCGCGCACTTCCTCCAGAAGTGCGTTGCCCTTCAGCCCATTGCTCAACTGGCTCTGGAGGGCGAGGTACAGGGATCCGTCAGGACTGCCTACGCCGCACATGACGAAGCCCAGGTCGCTGCCATCATGGTAGAGCCTCATCAGGACCAGTGGACCGCGCGTGGCCTGCGCGGTCCGCGGGCCCATGAACAGGCTGATGAGCTCCTGCGGGCTTCCCTTGAGGCCGGGCGGAGGGACATGACCCTTGCCCGTGGAAATGAGACGATGCACCCGGGCACTTTCCCATGTATCTTCATAGACGCAGAGCATGAAGTCCCTGATGCCGAGCTGGGGCAGGCTCTCCAGCAGCGCTTCACCCGACCCCGCAGTGCCAAAGGAGAACGCGCTCCGCGAAAAGAAACTGTTCAGGACGTTGTAGGAGTTGCGTGTCTTGGCAGCGCGTGACCGCTCGATGATGCTCGTTGCGCGGCCGAGCCGCTCAAGGGCCGCCCCGTACAGAAGCGCCGCAGCGCCCGCGCGTCCCTCCGCCTCGAACCGGGGGTCAAAGAGCTGCTGCAGCCTGTTCAGCCACTGCTCGAAGAGCGGATCCGGAGAGCTCTCCTCTCCTATGGCGGACTCCAGCGCGTCCAGGAAACCATCCGGATCCCGGGAAACAAGGCTGGCATCGATCAACCGTCCGAGCTGCTCCATGGCTGCCGGCAGCGCAGCGGCCTGCGCGGGCAGGCCTGACCGGGAAAAAGCTTCTGCCTTCGAGTACGAGCAGCCGCACGACCTGCGGAATATGGGGACGCCTGGCACGGCCACCGGCGCTGAGCCGGGCGCGCCTGCGTTCATTACCTGGAGCACAAGATCCAGAGCGGCGGCCCCGATCTCCTGGTGCGGCTGCCGCACGGTGGTGATCTGCGGTTTGACGTCCAGGCAGGGACCGATATCGTCGAATCCCGTGACGGCCACCTGGGCTGGAACGTCGAAACCACGGCGCGCGAGCTCCTTGACGGCGGCGATAGCCGCGTCGTCATTGTTGGCAACCAGTGCGTCAGGTCTCCTGCCCGCATCCCCCCAGATGGCTTTCACCGCCTTGGCCCCGACAAATGGATCGTACTCGCCGCTGGGCCGGTAGACCAGCGCGGGGTCGTACACGAGGCCATGCAGGCCGAGGGCCTCGCGATATGCATCATGGCGCTGCATGGCGTCTCCGCCGTGCGCGTGTCCCGCGATGAATCCAATGCTGCGCCGATTGTGGACTTGGACAAGATGGCCGACCATGGCATGGATGCCCGCCCGGTTGTCCACGAATACGGAGGGTCGATCAGCGAAGCTCCGTGCGATCAGCACCTTTGGCACGGGTGGCAGGGCCGCAAGGAAGGCCTCGATATGCACGTCGGGGAATGTGAAGCCCATGATACCGGAGACGACAATGCCGTCGAGACCCAACCCCTCGACCAGGGAGACCTGGGCGCGTTTCACGGCCTCCGGTTCAGCCGGATCCGCCGAGCCTTCGATGGCGATCAGCTGGATACCCCGGTCTTTGGCCGCCCTCAGGAGTCCGCGCCACACTCCGGTTTCGTACTCGTAGGCCAGGCAGCCGAAGAGAAACCCGACCCGCGGCCGTGGATTCGCCATGTGCCGAGTCTCGGCATTCTACTCCCTCCTGTCAAGAAACCAGGCAGAAAGGAGTCCGCGCAGGCACGTGACGCAGAAGTCTTGAACATGCAATCCGTCCGGGAGAGTATGGTGAATACCCAGGAGGGAGTGACGATGCGATATCTCATGCTCCAATCAAGCGGACGGGAAGCAGGCAATACGACCCGCGCACTGGCCATGGTTGAAACCATGCTGCGCGCCGAAGCAGAGTCACGGGGAGAACCCCTGGAGGTCGAAACCCTGCAGCTCGCGCAGATGGACCTCCGGCCATGCAGGGGGTGCAGGATCTGCTTCAACAACGGCGAGACAGCCTGCCCGCTGAAAGACGACCTCCTGTCGATCAAGACGCGGATGAAGGCTGCCGACGGGATCGTGCTGGCAGGGCCTGTCTACGTGCACGACGTGAACGGCGTGATGAAGAACTGGATCGATAGGATGGCTCACGTGTGTCATCGCCCCGAGTTCGCTGGAAAGAGTGCTCTCCTGGTGGCCACGACCGGCGGGACCTCCGTGAAACATGCTGTGCGTACCATGGAAGTGGCTCTCTGGACGTGGGGCTTCAGAACGGTCGGCAGGGTGGGGCTCGTCACGGGGGCGAACATGCGGGCAGAAGAAATGATGCGGCGGCATTCCGCGGTGATCCTGCGCGGCGCGCGAAGATTGTTTCAGGACGTGGCTCAGAAAAAAAAGTTGAAGCCGTCCTTTCTGTCCTTGATGGTCTTCAGGATCCAGCAGTCGGGGTGGGGGAAGTCTGCCCCCGGCTCCATGGACTTCGCGTATTGGAATGACAAGGGCTGGCTCGATACGCGGAGCTGCAGCTACTTCTTCCCGCACAAGGCGAGTCCGATCAAGGTGGCCGCTGCCCGTGCCGCGGGCGCGGTCACCGCGGCGTTCATTGCGTGAGCGGGCTCTCCTGCATCATGAGCTCCGCGTCGTCCATGTCACCCCAGTTGGCCCCAGACTGCGAGCGCCCTAAGGGCCACCGCCAGATTCCACAGCGATCTTTTCATTTTGTACCCGTCCTCTTTGTCCGCGGCCAGAACTCTACAGCCGCCCTGTTGCGGCGTCTATCACGTCTGGAGTACGATCAAAGAAACAGGGGGAGGATCGCCCACAATGAAACGAGTTGTCGTCACAATGCTGCTTCTTGCCATCACCGCCGCTCTTTGGGCCTTCAGCATTCCCAAGCCGAGTGCGGAGATCACGAGGTTCCAGGTCGAAGCCATCAGCCTGCGGGACGTGACCTTCCTTTTTGACCTGACCGTGAAGAATCCGTATCCCCTCAAGCTATCCTTTGATGGAGTCACGCTCGATTTCTTTGTGGAAGGAACGGAGGTCTTCGGCGTGGAAAGCCAGGGCGGGTTCTCCGTGGGCGCGAAAAGCGAAAAGACCAACACGTTCACGGTCACACTGGCCTATGACTCCATCATCAAGCTCGTGAAGGATTACATTTCAAAGGAATGGCTCAACACCGTGATCAATGGTACGCTGGTCATCCCGTTGCCCCGCATGCCGGGTCTGCCGAGAGACATCACGTTCAAATACGAGCTGAAGAAGAAGATCCCGGCCATCAAGCCGAAGGTCGACGTCGTCAACTTTGCCGTGATGCCGCCCACTGCGGAGCAGGTCAGGACTGCTCTCATCCATGCCGGCAGCAAGACGGACCCCCGCAAGGCGCTCGGTGTTTTCAAGGACATTCTTGGCGGCAGGATGCCCGCCGAGCCCGTGATCGATCCGGCCGATCTCGATGTGCCGCTCACCGTTCAGTTCACGATTGCGGTCAGGAACGAGGCAAAGGGACCGCTCGCGTTCAACAGCCTGCACTACGATCTCGTCGTGAATGATGAGCACTTGGTGGCAGGGGATGCAACCGAAGTAGTCAAAAAGCCCGGCGAGGATCTGGTGACGGTGACAAACGTATTCAGCTCGTCGAAGATGTCCAAGCGGGTGAAGGAGCTCTTCAGGGACAGGCGGGGCACTTTTGGGATCCAGGGCAAGGCATCTCTCAAGCTGCCCGATGAAATCCGCAAGGAGCCTGTTCCGCTCAGTTTCAACGAGTCGGGGGATTTTTCCCTGAGGTAGACCGACCCCGCATCCGGGGCCGGGATCAGGTGAGACCGCGTTTCACCGCGAACAGCGCCGCCTGCGTCCTGTCGGCAAGGTCCAGTTTCGCAAGCACGTTGCCGACATGCGTCTTCACTGTCTTTTCGCTGATGAAGAGCTCTTCGGCGATCAGCTTGTTGGACAGACCGCGTCCGAGACAGCTCAGCACGTCCCGCTCCCGGGAGGTCAGGAGCTCTTCGGGCCGATTCTGCGCTCCGCCGGCAATCCCGCTCATCAGCCGCCGCGCCACATCCTGGTTGAGCCGGACCTCCCCGCGTGCGGCCGCCTTGATCGTCTCCGCCAGCTCCTCGGGACCTACGTCCTTCAGGAGGTAGGAGACAGCGCCCGCGCGGATGGCCGGAAACAGCTTGTCGTCTTCAGCAAAGCTCGTCAGCACGATGATCGAGACCTCCGGATGCGCTTCGTGCAGCCGGCGGGTGGTCTCGATGCCGTCCATCCCCGGCATCACCAGGTCCATCAGCACCACCCTCGGGCGCACGCTGTCCGCAACGGCGAGAGCCTCGGGTCCGCTGGCAGCCTCGCCCGCTATCTCGATGCCGTCCACCATGCCCAGGAAATTCCGCAGGCCTTCCCGGACAACCGCGTGGTCGTCGACGATCATCACCCGGACAGCCTCCGCCGACTTTTTCTTCATTGTTCTCCTCCTGGATCCAGCGGGAGCCGCGCCTCGATCTCAGTTCCTTCTGCCGGCGTCGAATGAATGCAGACCGTGCCGCCCAGCGCCTCCACGCGCTCGCGGAGGGACTGCAGCCCGAAGCTTTCCGGGCGCCGGTCGGCGTCGGGGTCGAAGCCCCTGCCGGCATCCCGCACGCGAAGCCGCGCCTCCCGGGGGCTGAACGCGAGCGTCACCTCCGCCTCCCCGACGCCGGCGTGCTTGAGGACGTTGCTCAGCGCCTCCCGCGCGCAGCGGAACAACGCGTCCTTGACCGCTGCCTCTCCCTGCTCGTCCCCTTCCACTGTCAGCCTGACCCGCATGCCGTCCCTCCGCTCTCGCAGGGCGGCGTGACGTTCGAGGGCGCGCACGAGCCCGGCCTCGGCCACGGACTGCGGCCGCAGTTCGTCGATCAGCAGTCTCATCTCGGAGAGAGCATCCCTGGCAAGGTCCTGCAGGCGGTCGAGCATGCCCGGCACGCGCGCGGGGTCCTGGCTGATCGCGACTCTTGCCGCCTGGGCGGTCAGGTTCATGCTGAACACTGTCTGCGTTGCCGCGTCATGAAGCTCCCGCGCCAGGCGGGCGCGCTCCTGCGCTCCTGCCGTCTCCTCTGCCTGTTCCGCGTATGCGCGCAGACGGCGGTTGGCTTCCTCGAGACTTTCCAGCAGCTCTTCGCTCCTTTTTCTTGCGGCCTCCGAAGTGCGGGAGGCCCGCCCGTACAGGCCGATGAGCAGTGAGCCGGCGATGTAGACGGGAGCGAACGAGGCGGCCATGCGCGGACCGAAAGCCGCGATCAGCGCGGCGGTCAGCACGACGCATATGGCGGCCAGCCACTTCACGTCCGTGCCGAGCGGAAGATTCTGGACCGCCACGATGCTGAGACCGACGAAGAGAAGCGCGTAGTAGTCGATCCGCGGCGTCGTGAGGAGGAGCGTGCAGGTGATCACGGAAAGGAGCACGAGGTGGACATGGATCCATGCGGGCCAGCGTCTGCTGAGCGCGGGCTGGAGGATGCTCAACGCAAGGAAAGCGGCCAGGAGGCCATAGACGACTTCATTCACCGCGCCCTCTTCGGGAGCTCGCAGCAGAACGCGGATCAGCACGGAGAGGTAGCTGAGGAAGTACAGGATGAAGGGGAGTGGAGAATCCGGGTGAAAAAAGGCGGCACGCTTCGCGGCCATAGTGCGATTCTAGCTTATTTGCCGGGTTTGGCAAGGCGACGCTGCGCTTGATCAGGCTTCGGCTCGCCGGACATCGCGGATGATCAGCGCTCCAGCACTCTCTCGATCTGGATCATCTGCTCCTGGCTCAAAGGCCCGTGTGCAAGAGCCCCGGCGTTCTCCTCCACCTGCTTCACCGTGCGGCAGCCGGGAATTGGTATGGTCCGCGCGCTCCGCGCCCACAGCCAGGCGATGGCCCCCTGGGCCAGGGTCCGTCCGCCGCTTTCAAGTATCTGGCGTATGGCATCGCGTTTCTGCAGCCACTCCCTGCTCGGCGCTCCGCCCTTGAAATACGTGATCCATTCGGGGCTTTTTTCTCCGCGTACGTCGTCCGCCGAGGGCTTTGTCTCGGCCGTGTATTTAGCCGTAAGAAGCCCCATGGCCAGCGGGGCGCGATTGATGGCGGCAAGACCGTTCCTTTCGCACACGGCAAGCACGGCGGGATTGTCCTCCAGCACGTTGAGTTGAAGCTGGATGGAGGCGCATTTTGGCCCTTCCGCAAATGCCTCGGCGCGATCAGGAAGGTCGGTGCTCCAGCCATACGCCCGGATTTTCCCCTCCCCGGCCAGGGCTTCGAGCGTGTCGCGCACCGGGCCTGCCCTGTTCGCCGGGTACCCATTGTCGTGGAACTGGTACAGGTCGATGTAGTCGGTGTTCAGCCGTCGAAGCGACGATGCGCAGGCCTCGCGGATGTGCGCCGGTGAGGCGTCGCCGCCGTTCACCTGTCTTGTCTTTTCGTCGAAGACCGCGTTGAACTTCGTGGCGACGACCACGTTCCTGCGCCGGCCTTCCAGCGCGCGGCCGAGCACCCGTTCGCTGTGACCCGCTCCATAGACGTCCGCGGTATCGAAAAAAGTGATGCCCAGGTCCATTGCGCGACGCACGGCCCGGATCGATTCATGGTCATCCACCTGGCCCCAGCCCAGCGGCGTGTCACCGTTCCAGAAAGGACCCCCGATTGCCCAGCAGCCCATGCCAAGGGCGCTTACCTCGATACCCGATCTGCCAAGCGTGCGTGTGAGAGCCATGGGGGGAATATAATGACGCCGGCGAAATCCGGAAAAGCGATTTTCTCCGGGGACGATCCCTGATCAGCGCGCGGGATTCTGCCTCGTCCTGTAGGTTCCCACCCCGTCGTAGAAGCGCCCCAGCCAGCGATCGAGCGGCACGGTGGCTTCCCCGAAATTGCATGACACGAATCGATGGTGCAGGTAATGAAAATACGACCCTGTCGCCACTTTTCCCTTGAACAGCGGGCCTTCGAAGCCATGGTGGCCGAATGCAGGGGTCAACGCGGTGAGCTGGGAGTTGAAGAAGAAATGCAGTGGATGGCAAGGGACGACGAAGTTGAGGGCCACCACGCTGAAGTACAGGAGGTGCTCGACGGGGTGCATGGCAAGGCCAGCCCATGGACCCGGATTGGGGTTCATATGGTGGACCCGGTGAAACGCGAACATCAGCGGCCGCCAGTGGAGCAGGCGATGTGTGAAATAGAAATGTGTCTCACGCCAGAAGGGAGTGAGCAGGAAAATCATGACGAACCATGCAGGGTGCGCCGCGGGATCCAGGTACGGGAACCAGCCTCGTGCCGCGCCCCACATGTAGAGAACCTCATACGCCGTCCAGATGGTGCACCCGGAGACGCAGGTGCGGAACACGTTGTCGAATACCTGGTTTCGGAACATGAACTTCCCGCTGTTCACGGCCTGCCACTGGGGATGGTACTTGCGATTGTTCCCATGCAGCTTCAAGGTGTAGAGCACCAGGTGGTGAGCCCCGTACACGATCCAGATGAGCACCATGTTCCTGGCATACATCAGGGCAATCCAGCTGACCTTCAAATGAGTGGTCGTGCTGAGAGGCGGCTGGAAAAAGAACCATGTCAGGAGCCCGAGCCCGATGAAAAGGGTGTTGATCGGCCAAAGGTACCCCGGATATCCGAACAACCACTTCAGGAGGCGGAGCGGCCGGACAGGCCAGCCGAACAACGGAGCGTATTTGACCGGGTACGGCGGCCTCCAATGACCCTGCTCGTCACGCACGCCGAACTCTGTGGTTGAGTCGTCCGTGGCCATGATCGCCCTCCTTGATCCTCTCTCCTACGCGAGGAACCGGCCGATCCTCCTGCTCGTTTCCTCGTAGGTGTGCTCGCTCTCGTTCAGATCCTCCAGCGTACCCACGATCCTGAAGCCCTTGAATACCAGAACGCGGCGGGACAGCTCGACCAGCTCCGGCAGATCCGAGGAGATGAGGATGATGCTTTTCCCTTCCTCCCGGGCCATGCGCCAGATGAGGTCATGGATGTACTCCTTTGCCCCGACGTCCACCCCGACAGTGGGCTCGTCCACGATCAGGATCTCGCAGTCGGCGATGAGCCACTTGCCGATGGAGACCTTCTGCTGGTTGCCGCCGGAGAGGTTCATGACGGGCTGCTGGGCGCTGGGTGTCTTGATATCCAGACGCGCAATGGTCTGGGACGCCTGCGCCGCTTCTCTGCGGGGATTCAGGATGCGCAGGATGCGGCTGCGCAGCCTGTCCCACACGGTAATGGAAAGATTCGTGGTCACGGTTGCGCCCAGGATGAGGCCCTCCTCCTTCCTGTTTTCGGTCACGTACCCGATGCGGTACCGGTGAAGACTCTCCGCCATGGAACGGATCCTGGCGGGCTTTCCCCGCACGTAGAGGGAGCCGGGCTCGCACGGGTGTTCCCCGATGATCGTTTTGGCCAGCTCGGTGCGGCCGGATCCCACGAGGCCGTAGAGCCCGAGGATCTCTCCCTTGTACAGGGTGAGGCTGATGCCGTCGAACATCGCGCTTTTGAGATTGCGCAGCTCCAGGACGGGCGTGTGTGTGTCCACCGGGAGAAGGCCGCGCCAATCATCGAAGGCACTGCGGCCGATCATCAGGGTGATGATCTGGTCCTTCGTCAGCTCCGCCCTCGGCCGGGTCTCCATGAGCTTTCCGTCCCGAAGCACCGTCACCACGTCGCACAGCGCCATGACCTCTTCCAGCTTGTGAGAGACGAACACGATGGTCACGCCCCTGGCCTTGAGCCGGCGCAGGAGCTCGAAAAGGTGATCCGCTTCATGCAGGGTGAGGGAGGAGGTAGGCTCGTCCAGGAGGAGGATAGTGGCTCCATCCGACAGGGCGCGGGCAATCTGGGCAAGCTGCTTCTGCGCGGCGCTGAGCTCCGCGACGGGAGTTTCGGGCCTGACTGCGAGCTCGACCATTTCCATGAAGACCGCGGCCTCCCGATTGACCCGCTTCCAGTCGATTGCCACGCCGCGGCGGAAGCGGCCAAGCTTGTCCAGCATGATGTTTTCCGCAACGGATGCGCGCGGCACCACCTGTATCTCCTGGTGGACGATGCTGATGCGGTTGCGCAGCGCCTCGAAGGTGTCCCGCAGGTGAAGGGGCCGTCCCTCCAGCAGCATTTCTCCTTCGTCCGGGGCGTAAATTCCGCAGATGATCTTCATCAGCGTGCTCTTGCCCGCCCCGTTCTCCCCGAGCAGGGCGTGGATTGTGCCCGGCGCAAAGGACACGCTCACCTTGTCGAGCGCTTTCACTCCGGGAAAGCTCTTGCTGATCGATCGAACCTCGAGCATCGCCCCTCCGCCCTGCAGAAATGAAGGGGACGCCGCAGGGATCGCCCCGCGGCGCCCATGAGCACTGATCGATACTCTCTACTTGGTCAGATACTTTTTCGTCATGTCAGCCTTGATCCGGGCAGTGACCTTTGTCAGATCGTCGTTGAAGGTCGTGAGGTTGGCTTTTGTCACCATCACGATTCCCGCGTCGATGTTGTAGGCGCCCGCGCGGGGCTTCCATCCTTCCGAAAGGTACTTGAGGGCAAGCATGGAAAGGTAGCCGTGGCCGTACGGATTCTGCGACACGGTGCCGTCCAGGATGCCGTCTGCAACCGCCTTCATGGTGACCGGGTCGGTGTCGATCCCGACTCCGGCGATGTGCTTCTTCATCTTTGCCTCGTAGTCCGTGAGGATCTTGGAAAGAGCGACCGTGGGAACATAGCCGGTGCAGATGATGCCGTCCACGTATCCGCCGGCTCCGGCGATGGCGCCTTCGATCTTCTCCACTGCCTCCTGTTCACTCTTGATCCCTGCCACCTCGACGATCTTGACGTTGGGATACTTGGCTGCCACGGCCATGATGCCGTCCTTGCGCAGCTTGGTGTTCGGGTCCTCGAGAACCTCGAGCACGTTCGCCAGTGTGCCTTTCTTCCCCATTTTGCCGATCACGAACTCGGCCGCCGTCATGGCAGCTGCCTTCACATCGGTTCGGACGGCGAAGCTTGCAGGAGTCGGCTCGAACGTGGAGGCGCCGAAGTTGACCACTGCGCCGCCTTTCTTCACGATTTCGTCATAGAGCCCGTTGGCCGCGCTGGCGTCAGACGGGTAGACCGAGAAATAGTTGTATCCTTCGGCGGCGAGCGCGAGGACACCGGTATTCTCGCTGTCCATGTTCCAGTCCGGTCCCACTTGTTCCTTGACCGTGATGTTGAACTCCTTGGCGAATGCCTCGACGCCCGGCTTCACGGTGTCGAAGTAGGGGTGCGGCGCGGACACGTACCAGGCGAACTTCGCCGGCGCGTTCTTGTCAGCCGCTCCCGCAAGCCCTGCCACCAGGGCAAGAGCTACGACGATGACCAGCAGCTTCTTCATGTAGAGCCTCCTTGAAAAACTCACCTACGGCCACGGTAACCCGTGGCATTCTCAACTCCAACGGGACACCAGGGTCCCGATGTTCACAGTTTCCTCGCACGGCTCGTTACATTGAGGCGGAAGTATTCCACCATGACTGCGAGCAGGATGATGACGCCCAGGAATGTCGCCTCGAAATAGACGTTCACGCCGAGCATGATGAGGCCGTTCCTGATGAGGGCCATGAGGAGACCGGAGAACAGGAAGCCTACCGCGCTGATGGTCCCCCCGCTGAGAGCGGTGCCGCCGATGACGGTGACGGCGAAAGAAACGATGAGCCAGTCTCCCCCGGTTGCGGGCTGGGCCGTGCCCATGCGCGACACCCAGAGTATTGCCGCGAGGGACCCGCACACGCCTGACAGGACATTGGCGAGCATGATCATCCTGCCCGTCTTGATGCCCGACAGCCGCGCCGCCTCCACATTGCCGCCGGTGGCGAGCAACCGCCTGCCGATCACCGTATAGCGGAAGATAAAGAAAATGACCGCGAGCGCCGCAATCATCAGGAACACCATGTTGGGAATCCCCAGCACGTCCCCCTTGCCCAGCGCGGTGAACTCCCGGGGTATCTTCGAGTACGGGCGGCCCTGCGAGATTCCGTTCACGAGGCCCTGGAAGATGAAACTCGTGGCCAGGGTGACAACGAATGAGTTCAGCCGGAACCTGCTGATAAAGAAGCCGTTGACCAGGCCGCACCCGGCGCCCACGAGGAAGCCCATGATGACCGCCACCCAGGGCGGGATCCCGAGGATCTCTATTGAGTGGCCGAGCACGACGACCGTCAGTCCGCCGATGGCGCCCAGGGAAAGGTTCATGCCGCCGATCAGGACGACCATGGCCTGGCCCAGGGCGATGAAGACATTCTGCGAGGCAGCCCTCCACACGTTGAACTGGTTGAAGGGAGTGAAAAAGCTTTCGGTCGTGGTGGAGAACACCACGAACAGGACAACGGTGGCGATTATCGCGCTTGCGTCCGTACGTCGGAAGAAGGAACGAACGAGACGCATCGGGGTCATGGGTGTTCTGTCAGTCAACTGCATGCGCAGACCCCGGCCGCTCCTGGCGGCATTTTGCCGGCCGCTCCTGGCGGCATTTTGCCGGCCGCTCCTGGCGGCATTTTGCCGGCCGCTCCTGGCGGCATTCTTACACCGTTGAAGTCGGCCACTGCATCGAACATCGCCACGATATTCTCCGGCGGAACATCGGGCAGAATATTGTGCACCGGGTTGAACACGAATCCGCCGTCCTGCGAAAAGATCTCCAGGCGGCTGCACACGTGCGCCCGCACCTCCCGGGGCGAGGCGCGGTTGAGGACGCTGCGGGTGTCCGCCCCGCCGCCCCAGAACACCACGTCCCTGCCGAAGTCCCTTTTCAGTCGTTCCGGTTCCATGTCCCGCGCGTTCGTCTGCACGGGATTGAGGATCTGGAATCCTGCATCGATGAGATCCGGGATCAGGGGAGTGATCGATCCACAGGAATGAAGGAAGGTGGCCATGGAGCTGTGTTCCCGAACGTACCGGCAGAGCGCTGCGTGCCGGGGCTTGAACAGCCTCCGGTAGAGCTCCCGCGACATGAACGGGCCAGCATCCATGCCCAGGTCGTCGCCGAATCGGATAATGTCCGCCACGTCCCCGACCGCGCGGCACACATTCTCCAGCAGGGCCAGGTGCCGTTCCAGGAGAGCGTCGAGCAGCCGTTCGACGTTCGTCTCCTCCAGGAGCAGGTCCATGAGGAAATTGTCCAGTCGTCGGAGAAAACTGCCCCATTCGAAAAGGTTGCAGCCCGCGACGATGATCATGGCGCGGTCCGACTGGGCGCGGAGCGCGAGCGCCCGCTCGCGGAGGATGTTCCAGAAATCCGGGTTGGCCGAATTGTCCCAGGGTGAATGAACGAGCGCCGACCAGACAACGGTCCGCATGGCTTCATCCAGCCCTGAGAAGTCAGAAGGCCAGCCATCCACCCATGGGAAATGCGCCTGGTCAAAGAAAGTTCCCCCTGCGGGCATGCGGCCTACTGTCACGCGCTCCTTCGAACGAGGGGTGCCGCCGAAAGAATCATCTGCGGGATCGCGGAGGTAGGCCTCCCAGGAGCCATCCGGCTGACGTTCGGGTCGAAACCAGGCCGGGTACTGGGCAGCGGAGCCGTCAGGAAGCGCGATGTCGTACCAGTCGGTATCTGCGGCATTGAACATGCGTCCGACGTCCACAACGTCAACGCCGAAACGCTCCAACGCCCAGTCCTCGGGCTGCGCGAGCTGCTGGACGACATCGTAGACTCGCACCCGGCCCTTCCTGATGCCGAGTGCCTGCATCAGCCGCGAATAGGCGATCGCGGAGATCCCTGAGCTGGGGGTGGCGCCGAGGTCCACGGGAACCCGGTCCGGCTGCCTGTGGCCAATCGAGGCGAGCACACGGTCGCGCCGCGTCATGGGGAGCCTGCCTTCATTCGGTGTGGAATACCTCATCCATCGTGGCCCACCATTCACCATGCGCCCGCGCAGGGAGAGGCTCCTGCATGGGATTCATGATCGCCCACCACTCCTGGGTCCGGGGATCAGCCGCCATTTTATCCATGTCTGCCTTGAAGTCGCTGCCGTGATATTCGAAATATGCGAACAGGAAGCCGTCCTTGTGAAAGATCGTGTAATTTCGGATATTGCAGCGCGTGATGGTGGCAAGAACCTCCGGCCAGGCCTGGTCATGAAATTTTCTGTAGTCGTTCAACTTTCCAGGCCTGATGCGAATGACTTGGCCGAATCTCACCATGATTTCATTCCCGTCGAGTAAAGTTTTACTAAATATGTCCGTTGCTTATGCCCACTTTAACCTGAATCTTTCATTTGTCAAGAAAAATCAGAGCATTTCGTGCATGTTTCCACGAAATATGGGCATTGACAATCGTCCCCAGGGCTGTTCTAATAATTCTGTTCACGGAAATTTCAGTAAAAAGAAATGATGAAGCCAAGACTGAGACAGGTAGCTGAACAGGCAGGGGTTTCCCTTACAACTGCATCGATGGCCCTGTCGGGCAAGGGGCACATCTCACATGCCGTTCGCTTACGCGTGGTGGACACCGCGCAGCGGATCGGCTACGCGCGCAAGGCCCCGAAGGAGACTGCCCCGAGCACGATCACAATCCTCCTTCCCGTGGACGACAAGTGGGCGCACGTCTTCTATCTGATACGTCCGATCATCGTGGAGATAGAGCGAACCCTCATTACGGCGGGCTATTACCCTGCAATCCTTCCGACCTTCTACGAATCCAATGTGGAAAACACGATCGCCAAGATCCTGGCCAACGAGGCAAAGGCAGTATTCTCCATTCACTACGGGAACGCGGCCCTCTTCAGCCAGCTCGAAGGGATGGGCATTCCGGTCGTTGTGATCATGAACAGCAATTACCAGGATACCTTCTACTCGGTCTGCGTTGATGATTTCCAGGGCGCGTACGAGGGAACTCTCCATCTGATCAAGCTCGGTCACAAGGCTATCGGCTACGTGGATTTTCCCAGGCCGGACCTCCCGGCCAGCGTCGTGGACCGCTACATCGGGTTCAAAAAGGCGCTGGACGAGTATGGGTTCCCCTTCGATTCCTCCTGGAGGCTTACCGTGCCGCAGGACGACCGTGCCGCGTTGGGAGAAGGTCTGAGAGCCCTGTTTTCGTCGAAAGATCGGCCTACCGCGCTCTTTGTGCATGATGACCATTTCGCCGCGCGTGTCATGTCAGAGCTTGCCGTCCAGGGACTGACGGTCCCCGAGGACGTATCCCTCATCGCGCCCGGTGACGTTCTGAACTATTCCGACCCCTTTGTTCCGCAGATCACGACGATGCGGATCAATACCGTCCTCATGGGTCAGATTTCCGCCGAGCTGATACTGAACCGCATGAGGCGGAAGCCTGATGATGATATCCACGTTCTGAAGATCAAGCAGCAGCTCGTCGATCGCGGGTCCTGCAGGCGGATCGGCGAGCGGCCGGCTGCTCTTGCGGCGGAATCCTGATCCAGGAGGTGGCGTTGATGTTCGAGCTTATGTGCTTTGGTGATTCCAACACATGGGGCTACGCACCGCGCACAGGTGAGAGATACACGCGGTCCGTGAGGTGGACGGGAGTGCTGCAGGCATCCCTGGGAAGTGATTTTCTTGTCATCGAGGAAGGGCTTAACGGCCGCACAACGGTCTGGGAAGACCCCGTGGAAGGTGACAGGAACGGAAAGCGGCATCTCGTGCCCTGCCTGCAGAGCCATGCCCCCCTGGACCTCGTTGTTCTTCTTCTCGGTACGAATGATCTGAAGAAGCGATACTCGGCGCCCCCGTGCGACATCGCGTCAGGGGCGGGAGTTCTGATGGATATCATCCTGGCAAGCGGTGCCGGAAGGGCAGCGGCCGCACCTGCGCTCCTTTTGCTTGCTCCCCCGCCCCTGGCAGCTGCAGCCGCCACGGCGTTCGGCGGGATATTCGAAGACGGCGTCGAAAAATCCCGGGAGCTGGGGAAGCTCTACAAGGAGGCGGCGCGTCTTCGCGGATGCTCCTTCCTGGATACCGGGGCGATCATCACGTCGAGCGGCATCGACGGGATTCACCTCGAAGAAGAGTCCCATCGCACCCTGGGTCAGGCCGTTGCAAAGGAAGTCAGGCGCCTGGCGGGTTGAGAGCGCCGGCAGGTGCTCCCTCGGTGCGGGGCTTTTGACTGCACGTCAATCAATAGTAGATGGTCACCGGGCCGGCTCGATCACTCCGCCTTCAACATGAACGTCATACCCCCCGAGGGTCTGCGAAAAGTTGAATTGCTGCACGCGCTTTCCGCCGCTTGACAGTAGAGACTGCGGCACGCCCCCTGGATTCTGCGCTCCCTGGGCGACAGCCGTTCTGGGGGTCACATCCAACTCGAGAGTCGGATTCGAGCTCTCGTAGAGCCAGACGGTATATTGTGCGTTGTCACCGGGCAGGAACCCTGGTTTGCCCTGAACAGGGGTCACGGTGTAGTTGAGATAGCGATAGAAGCCCACAGGGTAGCTTGCATAGCTGTACTGGACATAGTACGAGCCGGGCAGGGTCTGATAGTACGCTCCCGGGAAAACCCGTGCGGGAATCGAAGGATCGGTGCTGCTGATCGAAAGGGGCGTGTTCAGCCAGTCGTATGCGATAAAGACATCACCGGCAGGTCCCTTGCAGCCGCTGAGCAGAAGTACCGCCGCTGAGGCAAGAATGGCGGCAACGAGCACGATACGTTTCATGTTTCTGTCCTCCTGATTTATTCAGGAGATGAAACCCCGCTCGCCCCTTTTTCCTGCACCCTCAAGACCATTTTTCTCTTATCGCCTTGATCACGTCATAGATCTGGAAAAAAAGGGAAACCAGCTCGGGGTCGAACAGCTTGCCCGAGTTCTCCTTGATGTAAAACAGAACGCGGTCCTCTTCCCAGGCATCCTTGTAGGCCCTCTTGAATATGAGCGCGTCATAGACGTCCGCCAACGCGACGATCCGTGCGGAAAGGGGGATGGTCGCGCCTTTCCTGCCCGGCCCGAACGGAACATTCTTTTCGTGGATGTTTGCCACGACGCCGGGATAGCCGCTGCCGTCCCACTTCTCGTGATGGTTGAGCGCCACCTCGTAGGCAAGGGTGTCCCACTCCGAGGTCGGATGCTCGAAGAACTGCGCTCCGTAGAGCGTGTGATACCTCATGGCAGCGAACTCTTCCTTGGTAAGTTCCTCTTTCTTTTTGAGGATTGCGTCGGAAACCCCCACTTTTCCGATGTCGTGCAGCATCGAGGATATTCTGAGGATGTCCTTGAAGTTGTTCACTTCCTCGCGCGGGACCGCATGCGTCTCAGCCCACTTCTGGTAAAGCTCCACCGCGTAAGCCCCGACCCGGCTCACGTGCGGCTGGGTCTCTTCCGGGTCCCGGAGCTCGGTGGTCCGTACCATCTTGAAGACGACATCCCGCAGCAGCAATGCCCGCTCGATTGCGATGCCGGCATAAAACGCGAACTGGGTGATATAGAACTTCTGGTCTTCCGTGAACGGAATCGGGGTGCCGTGGCCGTCGAGGCGGTTGATGAGCTCGAGAACCCCCACCATGTCGTTCTTGCTCGTCCGGATGGGAACGATAAGGATGGAGACCGTTCGATATGAGGATATCTGGTCGAAGTAAGGGTTGAAGGAGAAAGGAAAGGACGGATCGATATGATACGCATCGTCGATGAGCAGCGGCTTGCACGTGGAGGCCACGTATCCCGCGATGGAGCTTTCGTTGATGTCGATCTCGTTATTCGTATAGATGTACTTGTTGGAGAGGAAATCCTTGTGGAAAAGGGAATCGTTCTGCACATAGCTGAAATGCAGTTTCTTGTTTTCCACCAGGAAAATGGATCCGGCATCGGCTCCAGTAAGGGACCTGGTTTCGTACAGGAGGCTGTCCAGCAGGGTGTTGAGGTCCCTGATGTGGTGAAGTTTCTCCTGCTTTTCGAGTATCGAGTTCAGGATGGATACATCGTCTGTATGCATGACTGAAAGCATAGCGTCTCACGGCCTGTCTGTCACGGGCGCGGCCCGTGCACCATGGGACTCCCCGCCACGAATCTCACGTGCCACGCGGGACGCTCGCCGAACAGCGTCGACTCTGATATGGTCCTGAAATGAAACCACGGGCTTCGTCCAACGTTGTGCTTGCCCTCATGATCGCCCTGATTCTCTGGGCCTCAGCATTTGCCGCCATACGCGTCGGCCTGCGGGGATTCGGTCCCGGCCAGCTCGCCCTGCTCCGGTTCTCCATCGCCTCGGTGGCCCTGCTGATCTACTCCCTCGTCACCCGGCAGCCGCTTCCGCCGGCCCGGGACCTCCCTGTGATGATCCTGCTGGGCTTCCTCGGATTCTTCGTGTACCACGTGGGCCTGAACGCCGGGGAGATGGCTGTTCCCGCGGGAGCGGCAAGCTTCATTATTGCCTCGGTGCCCGTATTTTCCACCCTGCTGGCCGTGATCTTCCTGCGGGAGCGCCTTACCCCGCTTGGCTGGACCGGTGTCGTAATCTCATTCAGCGGGGTGGCCTTGATCTCACTGGGCTCGGGAACGGGCCTGCGTTTCGAGCCTGCTGCCTTGTTCATCGTGTGTGCGGCCATTGGCGAGAGCGTGTACTTCGTGCTGCAGAAACCCCATCTCACGCGTTACAGCGGCCTCCAGCTCACCACGTATACGATCTGGACAGGCACAGTCTGCATGCTGGTGTTCCTCCCGGGGCTGGTACGCCAGGTGCAGGCCGCCCCTGTGGGCGCGACGCTCGCCGTGGTGTACCTGGGCATCTTCCCCGCGGCCATCGGCTACGTGCTCTGGTCCTACGCCCTCTCCCGGTCCGACGTGTCGCGCGTGACGAGCACACTCAACCTCTCGCCGATTCTCTCCCTGCTGATTGCCTTTCTCTGGCTCGGCGAAGTCCCGACGGTTCCGTCCTTGATCGGCGGACTCATCACCATCGCAGGCGTAATTGTCCTGAACACGCTGGGAAAGGCACGGCCGAAGCCCGCCGCCTGAGCGCCTGAAGGATTTTCGCGCACCCAATTCCCTGTTGGAAACGCTCCTGCAAATTACTATTTTGTTGTGAGGAGCGGAACGTGAACGGTGATGCAAAGATGTCGAAGAGCGGGAGCGCCGGCGACCGGTTCCGCAGGGCTCTGGAGGAGGAAAAGCCGCTGCAGATTGTCGGCACGCCCAACGCGCTGGTGGCGCTCATGGCCGAACGGGCCGGCTACCGGGCAATCTACCTTTCCGGCGCGGGTGTGGCGAACATCTCCTTCGGGTTGCCTGACCTCGCGGTCACTACGCTGGACAATGTGCTGGAGGATGCGCGCCGCATCACCGGCGCGGCAGGCGTGCCGCTGCTCGTGGACGTGGACACCGGATTCGGCGCAGAGCTCATGGTCGCACGGACCGTACGAGAGATGATCCGGGCAGGGGTGGCAGCGGTTCACATGGAAGACCAGGTGTCCGACAAGCGCTGCGGTCACCGGCCCGGCAAGGCGCTTGTGAGCCGGCAGGAGATGGTGGACCGCATATCGGCTGCCGTCGATGCCCGCAGCGACCCGGGCTTTGTCATCATGGCGCGCACAGACGCCGTGGCGGTGGAGGGGATGGAGCGGGCCCTGGAGCGTGCGGAGGCGTATGCCCACGCAGGCGCCGACATGATTTTTCCCGAAGCTCTGAGCGACCTGCAGCAATACCGGGACTTCAAGGCGGCTGCTGGCCTGCCGGTTCTTGCCAACTTGACCGAGTTCGGCCTCACTCCCGCGTTCACCACCACAGAGCTCGCCTCAGCGGGAGTGGACATGGCCTTGTACCCTCTCTCAGCAAGCCGGGCTATGAACCGCGCCGCACTCCGGGTGCTGACCGTCATACGGGATCAGGGAACGCAGGCAGGCGTGGTGTCGGAGATGCAGACCCGCAAAGAGCTGTATGAGCTCCTCGGCTACGAAGAGCTGGAGCGGAAGCAGAAACATGTGTGAAGGACAGCAAAGCAATGGCTGAATACGACCGCAAATTCGCGGAAGTGAAAAAGGTAGGAGGTCTGGCTGGCATCGTGGCCGCGGACTCCGCCATCTGCACTGTGGGCATCGAGGGCCGCGGGCTGAGCTACCGCGGCTACTCGATAGAGGACCTTGCCGCGTACGGCAGCTTCGAAGAGGTGGCGTGGCTTCTGCTTCGGGGAGAGCTGCCGACTGTAGGCGAGCTTGCCGACTACCGCCGCACGCTGCGGACCCTCCGGCGGCTGCCGCCGGACCTCGCGCGGCTCCTGGAAGGGATTCCGCCCGGGGACAATATGATGGGCATCCTGCGCACCGGTGTCTCCCTGCTGGGGAATGTGGAACCGGAGCGCAGGAACGGCGATCCTTTGGCGCTCGCCGACCGTTTGCTGGCAATTCTGCCGTCCATCGTGCTGGCGCGCGAAGGAAAAGAGCTGCCGGACCAGGAAGAGACCCTTGCCGGCTATTTCCTGCGCGGCCTGCACGGCCGCCCCCCCTCGGATGACCTGCGCCGGTGTCTCGATGTATCGATGATCCTGTACGCGGAGCACGAGTTCAATGCGTCCACATTCGCCGCGCGCATCATCACCAGCACCCTTTCGGACGTGCATTCCGCGGTGGCCGGCGCCATAGGCGCCCTGGCCGGGCCTCTCCATGGCGGCGCGAACGAGGAGGCGATGAAGCTTATGGAGGCATACGCCGACCCCGACGAAGCCGAGCAGGGCGTTCTGGACCGGCTTGACCGCAAGGAAAAGATAATGGGGTTCGGCCACCGCATCTACACGGTTTCCGATCCTCGCTCCATCGTCATCAAGAAATGGGCAATGAGGCTGGCACGGAGCGCGGAGCAGAAGCGGCAGTACGCTGTTGCAGAGCGGATCGAAAAGGTGATGTGGGATTCGAAAAAGCTGTTCCCCAACCTGGACTTCTACAGCGCACTGGCATACCGCTTCTGCGGAATCCCCACCGAGCTGTACACGCCCATGTTCGTCCTGGCGCGCATCAGCGGCTGGATGGCTCACATCATCGAACAGAGATCGAACAACAAGTTGATACGTCCAATCAGCAGGTACACGGGGCCGGATCCCCGGGTGTATGTTCCACTGGTTGCGGAAGAAAGGGGATGAGCAGCCAGTCGGGGATGCAGGGGAGCGGCACGCCTGACGGCCTCCTGGCCGCCATAGCCGGCTACCTCGTTGACCAGCCAATCCAGAGCGAGCCTGCTTTTGACGCGGCCTCCTGGAGCCTGGCGGACGCCCTGGGCTGCGCAATGCTGGCGCTGCAATTCCCCGAGTGCAGGCGGCGGTTGGGACCGGTTGTCGAAGGCGCGGTCATGTCGCCGGGAAGCCGGGTACCGGGCACATCCTATGAGCTCGACCCCGTGCAGGCCGCGTTCAACATTGGCGCCATGATCCGCTGGCTGGACTACAATGACACCTGGCTTGCGGCAGAGTGGGGGCACCCTTCGGACAACCTGGGCGGCCTGCTGGCCGTCGCGGACTGGTGGAGCCGCAGGATCGGGGCAGGGGAGCCGGTGACGCTGCGGCGCCTCCTCGAGGCGCAGATCAAGGCATATGAGATCCAGGGGATATTGGCCCTTGAAAATGCATTCAACCGCGTGGGCCTGGATCACGTCATCCTGGTCAAGGCGGCGACTGCGGCCTCTGCAGCGTGGATGATGGGCGGCGGCCGTCAGCAGATTGTGGATATCCTGTCCAACGTGTGGATCGACTCCGGTCCACTCAGGACCTACCGGCACGCGCCGAACACCGGTGCACGCAAGTCCTGGGCCGCGGGTGACGCGTCGGCCCGTGGGGTGCGGCTTGCCCTCATGGGGCTGGCAGGCGAGCCGGGCTACTCCACTGCGCTCTCCGCTCCCCGGTGGGGATTCCAGGATGCGGTGTTCGGCGGGCAGCCTTTGCGCGTCGGCAGGCCGTTCGGCTCGTACGTGGCGGAAAACATCCTCTTCAAAATCTCCTTTCCCGCCGAGTTCCACGCCCAGACGGCAGTGGAGGCCGGTTGTGCCCTCCACGGACAGGTGAAGAATCGTCTGGAGAGGATCCGACGGATCCGGATCCGCACCCAGGAGTCGGCAATGAGGATAATCGACAAGCAGGGTCCCCTGTACAACCCAGCGGACCGTGACCACTGCCTCCAGTACGCGGTTGCAATCGCCCTGATCCACGGTGAGCTGCGCGCCGAGCACTACGAAGCGGATGCGGCACGCGATCCGCGGGTGGACCGCCTGCGCGCGTGCATGTCCGTGGAGGAAAACCGCCAGTACAGCGTCGACTACCTGGATCCGGAAAAGCGCTCGATCGCGAACTCGCTGCAGATCTTTTTCGATGACGGAACCGCGACGGAGGAGGTCGCCGTGGAGTACCCCGTTGGCCATCGCCGGAGGCGGGCTGAAAGCCTGCCTCTCCTGTTCACCAAGCTGCGGGACAACCTTTCAGGACAGCTTCCCCCGGACCGGGTAGACACCCTCATCACGGTCTTCAGGGAACGGACGCGGCTGGAGAAATTGACCGTCCCCGAGCTGATCGAGCTTTTCATTCGTGCATGAGAAACTGGGCGCGCTGATCGAGCGTCTCTCCGCGTGTGCCGACGAGAGCGGCAGCTGGACCATCTCTCCGGAGGACGTGGCGGGCATCCTCGGTGTCGAGCAGGTGCCTTTCTGGCGTGCCATCCACGAGACCAGGGACCGGATCAGCTTTGCGGATGCAATTGACGGGTGGAGCGCGGACACTGTGGGGGACCTTGTCACCGTGCTGGAGCGGCTGCTCGGAGCCGGGCCGGAAGAGACGATGGCCCGGGCCGGCCTTTTCGTGCCTCACCCGCGCGGCATCGAGCTGACCGAAGAGCTCCTCTTTCGGGCGCGGCGCCTTTCTGCCGCCCACGTGGTCCAGTCAGATGAGCTGGATGCCATGATTCGCTACGCCGGGAGCGTGCGAGGGGCAATCGAGATCTACTTCAACGAGCATGTGGATCTCGACTCGCTTGTCGACGGATGCGCCGAGTCCTTCCGTGTCCTGCAGGGCATGCCCGCAGTCGGCCGTGCAACCGCGCGGCGCTATTTGCAAAGAATGTTCGCCCGGCACATTCTGGATCGTCGGGCCCTGCTTGCCGGCCTCGAGGAACGGCTCAAGCTCGCCGCGGCGCAGCTTGGATTCGTCGATCCTGAAGACCGCGCCCGCGCGGCGGACGCATCAGAATCCGTGGGACCGCAGGACACCTCCCGGCATGCATGGGCAAAAAAAGTCATGGGTATCGGGGGCCTCGCGGTAACGCCGGAAAGCCTGCGGGCGCGCTACCGCCACCTCATGATGCGCCACCACCCCGACGTGGATCCGTCCGGCCTGGAGCGCTGCAAGGACGTGAATGTCGCCTACTCGCTTCTCATCGGGGAGGCCTCGACGCGGACATGAAGAGAGTCAGGGCACCGCGGCGGTGGCGATCCTGTTTTTCCCGGCCCTCTTGGCCTTGTACAACAGGGCGTCCGCGGCGCTGATGAGCTCCTCGGACTGTGAGCCGTTCTCCGGGCCGACCGCCACGCCTATGCTCACGGTCACCTGCACTTTTGGAAATGTCGAGCCTTGGAGGAACTCCCGGGCGGCGATGGTCTCGCGAATGCGCTCCGCCACGACCGCGGCCCCGTCCCTGCCCGTATAGGGCAGCACGACAACGAACTCCTCTCCCCCGTATCGGGCGGGAAGGTCGATCTCACGGATACAGCTCCTGATCCTGCCGGCCAGCTCTCCCAGGATCTGGTCTCCTGCCAGGTGCCCCAGCGAGTCGTTCATGGACTTGAAATCATCGATGTCCATGATCACGAGCGAGGTGGGATGGTTCTGGCGGAGCGACCGTTTCAGCTCAAGGATGAGGAACCGTTTGAAGTACCCCTGGTTGAAAAGCCCGGTGAGCGTGTCGTTTGTGGAAGCGTTGAGGGCCGAGCGGTAGCGCGCCCTCAGGGATTCCAGCTCGCCCTTCTGCTTCAAGAGGCGCCCGACGCGCGCAAGGATCTCCCGGGTGTCCACGGGAGGCATCATGATGTCGTCCGCGCCGCTGGACAGGAAACGGACCCTGCTTTCAGGGTCATTCTCCGGGTCAAGCACGACGAGCGGTGTGAACTGCGTCTCTTCACGCTGTTTCAGTTTCCGGCAGATCTCCAGGGCCTCTGCGGTGCGTCCCTCCGCGTCCAGGATGATCAGCGCCGCGCCCGCAAGGCCCTCTGCGTGGCCCACGTCATCGGCCTGCCCGGCCGCGCGCACGTCGAATCCCTTCGAGGCAAGCAGGTCCCGCAGGTCGTCGAGCCCTCCGTTGGCCGAGGAAAGAAGGATCCGCGGCGCCTCCCCTGAACCGACGAAACCTGCTTCCCCCTCCGGTACCGTCTTGTCGCCGGACATCGATCGGGACCGCAGCTGTTCCCTGTACTGCTTCAGCCTGAGGATCGAGGAAATGCGGACCAGGAGCTCGGCCTGGTCTACAGGCTTCGAAAGAAACTCGTCGGCTCCCGCCTCCAGTCCGATCGCTTTGTCGTGTGCATCAGAGAGCCCTGTTACCAGGACAATCGGAATGTGAAGGGTGCGGATATCGCCTTTCAGCCGCCGCGTCACCTCGTAGCCATTCAGATCCGGCATCCTCACGTCGAGCAGAATCAGGTCGGGGTACTCCTCGGTGGCCTTTCTGATGGCCTCCGCTCCGCTCGCTGCTCCGATCACCTCGTAGCCCTTGCTGCGCAGGCCAAGCGCGAGTGAATCGACGACCATCGGCTCGTCGTCCGCCACGAGAACGCGCGCCGTCCCTGCGGGCGCGTGCTCGGACGGCAAGTCCACGAGCCGGCTGATCGTCTCGAGGAAGGAGCTGCTTGCGATCGGCCGCGTGATATAAGCATCGCAGCCCGCCCGGATGGCTTCCTGCCGCAGATCAGTCGTGTCCGGGGTGACGGCGATCACCGGGAGCGCCCGCAAGGCGGCGTCTTCCTTGATGATTCGCATGGCACGCAGACCGTCCAGCTCAGGAAGACGCACATCGACGATGACGCAATCAGGGGCGCGCTCGCGCGCGGCGCGAATGCCGTCCTCCACGCTGACCGCTTCCACTGTGAGGTATCCCCCCAGGGTGAGGAGCGTGCGGAGCAGTTTCGTGTTCAGCGGATCCCGTTCGATAACGAGCACTGTCCTGTTGCTCACTATGGCCCCTCCCTCTGCCGGTTTTGGCCCACTATAGTGCATGACGGCCTGCAAAGGAAGCGGAGAGATGCGGTCCCGGCGCGGCCGGCAGACGCGGCAATCTTATGGGTGGGGCCAGCGGGAAACGGCGTACGTCATGAGCGCGTCGCTGCGCGTAAATACCATATGGGCGCAGGCTTCGGCAATAGCGGCGATCATGGCGCCGGGGAGGGCATCCAGGAAATCCTTTGGCGCCCGGGTGCCGTCAAATACCCGGCGGGCTGCGTCGAGGTGCATGCGCGCCCCGTCTGCCCCGAGATGAAGGTAGATGAAGAGAGACAGCGGGGAGTTCTGCAGATCGAAGGGGGACGCGCTGGCCCTTCCATTCGCCAGGAGGTCGTGGAGGGCCGGGTCCAGGGTGAGATCAGCCGAAGGGCTGTATGCAGGCAGGTAGTCGTCCAGCTTGCTTCCCTTCGCCCGCGCGTCGAGCTCTCCCATGAAAAGGGAGACGGGCGCGTCCCCTCCGCTGATCATCGCCAGTGCTTCCAGAATAGCCGCGGTCAGCAGCTTGACGCTGAGGTATGCGCGGGCTGTGGTCACGTTTCTCTCGCCCCGCTTCTCCAGCCGCCGAAATTCCTCCGCGGACGGGGTGTCCCGATAGCGCGCGAAGATCGTGCGCGGGTCCAACGTCTCCAGGAACCCTTCCATTCCCTGCAGGGCGACCCGGTAGCTTTTTATGGAATACACGCCCTGTGTCCGCAGCGAGGGATTCGATTCCGGCAGCAGCTTCCACGTATTGTCGAGGAACCGCGTCACCTCCTTCTCACCGAAGTTCGCCACGTCGCGGTTCGCGAAGCTGACTGCCCACCGAACCCCCTGCCGGATTCTCTCGCGGGAAAGGCCCAGGTTCATTGCACGGTTGGCCGCCTGGAGCCGGAGCTCCAGATGCTCGGCAGGAGTCACCCCGTCCGGGCCGGGCATCCGGAAAGGGATCGTCATCTCGATGCAGGCGGACGACAGGATGAGGTCTTCTTCCTTGACGGCGGCAGCGAGCTTTCTGTTCATCACCAGGGCGCTGAGAAACTCGTTCATGCCGCAGAAGGGTTCGAGTTTCTGACCCCGCTGGAAACCGAAGACGGCAAGAGAGAGTGCGAGCTGTCTGTCCCCGGCCTTCACACCGGGCCGCACGTACAGGCCATCGCCTCGTATTTCTATGCTCGAATCCACCGCCTCGGCGATCTGGGGAATGAACCCGTGATCCACATGGTAATAGACGAGGTCATGAAACAGGGCGGCAAGAGTTGTGTAGGGATT